>Ga0315273_10004785_pt1 | contig 16648 bp, 10 predicted proteins | sample YL17G02_0_MG_FD_205753 | JGI IMG/M metagenome (GOLD analysis project Ga0315273, IMG submission 205753) | Sediment microbial communities from Yellowstone Lake, YNP, Wyoming, USA - YL17G02_0 | ecosystem: Environmental > Aquatic > Freshwater > Lake > Sediment | place: USA: Wyoming | collected... | reverse complement strand
ACCTCCCACCTCCACCCCTTCATTATTTTTAAACAGCTGCCGCCTCGGCCGCCGGCGCCGGCGCGCCCGCCACCGCCTCCTCGTCCAGGCCGTCCTCCTCCTCCTCCTCTGCCGCTGCGTCCTGGTACTGCTGGTACTCGGACACCAGGTCGTGCATGTTGGACTCGGCCTCCGTGAACTCCAGCTCGTCCATGCCCTCGCCCGTGTACCAGTGTAGGAAGGCCTTGCGCCGGAACATGGCCGTGAACTGCTCGGACACCCGCTTGAACATTTCCTGGATGGCCGTCGAGTTGCCGACGAAGGTGGCCGCCATCTTGAGGCCGCGGGGCGGGATATCGCAGATCTAAAGAGAGTAAAGAGCAGGCAAAAGGATGAGGTAGAGAAAGGAGAGCACTCGCGCGGCCACGGCCGCCATCTCTCGAGGCCCCCTCCCTCTTTTCATCATCCATTTCTCTCCGCTCTCTCCTCCGCTCCGCTCCCCTCCTCTCTCCACCCTCCCTTTCTCTCACTCACCGACGATTTGACGTTGTTGGGGATCCACTCCACAAAGTAGGACGAGTTCTTGGCCTGGACGGCCAGCATCTGCTCATCCACCTCCTTGGTCGACATGCGCCCCCGGAACAGGGCGGACGCGGTCAGGTACCGGCCGTGGCGGGGGTCCGCCGCGCACATCATGTTCTTGGCGTCGTACATCTGCTGGGTCAGCTCCGGCACGGACAGGTTGCGGTACTGCTGGGAGCCGCGGGAGGTGAGCGGCGCAAAGCCGACCATGAAGAAGTGGAGGCGGGGGAAGGGCACCAGGTTGACGGCCAGCTTGCGCAGGTCCGCGTTCAGCTGGCCCGGGAAGCGCAGGCAGCAGGTGATGCCCGACATGACGGCCGAGATGAGGTGGTTCAGGTCGCCAAAGGTTGGGGTCGTCAGCTTGAGCGTGCGGAAGCAGATGTCGTAGAGCGCCTCATTGTCCAGGATCATGCACTCGTCCGCGTTCTCCACCAGCTGGTGCACGGAGAGCGTCGCGTTGTACGGCTCCACCACCGTGTCCGACACCTTGGGCGAGGGCACGACGGAGAAGGTGAGCAGCATGCGGTCCGGGTACTCCTCCCGGATCTTGGCCGCCAGGAGCGTGCCCATGCCCGACCCCGTCCCGCCGCCCAGCGAGTGCGCGATCTGGAAGCCCTGCAGGCAGTCGCAGGTTTCGGCCTCCTTGCGCACGACGTCCAGGACGGAGTCGATAAGCTCGGCGCCCTCCGTGTAGTGCCCTTTCGCCCAGTTGTTGCCGGCGCCCGTCTGCCCGAACACGAAGTTGTCGGGGCGGAAGATCTGGCCAAAGGGGCCGGAGCGGACGGAATCCATGGTGCCGGGCTCCAGGTCCAGCAGGATGGCGCGGGGGACGTAGCGACCTTCAAGGGAGCGAGAGAAAGGAGTAAGATGTGTGTTTGTGTGTATGTGTGTGTGTGTGTGAGTGAGAGAGAGAGAGATGTGCGCGGGCGTGAGGGAAGCAAGAGTGGTTGAAAGGGAGGAGAGCGCGCGCGGCCCCCGCCTGTCGTCGCGCGAGACCGTTGCTCTTCCGCTTTTCTCGCGCCGCGGCGCCCTCCTTTTCTTTTGTCCGCCGCTCTCCATCACGCCTCTTTTCTCTCTTCCTCTTAAAGCTCACCACCCGTCGCCTCGTTAAAGTAGACATTAACCCGCTCCAACTGGAGGTCAGAGTCACCCTCGTAGGTGCCTATGCGAGGGGAGGGGAGGAGGAGGAGGCGTGAGCCTGGTGGCTAGGAAGCAAAGATTGGGGAGCGAAAGAAAAACTTCCCCATCAGCTTGCTCTTTTTTAGACCGCCCCCAGGAGGCGCCCACCGCCCTCGGCCACCCCACCCCACCGCGCTTGGGGTCGTTAGAGAGGCAAATAGTGCATAGGGCCGGTCAGATGGGTGGCGGGCCGGGGATAAAGGGGTTGGAAGGAGGAGGCGTTTTTTGGAGCGTGCGCGTTTTTTCTGGCGGCCGCGCGCGCCCTTCCTCCCCTTTTTTCTCCTCTCACCCGTCGGCCCCAGGCCGTGCTCGTCGCAGATGGTCTCCCAGAACTTGGCGCCGATCTGATTGCCGCACTGACCGGCCTGGATGTGGACGATCTCGCGCATGGTGTGTGCGAGGGGAGGGGGGTGGAGGAAAGGGTTTGCGGATGTCTTGAGAAAAGAGAGTGGGGGGAGGGGAAGGGGCGAGTGCGCGCTCTCTCGCGCTTCTCTCTCGTCACATTTTTCTCTTTCAAGACGCGCGCTGCCCCACTGTGAGGCAGTCCCATCCATCCACCCATACGCACCCAAGCACACCTTCACGCACCCTCCTGCCCTAGGCCACTCGCCCTGCGTGCTCGCCCTACGTGGAGTGAGTGGGTGTGCGGTGGGAAGAAAGAGGAAAGAGGAGAACTGGCACAGCTCGATTCCTTTTCCTTCTCTCCAACCTCTCTCCATCTCCACATCTCTCCGCGCGCACAGAACTACACACGCGCACACGCCGCGATGGCCCTCTCCCTGCGTTGCGGCACTTGTGGCGTCCAGTTGAAATCGGTGGCTGAGTGCCAGGTGTGTGGTGTGTGTGTGAGCAATAACAGCAAGCAACCTTACCTCTCATGCATCTCTCTCTCACCACCCACTCGTTTCTCTTCATTCATCCAGTCCCACGGCGAAGCGACGGGCCACGCCAACTTTGAGGAATCAACGGAGGCCGTCCTGGCCCTGGTCTGCGCCGCCTGTGGCAAGCCTTGCCGGTCCGCGACGGAGCAGGACCTCCACACCCGGCGGACGGGGCACGCTGACTTTGTTGACAGGACCGGGTTTGGGGCCTCGACCATCAACAGTGAGGCCGAGATGAAGGCCGCCAGCGCGGCCGCGGCGGCCGAGGCGCGCGAGCTGGCTGGCCTGCCGCCCAAGAAGGCTAAGGCGACGGCGCCGGAGGACCCCGACGAGCCCCGCGTGCCGCCAGAAGTGGATGGGCAGGCGGTGAGCACGCTGCAGGGGATGGGGTTCTCGCCCGCCGCCGCGGCGCGGGCCCTGTGGTTTGGCGGGGGCGGCGCGGGCGGGGCCGACGTGGCGAGCGCGGCCGCCTGGTTGGGCGACCACGCCGGCGAGGGCGACCTGGAGGCGCCCCTCCTCGTCCCGGTCTCGCAAGCCAAGCCGAAACCCGTCCTGAGCAAGGAAGAGGCGGCCGCCGCCGCCGCCGCACTGGTGGCCAAGGCGCGGGCAAAGAAAGCGGCGGCTGAGGCGGCGGACCAGAAGGCGCGCGAGGCGGCCCGGGTGTCGGCGGGCAAGGCCCTGGCCGCCGCCTCCCGCGCCGAGGAGGCCGCCAAACTCAAGCGCAGCGCGGAGGCCCGGGCCCGGGAAAAGGCGGCGGACGCGGCGGCCCTGGCGGCCGCCCGGGAGGCGGTCGAGCGCGACCGGGCGGAGCGCCGGGCGGCGGCGGGCGGGGGAGGCGGTGGCGGTGGCGGTGGCGGTGGCGGGGGCGGGGCGGCCGACGAGGCTACCGCGGCCGCGTCGGCCGCTGCCGCGGCCGCGTCGGCCGCGGCAGAGGCCGCCCGCCTGGCCGCCCGGGCCAAACCCGTGGCGGCGCTAGCCGCCCTGCGGGCCCACCTCGTGGAAATGAAGCGGGCGGCGGGGGAAGGGGAGGGCGAGGCAGGCCTGGACGCCGCCCGCGCCTGCTGGGCCCTGTGCGGGCGGTACGTGGGCAATGCCCTGGGCTCAGACGACCCCAAATTCCGGCGCATCCGGTGCGGCAATGGCGCGTTCACGCTGAAGGTTGCGGGCGTGGCGGGCGGGGTGGCCTGCCTGGCGAAGGCGGGGTGGGCGACCGTGGAGGAGGGCGGGGAGGGCTGGTTGGTGCTGCCCGTCGATGGCGAGTTTGGGTCGCCCGCCGCCCTGGCTGCGGCAGCCGACCTGTTTGACTCAGCCCTCAACAACCCCATGTTTGGGGCGCTGTAGACGACGAAACAAAGGAGAGAACGAACGAAAAAAAGCCACACTTGCCATCCCATCCCACCCCCACCCATCCCCACCCAACCTCATTCCTTCTTCCAGCTCCTCCTAACCGCGTCGGCACGTGCCTCGCCACCCATCATCACACACTCGCCATCCCATCCTCATCTCAGTACGACCGCCCCCACAGCGCCCAGTTCTTGGCGGGCTTGCCGCTGGCGAAACAGACCGTCCCCTCCGGCAGGGGCGGCTGGTCAAAGGGAATGCACAGCGTTTTGGCGCCCATCGAATCTCCGCTCGCACTCCGCGTCCGCACATCCTTCTCCACCGCCTCTTCATCCGCCCAGGGCGCCAGGACCATGTGCTTGCGGTCCAGGGCCGCCATGAAGCCGGCCCAATCCGTCGTCTTCTCGAGGCAGGCATCAAACTCGGCCTGCTTGGACGCAAGCATGTCCGCCTGGATCTCTTTCAGCAGCGCCGGCGTCCGGGCCGCCAGGTCGGCCCAGGCCACCACCTCCTTCACCCCCGTGTCCCGGCGCACCAGGACGGCAGTCTGGGAGGCCAGGTCCCGGGGGCCCACCTCCAGGCGGAGCGGCACGCCCTTCACCTCCCAGTGCGCGTACTTCCAGCCGGGCGTCTTGTCGGCGCGCGCGTCCAGCGCGACCCGCACGCCGCCGGCCTTCAAGCCGGACAGGAGGCCGTCCAGGGCGCTCTCCAGCGTGGCGTGATCCTCCGCGCTCATCTTGGAGTTCACGATGGGGATGGCGACGACCTGGGTGGCGCTCACCGCGGGCGGCATGACCAGCCCCTTATCGTCGCCGTGCGTCATGACCATCACCCCGATCGCGCGCGTGGAGATGCCCCACGAGTTCTGCCAGGCGTGGGCCTTGGCGGGGGCGGACGCGCCCACAGCCTTCTCGGCCGTCTCGAACTCGATGCCAAACATTTTGGAAAAGTTCTGGCCCAGGCAGTGGGAGGTCGCGCCCTGGACGCCCCTCCCCGCCGCGGGGATGTACCCTTCCACGCTCGTCGTGAACAGGGCGCCCGCAAAGCGTTCCGCGTCCGACTTGCGGCCCTTCACGACGGGCACGGCCAGCAGGTCGGTGTAGACCCGGGCGTACAGGTCCAGGATCTCCATCACCTCCGCCTCGGCCTCGCCCCGGGACGCGAAGGCCGTGTGCCCTTCCTGCCACAGGAACTCGCGCGTGCGGATGAAGGGCGTCGGGTGCTTGAACTCCCACCGCACCACGTTTGTCCACTGGTTCAGGCGCAGGGGCAGGTCCCGGTGGGACCGGATCCAGTCCGCAAAGTAGGGGTACATGACCTGCGAGAGGAGAGGAAGAGAGAGAGAAAAAGAAGAAGTGAAGCGAGATTTTCTGGTTGGAGGGAGCGTGTTTATCCCCCTGGGGGGGGGGGGGGGGGGGTGGAAAAAAAAAAAATAAAGGGGGCCCCGGGGCCACCCCCCCCCCCCCCCCCCTTCTCGTCTCTCTTTCATTTTCGTACCGTCTCCGACGTCGGCCGGATCGCGATGGGCCGCTCCAGGTCCGAGCTCCCGCTCTTGGTCACCCACGCCACCTCGGCCGCAAAGCCTTCCACGTGCTCCTTCTCCGTGTTGAGCTTGGCTTCCGTGATGAAGAGCGGGAAGTACGCGTTTTGGACGCCGCTCCTCTTGATCTCCCCGTCAAACCAGGCCTGGATGCCCTCCCACACCGCGTACGCCCAGGGGCGCAGGATGTAGCAGCCGGAGACGTCGTAGTAGGAGATCATCTCGGATTCGAGGAGGACCTCCTGCGCGTATGAATGGACGAGGGATAAGATGGGAGAGAGAATGAGAACGACGGTGGCGAAAAAAAAAAAAATGGGGTGGTGGGTGGTGTGTGTGGGTAGGGGGTGAGGGGGGGACAGGGGGCCGCACGTGGTGGTGCTCTCATCTTTTCTTCCTTTTCTTCTTACCGTGTACCAGTTGGCAAAGTCCTCGCCCTTCTTGGCGGACATGCCCAGCTTGGTCTCCTTTTTAGAGCCGCCTGGAATGAGGATGGTATGGAGAGATGGAGAAAGAGAAAGGGGGGGTTTGAGAAAGCGCGCGCGCCGCGCTGTTTGGCGATCGAGTTGGCGTCTCTGTCTCTCTCCTTTCCCAGCCTCGCCACAACCGCCCCGGTTTTTCCACCCCTCACACACGCTCGGGGCCGGGTCCCCTCCCTCGCGCACCTTGCCCCTGGGGCGGCTTGTCTTTTTTAGGCGGTTTCTCCTTCTTAGGCTTGGGCGCAGCGGGCGGCGCGGCCGGCGGGGCGTCGCCGTTCACGGCCAGGCCTGCGACGCCGGCTGCGGCCGCGTCGGCAGCTTCTTTGTCCGCCATGGCAAAGACAAGACGGGTGTGCAGGGCTTACGTGGCGCTGGTGGTGCGCGCTGCGGGCCGCGAGGGGTGGTGCGCACTGCGGGCCGCGAGAGGCGGGGGGGGGCACGAATGCAGAGTGCTCTCACTGCCTCACACCACCTCTCACCCACCCCTCGAGCCTTTCCTGCTTCCCCGTCCACATCCTCTCAACACGCCCCGCCCGCGCGCCCAATACAGAGAGAGAGAGACGAGGAGACAACCCGTTTTTTTTTTGGCTCACACACCCTCTCACCCTCACCGCTTGGACCCTCCACTCCCCGCCCGCCCGCCGCCCCCCTTCTTTTGGGCTCCCCCGCCCCCGCCGCCGCCCTCTCCCGCCGCCGCGGCCGCGGCCGCCGCCCGCGCCTCCGCCGCCGTCGCCGCCGCCCGGGCCGCCAGCGTGCGGCGCAGGGCCAGGACGTCCAGTGTCTCAGACCGCAGGGCCAGCCAGGCGCCGACCGCGTCCCGGGACGGGGTGGCCGGCCCGGCCGGGGTGGGCGGGATGCCCAACTCGACGAGCGCGCCCGCCAGCGCCTGCCCCGCCCGGCCGCCGCCCGCGGCCGCCACCTGGGCGGCCGCCGCGGCCTTGGCGGACCGGGATCGCAGGTGGGCGCCCGGGGGCGGGCGGGCGGGGCGGACGGCCGCGTCGAACAGGGACGGCACGCCCGGCGGGGGCACGGCGGCAAAGGCGGGCGGCGCGCCGGCGGGCCCGCCGGGGCCCGCAGCCGCGGCCGCCTCGGCCGCCGCGACCGCCTCCGCCGCCGCCGCCGCCTCCCGGCGCGAGGCGTCCACGGCCTTGGCCGCCTCCAGGGCAGCCGCGTCCGCCGCCTCATCCGCGGGCGTGCGGGCGAGGAGGGCGGCCAGGGCGGCCCGGCGCTCCCGCTCGGCGGTGGCGGGGTAGGGGCCGCCCGGCCCGCCCCGCCCGCCCGAGGCTGCCAGCGGGTGGGCCGCCGCGCCCGCCTCCGACCCCTCCCGCCCCACCACCAGCGCCCGGGCGACCGAGTAGAAGCGCTCCTTCAGGTCCTCCAGAGACCGGCGGCGGGAGGGTGGAGGGGGAGGCGGGGCGGGGGCGGTGGCCGCCGCCGGGCCGCCGCCCTTCTTCTTCGCCGCCGCGCCGCCGGCTGGAGCAGAGGTCGACGGCTGCGCCGCGCCCGCGCCCGCCTCCGCCTCGGCCGCCGGCGGCCAGCAATACCGGTCCCCAATCAGCGCCCACCGCCCGCCAAACGCCTCCCACAGGTCCAGCAGGTGCTCCGTCTCCTCCCGACCCCACCCCGGGTCGGGCGGGACGAGGGCCCCCCACTCGGCGTCGTCCGGGCGGGGGGGGAGGGTGACGAGGTTGAAGGCCGCAAACGGGTAGGGCTTGGCCCCGTCCAGCGGGCTCGGCGCCGGCTTTGGCAGCCCCGCCGCCTTGGCGTTGCCGATGGCCTGGGCGTCGGGGGGCGTGCACTTGGTCCAGTGCGCCAGGCGGAGGCCGTCCGGGCGGGCAGGGTTGTCAAAGGGCAGCCACTGCCACGTGATCTGAGGAGGGGAAGAGAGAGAGAAATAAGGGGGAGAGGGGGTTGAGAATGCATTTTTTTTTTTTTTTTTTTTGTTTCTCCGCCCTTCCCTCCCCCTTTACCTTTTTCTTGCTCCCGCCCTTGCCCTTCTTGTGCTTGGGTGCCCCCCGCGCTACGCCCGCCGCCTTCAACGCCGCCGCCGCGGCGGTGGGCGCGATGGGGTGGGCGGTGTCGAGCAGGGCAAAGGCTTCCCGGCTCATCCCGGCCGGGCGGGCCGGGCGTTGGGCCGCGCCCGCGCCCGCGCCCGCCGCCCGGTCCCGCTGGTCGGCCTTGTCAATGCCGGCCAGGGCGGCCGCGGCGGCGGCGGCGGGCGTGCCGGCGGGGAGGACGGCGCCCGCGGTGAGGCCGCCCCCGCCGCCGGCCGCGCCGGGCGCACGTGAGACGCCGAGGATGTCCTTGACGTCGGACATGGTTTTTGTTTGGGTCTTTGCTTTCAGCCCCACCGCGCAGGCGGGGGCAGGGTTGCGCGCGTGTGTTTTTTGTGCACGCACGTGCGTGTGGTGTGTGTGGGTGGGCGGTGCACCCACGCGGGAGGGCAAAAAGGGCAAGGGATCGCTTTCAGCCGAAAAAAATATATATGAGAGAGACAACCAGCGCTGTTGTTGTCTTATTTCTCTTTTCTCGCATCCCCTCCCTCTCCCACCCATATGCCGACCATCGACGGCTCGCCCTGGGTGGCGGGCGCCACCTCCATCGGGCTGGGTACGTGGCTAGAGAGAGAGAATGCGCTCGCGTGCGGATGTGTCGTGTCGCGAGAACGTGGAGGCGCGACGACGCGTTTTTTTTTTTTTTTTCTTTCTCTCCCCAACCTCATCGTCCATCTCATCTCTTCATCTCTCCATCTCCATTCCCTCTCCAGTCGTGTCCATGCTGGGCGGCGCCGCGGCCGCTGCCCTGGTCCTGTCCAAAGCGGCGGCCAATCTGGTGGTGAGTTTGAAAGAAATGAGGGGGGAATGGACCGGGGCCTGCTGACGGTGTGTGCCGGGCGCAGTGACCTGAAAAAAACCTCTCGTCCATCCCTCTCCCTCATTTAGGTCGACGCCTCCAGCCCGCCGCCGCCGCTGGGCGGGTCGTCCGCCCCGCCCCCGCGTCGGATAGAGCGGGTGACGCCGGATGGTGGGGGTGGCGGGCCGCCGCCGCCGCCGCCGCCGCCGGGGGCTTAGAGTGAGAGAGCGAAATATAAGAGGACGTGTTTGTGTGTGCAGAAAAAACGAAAAATGGAAATGATGAAGAGTAAAAATTAAGTGAACTACAGCCAACGTTGCCCTCTCTTCATCTCACAGGCTGGGCGACCGGGCGGCGGTGGAGGCGGGCGCCCGGCGAGCGGACGCCCGGCGGGCGGTCGTGGAGGGCGGGCGGCGCGTGCGGGCGGCCCCTCCCGTCGGGGTGGCCCCGACCCCGCTGCCCGCCCGCCCGGCGCGCGCCGCGCGCTCTGGCGGCTGGGGCGTCCCGTCCTCCTCCTCCCCCTCCTCCTCTTCCCCTTCGACACCCACCTCCGGGCTGGGAGGGACCGCCTCCACACCCGCCTCCTCCCCCTCCTCAGACGCTGCCGGCTCCTCGCTGCCCAGGCAGAGGATGGAGGGCGACACGGACGGGGCGGGGGGGAGGCGAGGCCGGCCGGCGCTACCCCGGCCACGCCCAGGGAGGGCGGGCTGGTCGCTTCCCTCCTCCTCCTCCTCCTCGCCCAACCTCACGTCCGAGCCGGGCGCCATGACGGGCGCCGAATCGGCTGACGGGTCGTCCGCGGTGACGGGCGGGGAGGGGGGCGGGGGCGGCAGCGCGGCCTTGCGCGCTCCGTCCGCGGCCGCGCGCGCGGCGGCCGCCCCGCGCGCGGACGCGTCCCGGGCACGGGCGCCACTGATGAGGGCCCCGAAATCGGACGGCCCGCCACCACCACCACCACCCACAGCAGCGGCAGCCGCGGCAGCCAGGGCCGGGCGGCCGGGCGGCGCCCCGCCCCCACCGCCCCTGCCTGCGCCCCACCCGCCCCCGCGCACCACCCGGCGCGCGACCTCCGCCAGCGACCCGGCCCCGCCGCCGTCGTTGGCGGCCTGGACGGCCAGGCGGAAGTCCCGGTACAGGCGTTCGAGGTCCTGTGCGTGTGTGGGGGGGGGAGAGGAAAGAGGGAGGGAGCGGGGTGAGCGGTGGGTGGGTGAGAGATGGAATGAGCGAGAGAGGGGCGCCCCCCGTCTCTCTTTCTCCAACCTCATTTTCCCTCCTCCCCCCTCCCCAAACTCGCCGTTCGCTTGCCGGCCGTCGGCAGGCCGAACCCGCGCAGCCGGTCCCGCAGCTCCTTGTCCTTGACGATGGCCATGATGAGCTTGGGCGGGACGGGCAGGGGGCGGCGGGCGGCGGCGGGCGCGTGCGCGGCGCCGCGAAAGGGGAGGAGGGTGGGCAGGGCGGGGGGCGGGGGCGGCGCGGCTGGCCACCCCCCCCCGCCCCCCGCCCCGCGCGCCAGGCACGAGTCCAGGTGCGCGTTGATGAGGCCCGTCCCGACGGGGCACCCACAGGCCGGGCAGGCGACGGTGCCCCGCGGCGGGCCGGCGGCGGGCGGGGGGAGGGAGGGAGGCGGCGGCGCCCCCCCTCCACTCTCCCGGTGCTTTCGCCGCCGGTCCGGGGACGCTCCGCTGCCGCCGCCGCCGCCCTCCTCCCAGGCTGGGGACAACGGGGAGGACGGGCTGGGCGACTCGGCGTCGTCGCACGCGGCGGGGCGGGTGGCGGCAGCCGCGGCGGCCGCTCGCCGGAGGGGCGCGCGACGGCGGGCGGCGCCGCTGCCGCCGCCCTGGTGTCCTCCCCCGCCCTCCTCCGCCTCCTCTTCTCCACTTTCTTCTTCCACCGGCCGGGGGCGGCGGGCACCCCGGCGGGCGGTGGCAGCCGCCGCCGTCGCTGCCGCCGCCGCCCGCTCCGCCGCCGCCGCCACAAACGCGGCCGCGACCGCCGCGCGCGCGGCCCGGTGAGCGCTCACCGCCGCCGCCAGGGCCGGCGCCCGCCGCAGGTCGCCCGGGTCGGCGGGGGCCCGGCAGTGCGGGCAGCGTGGGGGGCGGGTCCCGGAGGAGGCCTGGAACTCCAGGGAGCCGCGCACGCAGGCGGAGCAGACTGTGTGCGTGAAAAAATAAAAAGAGGGACGTTTTTTTTTGAGGAGAGGGTAGGATGGAGAGAGCAGGGGGGGGGGGGGGAGGGGGCAACACGCAAATGCGTCCCGCGTTTTTGTCTCCCCATCGACACCCCCGCACGCACCCCCCTCCCCACCACATGACTCACAGGCATGCCCGCACGCCAGGCTGAGGGGCGCATCATACCAGCCTGCACAGATGGCGCAGGCGGCAGCGGCGTCGGCCGCGCGCAGGGCGGGCAGGGCGGGCGCGGGCGTGGCGGCCGGCCACTCGCCCGGGTCTGTCGAGGAGGCCATCTATCTGTTTGGGGGGAGGTGCGATGTCGGGGCGCGGCCTCACTGTGCGCGCGCACACGCACAGGGGCAGCACGCGCGCCGGGGCTGGGCGCGCTCACGAGGGACGAGAAAATGAAAACAAGAAAAACGCGCGCCTCACTTCACACTTTTTTTGTCTTTCGTTCTTTCTATGGGCTCGGACCGCCGGCGGGACCGGTCGCCCGCCTCCCCCAAGGGGAAGAAGAAAGACAAGGACCACAAGAAACACAAGCGGCGGCGGCGCCGGTCCCCCCGTCCGCGTTCCCGCTCGCCCGGCCGGCCCGTGTTGCAACCCCCGCCGCTGCTCACCCCGGCTGGCGCCCGCCTCCTTACCGCTGCGGCCGCGGGCGACGCGGCCGGCGTGGCCGACGCCCTGGCCGACGGCGCGTCCCCTCACACGGCGGGCCCGGGCCGGTCGTCCGCCCTGCACCAGGCGGCGGCGGCGGGGTGCGTGGCCGCCGTCACCCTCCTCCTGTCTGCAGGCGCGGCCGCGGCCGCCCCCGACCTGGCCGGCGACACGCCCGCCCACCTGGCGGCCGCCGCCCCCGGCCCCGGCGGCTTGGCTGCCTTGGCTGCCCTCCTGGCCGCCCGGAACCCGCCGGACGTGGGCGCGGTCGGCAGCGGGGGAAGGAGCGTGGGGGAGCTGGCGGCCGCGGCGATGAGCCGGGGGCTCGGAAGGGGCGGCGGCGGCGGCAGCGGCGGCGGCGGCGGCGGCGGCGGCCCTGCCTCGCCCTCGCCCTCGCCGCCGCCGCCGCCCGACCCGGACGTGGAGTGGGCGGCCAGGCTGGCCGCGGAGGCCGGGTGGGTCGAGGGCGGGGAGGAGCCCGGCCGGTGGGGCGGCGGCCCCGCCGAGGCGGCTGGGCGGCGGCAACCCCCGCACAGGGAGAGGGATGAAGACGTGCACGCCCGCCTGGTGCGGGCGGCCCGGTCGGAGCGGGAAGCCGAGGAGGCGGCGCGGGCGGAGGCGGCCCGGGCGGCCCGGGCGGAGCGGGAGGCGCGGGCGGCCGCGGAAGCGGCGGCCCGGCGGCCGCCACCCCCACCCCCACTGCCTGCCAGGCCCGGGCCCGCCCGGGCCCTCCCGCCGCCCGCCGCCCCGTCCCTGGCCGCCGCCGCCGCCGCGCACGCCACCGCCTGGGCCGCCTTTGAGGCCGCCTGGCGTGGCAGGGCGGGCGGTGACCGCCCCCTGCGCCTCGCGGACGTGCCCTGGCCGGGTGGCGGCGGCGTGCGGGGGGGGGCGTTGTTTGATCCGGCCGCCTCGGCCGCCATTCTCCTGGCCGCCGCCCCGCCGGCTACCTCCCGCCGGGCCGCCGCCCGGGCCGCCCTGCGGACCTGGCACCCGGACAAGTTTGGGGCGTACGGGGAGGCGGAGGCGGGGGTGGTGGGGAGGGTGACCGCCCTGGCGGCCGCGCTGACGGCGGCGGCGACGGGGGAGGATTAGGTTGTAGTGTCGTGTCACTTTTCTGTTCTGTTCTTTTTCAGTCTCCCCGACTCTCTCTACTACCCCTCTCTCTCTCCCTCTCTCACCATCACCCCTCCATTTCAGCTGTGGTCAAACTTGCAGGCCGGCCCGAACTTGCACGCACCCGTGCGCTGAAAGAAAGAGCATTGCGGCTCGCCCCGGCGGATGGGCAAGCCCGCGGCGGTGCGCGGCACGGCGGCCGCGGCCGGGTGGTCAAAGGCGCAGCCGCCCCCAAACCTGCAGTGCCCCGTCTTGACGTAGAAGGAGCAGGCCGGCGCGCCCGGGCGGGCCGGGAAGGTGGCCGGGTCCAGCAGGGTGGGCGTGGCGGCAGCAGGAAGGGGCTCAGCAGGCGTGGCAGGCGGCGGCGGCGGCGCACCCACCACCTCCAACCCGCCGAGTGGTTGGCCGTCGTCCGCCACCTGGCCGCCCGCTGTCGGCGGTCTCCACGCCGCCGCCGCCGCCGTGGCCGCCGCCACGGCCGCGGACACGCGGTCAGCCTCCTCAACTTCCACCCCGAGCCCTTCCCCCACCACCCCGCCCTCCACCTCCGCCGGCCACCGGGCGATCAAAGCAGCCGCCGCGGCCGCCCCGCCATGCGCGCCGTCCCCCCACCACGGCTCGAACCAGGCCTCCCCGCCGCAGTGCCGCCCCGCGAACGCGTAGCAGGCCAGCAGGAGGCCGGGGAAGCGGTCGGTGAAGTGGGCCACGTAGGCAGACGGCGGGGCCCCCACCCGGGCCTGGACGGCCGGCGCGAGTTCGGCAAAGTGGGCGGCCTTGTTGCGGACCAGGCGGAGCAAGTCCCGCAGCGACCGCCCATCGTACAGGCGCCGGGGCGGGCCGCGCAGCGTGGCCGGCGGGGCCAGGAGCGCCGGGTCCAGGCGGGCCGTCCAGGGCGGGCGGGCGGCGCCGCGCCCGCGGCCCAGGGCCGGCGGCGCGGCCTCGGCCTCCAGGGCCGCCAGCAGCGGGGACGGTCGCTTTGTGGTGGTGGCAGCCATGGCGGCCGGCCCCGCCGGCTGGGCGCCGCCGCCGCCGCCGCCGCCGCCGCCGCCGCCCACCGCCACCCGGTCCTCCAGCTCCACCCGGTCCGACAGCGCCGTCAGAAAGGATAGGCGGCGCTGGGCGGACCACCAGAAGGGGTGGGTGAGGAGGGCCGACGCGGGCGGGCGGGACGCCGGGTCGAGGGCGGTCGCCGCCCGGACGAGGTGGCCGCCCTCGGGGTCCTTTGCCGAGAGCGCGCCCGTGCTCGCCCGCCCGCGCAGGATGTTGAAGTCCCGCTCGAAGGGCGGGCCGTACGGATGCTCCCCGCCCGTCAGGGTGTGATAGATGAGGAGGCCCAGGGAGAAGGTGTCGACCGAGATGTTGTGGCGGGGCGGGAGGGGCGGGAGCGCGGCGGGCACGAGGAGCGGCGAGGCCGCCGCCCCCCCCCCCCCCCCCCCCCCCCCCCCCCCCCCCCCCCCCCCCCCCCCGGGGCGGGGGGGCCCGGCGGGGGCCCCCCCCCCGCCCCCCCCCCCCCCCCCCCCCCCCCCCTCCCCAGCCGGGCGGGACGGTTCGAAGGAGGTCGCGCCCGCGGGCAGGCGCTTGGCGAGGCCCATGTCGGAGACTTTGGCCAAAACCTCCTCCCGGTGGTGCGCGCCGCCGCTGCCGGCCTCCTCCGGCGCCCCTCCTCCACCAGGCGCGCCCGCCTCTATTATCCTCGTCAGCAGCACGTTCGCCGGCTTCAGGTCCCGGTGGACGATACCCCGGGCGTGCAGGGCGGCCAGCCCGGCCGTCACAGACCGGCACACCTCGCGCGCCAGGGGCGTGGGCCGGCCGTCGGCGGGGGAGACGAGCGCGGCCCGCCCGGCCGGCCGGGCGACCGCGTCCGCCAGCGACTCCGCGCACCGCTCCAGGGCCAGGTAAATGAATTCCGCGTCTTCCTCCACCGCGTGACACCGCACGATGGACGGGTGGGCGTCGGACGCCACAAGCGCGGCGGCCTCCGTGGCGGCGGCCCCGGCAAACTGGCGGAGGACGCGCTTGACGGCGACGGGGCGGGCGCCCGGGTCGCCGGCGCCGCCCGCACCCGCCAGGTGGCCGGCAAAGACCAGGGTGCCCCCACTGCCGTAGCCCAGGATGTCCGGGCCGCACGTCAGGCGGCCGACCCGGAAGGCCCCGCCGCCCAGGTCGAGGCGGGGGTGGATGAGGGCGGTCGTGGAGGGCGGCCGCGGCGGTGGGGGCTGAGGCGGTTGGTGGAGAGGGGCGGCGACGGCCACCGCCTCGTCCACCTCCATCGCGTCGTCGCCGCCCGCGCCGCCTCCGCCTTCGTCGACCCCTGCTCCGGCTCTGGCAGCGGGTGCAGCCGCAGCGGCGACCTCCTCATCCTTGCCGGCCGCCGCCGGCGGCGCCGCCCCTCTCGCCACCCGCACCGCCGCGCCCGCCGCCAGCAGGAGGGCCGCCCCGCCCATGGCCGACCGGGCCAGGGAGAGCAGGGCGGCCGCGGCCGAGGGAGGAGGACGGGCGGCGGCCGCAGGCGGGAGCGGGAGCGGGGCGGGCACCACCAGCGCGGGGGGGGGCGCGCTCCCACCGCCCGCCGGCAACAGCGCGTGCACGCCCAGGGGCAGGGCGGCGGCGATAGGGGGGCTCCCATCACCGGCCGCCGCAGCGATGCCGGCCGCGCTGGAGGCAACAACAGCGCCCGGCGGGGCGGGCAGGGCGAAGCGGGTGCCCTCCACCTCGCCCACGACCACCAGGCTGCCTCCGCCCCTCCCTCCCCCTCCCCCTCCTCCCCCTCGCTCACCGCTCAGGGACAGGGGCAACGCCGCGCCCGTCCCGTCAAAGGCCGCGACGGCGGGCGAGGGGAGGAGGGTGGACCAGGCGGCGGGCGCGGGCGCGGCGCCGGGCGGCGCAGCGCGCGCGCCGTGCCCCAGGCTGAGGGTGCCGTCCCCGCCCGCGACGACGCCCCAGAGGCGGGGCTCCGCGGTGGACAGGGTGCCGTCATCGTCGCCATCACCGGCCGCAGGGGACACACCACCACCACCACCACCGGCGGTGGTGGCAGCAGGCGCGGCCGCGGCAGCGGGGCGGCGGGCGTCGCCGCCGCCCGCACCCCCCAGCCTGGCCAGGCGGCCCCACGACACGTTCCAGCGCGGGGCCCCCGTCGCCGCATCCACCGCGCGCACGCTGTAATCGTGGCGGGCCAGGGCGAGCGGGCGGCGCGGGGGCGGTGGAGAGGTGGGGGCTGCCGCGCCAGGCGCGGCGCCGTCGGCGTCGGGGATGATGGTGCGGGGGGGCGGCGGCTGGCGGCCGCCCCCGCCCCCCTCGTCCGCCCCGCCGGGCCGCGCCAGCAACCCCTCCCACCCCCTCCCGCCGCGCCCGCCCTCCCCCACGACCTCTGCCGCCGCCGCCTCCCCCCCTCCCCCCCCCGCGGTGAAGGCCCGCACCAGGGCGCCGGTCAGGGGGTCCAGCAAGTACACGGTCGTGCGGACGGCGCCGAGGACGACGCCCCCGTCCGCGGTCAGGGTCGCGCCGGCCGCGGCGAGGGCGGGCACGGACGCGCCGGGCAGGCGGGCGAGGCCGGCGCCGTCGCCGACGCTGTACGCGTACAGGGCCCCATCCGCGGCGCCCGGAATGACGCCCATCGAAGCCGCGGCGGGGGCGCCCGGCCCGCCGCCGCCGCCGCCGCCGCCCTCGCCCTCGGCCCAGGGCCTCTCGCCCGGTCCGAGGCCCGCCGCCGAGACCAAGGGGCTGCCCGTGTCGAAGCGCCACAGGGTGGCGCCGGTGGCCGGGTCGACGGCCAGGACCGTGCCGTCCACCAGGGAGACGATGAGCGGGGAGGTGGAGGATGGGGCGGGGGGCGGGCTGCTGTGTGAATGAGAGAAGCAAGAGGGGTGGTGGTGG
>Ga0315273_10004784_pt1 | contig 16653 bp, 22 predicted proteins | sample YL17G02_0_MG_FD_205753 | JGI IMG/M metagenome (GOLD analysis project Ga0315273, IMG submission 205753) | Sediment microbial communities from Yellowstone Lake, YNP, Wyoming, USA - YL17G02_0 | ecosystem: Environmental > Aquatic > Freshwater > Lake > Sediment | place: USA: Wyoming | collected... | reverse complement strand
CGACAAGGTAATGAGGAGATGAGGATGAAAGAGGGAATGATGGAGTCGAAGGGAAGGCGGTACCGGATGAACGTGGATCTGGATCGCGACCTCGCACGTGGGCTCAGGAAGGCGCTCATCGACGAGGGGAAGACGTTGTCCGAATGGGTGCGGGAGGAAGCGGTGCGGTTCCTCCGCGAATGTACGAAGAAGGAGGAGGAGAAAAGATGAAAAGAAAACAACCGATCACACCGGAGTCTCCGCCACGGCGGGAGGCGGAGGTGGTACGTGGCGAGTTCGTGGCGATCATCAAGCGGAGTTTCGAGGATGACAACCATGAGGTGGCAATTTTTCAGGACCCGCCAAATGCGTGGATCTTCGAGGTCGGGGAGGTCCGAGGATCCGTGGGGGAGGCCGTGACCTTCGCCCTGGGGGCGATCCAGACGTTGATCGCGCTGAAGGCACGGGTGCAGGACGGGCATGGGTTCCCGTTCCGGCTCGACGAACGGGATTGAAGACCCACGGAGTAGGAGGCTGACGGTGGGCATCAAGGTCGTTCGACCGCCGGGAAGGAAGGACTGGTACCTGCGGATCACCCATCAGGGCGAGAGGGTGACGCGTCACGTGGGGAGCCGGGAGTCTGCCTTCGCGACGAAGCGGGAGATCGAGACGGAGATCGCGCGGGGAACCTTCCGGCTGAAATCCAAGTCGGAGACCTATACCTTCGAGGTTTTTGCGGAAAGGTGGATGGATCGGCACGTGAAGCCGAACCTACGCCCCCGGTCGGTCACGAACTACGAGTGCGCGCTGTTACATATCAATCGGCGGTTCGGGAAGGTCTCCGTGGAAGACATCACCCGCCCGGCGGTCCGAGATTTCATCGAGGGTCTTGTTGTGGAAGGGAAACTCGCCCGCAGGACCATCCAGAACATCGTGGCGGTCATGTCCTCGTGCCTCGGCTACGGGGTGGAGATGGAGATCCTGCAGACCAACGTGGCCGTGCGCATGAAGAAGCTCGCCAAGCCGGAGGGGCCGGGGAAGGGTGTCCGTGCGCTACCCCTGGAGGAGCTTCGGGCGCTCCTCGCGGCGGCGAAGGAGCACACCCCGCCCTCGTTCCACGCGTTCCTCATGTGCGCCGCCACCACGGGGATGCGGGCGGGGGAGTTGCGGGCGCTCCGATGGTCCGACGTGGACCTCAATGACGGTAGCATCGTGGTCTCGAAGAGCGCGGCGGTCCGGGCGCGCGACCCGGACGGGCCGACGAAGGGTGGAAAGCCCCGCACCGTGTACATGCCCGGAGAACTCCGGAAGGTCATGGTGGAACACCGGCGGCGGCTTCCGGAGGAGGCCTTGAAGAAACGATGGGGAGGAGTCCCCGAGTATGTCTTCCCTTCGACGGAGGGCGGGATGATGAACGATTGCAGTTACCGACGCTGGATCGAGAAGGCGGCCGAGAAGGCCGGGATCGAGAGGACGCGGCTGCACAACCTACGGCACACCGCAATCTCCTTGTTGCTGAACAGCGGGGCAGACCCGTTCGCAGTACAGAAGCTGGCGGGGCATTCGGATGTCAGGCTGACGACGCAGACTTACGCGCACGTGCAAGCAGAAGCGCTCAGAAGGGCGGTTGGAGTGTTGGACAAGATGAACTGGGAGGGAAGTCCGAATGTGCAGGATGGGGGGAATCTTAGAGGGCATACGATGCTCCCGTAACCAAACGCCCCACCTATTCGTAATATCCCATCAGTTTTAGTTCCATCAAAAATATCTATTATTATTAATTAGTTAGAATCGTAACAGAAAACGCTTGACTTCGTTTGCGTATTAAATTATTTTAATGCCAGCAATTAATTAATTAGATGCGTGGAGGTCGGATATGAAAGATGCGATCCCCGGGGCGACGATCAAGGAGTTGCGCACCTCACTGCGATTGACCCAAGAATTTTTCGCACGCCTTCTGGGTCTTCGCCTACGCGCTTTCTGGAATTGGGAAAGCCAAGGAGTTCCGCGAGACCGGCGACGCCGTCTTCGCCCGTTCAGGATACTCCAAGCCTTGTTGGAGCTCCAGTCTGAGTTGGTGTTTCAAGAAGGGACGCTCTCCGAGTTTGCCCTGAACGTCCATGAAGGTGAGGGTAAGCCTTTCCCGGAGGGCTTCCTTCCGAAGGGCTTTCTGTTGCCCATATCGGGGTTCGCCGATATGCCTGGGGTGAACGCAGCGGGGGAGCTTTTCGAGGCGCTGGACGAGGACCTTTACGCTGACTTGGCGCGCTGGCTACTGGGGTCGCTTTTTCTTCTGGGGATCCCCGCTGCCTGGCAGGAACCGCGATTACGTAAATTGAAGGAGGTCGGCCAAGAGTTTACGGAGGAGATCCTGCGAGCCCTGAAGCCTTCCAAACTAATGTTGGAGGACACGAGGATAAAAAAGGCCCGTGAGTATATTGAAGAACACCTCGACGAGGCCGGACAAGCAAGACTTCATAAATTATTGGAGAACCCGAAGGAGGTTATGAAATCTGCACCGGTGATGGTGCAGTTGCGGTTTGAACGGGCGGCACAGAACGCGTTCCAGAAGCAGACGGGAATATTGCTGGAAAATCTTCCGGGTGTCGGCCCGGAATTTGTTCACGGATTCTTGGGCGAGGCTTTCAGCGAATACCTCATGGACGGCTGGCCGCCCGAGGGGGAGGGGGTGAAGGATCGGGAATAAGAAAGTGCCCTACCAAGCACCGATGATCATCAGGGAACTCATGGTTGAAACCGAGCAACAACAAGGGAGGGACTATGAAAAATTGGTGGAAGTTGCTTCTCCGTATCGTGATTGCAATTTTAACTGTCGTCGTTGAGCACGGTTTCACGGCGTATGCGTAGTTCGTCCGGGGGGGCGGGCTTTGCCCGCCTCCCACTTGCTCAGACATTGAATTGTCGGCAGGAACGAGTCGCTGTTCTCGTGGACCTTTCGAACCTGCTCAGCATGGCGAATGAAACGAAGAGGTTCCTGTCGGTGGTCGGGTTGGTGAACATGTTGGTGGCACAAGGCGGCAATGCCCGTCAAAGGGTCGCAGGCCTTGTGGTCGACGGTGTATCACCGCTCGATCGAAAGAGGGCATTGTTGTTCGATTCCATCCGGAGGGCCGGTCTTGACGTTGCCATAAGGCTAGGGAAGATCCGGGATGGTCGGGCGGATTGTGATGCGGACCTCCTGCTCGCGATGGAAGCGTGGAGGATCGCCGATAATGTTTCACCGGACACGGTCATCATTGTTTCCGGCGACAAAGACTTCGAACCTACCGTGAAAATGCTTCAGGCTCGCGGTATCCGGGTAGAGGTTGCTTCTTCCAGTTCGTTTTTGTCGAGGAAGTTGGCTGAGAGCGCAGACGCAGTTCACATTTTGGACGGTTACATTGAGCAACGCCCCCTTAACCGCAGATTCTCGGGAGAGGCGTGGGCTTGCCATCACGACTGTCCCCCGGTCTCATTGCTTTCGCGAGGTGATTCATGACGATTGTCTCGGTGGATCTTGCGCACAGTGACTATCGGAAGATCGGTGTGGTCGTCATGTCTCGACGGTCAAACAGGATCTCCTGTCAGTTCGAGACTCCTACGAAACACGGGGTGCCTGACCCGAGATCACTCGGAGACTTCCTCGATAACCTATGCGCCAAACATGGAGTCAGGTATCTCCTGATGGATGGCCCACAAGGGTGGAAGGATCCTTCGAATGGCCTTCTTCACGCCCGTGTATGCGAGCGGGAGTTGAACACGCCTGCGAAGTCCGGTCTGCCGGGAATCGTCATACCGGCGAATTATGCTCCCTTTGTCGAATTCTCAGTGGCCGTCTACGATGCTTTGACGAGTCGCGGATGGTGTCGTTGGCCGGGCGTTCACAATGGCGAACGGGAAGGGCGCTTCCTCGTTGAGTCCTTCCCACTCTCGGCTTGGCGGTCCCTCGACCTTCCGATCCTGCCTGCCAAGAGCAAAGCCAGCCACGAGAATATCCAAGAGCGGGCGACGGCGCTCGCGCGGATGTTCTCACTCGATCTGGGCCGGGAGCCGGGGCACGATGAACTCCAGGCCCTCGTGGCCGGACTCGCCGGCATCGCCATTGAGGCGAGCAATTATGCCGGTATTTCTGTAGCAGGGAGGGCACCATTGTTGGTCGATGGAACATGGCGGGAAGGGTACATTGCAAATCCGACTCGAAGTGGCATTTCAAGGGGTTGAATGTTGGTTTAATGGTCAGCAAAAGGTCCGTGGGCGGCGATGTTGCCGCCCACGACCATCATTCTTGTTGTGAGGCAGCCATGGAAACATATAAGGAATACAAGGTTCGTATGACCGCGGATATGGGAGTAATCATCAAGGCCAGGCACCCGAGTGATGCCGAGAGGATATTCCTCGATATTCTCGTTGATCAATTGGTCAAACGGAAGATATTGGATGTGTTTAATCCCACGAGTATTAAGGCAACAGAAATATCTGCCGAGGAAAAAAATGGAAATAAAATTTGAAGATCATGCCTTGCGCCAAATCACGGTGGATTTTGAAATCGAAACTGGCGATGGCCTGTATTTTTCAGGACAGTTAACTGAAGAGGCAATCGTTCGAAATGGCTCCGAGGAGCCCACCTTGGTATCCCTTGGATGGAACGATGCTCCGCCTGATGATCAACTTGAAGGGATTGGGAATGATGTGATTCAGGCATTCGCCGAATCCGATGTGCCTTTCTGGCCATATGAGCGGAAGAAAGCATTAAGCGGGAAATGACGTTTTGACCGGCCGGAGAGGGCGTTAAAAATAAGGGAGGTTTTATGCCGGTAAAATTCAAGGACATCGAAACTACCGAAAGTGTCTCGGCTCGATTTTCATGCAAGGAATCGAAAGGAAATACAACGGTTGGTCAGATATTGCAGAAAACGACTGCGACAGCGAGAGGATTATCTCGACCAGAATACTCATATCATTTTGACATTCCGCCGGTAAACCCGGAGACATCGATCATGAAAATCACCCTCGGATTGGTGAGACTGCAGCATGCAGGAAAAATCCCAAGGATACGTTGACATGTCTTGGGAGTTCCCGTTTTGAGATGATCTGATTCAAAAAATATTCCATAGGGAGTGTCCATCATGACGAAACATCTTGATCCAATTTGGGAGGTATTTTGTGAGCGCGGTCGTTATCCAATCGATGATCAACGCTCGTCCGTTCGACGTTGCATGGGAACTGACGGTATTGTCCGGGGGCGCTACAGCGACCTTCCTTTAGATCCGACTCTTCGGGAGAACGAAGCCTGCTTTCCCGCTCACGATCACGTTATTGGTTGCGATGACAGCGAAATGGTCGTTGATTCTCGGTTCGTAGTCGACATGAAGGGGCTCCTCTCGGAAAATGAATTTTGGGCGGTGATTGCGCATCTTGCTTCGGTGGGGATCGAACGGAAGAAAATTAATCAACCCCAGCGCCTACCATCTGGGTGGAAGCCGAAAAGAAATTACTAAGGGGAAGACGTATGCCATCTTGTCAATGTGTGCAGCTTGAACTGCCGGAGCAGCCTACTCCTGATTAATGAAGAAAAAAGATTTAAGGATGGCCCAGTTATTTCTTTTTTTTGTTTATTCCAGCAAGTTTTTTTTCCTTGAATACATCAAAGAGTAATTTTGAAGAACCAAGTCCTAGTATTCCTGCAATTGCAAATCCAAATGGAATAATAGGGCTTATTATCCCTGCACCAACGCCAGCAATTACAGTTCCAACAACACCCATCTTTTTTATATTTTCAATAAATTTTACTGGGCTCAAACCGCCTTCTTTATTTTTTGCCTTTTCCCATCCCTCCTTCAGTCCGCGTAAATATGCTTCCTGCTCCTCGGTGGGTTTAGCTTTATTATTCTCCCATCTGTTTACTGTCGCGAAAGAAACCTGCATGCACTTTGAAAATTCCGACTGAGACATTTTTAAATCTTCTCTCAGCGCACATATTTCCTCTGGTGACATGGCGTACCCCCTCTCGTATAGCGCCGAAGCCCAACAATTGAAAGGTCTCTTTTGGATGTAAGTATAACTATAATTATGCTTATAGTCAAGAGCCACTTCCTTCCATCAAGGACGACGTCTTCTATCCTCCGCTGGAGGTGCAATTGATGTTTATACTTTTTTTCCCGTCTCTCCGAGAACCATCTCCTTCAAGGTGATCACGATGTATGAGATTGTCGGATCCGTTTTTGAATTTCGTTTTCAACGTGTTTTTCACCATGTCGCCCATTAAGCACCTGTACCCGGAAATAGTCTTTTGCGGTTGTATGTCCCATCTGCTGGAACGCAATGTTCAACCCGCCGTTCAGGACAGCTCCTGCTACAGGGACGAGCATTCCCAGTTCCTTTTCTGTTACGACGATTCCGAGACGCTCGGCAACCTGGTTGATGAGTTTCACCAAAGCGGGCATCTCTTTTTCCGCCAGTTTTTCTCCGAGGCCAGCGGATGTTTTCCCCGATATATGTTGCCCGGCTTCCCGGATGGCCGCAGTTACTGTGGCTTTCATGGAGAAAAACCCATCTTGAGGAGAAGCATTGTGATGGGGAGCCATCGCTGCGAGAATGTGCGGTACGTTTGTCGGAATCCGTGACGAGAAGCCATAGGATGCTGCGATTTGGCATACATGGCGGGAAAGTAGTGTCATCGATGCAGCAACGTCTGCCGCGACGACAGTGGGAATGAGGACTTGAGCGAAAGGAATCCCTTCGCATAGCGTTGTGGCAGCACCGAGCACCGCCCCTTCTACACCAACCATGACCGCATTCGAGAAGTCGAAGGAATCGGCGACGGAGTCCATCGACTCCATGCTTGCACTGCCTACTTCCGCAATTGATAAAAAGTTATCCCCAATAAGACGATATTCTTTGAGTATCCCTTCATCGGAGGATAAGTGGTTGGCTCCCCAAACCGCCTTTTTCATCCCTTTTTCAATGCCTTTGTCGACCACGTCTGTTACCTTGCGGACCATAGAAACGCTGGAGGTTCGGCCGGCACTCAGCAACTTATCGATCGGTTTGCCGGCGGTAGCAAGAAATTTTGCCACCAGGCTCGGGGACACCAGGTGGAGCGCAATTTCGTTTAGAACCTGGAGTTCGTAGGAACTGAATCCCGGATCTGATGATTTTTTCATGTCTGCTCCTTTTTTCGTTTGCCGACAGTTCCGCTAATAGTTTGGGTAAACTGGACCCGGCCCCAGGGTTTCGCCAAAGAGACCGCTCCTGGCAAGGCCCATTGGTTCCGGGTCCGTTAAGCTCAGAACAATTTCAATATCGAGCGGAGAAAGACCTTCAGCGCCCACCAAGCCATAACCTCACCCCCTCTCTTATTGTGGCGTTGCCCCTAGTAATGCTCCCTCCGCTTCCTGCGCCGCGGAGTTCGCTCCCGAAGGTTTGGTGTTTGTTTATTCCGATAAACGGTCAGGATGACCCCCTCGTTGGAGCAAACCACCATCAACCCCTCAAGGTGGGAAAGATCGACCCCAAGCCGGTAGTGCTTCCTCACCTCCCGTCGGCCAAGGAAGTGGATCTCAGCACCCCGGAGGTGAAGTGTTCGACCGTAATCAAGGGTTGCCGAAACGGCTGTCGTCGAGAGGCGTCTTCCGACCATTCGGTCCTTGGCGTGGTTCGTAAGTCGGAGCCCCATCGCTTCGGGAGCAGAAAGAGTCTCAGAGTCGGATACGGCATGTTTGGCTGACCAGCGTGTTTTTGAATCAGATGACCCCATAGCGCTCCTCCCGTGTTGCTGTGGCCTTACTTGCAGCATTAACTGTGAGTATAACTATGATTATAGCCAAAGCAAGTTTTTTTTTTGGGGGGGGAGGTGGAGGTTGGCGGCCAGAGGGAAAAACGGTGGAAGCATCCTGCCGCAACAGCTGGGCCAATAATTTATCGATAGTTAGTTACCCGTTCCTTCTTTGCTTTATCCTCCTGCTCCCTATAATTTGCCCATCCAGACAATGGAGTGATGCCAAGGTGGGATTTTTTAAACTTCGGGATTGGGACAAAGGTGAGGTGAGGCTCACTTAGCAGTCTCCACTGGACGAATCACGCCAATCGTCTTTCCACTTGACCGTATCCCCATCAGGCCATACGCTGTTCTTAGCATCAAGAGCGGCCTGTAGAGGGGCCCGCCAACCGGGTTCGGGGAACCACGGTGGTCTGAGACGAAAGTCTCGATGTGCGAGGGGATGATCTCCCCTCGAATCCAATCTCCCGACTTCCCCGAAATCTGTTGTCCCTCTCCTTCCCGCCCTTGGCGCAATCTCGCTCCAAGGAGGCGCGTCATGAACAGCAATGCGAAACAACACCTGCACAGGGGAACGATCATCGCGATGTACCGCGAGAAGGGGACCGGGATCTCGCTTCTCGCGATCGAAGATGATCTCCGGGGGAAGGTCCTCATCCCCTGCGAGGGGACCCCTACCGCCCGCGCGTTCGACGCCGCATTCGGCGGAGTGATCGTTGCGGGACGGTTCAACAACGACGGGATCAAGGGCGAGAGAATCTACTATAGCGTCGACACCCTCGGTGTCCTCGAAGGCTTCACTGTGACCGACGTGGCGCCGCAAGCGTTGGTGCAGGAGTACGAGGCGCAGTACGCGGGACCGAAGGCGAAGCGCCGGAAGGAAAAACGCGCCGGGGAGGCGACACAATGACGACAAATGCGAAAGTGGGTCTGACGCTGCGCGACGCGCTGGCAAAGGACTTCTGGCCTGCGATCCGCCGGGTGAGCGACGCCTGCAGCAAGCTATGCGAGTCCACCGACTGGAAGATCGACGAGATGGAAGCCACACCCCAAACCAGCGAAGCGCGACAACTGACGGAGGTGATGAGATGACGGACATTCTTGAAGCCCTCGTCGTCTCCCACCCGGCAATAACCGGGGAGATGCCGGACATTGATTTGCAGATCGGGAATTGCCGGCAGGCAGCCCGGGTGGTTTGGCAATGATGCCGGTGGCGGCCGCACAACATAATCAAGAAGGAGGCCCCAAATGAAAAGGCCCATCGTTTCCGTCCGCGTCGACCCCGTCGCCGAGCTGGGTCTTCCCGATCCCGCGTCCTGGCCTTTCTCGGACGTACTGCTGTCGAAGGTATACGCGTATTTCTGCGAGACCCTCAGGTATTGCGACGAGAGCAGGACCTCGATCGTGTGCGATACGGATCTGTTCGACTTCGGTTGGAGACTCGAGCCGGACCGGTATCCACACCTCCGGCTCCTCGCCGGGTTGCTTCGCCCCACCGCAAAGGACCTGGAGGGCATCAGGGACAGGGCCGGCGTGAACGAGGCGTACGCGATCCACGTGGGAATGAATCGTAATGAAAAGCTGAGGGAACTTGCCCCCCGCATCTGTTTCCGGGAATTCAGGAGGTTCCTCCAGAAGGACGACTATGCCCTGTTCGCCGATGGGAAACCTTACCCGGCCGTCCTCGTTCGCATCGACTCGTCGATGAGCTCCGCACCGGGGTATTCATGGCACGCGACCCACGTCGCAAGACGATTCCACGGGGACTGGGCGATCCTCCTCAACTACGGCGACTGCGAGGATTCAGCGGGGGCGGCGTTCCCCCTTGTGCTGGGCTTCGCGAGGATTTCCAGCCTGCGCCGTTCGGCCGGAACGGTGTTCCTGGAGAACAGGTGTGCGAGAAGCGGAATGCCGGACTATTTCGGGAGGTACCTCCCCGTCGGGGAAGGGGAGGAGGAACCCGTCCTGTCCCCGCAGGACAAGGAGGTGCTTTCCCTGTGCTTCTCGTATGTCTCTACGGAGAATCGGCCGGCCTACGGGGAGATGCTCCTCGGTTTTCCGGACGAAGTCATCGACCGTCTTTCCGCGGAATTGGGTCTTGCCGACATGGAAGACGCGAACCTGTACGTTAACAAGAGCCGCCTGAGGGATTTCTGCGAGCGGGTAGCTGGCCGTTGCAAGAACCGCCGCCTGACGCCGGTCAAACTGTTCGGGAGCCATGAGAACATCGGGCTTGCGGCCCTGGAAGAGATGGAGAACGCCGACCGCCTGGAGCGGGAACGGAAGAGCCAGGAGACCATTGCCGCGGGGAAAAAAGCGGTCGCCGAATGGCAGGCGGACCTCAAGGCGGTCTCCCCGAAAGGGCCGGAAGACTATCCGGAGGACTTCGTAATCGGTCAGATGGGGGAAAAGGACGTCATCGCGATCAACAAGTGGCTTCACGATGTGCGGGGGATCGACAACGTGTCGGCGGAGATGAGGTTCGTGGCGCCGGGGCCGATGTGGGGCTTCGCGTTGAACGGCAAGAACGAGATAGAGGCGGCGGATTGGAAATTCAACCGTTCCCTGTTCGGGTTTGAAGAGCATGAGCCCGGAAAGAGGTTTCAAAAAATCCGCAGGATCGAGTTCAATCGCGCCACCACGGTCCGTCGGGCCTTCGAGGAGTTTTTCGCTTTCATTAAACTCAGGCAGCCCGCAGGAATGGAGGTGTCTGCATGATACGGGAGGTGCACTTCCTGTCGCGCTCGCAGGCGGTGACCATGGCGCCTTACGGGAGGGAAGGGATCATCTCGATCACCTCGCCAGGGGAAGGACGGGCCAATTTGAGAAAGGGCTGGAGGCGTGTCCTGCGCCTCCAGTTCCACGATATCCTGCGGGCCACCCCGAAACGCACCCTGTTCGGCGATGAACATGCAGACGTCATACTCGAGTGGCTGGGAAAAGTGGCGGAACATCTGGACGCCTTGTATGTGCATTGCCAGGCCGGTAAGCATCGTAGTGCGGCGGTGGCAAAGTTCATCGCAGAGAAGTATGACCTGCCGGGCGGAATCCGTGTCTACGAGGAGCACAACGTCAGGGTCCACAAGATCCTGACCCGCCGCGGGCGGCCATCGTTATTGAAAAACCGCTGAAACTGGAATCGGGAGTGATCCGATAATTCGGCCCACCTACTTCCGGTTACGAATACAATGAGGTCACGGAAATGCACACACCCATCCTGGTTGATGGAGGGTAGATGTCCCCGCCGAACAATTCTTCCAACCTGAGCAAGACCCTCTACACGCGCGGCCTGCAGTGTCACAAGTCCCTTTATCTCCAAAAGTACCGGCCGGAGCTGCGAAGTGAGCCGACAGCGGCGCTCAAGGCGCTTTGGAAGAGCGGTCACGCGGTCGGCGCCTACGCCCAGCATCTATTTCCCGGGGGAGTGAACGTCCCCTTCGACGGGCTGACCATGGAAGAGCAGCTGGCGAAGACCCGTGAGGAGCTCGACCGCGGTACGAAGACCACCTACGAGGCGACCTTCTCCTTCGACGGCGTCTTCGTGAAGGCGGATATCCTCGTTCGGAGTCACGACTACTGGGACCTGTACGAGGTGAAGAGCACTACGTCGGCCAAAGAGCAGCACCTGGACGACGTGGCAGTCCAGTACTATGTCCTTGAAGGTTGCGGGCTCTCCATCAACAAGGCGTATCTCGCGCACATTAACAACGACTACGTGCGGAACGGGGACATAGTCCCGGAAAAGTTGTTCGTCCTCCAGGACATCACCTCAAAGGTGCGGCAAAAGCAGGTTTTCATCCCTGGCATCCTAGCGGAGATGCGGGAGGTGCTCTGCGGCAATGAACCCGAGATCGATATCGGGCCCCATTGCAGTGCCCCGTATGAGTGCGACTTCAAGGCGCACTGCTGGCGGCACGTTCCCGATCCGTCGATCTTCGACATCCGGGGGAGGGGTATCGACAAGTGGGAGTTGTACCGGCAGGGGGTCGTCAATCTTGCCGACGTCCCGCTCGGCGCACTGAATGAGGCGCAGCGGATGCAGGTGGAATATTTCCTGGGGCGGAAGGAGCACTCGGATTCCGAAAAGATCCGGGAGTTCCTCGGTAAACTTCGTTACCCATTGTGTTTCCTCGACTTCGAGACGTTCACCTCGGGCATCCCGCCGTTCGATGGGACCCGCCCGTACCAGCAGATTCCGTTCCAGTACTCCCTGCATCGGATCGACGCGGTGGGGCAGGAGGCGCAGCATTTCGAGTGCTTGATTGGGCCGGGAGAGGACCCCAGGAATGAGATTGCGGAAAGGCTCGTCAACGAGATCCCGGAAGGGGCCTGCGTGATCGCCTATAGCATTGGATTCGAGAAAAGGGTCCTAAAGAATATGGATGAACTTCTGCCGAAGGCACGGAAGCGGCTTTCGGCAATCGCCGATGGTTTGATCGACCTGATGGAGCCGTTCCGGCACCGGGACATCTACCACTGGGAGATGAACGGTTTGTACTCCTTGAAATCGGTGCTGCCGCCGCTGATTCCGGGGATGACCTACAAAGGGCTGGAGATTAGCGACGGGAGAATGGCGTCTGAGGCGTATTTCAGGATGGGGGAGATCTCCGATCCCGGGGAGTTGGCGAAGTTGCGCAAATCCTTGCTGGAGTATTGCGGGCAGGACACGTTGGGGCTCGTCAGGTTGCTCGAAAAGATGCGGGCCATGGAGGCGTCCGTTGCGAAAGGGTAGAGGGAACGGGAAGGGAGCGCCGGGAAAGCGAATCGGGACTCCGCGCCCGATGAACAAGCCCGCCATGATGGACTGGGCGCTACGGCTCCTTCGGCTGCTGAACGAAAAGAAAGTTCTCACTTCGCGGGTTGTTGCGGAGGAGTTCGACGTCAACATCCGCACCGCACAGCGATATCTCCTGTACCTCTCCGATCTGCCATGCGTTGTTGTCGACGAAGAGAAACCGGATTGGGTAACGGTCGAGCGTCTATGAAATCGGAGGAAGCCTGTGTTGATATCAATGAGTGTTTCATGGGATTGTTTCAACTAATGCCATGGTCAGCAAACTGACCAAGCGGATATGTTTGTATTGAAGGAGAGGAGGGGGAATGAGCGGGTCGTTGACTAACGAGGTAGATGGGAAACGCGAGATTCTAGGAATCTGTTACGACAACGAACAGACAGGGGTCGTATTGTCAAAGATTGCAACTACCTCCGTAGGTTTTGTTGAATTGTTTTTTGGAAGTGGAGTGTCAAGCGGTTCCTCGTTCATATATAAACAGATCATACTTGGACACAAAAAGTCCGCTTTGTATTTTATGACCAACCTACATGTTGTTCAGGGATTATTGATGTATTACAACATGGCTAGGGCGGCAATAAACGACGGAAAGGACGTGGATTCGTTTGACAAAGGAATAAGTGTAAAGTTCTCGGATCGGAAAATCCGCATTGCAGAGTTTATTGTCCCAAGAGGGCAATTCTTAAATCCACTCGGTCTGGATAATTCTCACCTGGATTTTGCCATATTCAGGATAGAAATCGACACCGACGATGAGATTTCGATCTTTGGAACAAGGGACAACTGGGAAATTTCCCAAGGCGAAGGGATCTTCGCATTCGGCTATCCGAGAGGTTTGGAATTATCGGCCACGAACGGGATTGTGAGCGCTATCTACGAGGACGACAATAGAGATGAGAACCTCGCGAGGCCCGCAGCAATGCAAAACCGGTGGTGCATCCAACATAATATTTTGATAAATCCTGGCAACTCGGGAGGGCCGACCGTCAACGCCAGGGGAAGGATCATAGGGATATCAACAAGGGGGATGGTCACAAGCGTAGCCGTAGGCGTAAATTTCTCGCTCAACATGAAATACATCATGAACTATATCAAGGACAGGTCAAATCTCGAGGTGGTCAGGGTCAAGGAATTCATCGATTTCGCCACGAGAAGGGCAAAGGAAGATACCAGGTAGGTAGATTGAGGGGGACAGAATGTGAATACCTTTGAGACGCATATTGAGTATTTGAGTGAAAAGATTCCCCTGCGTGGAATCCTCGTCCGCAAGGTTCGAAGAGAATACGAGATCTGGTTCCCATACAGCATAGAGACCGTAAGAGCCCTGAAGATCAACTTGCTGCTCGGAGTGAGGAACCTGTCATCCCTCAGAATGGAACCCGTTCCTGGGGTGGATGAAGACCGATATTCAATCATGAGGGTTTCCAGTATCGAGATTCATCATTCGGAAGTTGCCCAAGTCAGTGAGGCGAAGGGTGAGATCAGCATCGAAGACCTCATAAACAAGGACAGCACACAATGGAATAGAACTGTTAATGACCCCGAGGTAAAGAAGTTGCGAATCATAGTTGGGGCCGAAGACACGGGCAAGGAGGTCTATTATCCCGGCAGTCTCGAAGGCGCCAACCGAAACCCGCGCATCGTGGACTCCAAGTCCGATCCAAGCCAGGGCGGTATCGTGTACGTCTGGAAAAGTGACATCGTGAATAATTACTTGAACCGCGCCTATTCGGTGACAACGGACCGGAGTGTCATAGAACTTGGGAAACATCGTGACTATTCCAGTCCTGCGGTTCCGGTCAATATCAATATCGATGAATTGGTCAAAAAACATTTCGCGATCTTCGGTTTCACGGGGTCTGGGAAGAGCAATTTATTGAGCACGCTGATTTCGAAAATCATGAGCAAGGAAGGCCCGAGGCACGTTGTCATCTACGACGTGAACAACGAGTATTTCGGCCTGTTGTTCGACTTGTTGCCAACGTGCGATCTCCAGATTCTTCTGTTGGAGGATTCGGAATTCTTTGGTTATAACGTCAAACAATACCTCTATGGCAATTTCTGGTATATCCAAAGGGCTGCGCAGGAAATGTACAGGCAGTTTACTTTTTCCGGTGCCATAAGGGATTGTTTCAAGGATGAATCGTATAAAAATCGGGTATTGATGTTAATCGGATATATGCTGGCAAAAGGAAAGGTGAAGGTCTTCACTCAGGATATGACCGGCGCCAGTCTGGGGCGCCTGCTTGAAAGAATAAAGACCGAATATATTGATAAAAACAAGTTCATGACAAAAGGGAAAAGCGTCAAGAATGAGGTGGCCGATTCATTATTTGCAAAACTATGCTCCGTGCATGACGAAAATGTGGTGGCAAACGTAAGGCACCTGAATCGATACCTCGAATTGCTGGACGATGTGGCGGATTATTACAAGAGTGGTGATACCAGCAAACTGAAATTCAAGGAAGATCCTGTTGTCGAATACATGATTTCGATACCGGATAAGGATGACCTGTACAAGGAATACCAACCATGGATCGCAAATCTGAGGAAATTCATTAAGTCCCTGATGTCAGAAACCGAGGACCAACCCGACTGCGTATTCAAGATGAATATGGAAGGGTTCGTAAATACAGTTCACGGGAACTCGAAAACCGTGACGCTGGTTCTTGGCGAACATGACAAACTCAGGAACTATTCGCGGGATCTTGGTTTTTGCACGATGCAGCTTCGCAAAAAGTTCGGGGAACTGGACCATCCCCCCGTCCTGTTCATGTTTGACGAAGCGGATGTGTTCATTTCAAGCAAGAATGTGGGTGAAGAGGATCCCGAGGCCGTCAAGAACTCCCGATATATCGCCAAGACAATAGCGAGGCGCGGAAGAAAATATAACGTAGGCCTGGGGATAGCTACGCAGCGGGTAAGGAACCTTGATACGGACATCATGTCTCAACCACAGACTTACTTCGTCGGAAAGTTGATGCGTGAAAGCGACAGGATAGCGGTGGCTGATGGTTTTGGAATTGAGCAGAATATTCTTGACCCGGATGGGCTCGGCGTTGGCGAGTGGATTGTCATAAGCCACAGTGCCCTTGGTCAAAAGTCGGAACCCATGCCGGTCCGTTTCGAAAATGCCGATGATAGACTTATCAAATTCATTACGGATGACAAGATGGCAACGGGTGAAGAACTCGGAGTGGAATTAAAGGATGTGGGAATATACAGCGCTATGGGAGAAAAAAGTAGTGCGTTTATAATCAAGTTAAAAGACCCCGATTACTTGCCAAGTATAGTCAATTAGATAGACTGGCAATCGGTGACCAAGAATATAGGTTAACTTTGGATTCCAATTAAACATTAATTGAAGATGACGAAATATTCGGGAACGAAGAAAATATATTGAAAGTATTTAAGTGAATAGAGGGATATAAAATGTATATTGCGTGTTGCCAGGGCAAAATTCCTCTTAAAAATATCTACGAACTTGAAGACGTATTAACGTCTAATGTGTTTTCATTCTTTAAGTATGCCGACAGAAACGTATTTTTGAGAAGTTTATTCGAGGATTTATCCAAACAAATAGTTGGATTATCGGTATCAAGACAAAATTTAAATGAAGCTGAATTTATATTCTGGCCGAAATTCGATACGAATTATAAGTATATTTGTAATGATATCGACAACGAAGAAAATACAAATATGAAGGCAGACGATGATGTCTTCATAACCGAACCAGATCTTGTTGTTATTATTGGTGAGTACTATATTCTTATTGAGGCAAAATTAAATTCAAACTTCCATAAGGAAACCAGCGAGAAAGAATCTCAGTTAGTGAGGGAAATAAAAGGGGGAAAGAAGGAAGCGGAATCAAGAGGTCTTAAATTTAAGTTACTAACCATAACAAAACATTATTATTTCGACAAGGAAGCAATTTATAAGGAATCAGATGCAACAGAATATATAGATGAGATTGCATGGATAAACTGGCAAAGGATTACTGAAATAATTGATGATTGTTTGAAGAACGATAATTTGCGTATTGAAGATAAGGTTTTTGCGTCTGATTTAATAGAATTGCTTTGCAAACAGAAATTGCGTTCATTT
>Ga0315273_10004782_pt1 | contig 16656 bp, 14 predicted proteins | sample YL17G02_0_MG_FD_205753 | JGI IMG/M metagenome (GOLD analysis project Ga0315273, IMG submission 205753) | Sediment microbial communities from Yellowstone Lake, YNP, Wyoming, USA - YL17G02_0 | ecosystem: Environmental > Aquatic > Freshwater > Lake > Sediment | place: USA: Wyoming | collected... | reverse complement strand
TTCCAGCCCGCACTTTCCGCGAGCGCGGTGAGGTCCGGGCGTCGTACTCACAGCCGGCAGTCGATCCAGGCGATGAACGCCGAGCGGTTGAGGTGGGCGGTGTTGCAGGTCTCGGCGGGTCGCGACCGGCTCCACTGGCAGAAGTCCTTGTCGAGCTGGGCGAACTCGGCGCCCAGCCAGAGCAGCCCAACCTCCTGGTCGAGGTCCGGGTCGTTGAATTTGCCGCGGATGTGGTCGAGCACCGCCTGGGCGCGCTTGCGCGACAGCTCGCGGTTGTAGTCGAGCGGGCCCTCGGGCGACGCGCGCGAGACGACGAGGAAGTACGAGGCGCCGCGCTGGTCGGCGAACGCCTTGTCGAGCAGCGCCTTCGCGGCGTCATCGAGGTCGGCGGAGTCCTGGTCGAACTGGATGATCGCGGCGCGGTCGGCGAGCGGCACGAACAGCGCGTTGAAGTCGTCGCCCGCCATCGCCGCCACGTTCTTCGCCTGCAGCGGCTGGCAGCCGCGCTGCGAGCCGCCCTTGACGAGACCGCATGCGGTGAGCACGCGCCGGAGAATCGCCTTCAGCTCGCCGGTGCAGTACCCCTCGTTGGCGGCGCTGGCGACTGCGGCGGTCGGCCCCTTGCCCTGCTCCGCCTGGAGCTCGGAGAGCCGCAAGCCGGCTGATCCCACCCAGACGGCGACGAGCGCGGAGAGCGTCAACAGGGTTGCGATTGCGAGGACGTAGTGGATTCGTTCGGATCTCATCGTCTCACCTCGCTCCGGCGCCCTTGGCGGTCGCCGCCGGCTTGGTCAAGAGGCGGCTCAAGACGTACTCCAGGCCGAGGTCGGTGTCCTCCTCGCACACCTTCTGCCCGCGCACGAAGAGCTGCGGCGTGACCACGGGCAGTGAGTTGGCGACCGCCCAGCGCAGCGAGCGGTTGAGCCGCGCGCGCACGGCCGGCTTGCCGAGACAGTCGGAGAGCTGTGGGAACTGCATCTTGATCCTGGTGACGAGAGCGGCCTCGCCCTTGCGTCCCAGCTCGCGCAGCTCCTCGCCGTTGGCGAACGCCCAGGCCAGCACGTCCTTCGCCTGCACGCCGGCGCACAGCACCGCCTCGCTGACCGCGCAGGCGCCCGGGTGGAGCGAGTCGGAGACCATCCAGTTGCACTTCGTGTCGAGCGGGAACAGCACCGCCTGGAGCTGCAGCCTCTCGGTCAGGTCGCTCGCCTCCAGACGCTGGGCGAACCCCTTGCACGCCGGGCACAACGGGTCGAGCAGCTCGATCGCCGGCACGCCGTTCAGCTCTTTCGACAGCTCGACGCGCACGCCGTAGCGGTCCTCGGGCTGGCGGAGGGAGCCACAGTCGGCCATCTTGTCGGCGTACGGCGGCTTGAGCGCCAGGTAGAGAGCGACCGGAATGGCGACGAACACAACGCCCTCGAGGAGACAGCGCGCCCAGGCGGCGCGGCTGCTCGCCGGCGGGCCGGCCGCGGGCGCGCCCCGGGCGGCGCGGCGGTGGATGATGAACGCCACCACGAAGGCCCCCAGCGAGCTCAGGTAGATGCCGATGCACAGCTTGCACACCGCGCCGACGCGCAGGATCGAGATCGCCAGGTAGATCACCGACATCGCGAGGGGCAGCGCGGTCACGGCCAGGGTGATGCGCGTCTCGACCGGGTCGCCGGTCCTCCCGCGCGCCAGCAGGTCGGCGGCGCGGAACAGCAGGAACGCGAACACCGCCAGCCCCGGCAGGGAGATCGGGATGCCGCCCCAGGTCGACGTGCGCAGCACCGCCGAGTAGGGGCTCATCATCACCGTGTGGCACCCCGACGATCCGGTGGTGTCCTTGGCGCCCAGGCCGGGGACGAAGGAGCAGGTGATCGCATGCACCTGGCGGTCGAGGTAGGCGACGTAGTCGTGGGTCGAGACGGCCGCGAAGACCGCCCCGGCCAGGCAGAAGATTCCGAGAACGACAGTGGCGGTGGAGCGAGACGCATTCACGAGGCCGGCCCTCCCGCTTCTGGTGCGACGTAGGCTGACATTCCTGCGCCTGTGACGATGCTAGCACCCGCCGGCTCTCAGCGCAGGATGAGCTCGGCGAAGTCGGCGACCGTCTCGAGGTAGGCGACACAGCTCCGCTGCATGAACTCGCGGATCGCCGGGATGTCGTGGGCCCAGCCGGCGGCAGCGGCGTCCACCCCCGCTGCCTGCGCCATCACGATCCCCGGCTTGAGGTCGTCGACGACCAGCACGTCGCGCGGCGCCAGGCCGAGCTGCCGCAGCGTCTCGTGGATCGGGTACGGGTGCGGCTTGCGGCGCTCGGGCTCGAGCTCCCAGCCGAAGACGAGGTCGGGCATCACGCGATGCCCGTTGGCCGCGTCGCGGTAGTGCGAGAGGATGACGTTCGCGTCGGAGTGCGAGACGACCACCACATGCCCGCCGAGCGCCTTGTACGCCGCCAGCGCGTCGAGGAATCCGGGGTAGAAGTGTGGCGCCTCGCGCGCGGTGAACTCGCGCCAGATCTCGTGCTCGAGCGCCAGCTCCTCCGGCGTCATCTCGAGCTCGTCGACGAGGAAGTGCAGGATCCCCGGATCGCAATTCTTGCGGAACCAGGTGTCGAGATCGACCGGGCTCGACCCAGGACGAATCCTCTCCATGACCTTGAGGTGGGCCGGATAGTGCACCCGCCGCGTGCTGTCCACGGCGGTGTCGTCGTGATCGATAACCAGGCAGCGGTAGCGCGTGGCGTCGTCTCCCCTCGTGGTCGAGCATCATAAGGCGAAAGTCGGATCGGCGATGCCGCGGCCGGTGCCATGGCGTGACCTTCGACACTTCCGACACTCCGGCGCGCTCGACGCGAGCGGCCGCGGCGTCTTTACCGGCGGGTCGTGGCGGGGAGGGCGATCACGTCGTTCGCTGGGTGTAGCACGCGCAGGAAGTCGTCGACCGGCAGGCACCAGATCCCGTCGACCAGCCGGCGCTCGGCCCCGCGGTACAGGAGTGCCGTGGTGCACTCTGGGTAGTCGGCCCTGAACGCCCGGAGCGCGTCGAGGTCGCGCGGTCGCACCTGGCCGGAGCCTTGAACGTCCAGCGCCCAGAAGCCGCCGGGGCCGTACACCACGAAATCCACCTCGACGCCCGAGCGCGTGCGCCAGAAGAACAGCCCGCAGCGACGCCCCGAGTAGGCGATCCAGGCGCGCAGGTGCTGGGCGACCAGCCCCTCCAGCGCGGCGCCCTCGATCTCCGCGGGACGGTCGAGAGGGCCGGCGGGGCGCAGCGAGCGGAACACGCCGGTGTCGAACAGGTAGAGCTTTGGGTGGGTGCTGGTTGCGCGCCTGGCCCGCCGCGCGAACACCGGCACGCGAAACGCGAGAAGCAGGTCTTCGAGCACCTCTACGTAGCCGGCGACGGTGCGGCGCTGCACCTCGCACTCGCGCGCCACGTTGGCGAAGTTGAGCACGGCGCCGTGCGAGAAGCTGATCGCCTCGAGGAAGCGCGCGAAGTCGCCGGCGTTGCGCGCCCACCCCTCGGCGCGGACCTCCTGGTCAAGGTAGAGGCCGGCGTAGGCGTCGAGCACCTCGCCGGGGATCGCGGCGGTCACGACCAGGGGAACGGTGCCGTTCACCAGGGCGTCCGCGAGCGAGAACGCGGCGAGCTCCGCCGCCATGAACGGGTGCATCGTCCGCTGCAGCGCGCGCCCGGCCAGCAGGTTCACCCCGCCGCGGCGCAGCTTGCGGGCGCTCGATCCGGTGAGCACGAACTGCCGCCCCGAGCGCTCCTCGATCAACCCGTGGACCACCGACAGCAGCTCGGGCACGCGCTGCACCTCGTCGATCACCACCTCGCGGCGCTCGGGCGCGCCGAGCACCCGCTCGCGCAGGCGCTCGGGCCGGGCCGCCAGCTCGCGATGGACCTCCGGCCGCAGCAGATCGATCACCAGCGCGTCGGGGAGCACCTGCCGCAGCCACGTCGACTTGCCCGTCCCGCGCGGCCCCAGCAGGAAGAAGCTCTGCCTTGGCAGCGGCAGGAAGCGCGGTCGTAATTCCGTTTTGCGCCTCAAAATGGCATCTCCACTGCCAAATCCTACACGCGGGCTCCGCCCTGTCAAGCGTGGAGGAGAGGGGAGCGGTGTGGTGAGCGGCTTTCGGTGGTCGCCGGCGAGGGGTTGGTTGATGCCACGTACGGCCGGCGCCAGCCGCAATCGACGCGGCGCACGTCCCCGGATTCTCGCGGCGATGAGCACCGACGCCCTCTGCGGCAACCCCAATGCCGTCACGCCACGGGTGCGACTCCGCGGTCCCACGCTCCCGCGTCGACGCGGGCTACGAGCTCGACTCGAGCGCTGCGCGCAGCTCGCGCGCCAGCGTGTCCATGTCGAACGGCTTCTGCAGGAAGCGCAGCACGCCCGTTCCGACACTCTGGCGCACGGCTTCATCCGCGGTGTAGCCCGACATGAGAATCACCTTGAGCGCCGGCCACCGCGCTTGCAGCTCGCGCGCCAGATCGGCGCCCGTGGCTCCGGGGAGGCGAAAGTCGGTCAGCAGCAGGTCGTACGTCGCCAGGGCGGGAAGCGTGGCGACCTCCTCGGCGCTGGCCACAGCCGTCGCCTGGTAGCCGAGCGCAGCGAGCACCCCGCTGAGGCTGGCACGGGCGCCGTCCTCGTCCTCCACCACCAGAATGCGCTCCCCGCGGCCACCGTCCGGCGCCCCCCCGGCATCCCGCGTCGGCGTGTCCTCGGGCGAGACCGCAGGACGGGGGAGCACGACTCGGAATGTGGCCCCGGCGCCCGGCGCCGTGACAAGCTCGACTCGTCCCCCGTGCTCGCTGACGATCCCGTTCACCACCGCAAGCCCCAGGCCCGTTCCCTTCTCGGCGCCCTTGGTCGTGAAGAACGGTTCGAAGATCTTGTCGCGGATCTCGTCGGGCACACCGCCCCCGGCATCCTCGACCTCGAGCCAGACGCTGTCCCCGTCGCCACCGGTGCGAACGGCGAGAGGGCCGCCGTTGGGCATGGCATCGGCGCCGTTGGTAGCGAGGTTCAGCAGAACCTGCTCGATCTGATTGCGATCGGCCTCCACGGGCAGCCGGCTCGTCGCGGGCTCCAGCAGCAGCCTCACGTTCTCCGGAAGGAGCTGGCGGAGCAGCGGCGCGACGTGACCGAGGACGGCGTTGAGGTCGAGGCGTTCGCGTTTCGTGGCGGCCTGGCGGGAGAACAGCAGGAGCTGGCGCGCCAACCCGGCGCCGCGCTGCACCTCTTGCGACAGCTCGGCGGCGAGCGCGTGGGCGCGGACCGGATCGGCGGACCCGGCCGCGAGGAGCGCGGTGAGGTTCCCCATCGCCTGCAGCAGGTTGTTGAAGTCGTGGGCGATCCCGCCGGCCAGACGCCCCACGGCTTCCATCTTCTGTGCCTGGCGGAGCCGTTCCTCGGTCTGCCGCTCGCTGGTCACGTCGCGGAACACGCCAATGGCGCCGGCGTACCCGCCGCCTGGGCTGGGCAAAGGCGTCACCGTGGCGTGCAGGCGCCGCGGCATTCCGTCAGGCCGGATGAAGTCAAGCTCGTAGCTCGACACCTCCCCGGCTCGCCGACGGCTCGTCTCCGCGGCGACGAGGGCACTCTGACCGGGCACGACGAACTCCAGGAGGCTCCGTCCAACCAGCGTGTGCGGCTCGACGCCAAGGAGCGTTTCTGCGGCCGGGTTGGCGAGCACGAATCGCTCGTCCTTATCGACAACCCCGGCACCCTCGCCGAGGTGCTCGACGAGCAACCGGAAGCGCTCCTCGCTCGCCCGCAACGCGAGCTCGGCCTGCTTGCGCGCGGCCACGGCGCGATCGATGTCGCCGCCGATGCGACGGGCCAGCATCGCCGCCACGGCGGCGGTCGCGGCAATGGTGAACAGCGCGGTGAAAGTCGCCCACGCGGCCGGGTTGGAGACGACGCGCCTGGCCAGCACGGTGTCGGCCACGTCGGTGACAACGACGATCGCAACCATCGTCGGCACGAACCCGCGAAGCAAGCGCGCCCGCACCGAATCACCCAGAAACGCGCGCAGCGGCGCGAGCGCGGGGGCGTCGAGGGCGAGCAGGCCGAGCCCGAGCAGGGTGAGCCCCAGCGCCGCCGGGAACGACACCGGGATGATCGGACCGCCGTACAGCAGCGGTATGCCGTGGACGTATCCGAGCGCGGTGACCGCGCCGATGGCCAGCGCGCCTGCCGCGCACGCGCCTCCGACGCGGGCCGTTAGCGTGCCCGGGACGCGGCGCCTGAGCAGCATCGCGACTCCCGCCAGCGCGAGCGCGGCTGCCGTCAGGGGGGACATCCGCCCCAGCGGAATGGCGCCGTGAACCGCGCCCGAACCGACACCGGCGCGAAGGAGAACACCGGCTGTCATCACCAGCACAGGGACGGCGAGCCATTGGGCGCTCAGTACCGCTCGCCGCCCACGCGAGGCCGCGCTCAGGATCAGCGCAGCGCCGAGGAGTACGAGCGCCGCGAGCGTACTCGGTGCAGCCGGAATCCAGGCCGCTGCCGCCCCGGCAAGCGCCAGCGCGCCGGCGGCCCACCCCGCCAATCCGAGGACGCCGATGCCGGCCACGCCGGCGCCACAGGCGCACGCCAGCACCTCGTGGCCGGCCCGCCCCGGCTCTTCATCCGGTACCTGCAGGACCTCGCCGCTGTTCCACACGTCGCTCAGCACGGCGCCCGCCCCTCCGACGACCCGAGCGAGATCATGGCTCCTCGCGCTCCCCGGTCCCGAAGAATAACGAAGGCACACGCGAGCCCCTCGCATAATCGCGGCGGCTTACCTGTGGTGTCATTCCCCAGAAGGTCCCTCCGGCCAAGCCTGTCATTGTTCAGAGAGTCTCTCGAAGTTTGGAGGGAGCGCGGGCGCCCTCGCCCGCTTGTCCCCGAACGGGGGCGCGATCGCCATGCCGCGCGGTGCACGGGCCGGCGGGGGCGCCGGCCCTCCGGCAGGCTTCCATGGTCCAGGGTGTGCCGCGGCTCATGAGGATTGCCCAGAAAGTCCCTCCGGCCAACACTGTCATCGCGAGCCAGCCACGGCCGCAGGTCGTGGCTGGCGCGGCGATCCCGTGGCATCTGACGAGATTGCTTCGTCGCCGCTGCGCAGCTCCTCGCAATGACACCAAGAGTTTCGACCCTTGGAAAAGGCTTACACGCGACGACGAGCGTCTCAACACAATCGGCCGTGAGTGATCGAGAAATCGCTGTCATCGCCGTCGTCTCGCGTCAAGCCGTATCGAGCGCGGCGCGCAGCTCGCGCGCCAGCGCGTCCATGTCGAACGGCTTCTGCAGGAAGCGCACTTGGCCCTCGCCCACCCCGCGGCGCACCGCCTCGTCCTCGGTGTACCCCGACATCAGCACCACCCGCAGATCGGGCCAGCGCGCCTGCAGGCCCATCGCCAGCTCACCGCCGGTGATCCCGGGCAGCATGAGATCGGTCAGCAGCAGGTCGAACGGCCTCTCCGGTGCGAGGCGTCCCGCCTCCTCACCGCTGCCAACTGCCGTCACCTGGTACCCGAGAATGGTCAGGATTTCTGCCAGCGCCTGCCGCGCCGATTCCTCGTCCTCCACCACCAGTACCAGCTCGCCATGCCCACGCGGCGACGCGCCGCCCCGCTCGGCGATCTCCACCGCCGGGCTCTCTCCCGACCCGGCACGCGGCAGCGTGACGGCAAATGTCGTCCCCTGACCCTCTCGGCTCTCGAACGTCACCGTGCCACCGTGCTGCGTGACGATCCCGTGCACCACCGAAAGCCCGAGCCCGGTTCCCTTGCCCGGCCCCTTGGTGGTGAAGAACGGCTCGAAGATGTGGTCGCGGATCGCCGCCGGGATGCCGCCGCCCGTATCGGTGATCTTCACCCACACCGTCCCGTTCTCCGACCCGGTCGCGATCACCAGCCGGCCCCCTTCGGGCATCGCATCGCCCGCGTTGACGCCAAGGTTGATCAGGACCTGCCCGAGCTGGCCACGATCGGCCTCCACCGGCAGTTGACCCTCGGCGAGAGGCGCCTCGATGGCGACATGCGCCTTCAGCAACCGCCGCAGCAGCGTGAGGCCGTCGCGCACGACCTCGTTGAGGTCCAGCCGTTCTGAGCGGAGCGTCTCGCGGCGGGAGAACAGCAGGAGCTGGCGCGTCAGTGCGGCGCCGCGTTTCACCAACTGCTCCAGCTCAGCCGCGTCCGACTTCAGTCGCTTCGGATCAGAGAGGTGCCCGACGAGCATCTGCGTGAGGCTCAGCATCGCCTGCAGCAGGTTGTTGAAATCATGCGCCACGCCGCCGGCGAGCTGGCCCACCGCCTCCATCTTCTGCGAGTGGCGGAGCTGCTCCTCGATCTTCTTGCGCTCCGTGATGTCGACACCCATCCCTATCACGCAGGGTCTCTCGTCGAACAGAAACCGCGTCCCGCTAAACAGATACGGCGTCCTGCTCCCGTCCTTCGACATGAAGTCCGCAGCCACCGTGGCGCTTCCGGCCCGCAAGACCTGCTCGACAGCGCCGGCGACGGTGCCCTTCGCGTCGTCCCCGAAGAAGTCGGTGGGGATCATCCTGCCGATCTCAGCCGCCGAGTAGCCCGAGACCCGCTCGAGGTTCCTGTTCCAGCGCAGAAAGCGGCCCTGATCGTCGAACAGGTAGAACAGGCCCGGAAGGCTGTCGAGTGCGGCCTGTGAGAAGGCCCTCTCACGGTTGGCGAGCAACTCACCGCGCTTGCGCTCGCTGATGTCGGCGAGCAGGCAGTGTGTCTGCTTGAACTGTCCGTTCTCGTCGTAGCCGATGCGGCCGTCGAACGACGCGATAATCCGCGACCCGTCCTTGCGCACCATCTCGAACTCGATGCCGTGAATCTCGCCGGCGGCGCGGAAACGGGGAAAGGCAGCGCTGAACCTCTCGACGTGCTCGGGCGCTAGGAAGTCGCCGAACCACCGCCCGATCACGTCCTCGCGGCCGTAGCCGAGCATCTCAAGCCACGCCGGGTTGACGTCGAGGAAGCGTCCCTCGCCGTCGAGTGACTGGTAGCCGAGCGGTGTGCGCTCGAACATGCTGCGGAACCGGCGCTCGCTCTCGGCGAGAGCTCGTTCGGCGCCCAGGCGCCTGGCCTCCGTGGCCATCGAATCGAGAGCGAAGCCGATGTCGCCGGCCAGCTCCTCGAAAAGGCTCGTGCTTTCGCTATCGAACGCATTGGGAGCTGACGAATAGACCATGAACGCGCCGTCGACCTTGCCGCCAACCGTGAGGGCGAACGCGGCAGAGGAGCGGTAGCCTCGCGAGCGACCCATCTCGCGCCACGGCGCCACTCGCTCGTCGGTCTCCCAGTCGTTGGCGATGACGGTTCGGCCCTCCCGGATCGCCGTGCCGGTCGGACCAGACCCGAAAGGAGTGCTGTCGACCTTGATCTCCATCGACTCGGTGTAGCCTTCATCCCGGCCCGCAGACGCTGCCGGGCTGACCGTCCCACTCGCTTCGTCGACGAAGCCGATCCACGCCATGCGGAACCCGCCGTGCTCGACGACGATGCGGCACGCCTCGGCGAGCAGCCGGTCGCGGTCGCGCTCGCGGACGACGAGCTGGTTGATCTCAGAGATCGTGCGCAGCAGGCGGTTGAGCTGCGTGATGCGCACCTCCGCCCGCTTGCGCTCCGTGATATCGCGGTTGATGGCGAGGAAGGCCTCCTGGCCGCCAATCGTCACCAGCCGCTTGCTGACCTCAACGGGAAAGGGCTCGCCGTTGCTCCGCACGTGAACGGTCTCGAACACCGTGCGCTCACCGCGCGCGATGGCGTCGAGCTGCTCCTGGAACGCGGCGCGCTCCTCGGGCGCGCGCAGCCCGACCACTTCAGTGCCGATCAGCTCCTGGCGACTGCGGCCGTACATCTCCTCGGCCTTTCGGTTTGCATCGAGGATGACGCCGGTGCGGCTCGAGATGAGAATCGCGTCGTTGGCGTGGTCGCGCAGCAAAGCGAAGCGGGCCTCGCTCTCGCCAAGCTCGCGACGATGGCGCTCAGCCAGCGCTCGCTGGGCGCCAAACCCGAGCCCCGCCACGGCGATGAGAAGCCCCGCGATGGCCGTCGCCCCCTGCCTGACATTGCGCCCGAAGCCGGCCAGCGCCTCGGCGCGGTCGACCTTGACCACCAGTCCCCAGTCGGTGCCCGGGACGTGGCGCGGGGCGCCCAGCACCGGGACGCCCCGGTAATCCGGATAGTCCTTGAACCCCTCCTCGCCGCAAATGGCGGCCACCACGGCCAGCGGCGCGCCGCTGACCGGCACGCGGAACGACAACGGCGGCCCCGGCCGATGGCGCAGCGGACTCAAGTACTCGATCTCGTCGCCCACCTGCCGGCCGAGCAACGACTCGGCCGAGCTCGACGGGATCGGTTCCGACCGCAACAGCGGGTAGAGCCAGAGGGCGGGGTCCTGGGCAAGCAGGACGGCGCCGAGCACCCGGCCGTTCGCCCGCACCGGCACCCCGAAGATCACGATCGGCGAGCCGCCCTCGTGGGCGTGGACGTCCACGCTCGCCGAACCGGACCCCAGCACCCGCTCAGCGCTCGCCAGATATCCCGCTTCGAGGGACGGGGCGCCACTGCTCCTCAGCACCAGCCCCCCTTTGCTATCGACGACATAGACTGCGGTGTAGCCGAAGGCGCCTCGTATGGACTCGACTAGCGGGAGCACGTGGTGCTGCGGTGTTTCGGCGCCCGCAAGCGGGATTGGCGTTGTTCCTTGGCTGTCCAGCAGGCTCGTGACTATCGGGTCCTCGGCGATGACCCGCGCGTGCCCCAACCTGTCGTTGAGCCACGCGGTGATCGCCGCCTTGCGATCGTCGGCCATCGCCGAAAGGCGCCCGCGCCACAGCTCGATCGCCGCGGCGCGTTCGCCGGGCACGAACACCAGGGCGAAGTACAGGATGGCGGCGGCGGCAATCCCCGCGAACAGCAGCCACGCCGCGAGCCAGCGCCTGCTGCCTCCGACCTTACCGCCGCTCACCGTCCGCACAGTTATCCTTCCCCCATTGCAGCGCCGCGCTCTCAGGGGCAAGGCGCTGGAAGAGGCTGTAAGCTCCTTAAGTGTACCCCCTTAGTCCTGAGGGCGAACCCCTGGCATCTCAAAACCGACCGGATCAGCGCGTCGCTCGACCACCTGACTTTTTCGGGGGCGGCCTCCTACCGTGCGGCCGGAGCTTGGCCACAAAGCCCTCCACCGCCGGGACGAGCTCCCCTCGCGAATCGTCAACACGTCGGCACGAGGTACTCATGGTACTGATTTGGAGCGGCGCTATCCTCGAGCTGCTACGTACGATCACAAGGTAGTGCCAGGTATCACCATCTCACCTTCGCGGCAACGGGCGCGCGCCGTCGAAGGACCCTGTACGCGTCGTCAGGTCCGCCGTTGGAGCACGTCCGAGCTTCCGGTGCCTCGTGGATCAGACCGGGGTCCTTCGCCACCGCGAACCGCCACCCGTCGCCGCCGGACGTCGTCCTCGTCAGGGCGGTAGCGTCAACCAGTCCGCAATCCACAGCAACCCCGGCGTGCTAGGATCGCCTCAAGATGAGGGCGCTGGACACGTCTCGAGAGGCTGCCTCGGCTCAGCTCGACGCGTACCGGCGCATGGCGCCCGAGGCTCGGCTCCGTGTGGGGCTCGAGTTGACCGAGATGGCTCGGCGGCTGCTGACCGCCGGAATTCGCAAACGCCATCCCGAATACGATGACGATCAGGTGCGGCTGGCTTCCATCCGTCTGTGGCTCGGCCCGGAGCTCTTCCGCGATCCGTACCCGGATGAGCCAGAGCTTGAGCCATGAACCAGGACGAGGTCGTAGGTCGCATCGTCGAGGCACTCGTCCAGAGTGGTGTGCCGAGCATGATCGCCGGGTCGTTCGCCAGCAACCTCCACGGCGTGCCGAGGATGACGCAGGATGCGGACATTGTCATTGACGCGGATGAGGCCGCAGCTCTCCGGCTCGTCCACCTCCTGGAGGGGGATTTCTACGTCAGCGAGGATGCCGCGCTCGACGCGGTGCGACGCCGGGGCATGTTCAACGCGATCCACTTCGATTCTGGATTCAAGGTCGATCTGATCGTGAAGAAGGACCGGGCCTTCAGCGCCGAGGAGTTGCGCCGGCGCGAGCCCGGGCTTCTCGCCGGCAAGCGGGTCGACTTCGCGACCGCAGAAGACACCATCCTCACGAAGCTGGAATGGGCGAAACTGGGCCATTCGGAGCGACCGTACCACGACGCCGTGGGGATCATTCGGGTGCAGGAGCCCAGGCTCGACTGGCGCTATCTGGAGCACTGGGCGTCCGATCTGGGCGTCGCGAACCTGCTGGAGCAAGCGAGGCGGGCCGGCCCTTTCGATTAACGGCGCCAGAGATCACCATCTCACCCTTGTGGCAACAGGCGCACGCGGTCGACAAGAAGCCTTCGACGTGACCGGCGTCGCTTGACGGCGGTCACTCCGGCAGGTACGTTCAGCGGCACGGAGACGGAGTGGCGAAACCAGCATGAGCGATCCGCTCGCCCACATCGAGAGCAAGTACGAGATCCTCGGCAAGATCAAAGAGGGCGGGATGGGCGCCATCTACATGGTCCGCCACCGCCTCCTCGGCGAGACCCGGGTGGTCAAGGTGCTGCGGCCGCAGCTCGACGACCAGGCCGAGTTCCACACCCGCTTCCTGCGTGAGGCGCGCACCGACCACGAAAGGACCTCGCGTCAGCGCCAGATCGACGCCACCGACCGCGAGATCGACCAACTCGTCTGCGAGCTGTATGGCCTCGGCGACGGCGAGTTCAGGATCGTCGAGGGGGCCGGTGCTCCGTCACGGTGATAAACTCAGCAGCGGACAGGACGCGAGATGATCGTCGAGTACATCAACGCCGCGATGGAGCGGGCCCGCTACGAGATCATCGAGGATGAGGAGCCGTACTACGGCGAGATCCCGGATATCCAGGGCGTCTGGGCGAGTGGTGAAACGCTCGAAGAATGCCGGCGCCACCTCGCCGCGGCGCTGGAGGACTGGCTGCTCTTCAGTATCTCGCGCGGCACCTCGATCCCTCCCCTGGGAAAGACGCGCATCGAGCTTCCGCGCCCCGCGGTATGAGCCGGCTCACGCCGGTCTCGCGTGTTGAGCTGGTACGGCGGTTGGGCGTGCTTGGATTCGAGGGGCCCTTCCTGGGAGGGCGCCACCACTTCATGGTTCGCGGCGACGTTTACCTGATCGTGCCGAACCCGCACCGCGGCCAGATTGGCGTCGACTTGCTGGCGAGGATCCTGCGCCAGGCCGGAGTCGCCCGCGACGCGTGGATAGCGGCAGGCCACCGGGCAAAGTGATGAACGACCACGCAGAGCTGAACACCGCCGCGTTGCTCGCGCTGCTGAAACGTATACCGAATGGGTTCCTGTGGTCCTCCTACGACGCCGACGCGGACGTGCTCTACGTCAACTTCAAGAAGCCCGCGCACGCCACGGACTCGGAGCTGACCGACGAGGACGTCATCGTCCGCTACGAGGGCGACGAGGTCATCGGCTACACGATCTTGCACGCCTCGAAGCGCAGCGCTTGAGCGGGCGCTGAGCGCCGGTCCACGTCGAGCGCGGCGCCTCGATCCCTGCCCTACGTCCCCCTGGTCTTTGGGCGATGCGCCGGACATGACTCGACGTGACCGGCGTCGCTTGACGGCGGTCACTCCGGCAGGTACGTTCAGCGGCACGGAGACGGAGTGGCGAAACCAGCATGAGCGATCCGCTCGCCCACATCGAGAGCAAGTACGAGATCCTCGGCAAGATCAAAGAGGGCGGGATGGGCGCGATCTACATGGTCCGCCACCGCCTCCTCGGCGAGACCCGGGTGGTCAAGGTGCTGCGCCCGCAGCTCGACGACCAGGCCGAGTTCCACACCCGCTTCCTGCGTGAGGCGCGCACCGCGATCCAGCTCCGTCACCCGAACATCGCGCAGCTCTACGACTTCACCGCCGACGACGAAGGCAACGCCTACATCGTGATGGAATACATCGAGGGCCTCGACCTGCGCGAGCTGCTACGCCGCACCGGCCCGCCGCCGCTCGGGTTGACCCTCGAGATCGCCGTGCAGTCGCTCGACGCGCTCGGCTTCCTGCACCGCCGCAGCATGGTCCACCGCGACATCTCGCCCGACAACCTGATGATCACCCGCGACGCCGACGCCAAGCCGGTGGTCAAGCTGGTCGACCTGGGAATCGTCAAGGAGCTGCAGTCCGAGGCGTCCGGGCTCACCTCGACCGGGGTGTTCGTCGGCAAGGTGCGCTACGCCGCACCCGAGCAGTTCGGCACCGGCGCCGCGGGGGCGCTCGACCAGCGTGCCGACCTGTACTCGTTCGGGGTGGTGCTGTACGAGCTGCTCACCGGAAAACACCCGATCCAGGGCGACTCGGCCTCGCAGCTCATCGCCGGCCACCTCTACTCGCCGCCGGTTGGCTTCGACGTCACCGATCCGCAGGGCGCGGTGCCCGCCGAGCTGCGCGCCATCGCCCTCAAGCTGCTCGAGAAGAAGCCGGAGGACCGTTTCCCGACCGCCGAGGAGCTGGCCGGGGCGCTGCGCGCGCTGCAGCCGGCTCACCCGTGGAGCGCGGCCGAAGTCGAGCGCTGCTTCGCGGGGTTCACGCCGAGCTTCCAGCCGGCCCCGGTCTCGCCGAGCACGCAGGAGCGCCTCGACCGCCAGTTCGCTGGCCGCGGCACGCCGCCGCCGCGGACCCTGTCGGCGACCGCGCCGGCGCCGGGCGAGGACGCCACCGCGCCGACCCGGCCGATGGCGCTCGGCGAGCATTCCGCGCCGCCCGGCCCGGACGAGCGCACGGCGCCGACCCGGCCGATGGCGCCGGGCGAGGCGTCGTCACCTGTCCCGGTGGGCGAGCGCACCGCCCCGACGATGCCGATCGCGATCGCCGCGCCGCCGCCGCCGGCCTTGCCGGCGCCCCGGCGCGCGTCGACGGTTGTCTTCCTGCTGGCCGCCGTGGCGGTCGTCGTGGCGGCGCTCGGCGTCGGCGCGTGGCTGCTGCGCGACCGCCTGCGAGGCGCCCCGGCAAAGGCTGCGACGGTGGTCGAAAGCGCCGCTCCGGTCATGGCGGCGGGCGAGGGGATGCTGATCGTCCACGCGGTGCCGTGGGCCCACGTGGTCGCGGTGACGGACGGGAGGGGCGACACGCACCCGATTCCGGCCGGCGCCGCGACGCCGCTCGCGCTCGCGCTGCCCGCCGGCGAGTACACGATCTCGCTGCGCAGCCCGTCCACGAACGCGACGACCACGCTCGAGACGGCGGTTCGGCCCGGCGAGACCACCCGCTGCCTCGCCGAGGTCGAGCACCTCGACGCCGACCGCTTCCTCGCCGGGGCAGGGTGGTGAGGTGAGCATGCGGAGCGCACGTCTGCTCGCACTCGCTGTGATCGCGATGGTCGTCCTCGCTGCCGGCGCCGGCGCGCAGACAATCAGCTCCGGCCAGGCGATGTGGGACGCGCAGCACGCGGCCGACAGCGTCGAGCAACTGCGCGCCGATCCCGAGATGGCGCACCTGCTGTCGACCGACGAGGACCTCAAGAAGAAGCTGCAGCAGGCGTACGCCAAGCTGGCGCTCTCACGTGGCGCCCTGCAGGGCTCCGGCCAGTACCGCGAGGCCGAGGCGCGGGAGTTCGCGATCGCCGCCGAGCGCGACTTCACGGCGGTGGCGAACGGCGCGCGGGCCAAGTGGGAGCAGGCCCGCGCGGCGGCGGCGCAGGCCGAGGAGGAGGCGCTGGCGCGGAGCGTGCGCGCCGAGGCCGACTCGCTGGCCGCCGAGGCGAAGGAGCTGTTCGACCGGCCGGGGACCTCCGAGCCAGCCGAGCTCAAGCGGCGGGGCGATCTCGGGCGCGCCCTCAAGGCGTACCGCGAGCTGCCGCCCGCCGCGTCGCTCGAGTCGCTGCGCGCGGTGCGCGACCGCCTGGCGAGCGCCAGCGGCGCGCTCTCCGACACCCTGCGGAAGCCGTCGCTGACCGTGCCGGGCGGAGGCGCCACCTACGTCGCCGAGGCGCCGCTCGACGCGCACGGCCACCCGGCGCCGGAGAAGCTGCGCCTGGCGATCACGGCGTTTCTGGGAGGCGACTACTCACGGGCTGCGGATATCCTCGCGGTCGCCGACCTCGGCGACGACCACGCCACCAGGATCGCCCTGCAAGTGCGCGGCGCCGCCTACTTCTCGCTGTACGTCGAGAGCGGCGAGCGCGACCGCGCGCTGCTCGACCGCGCGGTCGCCGACGTGCGCGCCTGCCAGCGCCTCGACCCCGGTGCGACGCCGAGCCGGTCGCTGTTCTCCCCGCGCTACGCCGAGCTCTTCCAGCGCCACTGACCTTCGCACAAGGGGCGGGCGCCGCTGCGCGGCGCTACGGGCGCTCGCGGCGAGGTCCCCTCGCCCCGCGCAGCGGGGAGAGGGCTAGGGTGAGGGGTACGGAAGTGATTTGTTTGGAGCAATTGACGGTTGATTGGCGACCCTCACCCTATCCCTCTCCCGCTTGCGGGAGAGGGAACCTATGAGGTACGGGCTCGCTGCGCGAGCCCCTTCGCAGTGCAGCCCGCCCCTCGCCAAATTGGATCGCACTCTTCTTTCCACGGAGCGCTGCCGGCAGCGGACCATCTGCGGCGTCGCGCAGCGCCGGCCT
>Ga0315273_10004781_pt1 | contig 16658 bp, 18 predicted proteins | sample YL17G02_0_MG_FD_205753 | JGI IMG/M metagenome (GOLD analysis project Ga0315273, IMG submission 205753) | Sediment microbial communities from Yellowstone Lake, YNP, Wyoming, USA - YL17G02_0 | ecosystem: Environmental > Aquatic > Freshwater > Lake > Sediment | place: USA: Wyoming | collected... | reverse complement strand
AGATAATTCAGTATTAGCCGAATATAACGATTCTGTTAAATCTGCTTATAATTCACAAAAAGCAAGACAAGTTTTAAGCAAATTTTTAATAGGAGAAGGAGAGACTATGGGCTCAAGTCCGTTTATGCTTGTTCATTTACAAAATTCAGGATTGCTTGGTCAAGCAAGAATAGTAACTCGACAAGATTTAGAAGCTGCTTTAAGGTCTAGGCCTGATTTTCTTTCTGGAAATTCTGCTGATTGTGGATTATCATTAATAACCGCAGGAGATTCTTATGTGCCTAATACTTTGTTGGCCAATAATCTAGCAAAACAACTAAGCCAAAGGGCAATAAAACTTGGAAAAGGAAAGTTAATTCCAATTTCTGCATTGAGATTAAGAGAAGATTCAAATTCTGCATATGGTTTGGTATTTGATTTAAATGAAGATGTAAAAGAACTTGAAGATTTATCTCAATTTGAATGGAATTGCCAACGAAATGAAGGCTTGGCTAGGGCTTGCTTGAGCAGATTCGGCTACTGGAATTCCTACGTCGGCAATTTGGGCGATTCCGATGACAGTGGCAGGGTAGTTGTTATTTCTAGCGAAGCCTAAAAGTACAAAATTCAGCTCATCAATTTTTCCAGAACATCTTTTGCGGTCTTAAAATCTGCTCTCTTGTTTGTTTTTTGCATTACTTTTCCTATGAGGAAATTCAAGGATTCTTTTCTTCCGGCTTTAAAATCATTGACTGCTTCCGGGCTTTTATCTATCACCTCTTGACAGATTTTTCTGAGTTCATCTGCTCCTGAAATCTTTGAATATTTTTCAGCCTCTTTTCCAGGAGAGAAAGATTCTGGAATCCAGCTTCTCAAAATATCTTTTGCTTTTAATTCTGTTATCTGTTCTTTTTCAAGAAGTCTTAGAAGTTCTACAAAATGTTCAACTTTTATATCAACTTCATCAAATTCTTTTTTATTATAATTCAAGATGCTTAAGAGTTCAACAGTTACCCACGGGACAGCCAATTTTGGAGATATTTTTTCTATTACTTTTTCAAAGAATTCAGCTATATCAATATTTTTTGTTAAAATTTCTGCATATCTCTTTTCTATATTATATTTCTTAATAAGTTTTTGTAATTTATCCTGCGGAGTTTCTGGAATGGATTTTTTAATTTTCTCTATTCTGGAATTCTCAATTTCTATTGCAGGCAAGTCTGGGTCAGAGATAAACCTGTAATCCTGCTCTGCTTCTTTCTCACGCATCTTTTTTGTGATGCCCTTTGCTTCATCAAACATTCTTGTTTCCCTTACTTTTGGGACATCATTTTTTTGCCTTGATTCTTCATATTCAATTGCGGTTTTTATGTTGCTAAGACTATTTACATTTTTTATTTCAATTCTCTCGCCTTTTAATTCCGGAAGAGAAACATTAACATCTGCTTTTAATCCGAGATTTTTGTCAACTGACTTTATGTAACCGAGAGTTATGACTAATTGTTTTAACCACTCGTAAACCTGCTGGGAAGAAGTGAAATCCGGCTCTGTCACAATTTCCATCAACGGACTTCCTGACTTGTTATAATCTATTTCTCCTGTTTTTGGATTCCATGCCGCAGGATCTTCCTCAAGATGAATTTCTCTTATTCTTATTCCAATAAATTTTCCGTTTATCCCGACAGGGAATGCATGAGCTCCTGAAATTGTATTCTGATAGCCTTTGGGCAAATCAGGCCAATCATAATGCTTTCTTTGCCAGATTAATTCTGAATTTATTTTGCATCCTAAAATTAGTCCTGTTTGAATTGTTTTTTCAACAGCCTCCTTGTTTGGGAGCATAGGTTTTGCTCCCGGCTGCCCTGTGCAGATTGGGCATATGTATGTATTTGGCTTTGCTAGTTTTGCTCCATGAATTGATTTGCATTTGCAGAACAATTTTTCTACTGTTTGAATATATCCATGGATTTCAAGCCCTATTTTTGGCATATATAGAAAAGCAAGGGAGGATTTATTAAATTATTGTAATAAAGGAGACCAGCTAACATTTTCTATTTCAAAATATCCTCTTTCTGGGAGATTAGAATCATCTAATAACTTATACACATTTCCTTCTCTATCATATATCTTTAATTCTCCTATTACTACTGTTTTCCCTTCTCTGCTTGTCCAATTGTTTCTCCCGCTTACAAAATAATTCCCATCAGGAGACCAATCAAAAAGAGTAGTATAGGAATCAGATTTATTTGTTTTTTTTATAGTAACTTTTCCAGAAGGCAGTTCACTTACATCTATAAGACCCACGCCTTTTTCCCACCCCCAAATCGCTAGTGTTTTTTTATCTGGAGATAATTCCATATCTATAAAATTAAATTCGGGGTTAATTTCCAATACAGTTTTGGTATTTACATTACAATAATATAATCTTTCCTTGCCATAATTTTTCCATATCACATTTTCGTTGTCAAGCCAGTTTAGATTAAGTTGTTCATCGTATGTTGTTCCTGTCCCGCTTGCAATCTGCTGAACATTAGTTCCATCAGCATTCATTATCTTGATGTAATAATGACTTTCATATTCGTGATGTGTAAAAGCTATTTTTTTTAAATCTGGAGATAAAACGGGATTGTGGTCATAAGTAAACCCACCTGTCCTAAGTATTTGCTGGATGGTTTTGCTAAGAAGATCATATTTGTAAATTCCGAGAGTATATCTTCCATATAAAATGGAATTTCCATCAGGCGTCCAGATAAAGTCTTCATCACTTCGGTCTCTCCAATCATTAAACTCATCCAAAAGATTCCCTTCCAAATCTATTATCCTGTTTCTAAAATTCTGTCCACCTTTAAATGCAATATCTTTTCCTGTTGGAGAAAACTTTATCCTTCCTCCTTGTTCAAGACCCTGAGATAATTTTTTAATTCCCGAGCCATCTGAATTAAGAATCCATAAATCAATTCCGGTATTCTGATTATACATGTCTTTCCAAAAAGATTCATTAGGATTGTATTCACTAAATGCTATTGTTGTTTTTGGACCTGGATAGGTTTGGACAGGAGTAGGAGCAGGATCTGGGCCCGGCAGAGGGCATCCTGTCAAAGCACTAAGAGCTAGTCCGCCTGCTATTAAACCAACACCAACAAATTTTTTAGCAGAATTAAAGATGTTTTCAAGAGCTTTCATGTGATAAATACAAACAAAAAATAAAAAAATGTTTACAATATAGAATATATCTGCAATATACAAGATATAATTACAGATTAAAAAAGCTGATAGCTAAAAGATAGTTTTTTATAGATTTCCTATCTCTTTTTCAGATGAGCGAGAAGACGAATGCAAAACCAGGCGATTATGTTGAAATACACCTGTCAAAGTTAATTTATGAGGGAGTTTTGCTGGAAACACCAGAAAGTGAAAAAGGAATTGTTCTTTTGAAATTAGATTCGGGCTATGATATTGGCTTCAATAGAAAAGACATACTAGAAATAAGATTAAAAAAAAGAGCAGTTGAAAAAGAAGAAAAAGTTGAGATTAAGAAAAATCATGAAAAACCAAATGTAGCTTTGATAATAACTGGCGGGACAATTGCTTCACGCTTTGATCCTAAAAAAGGAGGTGTAAGTCCTTTGACTTCGCCTGAAGATTTTTTCAAATTTTATCCAGAACTTTTTCAATTAGTAAATGTCTCAAAGATTGAAATTCCCTTTATGAAATTTTCTGAAAATATGGATTTTCAGGACTGGCAAAAGCTTGCAAAGAGTGTTGAAAAACTATTGAATAATCCGGAAATAAAAGGAATTATAATAACACAGGGAACAGATACTCTTCATTATACTTCTGCGGCACTTAGTTTCTTTTTGAGAAATGTGAACAAGCCTGTTGTTTTGACTTACTCTCAAAGAAGTTCTGATAGAGCTTCCAGCGATGCAAACCTGAATCTGCAATGTGCTGCGCTTGCTGCAATTTCTGACATAGCTGAAGTTATGATTGTTGGACATGGAACATCTAATGATGATTTTTGCTATGCAATGCCTGGAACAAAAACAAGGAAACTTCATTCTTCAAGAAGAGATGCATTTCATGTTGTCAATTCAGAGCCTTTTGCAAAAATATATCCCGATAAGATTATCAAGATTTCAGATTATAAAGCAAGAAACCCAGAAAAGGCAAAAGTTGATGCGGTTTTTGAAGACAAAGTTGCCTTGCTTAAATTCTATCCTGGGCAAAATCCAAATATTCTCGATTATTACTTGAAAAATAAGTATAAGGGAATTGTAATTGAGTTTCTTGGCTTGGGGCAGATTGCAGCAAAAGGGGCAAGCGAGAGTTGGATAGGCAAACTAAAAGAAGTTCAGGCAAAAGGCATGATTATTTGCGCTGCTGCTCAGACTATTTATGGAAGATTAGATCCTTATGTTTATTCCAGTGCCAGAGAGATTTTAGGTACAGGTGTTATCTACCTTGAAGACATGCTTAGCGAGGTTGCTTTTGTAAAGCTTGGGTGGGTTTTAGGACATAAAGACTGGGCTAAAAGCAAGGATAAAATTAGGGAAAAGATGTTGGAAAACATGAGCCATGAGCTAAATCCTAGGCTGGAAATAGATGGTTCTGTTTAACTATAAAGGGGTTACAATAATAAGATTTAAATAGAAAACCCTGGTAGGTTTTTTATGCCAAATCCAAGATATTTAACAGAAGATGGAGAAGCGACGGTGGAATTACTGAGAAAACTTAGTTTAGCGAAGCGGGTTTATTATGTGGGTCTCAATAGATTCTGTGAGAAAGAAGTATTAGACAGGAAGCAGCTTGCTACAATCAAAGCGGTTTTTTTAATTGGCTCTCATGCTGAAGAAACAAGCTGGGATAACTCTACTAGTGATTTGGATCTTAAACTTATTAATCCAGATGCAATCCCAGAAAATCTATGGAGATATAAGAGAGAAGTCTTGGATCCTACCTTGTGCAATCCAGATACTAGGAAAAGAGACTGGATTGATTTATTTTTTGCAAGGGAAGAATATCAAGTATTACACCCGAGGTGGAATTTGACAAAATATTGGGTACAGGATATCTAAGAATTTTCATTAATTTAATAAATCCCCCCTGCTTTTCTAATTCATGGCTGAGAAAGATGATAATGTATTGGATTACAAAAAGCTGAAATTCAAATGCGGGCTGGAAGTTCATCAGCAGTTAAACCCTGAAAATGGAAAATTATTCTGCGACTGCCCTGCTATCTTGAGAAAGGATGAACCTGATTATATTGTTCAGAGGAAATTGCATAGTGTTGCCGGTGAAGAAGGAAGTGTTGATTTGGCTGTTCAATATCAGTCTTCTTTAAACAAGGATTTTATTTATCAGGGATATAATGGCACTACTTGTTTGGTTGAATTGGATGAAGAACCTCCTCATCAAATTAATGAAGATGCCTTGAAGATAAGTTTGCAGATTGCAATTCTCATGAATATGAAGATAATTCCAATTACACAGATAATGAGGAAAACTGTTATAGATGGAAGCAACACTTCTGGGTTTCAAAGAACAATGCTTATAGCTAGGGATGGATTTGTTGAAACAGATGAAGGAAAATTTGGGATAAAGTTTCTTTATCTTGAAGAAGATGCTGCAAGAATAATTTCAAGAGAAAAAGGCAAAGATGTTTACAGATTAGATAGATTAGGAATTCCTCTTGTTGAGGTTGTAACAAATCCAGATATAAAAACTCCTAAACAGGCACAGAAAGTTGCACTGAAAATAGGAGAAATTCTTCGAAGCTGCAGAGTCAAGAGAGGATTAGGAACTATAAGGCAGGACGTAAGCGTTTCAATTAGAAATGGGAAAAGGGTTGAAATAAAAGGAGCACAGGATATAGACTTGCTTCCAACAATAGTTGAAAATGAAGTGGTAAGACAAGAGAAAGAGAAAAGTGTAAAAGCAGAAGTAAGAAATGCCTTGCCTGATGGGAAAACTGAATTTTTGAGGCCAATGCCAGGCGCGGCTAGAATGTATCCTGAGACTGATTTGCCTCTATTAAGAATAAAAAGAGAACTTATAGAGGAGGTCAAGAAAACACTTCCTAAACTGAGAGAAGAAAATGAGCAGGAATTGAAGAAGTTTGGATTGCACGAGGAAATGATTAAGCTGATTTTGAGAGAAGGCAAAATTGAGGAATTTAAAGAGCTTGTAAAAATAATAGAAAATCCTGAGATTGTTGCAAAATTGCTTGTTTTATATCCTAGAGAATTGGCTGCTAAAAACAATTTTAGTGAAGAGCAAGTAGAATCTATATTAAACAGGGATATTTTTGCAGGAATTCTGGAAGCAATTAATAAGAAAGAAATTACAGAAAGACAGGCAAAAGAGGTTATGGAAAGAATTCTTAATGGAATGGAATTTGCAGATGCTTTGAAATTTGAAGAGCAAGACTTGAATGAAGTTGAAGAAAAGATAATTGATATAATAAAGCAAAAGCCGGGCTTGTCTATTAATGCTTACATGGGGCTGGTTATGAAAGAACTGAAAGGAAAACTTGATGGGAAGACTGCTATGGACCTGATTGGAAAGCATGTTAAGTAATATCAAAAAACATTTAAATATAACTTCTACGCTAAATAAGAATGAAAAATAAATTTTTCAAAATACAAAACAGGAGTTTTGCATAATGATAACATTAAAGGAAATAAATGAGAAGAGAATTCCAATTTCTGAAGTTTTTCATGCAAAAAAAGAAAAAGTTGAAGTTGCGGGATGGGCTGATAATGTAAGAGAACTGGGAAAGATAAGATTTCTTGTTTTGAGAGATCTTTCCGGAATGATTCAGGTTACAGCTGTAAAAGACAAAGTCAAAAAAGAGATTTTTGATGAACTGGGAAAAATCTCAAGGGAGAGCGTTGTATATGTTAGTGGAAGTGTAAAAGAAGCAAAGCAGGCACCAGGAGGGAAAGAAATCGTTCCAGAGCAGATTGAAATTTTGAATAGTGCTGAAGAAAATTTGCCTATAGATGTTTCTGATTTTTCAAAGACAGAATTACCAAAAAGGCTGGATTTCAGATTTTTGGATTTGCATAGAAAGAGAATTCAAGCTATCTTTAAGATACAATCTACAATTGCCGCTACGTTTATCCAATATTTTGTAAATAAAGGATTTATGTACATACAACCTCCATCAATCATATCCTCTTCCTCTGAAGGAGGAACAGAACTCTTTCCTGTTCAGTATTTTGAAAAAAAAGCATTTCTTGCGCAAAGTCCCCAATTGTATAAACAAATGGTTGCTTGTGCAGTAGAAAAAGTCGTTACAGTTACCCCTGTTTGGAGAGCAGAGAAGCATAATACTGTAAGACATCTCAATGAAAGCAGGCAAATGGATATAGAGGTCGCATTTGCAGACCAATTTTCTATAATGAAATTTCTTGAAGAAGTGGTTCAAGATATTGTTAAAAATGTTATTGAGAAAAATAAAGCAGATTTGGAGCTTATCGGAGTCAAGCTTAGAGTGCCTAAGGGAATTTATTTAAGTTATGATGAAGCGATGAAAAAACTTGGAGTAAAACCAGGGGAAGACCTGACGCCTGATCAAGAAAAGAAGTTATGCGAAATGCATGAAGGAGATATTGTTTTTGTACATTCATGGCCCACAAATCTGAGGGGATTTTATATTATGAGAAAAGATGCTGATGCAAATGCCAGATTAACAGAAGGATTTGATGCATTGTATAAAGGAGTTGAAATTTCAAGCGGTGGACAGAGAATTCACATACCAGAATTATTGATTAAAATGCTAAAGAAAAAAGGATTAAATCCAGATAATTTTGAACATTATATTGATTCATTTAGATATGGAGCACCTCCTCATGCAGGATGGAGCATTGGACTTGAAAGATTTACTACAACATTGTTAGGCTTGAGTAATATACGGGAAGCCGTATTATTTCCGAGAGATAGGGACAGATTAATACCTTGATTTTTCAAATAATAAAATTTAAAAAGCCCAAGAATTAGTAGCATTATCCTTAAAGGAGGATACAATGAAAAACAACTGGAAAAAAAGCGAAGATGAAGACGAAGACAAAAAGATGGAAGAAGAAGATGAAGATTTAGAAGATGATGAAGAGGAAGAAGAGGAAGAAGAAGCCGATGAAGGCTACTAACCTTCCTTAGTTTTTATTTTTTTATTTTCGTGTGGGGATTTTTCTTTTTTAATATAATTCTTATTCTGTATATCTTGTATATTGATTATGGTTAAATAGAACATATTTTTCTTGAGATTATGGAAAATTTAGAAACGGGATTGGGGCAGAATCCATCATTAACTCCTGAAGAGATTAAAGCTGCCGAATGGCTGGAAAAAATGATACCGGGAAGCTATTCTATTTTATCTGTGATTAAAAGGCTTTTTAATGAAGAAAAAGATTCTCTTCCTTCTCTTTATTCCTTAGCAAAAAAACGTAAGCCCGAATTTTCAGGACATTTCAATAAACTACAGACGAGATGGCTTGAAGAGCATGTAGTCTATATAGATGGAAAGTTGAAAGCAGAACATAAGGATAATAGTCATGAGGCTATTAATAAATCGCTGACTGAAGAAATACTAGGACCGGAAGGAGAGAACACCCGATGCTGCATATATTATGCGATGATGTTTCCTGAAAGGATAGATCCATCGTATCTCTCGCAATTTTCCACTCTTCTAGGAAAAATAGAGCAAGCCCGCAAAGCTGAATAATCTTATAAATATTGAATTTCTTGATTATATATGAACAATGAAGAGATAAAGGCTGATGCAAAAAAGATAATTGATTCTTTTTCTGAGAAATTATCAAAGATAAAAGTTCCTGATAAGGAACCAATAATAAAAAGAAAGGAATTTGAAAGGATAGACGGGAATGGCAAGGACTGCGATAATGATTTCAAGAAAATCATGTTTGAAAATGCGCCAAATAAAAACAGCGATTTTATTCTTGCGGAGAAGAAGAAATGGGAATGACAACACTATCAAAACTTCAATTATATCTTGCAGAAATTAAGAGAAATGACCAGCATGGGAAGAAGATAAACTCTTTTATTCATGTGCGGGATGAGAAAGAACTTCTGAAAGAAGCTAGTGAAATTGATAAGAAAATAAAATCAGGAAGAGCAGGAAGGCTGGCTGGAAAAATTATTGCTGTTAAATCCAATATAAATGTAAAAGGTGAAATTGCTTCATGCGCATCCAAAACTCTTGAAGATTACAAGGCTCCTTACGATGCGACTGTTATAGAAAAAATCAGGAATGAAGATGGGTTAATAATTGGGATGACTAATATGGATGAATTTGCATGCGGGAGCAGTGGGGAGACTAGTGCTTTCGGAGCAATAAAAAATCCAAGAAATTTGGAATTAATTCCCGGTGGTTCCTCAAGCGGCAGTGCTGCATCTGTTGCAGCTGGTTTCTGCGATATGAGTCTTGGGAGCGATACAGGAGGAAGCATAAGAAATCCTGCTTCAAATTGCGGTATTGTTGGAATAAAGCCAACTTACTCTTCTGTTTCAAGATATGGATTAATTGATTTATCAATGAGCTTTGACCAAATTGGTTCTCTTGCAAAGAATGTTTCAGATGCAGGATTATTGCTTGACGTTATTAAAGGAAAAGATGAGAAAGATTCCATTTCAGAACATTCTGAAAAAATAAACTTCAACGAAATTGAAAAAATACCTAAAGAGTTGACAATAGGTCTTTTGGACTTTGAAATAAGAGACAAGAGAATACAAAAAATCATTCAGGATAAAGTTGGAGAGATTGCAAAAGAACATAAGTGGAAAATTAAAAATGTCAAAATAGAGAATCTTGATTTGGCTATTGAGACCTATTATCCTATAGTCTATGTTGAGTTTTTCTCTGCTACAAGAAGATTTGACGGGAGAAGATATGGAAAGAAGATTGAAGATGCTGGAGGGCCGGAAATTTTGAGAAGAATTCTAGGGGGAAGCGAGATTTCAAAAGCAGAATATGGTGGGAGATATTATCATCAGGCTTTGAAAATAAAAGATTTGATTGAAAAAGAATTTTCTAATATCTTCAAAAGTGTTGATTGCATAATTTCTGCGACAGTCCCAAAACTTCCGCATAAATTAGGCACCAAAATTTCTGTAAGAGAGATGTATGAATATGATGCGCTTACATCTCCTTCAAATCTTGCCGGAAATTGTTCTATAAGCATTCCTATTGATGAATTAACAAATATTCCTATAGGGCTGCAAATTACATGTGATAAATTTGAAGAGCAGAAAATGCTTCAAATTGCGAGGGCGTTTGAGAAGTTTAATGAATGATGATAATTCTTCCTGAGAAATTGCTAATAATAAAACCGACTTCGTAAGTTATGTTCAGCGTTAAATTAAATTGTGAAAAAGAGGCGATAAATAATATAGAAATCCTTAAAAGTGGTTTTTTGTTTCCATCTTTATGAATATAAATGGAGTGATTTTAGACTGGCTGGGACATTCAGCCTTTAAAATAAAAACTTCTGATAACAAGATAATTTATGTTGACCCTTATTCTCTAAACGGAGAAATGGAAAAAGCCGATTTAATTTTGATAACTCATAGTCATCCTGACCATTGCAGTATTGTGGATATAAACAAGATAATAAAGCCAAATTCGAGAATAGTTATTACAGCTGACTGCCAGAGCACAATTATGAGAACAAATATTCCCGTAAAAATTGAAATAACCGAGCCTGGAAAAGAATTTGATTTTGGAAATATAAGAATTTTTTCAATACCAGCATATAACAAGGACAAATCTTTTCACACTCAAGATGAGGCATGGGTTGGTTATGTAATTAAGCTTGATGATTTGATAATTTATCATGCAGGAGACACAGATGTTATTCCTGAAATGCAAAAGCTTACGGGACACAAGAAAAATGGCTCGCAGTTTGTTGCACTTCTTCCTATCGGCGGAAGATTTACAATGAATGTTGAAGAAGCTTTAGAAGCTGTCAAAATAATCAAACCAAATCTTGCAATTCCGATGCATTTTGGAAGTATTGTAGGCTCGAAAGATGATGCAGAAGAATTTGTAAGGCTCTGCAAGGATGAAGGAATCAACGCTGAAATTTTGGAGATTATGAATTTTTAGAAAAAATCACCAAAAATAACTATTCTTCAGAGAACATAAGCATTTAAAAATAAAAACCGCCTCATTTCTTTAATTTTAATTCAAACATCAAATAGATTGAATTAATCTTAATTGATGAGGCGTCTTTTTCTTATAATAGTTGGACATTTGCGAAATATATAAACTTTTCGCAAAAAACCAGCAAATTCCTGTATCGCAGGAAACATAAAATATTGAAAGGAGGAATAAAAAACAAAGATGGTTTTAGATTTTGCAAAAGAAGCAATAGAACATTCAGCTACTCATTCCATTAATTTTGATGAATTAAAGGCTGGAAAGGCTAACATCAAGGTTATCGGAGTAGGCGGATGCGGCTGCAATGCAGTAACATGGCTTTTTAACAAGGGAATCAATGGAGCAACAATTTACGGTACTAATACCGATGCTTTACATTTGAGTGTTACAAAGGCTGATGAAAAAGTCCTTATTGGAAAGGAATTGACAAGAGGACTTGGTGCTGGAGGTATGCCTGCAAAAGCAAGAGAAGCTGCTAAAGAAGCTATTGTTGATTTGAAGAAAGCTGTTTCAGGAGCAGATATGGTGTTCGTCCTTGCCGGAATGGGAGGAGGAACAGGAACAGGAGCTGGCCCAGTTGTGGCACAACTTGCAAAAGAATCAGGAGCTGTTGTTATTGGGGTAGTTACAATGCCTTTTGAATCTGAAAAAGCAAGAATTGACAAAGCTGAGTTTGGACTTCAGGAACTTAGAGAAGTTACTGACACCACAATCGTTCTTGATAACAACAGGCTAGTAGATATTGCAGGACAGCTTCCAATTGAAGCTGCTTTCGCAGTTGCTAATGAGCTTGTCAGCACAATGGTAAAGGGAATTGTTGAAACAATTACTCTTCCAAGTTTGATTAACCTTGATTATGCAGATGTCTCAGCTATTATGAAAAATGGCGGAGTTGCTGTTATAGGAATAGGAGAAAGCGATTCTTCGTCTCACAGAGTTACTGAAGCTGTGCAGCAGGCACTTACGAATCCTCTACTTGATGTGGATTACAAAGGCGCTACTGGTGCATTGATTCACGTTACATGCGGGCCGGACTTGAAGCTTGAAGAATTTGATACAATTGGCAGAACTGTTTCAGAAAATTTGAATGCAGATGCAAATGTTATCATTGGAGCAAGAATCAACAAGGAGTTTGCAGGAAAGGTCAGAGTTATTACCATTATGACAGGTGTAAAATCACCTTACGTATTGGGCAGGGAAACTGCAGAAATGCAGGCAGGACCTGCTGTAAAGGAAATGTCTGACTTAGGCATAGAAATGTGGAGATGAGTATACAATAATAGGATTAATTTCCTAATTTTTTCTTAACTCCGGAGAAATCCGGAGGCTTTATTTTTTTAATATAACCTCTTTTTTAATATAAATTTTTAAGTTTATGATTTTTAGGTTAGATATGATTAAGGGCTCAAAAATGACTTTAGAGCAGAGAAGAAAATTAAGTGAATCTCACAAGGGGAAGACCTTATCCGAAGAGCATAGAAATAATTTGAAAGGGCGTATACCTTGGAATAAGGGGAAGAAATTTCTAGAATTTTCTGGACAAAATCACCACATGTTTGGAAAACGTCATAATCCAGAATCTCTTTTTAAAATGAGTGAAAGCCATAAAAAAAGATGGCAAAATCCAGAATACCAAAAACATCAATCTGAAGTCCATATTGGAAAATCTTCTCCTCTGAAGGGAAGACATATTCAAACAAATACAGGTAGAACTCACTTCAAAAAAGGACAGCTTCCTTGGAATACATACAAACCCTTCTCGGAAGAGTCTAAAAAAAGAATGAGTGAATCTCAAAAGAAATATTGGCTTAAACATCCAGAATTGAGAGAGAAAATGAGCGAGATACATAAAGGAAAACCTGCTCCTCATAGTAGAGAAACTCTTTTAAAATTATATGAGTCTGGTTCTTTTCCAAAACAAACAAATACAAAACCTGAACGACAAATAAAAGAAGAATTAATTAAAAGAGGGTATAAAGAAGGAATTGATTTTATTCATCAATATAAATTCATGAATAAGTTTATGTGTGATTTTTGTTTTCCTCAACAAAAGGTTATTGTTGAAGTATATGGAGATTTTTGGCATGCTAATCCTAAAAAATATTTAGACAGAACTAAACTTCATCCCCATCAGATAAAAGATACAAATAAAGACAGAGCAAAAGAAGCTTATATTACAAAAGTGGATAATTGTGCTTGGACTTATCTTGTCCTTTGGGAAATGGATATTAATAAAAATGTTTCCGAGTGCGTTGATAAAATTGAAGAAGTTCTGGATATAGAATAATATTTAAATTCAAATCCTCTTTAGGAATCACAAAAGATGGCTGATGAAGAATTAGAAGTAGCTAAAATAAAAAAGGTCGGTGTTTTATCCTTAGCAATTACCATAGGCCTTATCACACTTTTCGCTAACATCCTCTTTTCTATTATTCTCTACTTTGTCTTGCCAGTATTAATTGGATTATTGCCTTTTGTCTTGCCTTTTCAGATTTCTACAAAGTATCTGATTTTTTATTGTATAGGCTCCACAGTTGTCACTTTTATCTCATCTTTGATATTGGGATTATTCTATAATTTATCTGCATTGATTACAAAAGGAATAAAATTGTATTCATAAGAAGAAATTCCTGATTTCGTTAATCTTTCTTTCTCGTTAAATCTTCGGGAATTCTATATTCCATCCATCTCACTTTCTTTTCTTTGATAATGTCCTTCAATTTCTTTTCATGGGCATTTAGATTTGCTTTTCCGCTCTTGACTTCAACAAAAACAACTTCATTTATATCTTTTTCATCCATTCCTTGAAAGACTAAGAAATCAATAGGCTTTCCGATAAATCTTGCTTCTGTGGGCTTGAATGGAAAATCAGGAAGATAAGGAGCTAATTGTTCTGAGAATTGCCCTGCAAGAACAGAACGGGAACGGGCAATTGCTTCTTCTCTTATCTCAGGGAGCTTATCTTTCCAGAGATGTTCTGTAAATCTCTTGCCAATGATATATCCTATCGCTAAAAATAAAACAGCAACGCCAACAATTAGAAAAATTGTGAGAATCTCAGCCATTTAAGCCTCTGGCTTTACAGGGGCTTTCATCTTTTTTGTTTTAAAGTCATCAAAGAATAAGATTCTGTCTAGTTCTATTTTTTCTTTTGCATGAGCTTTTCCAAGTTCATATCCGATAGGGAAGACTGCCTCAACCACTATTTTATCCGGAATTTTTAATGCCAGTTTTATCTGATCTTCATCAAAATGCCCAACCCAGCATGTAGCCAATCCTCTATCATGTATTGCAAGAAGGAAATTTTCAATTGCAGCACCTGCCTGCTGTCTAAGATAAATCTCTGCCCTTTTTCCATAGAGATTTGATATTCTGGTGGGGTCTGAGCAAACAACAACTACATAATGCCCTGTTGCAACAAAATCCTGTTCAGCTGCCTTTGCGATTTTTTGAATTTTTGATTTATCAGAAACAAGAATAATCTTTAATGTGAAGTTCTTGCCTGCTGTTGGTGCAAATCTCATGGCATCAATGCAATCAATGATATCTCTCCAATCTGGCTTATTATTCTTGAAAGTTCTCACACTCTTTCTGGATTTTATGGCATCATCCACTTTCATATTTCTAATAGAAAATAGAAGTTTATAAGTTTTCCTTTTAAAATCTTATAACTCCGCCACCAAGGACTTCTTTTCCTTTATATAATACAATTGCCTGCCCTTCTGAAACACCTGTTATTGCTTTGTTTAGGATAATTTTATTGTTTTTTATTATTGAGGGAATTAATTCGCCAACTTGACGAATTCTAGAGAAGACTTTCTCACCTCTTCTTGGAGCTTTGTTAATCCAATGAGGCTGTGTGATTGTTATTTCTTTTCTATATAAGAGAGGATGTCCTTCTGGTGCTGCAATAATGATATTTTTTTTAGCATCTTTTCTTGCAACATACCACCGTTTTATATTAGCTGTGCTTTTTTCACGCTGAATCTCAAAACCATATCTGGGACCAAGCCTTTGTCCAATTGTATAATAATAAATTCCATCGTGCTCTCCGATTATATTCCCATTAGGGTCGAGAATCTTTCCTTTTTTTGGCTTTATTTTCTTCGAGAGAAATTCTTTTAGGTTTACTTTTCCAATGAAGCAGATCCCAACTGTTGATTTTTTATCAAAATTAGGAAAACCAGCTTTTCTCGCAATTTCTCTTATATCTTTTTTTGTATAATCTCCTATTGGGAAAAGGCAATGCTTCAATTCATCTTGAGTTAATGTATAGAGGAAATAAGACTGGTCTTTTGACTCATCTTTTCCCCTGAAAAGCTTGTAGCTATTTCCAACTTTCTTTATTCTTGAATAATGCCCTGTAACAACAATTTTTGCTCCTATCTTTTTTGCAAATTTTATCAATTCTGGGAATTTTATTTTTTTATTGCAGTCTATATCAGGATTAGGAGTTATTCCTTTCCTGTATTTTTTGAACATTTCTTCCACTACTTTTGATTTATATTCTTTTTCCAAATCCAGAGTTATTAATGGAATATCAAGCAAAGATGCGATTTTTGCAGCCATTCTTCTTTCTTCCCTCCATGAACATTCGCCTAATTCGTTTTTTGTGTCGGACCAGTTTTTCATGAAAACGCCAACAACTTCATAACCCTTTTTCTTCATGAGCATGGCTGCAACAGAGGAATCAACTCCGCCGGACATTGCAACAAGGACTCTTTGAGGGGTTTTCATGTTTTATTAGATTAACTTACTTGAGCTTAAGAAAGGAGAGATTAATATAGATAAAACTATAAACAATCCAATAAATAATATTAATAGAATTAAAACAATTAATCTCTCTCTTTTGGACAAGAGTGGTTTATCTCTCTTTTTTACAAATAATGTTTTTGTTATTACTTCTTCTCCAATTGCGGTTACTACTAAGATAAATAAAATCCATAAATCAATAGAATAAATCTTATTTTCTAAGACTGCTATCCGAATTATCTCTAGAAATTTTAATATACCTGCTATTTGAATCGCAATTGTAAATCCATTGAATAGATTGTATCTATGCTCTTCGTCTGTCTTTATCTTTTCTTGACTCATATTCAGAATATAAAAACGTCCTAGAGAGGACTCGAACCTCTGACTCCGTGATTAACAGTCACGTACTCTACCAGCTGAGTTACTAGGACTTATTTTTAGAAGGAGATTATCAATATTTAAAAGTTTGTTTATTTGTGCCTGACATGTCTTCTTATGACTGTCATTAGGCTAAATAGAGTATTTGTGACTACAAGGGATGCAGGATATAAAGCTGTTGTTAAATTAAGATTTTCCAATGCAAGAATGCTCAGGAACATATCAAATCCGCTGATAGCGTAGGTAACCACGGTTTCTTCGTGGGGACTATGATAAGCCTTTCTGAAAGTCGGGATAAAAGCTATAGCATCTACACCAGTAATTATTATTACAGCTATCAAAGGATTTTTTGTTATCACCCAGAATATTA
>Ga0315273_10004778_pt1 | contig 16663 bp, 13 predicted proteins | sample YL17G02_0_MG_FD_205753 | JGI IMG/M metagenome (GOLD analysis project Ga0315273, IMG submission 205753) | Sediment microbial communities from Yellowstone Lake, YNP, Wyoming, USA - YL17G02_0 | ecosystem: Environmental > Aquatic > Freshwater > Lake > Sediment | place: USA: Wyoming | collected... | reverse complement strand
GGAATACGGCGGAATCACACGGTACTTCTCCGAGGTCATCCCCCGGCTGCCACGGCCTAGCCGCGTCGTCGTCGGACTCCACCAATCCCTGGCGCTCGAGACCTTGGCGCCGCGTGCCGTGGCCGCGGCGCGCATGCGCGCCTTCCGCGGCAGCTCGCGGCTCCGCGCCCTCGTCAATCGCCGAGTGGATTCGCTGTACGTGAAGGGAGTCACGGGCTCGATCCTTCATCCGACCTACTACCGCGACCCCACCACGCTCCCCTTGGGCCTCCCGGTGGTCGTCACCGTTTACGACATGGCCCACGAGCGGTTCCCGGCGTTCTTTCGCCGGCGCTGGTGGAACTCCCGGGATCCCGCCGAGTGGAAGGCGGCGCTCTGCGCGCGAGCAGACCGCATCGTGTGCATCTCCGAGGCGACGCGACGGGACCTGATCGAATTGACGCGCGTTCCCGAGTCGAAGACCCGTGTGATCCACTGCGGCGTGAAGAACTGGAGCGCCGTGGCGCCGCAGAAGATTCCCGAGGGCGGCGGAATCGATCGGCCCTTCTTCCTGTGGGTCGGCGAGCGCCACACCTACAAGAACTTCGGAGCCACACTGTTCGCGTGGGCCAACTGCTCCGCCGCGCGCGGCACCGAGATCCTCTGCGTCGGAGGAGGACCGCTGAGCGGCCGTGAGCGCGATGGAATCGCGGCGCTCGGCGCCGCCGAGCGCGTGCGCCAGCGCGCGTGCTCGGACGCCGAGTTGCGCTGGGCGTACGAGCACGCTGCGGGGCTTCTCTACACTTCGCGTTGCGAAGGTTTCGGTCTTCCCGTGCTCGAGGCGATGGCGCTCGGGTGCCCCGTCGTCGCGTCGAACGGCTCGTCGCTGCCCGAGGTGGGGGGAGAGGCGGCGATCTACGTGGACGCGTCGGATCCCGAGAGCATCCGATCGGGAATCCAGCGATGCCTCTCCGATGGCCGCTCCCCCGAGCGGTCCGCGCGACTCGCGGCCCAAGCGGCGCGTTTCTCGTGGGACGCGTGCGCCGCCGCGCACGAGACGCTCTACCGGGAGCTGGATTGACACCGACGATCACCGTCATCACCGTCTGCCGAAACGCGCTGACACTGCTGAAGCCCACCGTCGAGAGCGTGCTCGCGCAGGATTGTCCGGGGCTTGAATACTGGATCGTGGACGGCGCCTCCACGGACGGAACGCGCGAGTACCTCGCGGAGCTGGCGGCGCGCGGCGTTCGGGTGATTTCCGAGCCCGATCGGGGCATCGCGGACGCCATGAAGAAAGGGGTTGGCCTTAGCGCGGGCGACTGGATCGCCCACCTCCACGCCGGGGACACGTATCTACGGGGCGCGCTCAGGGCGGTGCTGGAGCGACTGGAAGCTCCCGGGGATACTCCGTTCGACGTTCTTTGCGGCAACATCGTGAAGCAGGAGGGGACGGGCGAGGTTCTTTACCGCTGCGAGCCGTCGCGGCTCCGGATGGACATGACGATCCACCACCCCGCCACGTTCACGCGGCGGTCGGTCTTCGTGGAGATCGGAGGGTTCGACGAGAGCTATCCGAACGCGATGGATTACGACTTCTTCCTGCGGGTGTTCGTCTCGGGAAAACGGTTCGCGACGGTTCCGCGCGCTCTCGCTCGAATGGCGGGTGGCGGTCAGTCGGAGCGGTCGCTCTGGACCACGTACCGCGAGACCCACGCGATCCGCAGACGCGCGCTGCCATCGGGCTACGAGCGTTCCTACACGCACTTCCTCTTCCTGATCACTCGCGGCGCGGCGCGGCGGCTCCTGCAACGGGTCGGTTTAGAGCGTTTGGTGGCGTGGTATCGTCGCCGCTTCTCGATGGCGCCGAAGGGTTGACTTCCCGCGGCCATCCCGCGGCCGCGAAGGCGATCCCCACCAGCACGCAGAGGAGATCCAGAAGCTCCTCGTCGCCCAGATTCCACTCCATGAGCCCCGACACGAAGAAACCGATAAGCCCCGCCGAAACACCCAGCGGGATCGCCGAGCCCAATCCGCGCCGCGGCCCGCGGAGATCCCGCGACGCGCGGAGGCCCCGCGACGCCGCCCGCCACAGCCCGGCGATCAGCCACGCGAGCGCGAGCAGGCCCAGCGCGCCCATCGTCGCGGCGACGTGCACGTACACGCTGTGGAGATGCCCCGCTGGCTCCGTGGCGCCTGAAGCCTTGTACCGCTCATAGAGGGTGTGCAGGTCCTGCAATCCGACGCCGGTCCAGGGATGGTCACGGAACATGCGAAGCCCCGCCTCCCACATGTGCACGCGCTGGGCGTTCCACGGATTGGAGGGATCGAAGACGCTGAGGGCCCGTTCGCGGTAACCGCCCGGCAGGATCGCGACCAGCGCCGCCACGCCGACGGCGAGGAACGCCAGCAGGCGCGCCCGAACGAATGCCACGATGAACGCCGTGGCGGCGAGATAGCCGATCCAGGCACTGCGCGTATAGGATCCGGCCAGCGCCGGGAGGAGCAGGGCCAGAAGCGCCAGGGCGCCCCAGCGCCAGCGACCGCGGCCTCGCACGGCGACCGCGGTCGCGAGCGCGGCCACGAGCATGACCTGCCCGCCATAGGTCAGCGGATGTCCGACGGCGCCCCTCACTCGATTCGGAAACGCGGGTCCCTGCGCGACGAAGCGCCCCAACGCGTAGATCGCGGCGACACCGGTCGAAACGAAGAGCGCCGCCAGCGCGCGGCGCGCCAGAGCCGCATCGCGGGCGTGATAGGCCGCCACAGGGACCAGGAGAAGGAGGAGCCCTTTGGCGACACGGGGCCAGCTGGCCGCGGGGTCCTGGGCGAAGGCGGCGGCAAGTACCAGGGCGCATAGCCATCCCAAGGCCGGCAGATCCACCGGCGTCCGCGTCCATAGTGCTCCGCCGGGCCGCCACCAGACGGCGAGCGTGAGCGCCGCGGTCGAGACAACTGCGATCGAGATCGGTGCGATGCTCCACGGAAGGGAGGCGGCAAGAAGGAGAAACGCGATCGACGCGACGCTGGCGACGGGATCAGCCACGACCGACGGCCTCTTCATAGACGCTCAGCGTCAGCGCCGCGGTCCGCTCCCACGTGAATTGTCTCGCCCACTCCACTCCGCGCCGGCTCATCTCCGCGCGCCGCGCGCCGTCCGTGAGCAGCGACACCACCGCGTGCGCCCAGGCGTCGGCATCGAGCGGAGCCAGAAGCAGCGCCGCGTCTCCCAGCGTCTCGGGCAAGGCTCCGGCAGACGACGAGAGCACCGGCGTCCCGCAGGCCATCGCCTCCAGCGGTGGCAGCCCGAACCCCTCCTCCAGAGAAGGCTGCGCGTAGAGCGCGGCGCCGGAGTAAAGCAGCGCCAGGTCCTCGTCCCCGCGCATCTCGCCCGAGAAGTGGATGCCCTCGCGCACGCCGGCGCTACGGGCGGCCATCGCGAGCGGGTCGGCGCCGGACCAGGGCGTGCCCGAGAGCACGAGCGGCGGCCGCGAGGCGGCGGGAATGCGCCCCATCGCCTCGATCAAGAGCCGCAGATTCTTGTGCTCTTTCCGCGCGCCGACGTAGAGCAGGTAGCCCCCCGGCAACGAGCGGGCGCGGAGGAAGGCGTCCACGGCCTCGGATGGTCGCCGCGCGATCGAGGAGGAAACACCGAGCGGAATCACGCGCACGTTCGCTTCCGGTGCGCCCAAGAGCTCGATCACCTCGGAGCGCACGTGGGTCGAGTCCACCAGAACGAGCCGCGCCTTCCGCACCGCCGCGCCCGCGACCGCGCGGGCATAGAGCCCCGCGCCCGGGGGGGACAGGTGGGCGAAGCGGACATGGATCAGGTCGTGGACCGTGACGATCGAGGGACACCGCAAGAGGAGCGGGAGCGTGTAGTGCGGCGCATGGAAGAGTTCGATCCCCGCGCATTGGGCGGAGCGCGCCATCTGCCAGTGCTCTGCGATCGAATACTTCCCCGCGGTGACCCGCACCTCCTCCGCGGGCACCCCGGGACGGACCGAGGATCCCATGTCTTCGGGCAGGAGGAACACGACGAAACGGTGGCCCTCCGGCTTCGCGAGGAAGCAGGCGACGAGGTTTCGTATGTAGGTGCCGATGCCGCCGTCGCGCCACTTCCGCGCGTCCACGCCGATTCTCAACGTCGCCTCCTTTGGGTTCGCGATCCTAGCACGGCGGCGACCGGTCCGTTCGGCGCGATCGCGCCGGCCGCTCCGCGTCTTCCTTGACAACCCGGGGCGGCTCCGGGAGACTTGAAACGTGACTTCTTCGCAGGAACCCCACCGCATCGGCCCCGATACCCGCCTCCTCGTCACGGGCGGGAGCGGCTTCTTGGGGCGCCACCTGATGCCGGCCTTCGCTTCGCGCGGCTATCGAAACGTCGCGACCTTCCGCTCCAACCAGTACGATCTGACGCACGAACAAGACGTGGAGCGCATGCTCACAGCGTTTCAGCCGGAGGCGATCGTCCATCTGGCCGCCGTTGTCGGCGGAATCGGCGCGAACCGGATGCATCCGGGGAGCTTCTTCTTCAAGAATCTCATGATGGGCGCGCTCCTGCTGGAACACGCGAGACGCGCGGGCGTGCGTCGATTCCTGAGCGTCGGGACGATCTGCTCTTACCCCAAGATCACGCCGGTACCGTTCCGCGAGGAGGATCTCTGGAACGGATACCCCGAGGAGACGAACGCGCCCTACGGACTCGCGAAGAAGATGCTTCTCGTCCAGTCGCAGGCCTACCGGCAGGAATACGGCATGGACGCGGTGAACGTCCTCTTGGTGAACCTCTTCGGGCCGGGCGACAATTTCGACCCCGAGACGTCGCACGTGATCCCCGCCTTGATCCGAAAGTGCGTCGAAGCGGCCGAGTCCGGCGCCGCGTCGCTTCCGGTCTGGGGCACCGGCAAGGCCACGCGGGAGTTTCTCTACGTCGAGGACGCGGCTCGGGGAATCGTGAGCGCGGCGGAGCGCCTGAAGGACAGCGAGCCGGTCAACATCGGCGCCGGCAGGGAAATCCCGATTCGGGAGCTCGCGGAGAAGATCGCCGCCCTCTCCGGTTTCAAGGGCGACCTGGTGTGGGATCCGTCCCAGCCCGACGGCCAGCCGCGCCGCTGCCTGGACGTGACCCGCGCGAAGCGGCTTCTCGGCTGGGAGGCGACGACGGCGCTCGACGATGGACTGAAGCGAACGATCGAGTGGTACCGCCAGAACCGGCCGTCGCCAGCCAAGACGGAGCCTACGCGGGCGTGAGCACGCGCCGACCTTCCCGGACGCCCGACCCTTGAAGTAGTGAACCACATGGGCCCAAAGACGGCCGACCCGCCGGTTTCGGTGATCATCGTTTCCTACAATTGTAGAGACTACCTCGACCGCTGCCTGGCGGCGCTCGCGGAGCACGCGGGGATGGAGCACGAGGTGATCGTTGTGGACAACGCCTCCACCGACGGCACGGTCGAGACCCTCCGTCAACGCTGGCCCGCGGTGCGGTGGCTCGTCAACCGCGACAATGCGGGATTCGCTCGCGCGAACAACCAGGGTTTCGCAATCGCGCGTTCGCCGTACTGGTTCGTGCTCAACCCCGACACCGAGGTGCGCGCGGGAGCCCTGCCGGCACTGCTCGCCTACCTGGAGGCAAAGCCGCGCGTCGCCGTCGTGGGCCCCGAGGTCGAGCGCCCCGAGGGCGGTTTCGAGCGCAGCGCGGGCTTCGTGCCGACCCTGTCCCGCGAGTGCGTGGAGACCTTCCTCCTGTTCCGCCTGGGGGCTCGCGGCACATCGCTGCGCGGGCCGGTCTTTGGGCCCACTCCGGTCGAGTGGCTCTCCGGTTGCGCGATCCTGGTGCGCGCGGCCGCCGCACGCGAGGTGGGTGTGTTCGACGAGCGCTTCTTCATGTATTCCGAGGACCTCGACTGGTGCTACCGCTTCGGGCGCGCCGGGTGGTCCGTGGTCTACCTGCCCGGACCGCGCGTTCTCCACCATCGCGGGGCCAGCGTGCTGTCCACACCGAACATGCTGATGGACGGAGGCAGGGGGCTCGAGCTCTTTGTCCACAAGCACGGCCTCCGGTTCCCGCTCCTCGCGCTGCGCGCGCTGCTGGTCTTCAAGCTCGCGACGCGCGCATTCTGGCTCGGGTGGCGCGGTCTCCGCGGCAACGCGAGGGCCCGTCTCGAAGCGCGGCTCTTCGCGAGAAGCGTCGGCCCCGCGCTGGGTATCCGCCGGGGAGGCAAGGGATGAGTGCCCATCCCGACATGCGACGGTACGGGTTCATCAAGCCCCATCTGGTCCGGCTCTTCACCGCCGTGGATGCGATCGGCGGTCTGCTCGCGGCGCCACTCATTGGGGCCACACGATGCCGTCCGCCCCAGCGAATCCTCCTCGTCAACTTCGCCCACATCGGCGACGTGCTCATGACCACGCCGGCCATCGCCGCGATCCGCGCGGCCCACCCGGGAGCGCACATCGCCATGCTCGTCGGGCCGTGGTGCGAATCCGTGGTCTCGCATCATCCATCGCTCGACGAAGTCCTGGTCCAACGCCCGTCCTGGTGGGATCGCGAGCAGGGCAGTCGCTATCTCGCTCCCAGGGCGTTCCTCCAGTTGGTGCAGGCGCTGCGCGAGGGGCGATTCGACGCCGTCGTCAACTTCAAGTCCTTCTTCCAGGAGAACTTGGCCTGCGCCCTCGCCGGCATACCGCAGCGGATCGGCTATGGCCTCTACGGCGGCGGCTTTCTTCATACGACGTGCGTGCCCTTCCGATGGAGCGCGCACACCGTGGAACAGCACCTGGTACTCGCGGCGGCGCTCGGTGGCCGCTCCGACGGACACTCGGTGGAAATCTTTCCGACGGAGGAGGACACGCGCAAGGTGGAGGACTGGCTTTCCGGCGCCGCGCGTCCCCTCTTCGCCCTGCACCTCGGCGCGGGAGCCCCGTCCAAGAGATGGCCCATCGAGAGATTCGCGCAGCTCGCGCGTATCTTGGGCGAACGTCTGGACGCACACATTCTCCTCGTCGGGGGGCGGGACGACGCGCCGCTCGCCGTTCGATTCCTGGAGCACGCGTCGGCAGCTCCGCTCGACGCGGTCGGAATGTTCACTATGCCGCAGCTCGCCGTCCTTCTCCGGCACTGCCGCGCCTTCGTGGGCAACGACTCGGGCCCGGCGCATGTCGCGGCGGCCGTCGGCATCCCGACCGTGACCGTCTTTTCCGGCACGAACGACGTGGACGTGTGGCGACCGTGGGGGAGGTCCGTCGCGACGCTGCAGGAGCGACCTGAATGCGCGCCGTGCGGACTTTCCACCTGCAAGCGCGACGACCACGCGTGCATGACCAACATCGAGGCCGCGCGGGTCTTCGCCGCCCTCGAGGAGCTGCTCGCGCCGATGGGTGCCGAGAGGTGATCGCCCTTGGCGCGCGTTGAATCTTCCAGCATCGGACGGCGACTGGCGGCGAATACGCTCCACGCCGCCTCCGGGCGGGCGCTGGGGGTCCTCCTCTGGCTGGTCCTCACGCCCCACGTCCTGCGAGCTCTGGGGGTCGAGGGGTTCGCGGTCTGGTCCCTCTTCTTCGCCCTCACGGGGTACCTCTCCTCCCTCGATCTGGGGCTGGTGCAGGGAACCCTCCGTCACGTGGCCGCGGCACGCGAACGCGGCGACCACGATCGGGCCGAAGCGTTCGCGACGCTCGGCGTCCTGGGCTTCCTGCTCTTGGGCGCGTTGTGGCTAGCGCTCCTGGTCCTTCTCGACCGCTTCGCCCTCGACGCGCTGCGCATCCCGGACGTCCAAGCCGCGGCGGCTCGGTTCGCGCTGGTCGCGGGAGGCGTGGCGTTCGCCCTGGCCGGCATCAGCAACGTGCTCATGGCCATCGCCCAAGCGTACGGTCGCTTCGACGTCGCGAATTCCATCGCGGTAACGGTCAGTCTCCTGCAGGGCGCGGGGTTGGTCGTCGTGCTCCATTACGGCTGGGGACTTCGGGGCATGGTGATCGCCATGAATGCAGCGTGGCTCCTCGCCATTCTCTTCGGGGCGCTGCGGCTCGGAAGAGAAATACCGGGGTTCCGGTGGGGTGCGCTCCACAGCTCGATGCCGCACGCACGCGAGGCGCTGGCCTTCGGCGGGACGATGCAGATCGCCGGCATCTGCTCGGCGGTCCACCAGCAGATGGACAAGTTCCTCCTTGCGCGCTTCATCGCGCTGGCGGCCGTCACCCCCTACGAACTGGGCTCCCGCGTGGCGATGTCCGCGAGCGCGTTCCCCCAGCTCCTGCTGCTCGCGGTCCTCCCGGCCGCCGCCGCGCTCCACGCCGCGGGAGACCGCGATCGGTTGCGGGAACTTTACGTGCGCGGTGGCCGGTACGTGCTCGCGGCGGGAGCGGTCACGCTCGCCGCCCTCCTCGGCGCGGGCGATCGACTGTTCGACGCGTGGCTCGGCGCCGGCCACCACGATTCCGCAATGGTGCTGCGAGCGATGGCGGTCGGATTCGCGGTGTCGCTCGCCACCGGGATGGGGACCAGCCTGGCCCGCGGCGTGGGACGCCCCGACCTCGAAGCCTGGTTCGCCGGCCTGGTGGTGGCGTCGCACCTCGCTCTCAGCCTATGGCTCGTGCCGACGTTCGGTCTCGCGGGCGCGCTCGTCGCCTGGGTCGTCTCCAATTCCGTTGGGTCGGTGTTCTTCCTGTGGCGCCTGTGCGGCTCTCTCCAATGGCGCCGCCGCGAGGTGATGATCGAGCCGTTCGTGGTGCCGGCGCTCGCGACGCTGACAGGATGGGCCGCCGCCGCGATCCTGGACCGCGCGCTACCGGATGCGTCGGCTCTCTCGTCCTGGCTTGCCGCTGTGTCGCTCGGCGCGCTCGCAGCCGGCCTGGCGACCGTCGTCATGCTTGTCGTGCGCTACGTGGAGATCCGGGAGGTGCGGCTTCTCTGGCCGTTCGCGAAGGCGCGCGAGGTATGACCGGGATGCGGCACGAACGCGGGGTCCGAGCGCGGGGGGAAGCGTCCGGATGAAGGTGACGTTTGTCTTGCCGACCGCTTACTTCACCGGGGGCTCTCGGATGGTGTTCGAATACGCACAGCGTCTCAAGCCGCTCGGGCACTCCACCTCCGTCGTGTTCCCGACGGTTCCATACCGATTTCGCGAATCGGCGCACCCGCTCTCTGGCTTGTATCCATGGCTCGGGAGCCTGAAGAACAACCTGCTGCACGGAGCGAGGCCGCCGCGGCAGCCGATGTGGGGCGATATCGCGATGGTGCCCATGATCGCGGATCCCTTCCTGTCCGATGCCGATGCCGTCGTCGCCACCGCCTGGCCGACGGCGTATTCGGTCTCCCGCCTTTCCGCCGCGAAGGGCGCCAAGTGTTACCTCGTCCAGCACCGGGAGATCGACAGCGGATTCCCCCGGACGGTGGACGACACCTATCGACTGCCGCTGTTTCGCATCGCGGGGTCGGATTACACCGCGCGGTTGCTACGCCAGGAGGTGGGGGTCGAGGCCGATGCGGTGGTCCCGAATGGAGTCGACGTGCAATTCTGGTCCCAATGCCCAGAGCCGCCGCCGCTCCGCTCGGGGGTGCTCATGTCCCACACACCCGGCGTCCGCAAGGGGGCCGCGGATGGCCTCGCCACCCTCGAGCGCGTGCACCGAGAGCACCCCGCCGTTTTGCTCCGGTGCTTCGGCCGTCGACAGACTCGGGAGGTGCCGGCCTACGTGGAGTACGTCGAGAACCCGAACGACGCGTCGCTTCGCGCGCTCTACGCGAGCGCCGAAGTCTTTCTCTTCCCAAGCCGGTACGAGGGGTATGGGCTGCCGCCGCTGGAGGCGATGGCGTGCGGTTGCTCCGTGGTGGCGACGCGCGTGGGGGCCGTTCCCGATTTCTGCGTGGACTCGGTGAGCGGGCTTCTGGTGGCACCGGGTGACGTGGATGGCTTGGCGCGCGCGGTTCTGACGCTGCTCGCCGACGCAGGGCGGCGCGAGCGTATGGGCGAAGCGGCGCGGGTTCGCGCGATGGATTTCGATCTGACGCGCTCGACCCGGGAGTTCGAACGCGCGCTCGTCCGCGCCGTGGACACCTGCGGCGGGGGTCGCTGAGATCATGCCGCTCCGCACCGACCGCTTCCTGGAGGCAGCACGCAAGCGGCTCGAACCGCTACGCGGCACGTACATCTACGAGCCCATCGCGCGCGATCTTCTCACCAAGACCGAGCAGGTCGATGCGGGCTATGGACGATGGCTCTCGGCCCTGCTGCCGTACCTGGCGAAGGAGTGCGGCATCACCGGCCGGCCGCGCGTTCTCGATTTCGGCTGCGGGTCGGGGGAGTTGACGGTGCTGATGAACACGCTGGGATTCGAGGCGTTCGGTCTCGACCTCCACGAGGAGAATCTTGCCCTGGCGCGAATCCTGGCCAGCGAGAACGGGGTGCCCGAAAGCCAATTCGTTCTCCACCAGGAGGGGCCGCTCCCGTTCACGCAGGGCTCTTTCGATCTCGTCACCCTGTTCGTGGTGCTCGAACACTTGAGCGACCCCGTGCTCGAGCGCGTGATACCGGAACTCCTCCGGGTATGCTCGGGCGGAATCTTCATCCAGGTGCCGAACCGTCTCCAGACGCGCGACGATCACACCGGCCTCGCCTTTGTGCCCTGGATGCCTCGATGGCTCGCCGCGACGTACGTTCGCGCGCATGGTCCGCACCGCCGCTATTGGATCTCGCGAGACGGCAGTTGGGATGTCCACTATCGGACGTTCGAGGCGATTCGCAGGCGATTCGCGGCCCACGGCTTGAGTGTGCGATTTGTGCCGGATCGGCTGGTCTATCCACCGCTCGAAGAGGCCCGGCCGCTTTTCCACGCTGTCCAGGGAACACCACGGTGGAAGCGCCTGGCGTTCGCTCTGGCGCGGGGCGCTGTGCGGCTTCTTCACGGCAGTGATCTGCCGGTGCCGGCGTGGTACCCCTATCTCAGCCTGCTCATCCAACGGTCGAAGATGGGTTGAAGCGAACGGCCGAGCGATGCCGCCGGGGCTGTCTAGCGCGTTCCGGTTGCCCGGATCCGCCCTGCGATCGACGCGCCGCCCGCGGCCGCCTCGAATTCCTGGATCACCTCGAGGAGCGTTTGCTCCAGCCCGATCTCGGGCTCCCACCCGATCAGCTTGCGGATCTTTTGGATGTTCGGCACGCGACGGCGCATGTCCTCGAAGCCGGACTCGTACGCCTGGTCGTACGGGACGAACTCGATGCCGGACTTGCTGCCCGAGAGTTCGATGATGCGGTGCGCCAGGTCCAGGATCGTGATCTCCTGTCGGCTCCCGACGTTGAATATCTCCCCCTCCGCCTTCCAGTTCTCGGCGAGACCGACGAGGGCGCGCAGGACGTCGTCCACGTGACAGAAGCAGCGTGATTGCTTGCCGTCGCCATACACGGTGAGCGCTTTCCCCTCGACCGCCTGCTTCACGAGCCGGGGGATCACCATTCCGTACGAGCCCGTCTGCCTCCGTCCCACGCAATTGAAGAGGCGGCAGATGACGACGGGAACGCCGTACTCCTTCTGATACGCGAGGGCGAGAAACTCGTCGAGCGCCTTGGATTCCGCGTAGCTCCAGCGGCTCTTGGTCGTCGGCCCCATAACGCGATCGTCGTCCTCGCGGTATGGATGGTTGTCGCTCTTGCCGTAGACTTCGGATGTCGAGGTGATCAGCACTTTCTTGTGGTAGCGCCGGGCCAACCGCAGAACGGCCTCGGTGCCCAGGACATTCGTCTCGATGGTCTGGACGGGGCTCTTGATGATGAGGTCGACGCCGACCGCCGCGGCGAGGTGATAGATGATGTCGCACTCGCTCACCAGCCTGTCCATCACGGTCTCGTTGGTGACCGACTCGTGGACGAAGCTAAATTCAGGTTGGGAAGTCAGGTGCTGGATGTTTTCGCGCCGTCCTGTAGACAAGTCGTCCACGGCGGTCACCGACATGCCGTCGGAGAGAAGCCTGTCCGCAAGATGGCTGCCGATGAATCCCGCTCCGCCGGTAATGAGAGCCCGGGTCATGCCGCCGGTCCTCGAGCGCTGTCGTTCGCCCAACCGAAGCATCAGTCACTCCCTTTTGGCCGCAGACGGATCGCCGGGGGGGGGATGGGATGAAGGGATCGCGAGCGTGCTCAGAAGATGATGCCACAGTCGGACCGTCCCTGACCAGCGCTCTCCTGGTCAGGCTTCGCGGCGCGGTGCCGGGTCTTTCGCTCGGAGCAAATCCTCGTAGATTTGCGCGGTCCGCTCCACCATCGCCGTCTCCGAAAAAATGCGGGCGCGCTCCTGTCCCGCTTCACCCATCCGCTTTGCCGACTCCGGGTTGCCCAGAATCCGCCGGATCCCCTGGGCCAGTTCCCGGGCATCCCCGGGAGCGACCTCCAGGCCGGTCACACCGTCCAGATTTACGTGGGAGGTCCCCGTCCCCAGACGTGTCGAAATCACCGGAAGTCCGCAGTGCATCGCCTCGATCATGGCCAGTCCGAGGGCTTCGCTGCGGTTGATGGACGGCAGGACGAACAGATCGCCCGCTTGATAATAGCCCCGCAAGTCGGCCTCCGGCACCTCGCCCGCGAGCACCACTCGCGTCTCCATTCCATCCCGCCGGACCTTGTCTCGGATCTGCTCCTCCATCTCGCCACGGCCCACGAGCACGAGTGTTCCCTCCACCTGCGCCATGGCATCGATCAGGACGGGAAGACCCTTGTAGGGTCGCATGCGACCGACGAAGAGGACGATCGGCCCGGGATGCGCGAGGCGCAGCCGGGCTGCGATCGCTCGCGAGCGCTCGGTCTCCGCGAGGTCCGTCACCCGGATGCCGAGCGGAAGCACCTCGCAACGATCGCGATGGGGCTTTAGGAAGACGTTCCCCTCGAGCATCGCCGGAGAGGTGACCAGGATGCGGTCGACCCGACACAGGAACCGGCGCAGCGGAAACTTGTAGATCTTGAGCAGAGTCTTCTGGCGCACGATGTCGCTGTGATACGTCAGCACGACCGGGCATCGGGGCCGGGCCAGGAGACAGGCCAGTTCCCCGGTCGGATTGGGGTGATGGAAGTGCAGGACGTCTGGCTTGAGGCGCCGCAGCCAGAGGGCCAGCGACGGACTCACGGGGGTTCGGGCGATGCGTCCCCAGGTGGCGACGCGGACGACCTGGACCGGGCCGATCCGCTCGACCTCCGTCCTTGGACCGTCGGACGAACACACGACAACCACTTCCGTGCCGGGCCGCGCGCCCAGACCCTCGCTCAACAGGCGAAGCGTGTGCTCGATCCCTCCGAACACGGGTGGCTCGTAGTCCTTGTAGACCTGGACCACCCTCATGCGCTCACGCCCGTCCCATAGCACGCCGCGTATCGGCGCACCAGCGCTGGCCAGGATAACTCCGCCGCGCGCCGCTCCCCCTCGGCCAGCCGGATCTGGGCCTCGCCGCCCTGCCGTAGCGCGCTCCGCAGCCCCTCGGCGATGGACTCCGGCGAATCGGGAGCGACGTAGATCGCCGCGCGCCCGCACACCTCGCGCAGCACCGGGAGGTCGGAGGCGACGATAGGGACTCGCACGCTCATGGCCTCCGCGAGCGGGAGGCCGAACCCCTCCGAGAAGGAGACCAGCGCCACCGCCGCGGCGCCCCGGTAGAGGGGACCAAGCTGGGCATCCTCCAGAGGGCCGGTGAACACGACTCGATGAACGAGCCCCAGCGAAGCCGCGCGCGCACGAAGCGCCGGTGTGAGCGGGGAGAGAGGGCCGGCGAGCACGAGCCTCGTTTGGCCGGAAGGGAAGGCCAACGCCATCGCCTCCAGGAGTCCGTCGAGATTCTTGTGGGGCTTGTGGACTCCGACGGAGAGAACGTAAGGCGCTCCCGCGAGCGACGGATCGTGCAGCGGACCCTGCGGCGGCGCCTCGAGGCCAGGGGGGATGGCGATCACGCACGCGCCATCCAACGCGAAGTGCCGGAGAATCTGCTCGCGGACCACTTCGGTCAGTGTGATCACGGCCGCCGCGGATCGTGCCGCCCGCGCGATTCCCCAGCGGGCAAGCGCGGCGTGGAGGCCTCTCCGGCCCGCCGGCTCGAAAGGAATGAGATCGTAGATCGTCACGATGCTGGGGATCGGGCTCGCCAGAGCGCTCGTGAAGTAGGGCGCCTGCAGGAGATCGGCCCGCTCGGCCCGAGCCACGGACCGCAGGCCGAGCGGATCGAGAGGCCCGAGGCCCGAGCCTCCACATTCGACCAGCCTGACGTTTTCGAACTCGCGAACCTGCCCCCAGTCGAAGCGCCGATTTGGAAGGGACGGATTCCACGCCACCACGAAGCTCAGGTCGGGACAGGCCGATGGAAGATGGTGGATGAGACCGAACGCGTACCGCCCGATGCCTGTGAAGTGGTCCCAGCAGACGCGCCCATCGAAGAGGATCTTCATCAGCGGGTGGCGGCGCTCTCCGGAGTGGCTCGCAACGCTGGGCCGGGTGGGCTCGCCGCATCGGCGGGATCCGCCGCCCGATGCAGGATGGCCGCGATCCAGAAGAAGAGAAAGAAGTACTGCGAGCCGGTGAATGTCGGCTCGTAGCAGGAGTGCATGAGCGCAATGGCCAGTAGGACACCGAGCGAGACCGCCCAGGCCGCGCGTCCGGAATGGTTTCGGGCCGCGACCCACGCGGTGCGGAAGAACACGGCGAGCAGCAGGACCCAGGCGATCAGGCCCGGCAAGCCGGTCTCGGACGCGATCGACAAGATGTAGTTGTGCGGGTCGAGTCCCATCAGTTCGTCGGTTTGGAACCTGCCCTGTCCGAGCCCCACACCCAGCACGGGGTGCGCCAGGAAGCGGTCCAGGGTCAGCCTCCAGTGGACGAGACGCGCGTAATACGAGAAGGACTGCGAGGCGATGGTGAATCGGAGCAGGATCACCTTGAAGACGGGTAGCTGCATGAAGAGCGCGGTCCCAAGCCCGCTCAAGGCGAGGATCTTCCAGCGGTGCCGCCCCCCGAACGCGAGGAGAAGTGCCAACAATCCGACGCCCACCGCCACGATGGTCCCCCGGGAGACCAGCAGGGCAATGCACAACCCCATCGGAACGAGCGAAATCGCGCTGGCCAGGCGCAGCCAGAGGCGGCCGGGCAGCACCACGAGAACGATGGACCCGAGGATGGCAAGCGAGAGGATGGCCCCGACGTAGTTGCTCGTGCCCCAGCCCAGGTCGGAGTAGAACGATCTGAGTTCGTACGCCCTCTGGATGAGGAATCCCCGGGTCTGGTATCTGCCCAGCACCACCAAGCTGATGACCGTCCCGGTCACTGGGATGGAAAGGGCAAACCATGGCCATCGCTCGCGATCGGCGTAGCGAAACACCAGAACCGCGCCGAGGTATCCCACGACCAGCCGCTTCAGCGATCCTCCGAAGGAACTGAACTCCCGGGCCATGAAGAGGGTGATCAGCCCAGATAGGATGAACGCCAGAAACGCGAGGTGGATCGCGCGGGGCCCGGGAAGGCGCAGGTCGCCCCGCCAGAGGGCGTCGAGGAACGTGTAGGCCGCGAGCCCCAGGACAACAAGATCGAACGGGAAGAAACCTTTCCGCGTGTCGAAGATGCAGACCGCAGGAGCCAGGAGGAAGATCAGTCCAGGGAACCAGCGCGCCGCACCGAGAAGCATCGCCACGCCGGCCAGCGCCACGATGACGGCCACCGCGGAAGAGATTTCCGAACCGAGTGTGACTCCACTGGCCACACTCACCAGTGCGCCCGCGCCCAAGACGCTCAGGCCGATGTAGACCCACTCTAGCCGGCTCTCGAAAGCGGGCGCACCCGCCCTCATCCCGATATGCTCCCGGTGAGCCCTCTCTCCCGCGCATCCGCCAGGAGCGCGCCGACCAATGCGGCCACGAAGCCCAGAAGCAGCATCCCGGCGACCACGAGCTTGCGGTTGGGACTCGCGCGCATCTCCGGGGGATGGGCTCGGTCGAGAACCTCCACGGTTGTCACGTCGAAAGCCGTCCTGACCCGCGCTTGCTCCAGCTGCGCCCTCAGGAGCCCGAAGAGCTCCTCCTGAACACGGAGATCTCGAATGAGCCTGGCCCCTCCCAGCAAGAGAGACGGAAGCTTGGAGATCTCACGATTGACGGAGCTGATCTCGATGTCCGTCTGTGCCATCTCGTCGCTGTTCGGATCGAGATACGAACTCAAGACCTGCCGGCGCACGCCGAGCGCAGCGCGGCGGGCAAGGAGTGTCGCGGCCCCCTCGGCGGCCGCCCGATCCTCCGCGGACACGATCAGCGCGTGTCGGCTCTCGCCGAATTGGCGCACCGACTCCTCGCTCCGGCGAAGCTCCACGCCGGTGGACTCGATTTGGCCCCCGAGGAAACCGACCAGCGCCCGCGCCCGCTTCACGCGCCGCTCCTGGTTGAATCGCTCCAGCTCCTCGATGAAGGCGTTCGCGAGATCTGCCGCACGGCCGCGCTGGCGGTCCCGCACCTTCACCGAGATGCTGCCGTCCGAGTTCAGGCTGACCCGCGCGTTCTTCTTCAAGCTCCTGACGGCGTCGTCCAGATTCCTCGCGTGATAGACGCCTCTCAGGTCGAAGCGCTGGGCCACCGCACGATGCACGGTCTCGCTCCTGAGGATCGCCGCGGTCTCATCCGATGCGGTGGTGTTCTGCGAGAGCAGGTTGAGCGCGGAGAAGGAGCTC
>Ga0315273_10004776_pt1 | contig 16666 bp, 17 predicted proteins | sample YL17G02_0_MG_FD_205753 | JGI IMG/M metagenome (GOLD analysis project Ga0315273, IMG submission 205753) | Sediment microbial communities from Yellowstone Lake, YNP, Wyoming, USA - YL17G02_0 | ecosystem: Environmental > Aquatic > Freshwater > Lake > Sediment | place: USA: Wyoming | collected... | reverse complement strand
TTGCTGGCGAGGATGGCCTCGACGGTATGCCAGGACCGCCCGGTCCTGCGGCGCCATACAGCAACTACACGCCCGTGGTCACGCAGGGCGCCACACCTACGCAATCGGTCACGGACGCCCGCTTCGTGAAGAACGGTGCCCGTGTGTGCGGGCGTGCCGTCGTAACCATCGGCGTGGCGGGCACCACGGGCACGGCGGCGAACGCCGTGCTTATCGACATCCCCGTGACGGCAGCAGCGAGCATCAACGCCAACGCCGTGATCGGCGCAGGCTGGATCTTCGACTCGTCGGCAAACCTGACCTACTACGGCGTCATCGTGCTCAACTCGACCACCAAGGCCCAGTTCCTGCGCCAGGTCGAGGGCGTGGCGCCGAACTTCCTCGGGGTGGCCGGATTCACGGCCGCTCTGGCCCAGAGTGATACCGTTGCCCTCTACTTCGACTACGAAGCCGCATAGGAGATCACCGTGCATACCGAGCCCCGCACAGGACCCATCACCAAGATCGGCGTTCACACCAACGAAGGCCCAGAGGGCGAGAACAGCGCCGCCGGGCTGGCGGGCTACCTCCTCGCCAACGGGGCCGATGGCGGGGGCTATCAGGTTACGTTCGACAACCGCCACACCATCGACGTGCAACCTGACTCGATCGTGTGCTGGGCGAACGGTGGCGTCAACCACGAGTCGATCGACGGCTGCTTCGTAGGGTATGCCCGGCAGACCGCAGCCGAGTGGGATGACCTGTTCTCTCGGGGCGAGCTGGAGCAGGCAGCGCAGTGGGTGGCGAAGAAGTGCGTGCAGTACGGCATCCCCGCCGTGCGCCTCACACCAGCGCAGCTCCACGACCCGAACGCCAAGGGGGTCTTCGGCCACTGCGATGTCACCGCAGCGGGCTTCCCGAACGCCAACGGCCACACCGATCCCGGCCCCAACTTCCCGTGGGCCAAGTTTCTCGCCCGGGTGAACGAGATCATCACACCCCCGATCGACTGGAAGGCGCTCGCCCGCCTGGTGGCATGGAAGAAGCGTGTGAGCGCACACCCTCTGCACGAGGGCGACGAGTCGAAAGACGTGAGCACGCTCAAAGCGTTGCTTACGAATCACGGCTACGCCGTTGGCAACCTGTCTCCGCTATACGGTGGGCATCTTGTCGACGCAGTAGCGGCGTGGAAGCTGGCTGAACAGCTCAGCAATCACGACGGCACCGTGTTTGGCGCCGAAGCCGCTAACGCTCTCCTGTAGTCATGGACGACCAAGAGCCGGATCGCATTGCGCTCCGTATGATGGGGCAGGCCGACCTTGGCTCGTGGGTAATGACTGCCCGAGGCATGGAGTTGTGGTCCATCCAGAAGGAGATACTCAGTGAGCTGTCTGTTCCCCGACGAAAAGTTGTCGTTCCCTCCACTAACGCCTCTGGAAAGACGTTCCTCGCTGCTAACGCAGCAATCGCCTTTTACGATGCGTACCAGCCGGGAACGCCGTGCGAGCAGTGCGACCCCGACGGCACCAAAGAAGGGTGCCGGGGCTGCAAAGTTCTGACCACGTCGTCCAAGGAGACGCACCTCAAGGACAACCTGTGGGGCGAGATCCGTATGGCGCTCGCACACCTGGAGCGTCGGGGCGTACATATCAAGGGCACGCTCGCACCGGCCGACACGTTCTTGGTCGACTCGCTCGGTAACCACTTCCTTCGTGGGCAGGTCGCCACGAAGGAGGAGGCGATGCAGGGCTACCACGCAGCGCACAAACTCATCATCGGCGACGAGGCCACGTCGGTGAGCCGTGAGGTGGCCCGAGGCATCACGTCGCTCATGGCGACGGCAGACACACGCCTCCTGCTCATCTTCAACCCGACGACGAACGACACGTACGCTGCCCAGATGTCCCGGGCGAGCAACGTGAAGACCATCAAGATCACGGCGTTCGACACTCCGCACTTCACCAAGGAGCACATCCCCGAGGGCTCCAACCTCACCACGCCACAGTTCTTGGAAGACCTCGTGGAGCAGGGCATGGGGCCGGGCTCGTACGAGTGGACCACCCGTATCCTCGCCGACTTCTGGGACAAGGGCGACGACTCGCTCATCCCCGAGATATGGGTGGAGGAAGCGCAGCGCCGTGATCCGCTCGTGCTCGGCACCGTCGGCCTCGGCATCGACCTCGCATCGTACGGTACGGATGAGCAGACCATCGCCGTACGCCGTGGAGACAACCTCGTGGACGTGACCGCCGAGAGTGCCGGGCGCATCGACTGGTTCATCAACGGCGACCCCGACCACCCCGAGATCATGTCGCCGGTGCGCAGCAAGGTGAAGCAGTACCAGCCGTGGGTCATCGTGTACGACGCCGACGGCCCCGGCGCCGGTGCCATCGGCGAGTTCGTGCGCCTCCACGAGTGGGCGAAACGCAACCGCTACATGAAAGAGGACTCGGTCATCATCCCGTTCCGGGGTGGCAAGCGAGTCAACGACCACTACCTCAACAACCGCTCGGCGTGGTGGTGGGCACTGCGGAAGCGGTTTGAGCGCAAGCGTATCGCCATGCAGGTGCTTGACCCAAAGACCTCGCACCAACTCTCCCAGCTCACGTACTCGATCACGGCCGCAGGCCAGATCAAGGTCGAGACGAAGGCCGACATGAAGAAGCGTGGCGAGTCCAGCCCCGACCGTGGTGATGCCATCATGTACTGCTTCGCTTTCTCGGAGGAGCTGCCCGACCCGGGATCAGCCGCCACACCGCAGTTCATCGTGCGGGAAGGGTACGCTGGTGACCGGAGCGAAGAGGCTATGTGGAAGCGTGACCTCGACCCCAGACGCCGCCGACCCGCCGACATCAACCCGGTCACCGGAATACCCGACCAGTTCTAGGAGCAACAATGGCTACCCGAAAGCACGCTCTGTACCGCCTGTTGGAGCGCCCGAACCCGGATGCCGCCCAAGGGGGCTGCTACCTCACCGGCGACCAAGGGGCGTGCGTTGACACCGGCGTGAACATCTACATGGAGGGCACGCTCACACTCTCCATCAACGCACTGCGAGAGCTGTGCGAGGTGGCCGGTTTCTCGTTCAACGCCGAGGCCAGCAAGCTGGAGACTGAACTCGCCCATGCGCAGGAAGCCAACCGCCTGCTCATCGAGGAGAAGGCAGACCTGCTCGGGCAGCTCAACGCCGTCGCCCTGGCGGTGGCTCACGCCTCAAAGGGCAAGTAGTGCCCGGCTGGAAGCTGGTGGCCGCTGAGCGCCTCGCCGAGATCGAGCGCCTGCGCCACCGCATCACTGAGCTGGAAGATCGGCTTGACGCCGAGTCTCTGATCGAGTTGAAAGCGGCACGCCGCACGGAGTTCGCCATGCCTAGCGTGCCCGAAGAAGACACCGATACAGCCTGGGGCGTGGACCCTACTGGCCTCTTCCGTGAGAAGCTACCGGCCCTCACCCCAGCGGAGCAGCGGCTCGCAGACAGCTTTGACCGATAGGCTGTTGCAATGGCTCGATCGAACAAGGCATCCCCCGACGGCGCCACCGTCACCCGTGGCGCCGCAGCAGGTAAAGCCTTCAAGGTTCCCGCCGCCGGGGATGAGCTGATCCAGTGGCTGACTGCCAAGCGGGACCAGGGCAAGCCGATCATGGCTGCCAACCAGATGAAGCTGAACATGGCGTTCGTCCTCGGCCACCAGTGGGTGACCTGGGATGACCGTCTCCGCTCGTACCGGCGCCCCACCGTGGATGCAGCCGACCCGAACGCCCCGGTGCGTCTCACGTCGAACAAGATCGGCGGCATCGTAGAGCGCACGATCTCCAAGCTGACGAAGAATGTCCCGAACCCCGAGTGCCGCCCCGTGTCGAACAACGACAACGACGTGGACGGCGCACGTGTCGGTACTGGCATTCTCGCCCATGAGCTGTACCGACTCCACTGGAACAGTCGTCTCCAGAAGTTCCTGTTCTGGCCGGTGACGGTCGGCTGGGGCTACGCCCACCCGTGGTGGAACCCCGAAGCCGGAGCCTACGTCGGCGACGACGCCGAAGAGGGTGGCGAGGAAGTCTTTGAGGGCGAGGTGTGCATCGACTGGATCGCACCGTTCGACCTGCTCGTGGACCCCTCCGCCGACACGATGGACGAGGCACGCTGGTGTATCCGTGTCACCACGATGAGCCGTGAGGCTGCGTGGGAGAAGTTCGACGTGGCGATCTCCGGTGGCGAGCCCGCCCGTTCTCTCACTCACGAGGTGCAGGCGCTCGGGCTCGTTGGCGAAGATGCCACCGGCAACCCGAGTCAGGACTGGGTCACCGTGTACCAGCTCTGGATGAAGCCGTGCAAGGCGGCGCCGCAGGGCAAGGTCATCACGTGGGCGGGCACCGAGATCATTGAGAATATGTCGTTCCCGTACGACCACCACGAACTTCCGTTCATCCAGTGTGACCTCATCCCCGGGTTTTCCCGTGAAGGTCGCACGTTCGTCACCGACCTCATCTCTCCGCAGACCGACTACAACGACTCGCTCTCCCGTGAGGCCACGATCCGGCGACAACTTTCGCCGAAGTACATCGGCGCCATCGGGCAGATCGACCCGCAGCGCATCACATCCCGTGTCGAGGTGCTCCAGTACATGCCCGGCTTCGGCGATGCTCCGCACCTGGAGATGCCGAACGCCGCATGGGCGCAGCAGTTTGAGATCGGCATGGCCCGTAACTCCGCTGACATGGGAGAGCGTGCGGGCGTGAGCGAGGCGTCCCGTGGCGAGGCAGCGTCCTCCGCACCGGCGGCGTCGATTATGGCGTTGCAGGAAACGGACGACACCAAGATGTTCATTTCCGCCACGCAGCTCTCGCAGTTCATCGCCACGGCTGGTAAGCAGATACTCCTCCTCTGCAAGCAGTATTGGAAGGAGGAGCGCACCGTGCGGGTGTGGAGCGACGACAACATGCTCGCAGCGTTCCGCTACCAAGGTGCCGACATTCAGTCAGGGCTCGACGTGCACGTGAGTGCAGAGTCGGCGCTACCCCGCAGCAAGGCCGCACGAGCGCAACTGTTCTTGGAGCTGGCGCAGCGTTACCCCGACCTGTTCGACCCGCAGACGCTCATGAGCCTGCTCGATGTTCCGCAGGCCGATCTCATCACGCAGTCGCTCGACATCCAGACACGCACGCAGCACCGAGAGATCGCCATGCTTCTGCGGGGCGAGGAGCCCGAGGTGAAGGGGTGGCACGACCACGTCATCCACCTCAAGGTCATCAACGACTTCCGTTGCTCGCTCGACTACTACAACCTTCCGATGCTCGATCAAGCACGCATCGACGCCCACGCAGCAGTGCACGAGATGCTCGTACTCAAGCAGATGGGCGTGCAGATCCCGACGCCTGGCGGGCCTGGCTCGCCGGAAGCGGCGGCGCAAGCTGCCCAGGTCGACCAGGGGCGTGGCGGGCAGAACACGCTCCCCGAAGCCCCCGGTGCCCAAGGCCCGCAGCAAGCACCGGCGGGTCCGAGCACTGAGGAGTTGGCCGGTATCGGCGGGCCGCAGCAGCCTGGTCGTGTGCCGAACATGCCGGTGGATCAGCAAGCCGCCAGCATGGGCGGGTAGTACGCCGAGACTCGGCTAATAGCCGAGGTCTGTTATCCTTTCGTAACCACCCGAGTAAACAAAGGATCGAACCATGTTCGTTCGTATTCGCAACATCTTCTTCGATGTCCCTGCTGACCAAGGCGGCGGGGGCACAGAGTCGGGGGGAGCACCGGACGCCGGTGCAACCCCCGAGCCTTCGCTCGCCGACGCTCGGCGAGAGTTCCTCAACAACCCTCCTCCGATTCTTCCGAGCGAAGACGCTGCGCCCGTCGAAACCGACGACGCTCTCGCCGCTGAGGTCGAGGAGGAGTTGCTCAAGCCCCCGGCCGCTGCCGGGACGCCGCCGGGTGTATCCCCCCCGGTCCCGGCAGCGCCCGGTACTCCCGATCCGTATGCCGAGTTCGGCGGGCGTGAGGCTGTCGAAGAGGCAGCCCGTGTGCAGGCGGCGCTCAAGACCGAGTCCGGTGTTCGGCTCATGGTGGCGCAGGCGTTGCAGGCGCTGAAATACTCGCCGCAGCAGATCCGTGCGGCGTTGGAAGGTGGCCCGGCTATCCCGCTCCCCGGCGAGCCCCCGCCCCCAGAGCAGTCGCCGTTCGACATTGACGATGAGGAGATCGTCACGGGTGCCGACCTCAAACGTATCGTGGCAATCGTCGCCGAGCAGGCTGCGCAGCAAGCGGCCGAGTCCGTGCGAGGCGAGGTCAAGCCGACGGTCGACGCCTTCCAAGAGCAGCGGCAGCAGCAAGCATCGGCTCTCGCCGACGCCACGTACACCGAGCTGCTCGGCGAGTTCGGTACCACGCCGGAGGAGCAGAAGGCTTGGACGCAGCAACAGGAGCGGGTCAAGGCATACGCCACCCAGTACATCGACCCCAACGACTGGAGCGCCACGGGTATCCGAAACGCCCTGATCCGGGGGCATGCCGACTTCGTGGCGGAGCAGGAATCCCTGTTCAAGGGCTACCTGGAGAAGAAGCGTAAGGACCGCCAAGCCACCCCGGCCAACCTCGGCGGCGGGAGCCCTCCGGGCTCCGAAGCGCCGAAGGAACCCCAGAACCTGGCCGAGGCAAAGGCCGCAGCTAAGGCGGCGGGTTTCTTCAACTAGATCCCAGTGGGTGGGAATACCGAGGGCCGGATGGGCGTTGACAATGCGCCTTCCGGCCCTTGGTGTATATTGGCCGCATGGCACAGTCCCTCACGAACTACGACGCAGCTCTCAAGAACATCTACGGGCCTGCGCTCAAGAACTCGATCAACAACTCCAACGCCATCCTCACCGAGGTTGTGCACGACACGGAGAATGTGTCCGGGCGTAAGTGCATCTGGGCGGTCCACTCGGGCCGTTCGGCGAGCACCGGCGCACGTGCAGAGTTCGGCACGCTGCCGACCGCCGACCGCCAGCGGTACATCGCCCCCGAGGACGACCTTGCGTACCTGTACCACACCGTCAAGGTGTCAGGTCAGGCCAAGCACCTCACCCAGAACAACGCCGGGGCGTTCGCCAAGGCGCTCGACCAAGAGATGAAGGGTGCCGAGAAGGACATCAAGAACGACCTTGCTCGTCAGATGTTCAATGCGGCCGTCACCATCAACTCGGTCCTGGCCTACGGTGCGCTCGCCGTCTGCTTCACGATTTCCTCGGCCACCGCCATCGTCATTGACGAGACGCTGAACGCTGCGAACAACGTGGCAGCCCCGGCCGGGTCTTCGGTCTACCGCCTGTTCTTCGTCGGACAGATCATCGACTCGGTTGCCTCGGCGACCGGCGTCGTGACGGCGACGTTCACGATCACCTCGGTCACGCCGGGTACCAACATCGGCACCACGACGAACACGGGCGTGGTCGACGGTGACTTCCTCTTCCGCTCCGGCAACTTCGGCTCGGGTGAGGGCAACGAGATCAACGGCCTGCGCTTCCTCATCGGCACCCAGGACTACGCCGGTATCACGGCTACGTCCAACCCGGTGTGGAACAGCCTCGCCGTGGGTTCCTCGACCACCGGCATCTCCGAGAACCTCTTGGAGTCGGCGATCGAGAAGGTCCAGACCGACGGTGACGGCAGCACCCCCACGCTCGCCATCGCCGAGCAGTCCCAGGGCCGGAAGCTGGCGAACATCCTCCAGAGCCAGAAGCGTTTTCAGTCGCCCGAGATCACCCTCAAGGGTGGATGGAAGGGCGTCGAAGTCGCTGGCCTGAACCTCGTGTTCGACCGCTTCTGCCCGACGGCCGACATCTTCGTGCTGAGCCCGGAAGAGCTGGCGTGGTTCGTCGGCCTCGACTGGACCTGGGACGACGACGACGGCAAGGTGCTCTACAAGGCGCTCGACAACTCGGACGCCGTGGAGGCCCGCTTCAAGGGGTACGTCAACCTCCAGACGTACACCCGCAACGCCCACGCACGGGTGACGGCGGCAATCCCGACCTTCTAGCCCGAGGTCAATGCAGTACGCTGAAACCCCCCCACTGGGGGGGTTTCTTCGTACCGACGATAGGATGGTCCCGTGCCCCAGATCGCTCTCTCCGACATGCCGTACGAGGCGACGGTGCTCGCCGACGACCTCGTGGACGGCAACCCCGCATTCGGCTGGAAGGGCGACCCCCGCCTGTACCTACAGGTCGGCGTGCTGACCGCCGCCAAGACCGGGCAACGCAACGGGAAGTGGTACAAGGAGGGCGAGATGATGGCCCGACGCTACGAGGTGTGGCGCCACAACGAGGACGGCACCGACCTGCGCATCCTGTCCCGTGACCTCACGCACCTGCACGAGATCCTCCCCGCCCTGGTGAAGATTGACCCTCGCACGCCAGGGCACGAGGCGACGATGGACCGCATCGAGCGAGAGAACGCCGTCATCGACAAGCACCGGGAGCAGGCCATCGGTGAGGCGGTCGGCGAGATGACTGAGCACCTGTGGAATGTCGTGTCCGAGCGGGAGAATGGCAAGCAGACGCACTTCCAGGTTGGCGGGAGTCGTGACGACTAATGCCGATCACGAAGCACCTCAATCGGTTCGACATCACTGACTTCACCGGCGGGCTCAACGACGTACTCGGTGACAGCACGCTGCTCCAGATAGGGCAGGCGCCGCAGTTCCGGCTGATGACCGACTACGAGCCGATTGCCGGTGGTGGCGCTCGTGCGTGGTACAAGGGCGATGTGATGGTGACAACTGGCATCGCCAGCCCGTCAACCGAGCTGCCAATGGGAATCTTCGCTCGGGGTAATGTCGCCAACCGTGCGGGCGGCGCCGACGGCGTGGACGTGCTGCTCGCCACCATCGACAACGTCGACTTCAAGTCACGGCTCTATCGCATGGACGGGTCGAATAACGAAGTGGTGTGGAAGTTGGTGTGGCGGGACGCCGCCGGTGCCACCTCCGCAGGTTTCATCGTCTCCGAGTTCGGTATGTTCGTGGACGACGCAGGCACGCCGGTTACGACGTACCTGTGGGTGAAGCGAACCTCCCCGAGCGCAGGTGTCTACGAGGTCCCGTATCTCAGTACCAATACATTCCCCACCGCAGGCGTCGTAAACAACTACTCGTACCAGGGTCCGATCGCCACTTCGCAAGCACGAGTCATGATGTGCGAAGGGGGCAAGCTGCACTACACCAACGTCGGTGTGCTCACCGGCGCCGCAGCCAACACGCTGCGCATCAACCCGAACGACGTGGAAGCAACCATCGGGCTTCTCATGGAGCGTGCCCCTGCCGACTTGCTCATAGGGCTCCAGGGTTCTCCGTGGTACGAGATCAACGGTGACGTATCGAGTGCCTCTACGCCGGTGCGATCTCTTGGCGACGACCATCACATTCGGCAGCACTACCAGAAGGGCTGCCGAGTGCCGGGAGGGATTGCGTTCATCGAACCGGGCGGGCGCATCTACATCACTGACGGCCAGAACTTCAAGAGCATCTCTGACAGCATCGCCCGCTTTCCCGGCGTCGGCGGTGTCATTGCACCGGGCCAGCTTGCCTTCCTGAACGACTACCTGTTCGCTCCCGGCGGGCGGGTGTTCAGCTTCCGCACTAACTCATGGCACACGTCGACCCTGCTCACCACCAGTGCATTCCACCATGCCGTGCAGAGCGGCCGGGTCTACATGACCAACTGCACGGCGACCCCAGCGCCCAAAATCCTCCGCCTGTATGAAGGCACTGACAGCTCGATCGACCGGATGAGCACTGGCATCATTCAGACGCTGCCGTTCCGTGACCCTACGGGGCGCAACGTGCGTATACGTGAGGTGCAGATCCTGGCGCAGACCTACACGTCCAGCGGCTTCGCCGTGAGCCTCCTCGACTCCACCGGCGCCACCGTGTCCACCGATACCGTGACCGGCGTGACCGGCCGAGGACAGGTCACGCTACGATTCCCCAACACCGAGGACGAGTACCTCTCGGTGAAGGTCACCCCGAGCGCCACCAACGGCACCAGTGAGGCGCCCACGATCGAGTGCCTGTCCATCTTCTTCGGCCCCAACAACGCCATCCAGAACGCCGCCAGCTAGGCTTGACCCATGACCACCGCCACCGCTCTGGGCACCCAGGCTGCCGTTCGCTTCAAGGACCCGACCAACCGGGTCATCTCGGCTGGGCAGTGGCTGGAGTACACGAACCAGTGCTACAAGAAGGTACTCGGCGCCAGCCCGCTCCTGCCGTGGAACGAGTCGGCCGAGGAGACAATCGCCATCACCTCTGGTAACCGGATCGGCTCCCTCCCCGCCAACGTGTTCCAGGTCAACTGGGTCTACGACTCCACCAACGACGCCATCCTCCCCGACATTCAGGGGCGTGGCGAGCAGTGGCGCAGCGGCATGCTCCGTAGTGACACCGGCCCGCCGCAGGCGTACCGGCTCCGTGGTGCCACGATCGAGCTGTTCCCGAAGCCCGACTCCAACATCACGCTCATCGCCGAGTGCGTCGAATACCCCCCCGCTCTCGCCGGTGGCGACAGCCCGGTGTACCCGGCCAACTTCCACGAGGATCTCATCCCCGGCATGCTCGCCCTGGCGTACTTGGACGACGGCTCGACTGAGCAGTATGCCGTCAACGCCAAAGAGTTCGATCAGAAGATCGCCAAGTTCGTATCGGACATGCTCATGTTCCGTACGCAACACAACCCGCCCGTTCACGACAACTTCTTCGGATAGACCATGCCTGCACCGAGCGACCCCATCAAGCGTGGACGGCTGGACGACAGCAAACCGCTCACACGGCGTGAGCGTCGGCGATACGACAAGTTCCGCCGCCGTGAGACGTACCGCTGGTACGGAGCGCCCCGTAAGCCCGAGGCGTAATGACGCAGCTCCCGATCCAGCCGACGGCGTACCGAGTCACCTCGACCGCCGTGACTGGTGTCATCATCTCCAACGCAGGTCGGGTCGAGATGGCCTACCTGCTTCGCAACACGCACGCCACCGTGTCGGTGTTCTTCGGCGACTCCGCAGTCACGACAGCCACCGGCTATGAGCTTCGTGCGGGTGAGGCGATGGCACTCGGGCTTTCCGTATTCCAGACGCTGTACGGGGTGTCGCCGAGCGACGTGGTGATTGACGTGATCGAGCGGGTGTCGCAGTAATGAAGGGCACCCCGTTTGACCTCATCATGGACCAGACCGCCGGTGGCGCTGCTGGACCCCCGGGCGCCGATGGCGCAACCGGACCAGCCGGTGCCCCCGGCGCAGACGGCACCGACGGTGTCGACGGCCAAGATGGTCATGATGGGTTCCCCGGCGCTACCGGGGCAGCAGGCGTTGCCGGAGCCGCTGGGGTGCAAGGAGCGCCCGGACTCGACGGCGAAGATGGTGCCACAGGGCAACCGGGACCAACGGGAGCGACGGGAGCGACTGGCCCGCAGGGCTCAACCGGCCCGGCTGGACCGCAGGGCGCCCCGGGAATGGACGGCGAAGACGGTGTAGACGGCTCGCCTGGTACACCCGGCGCAACCGGCGCAACCGGACCAACCGGCCCCGCTGGCAGCGGTAGTGGCGTATCCGCCCCTGGCGCCCCTGGTCAGGATGGCGAGGACGGGCTCGACGGCTTCCCCGGCCCCGCCGGGCCGATGGGTGGTTCGCTCATCGAGACACTGGTCGATCTTGGCAGCACGAAGCCTGTGTGGGAAAAGACGTTCACGGTTGCGGATTCGCAGGCCACGGCTGGTACGGCCATCCTTGCGCAGGTATTGGCAAAAGCGACCACGAGCCACCAGGCCGACGAGCTAGAGATGGACCAGCCGACAATCTCGGCTTACTGTCTGACCGACGGGACCGTCACTATGTCGCTCAAGGCGAACGACCATACTGGCCCGGTCTACGGCGTGTACGCCATCGGATGGACGAAGACCGCTGCGCTCCAGGCCCGGGACACAGATTTTGGGATGATCTTCATGCTGATGGGCGGGTAGACTGCCCTCATGGCCCTGATTGCATCCGGCACTGTGCCGACCCAGCTACTGGAAGTCGACAACTCGTTCAAGGCCGCACACGTCGTACAGCGCCCGCTGGAACACGGTTCTGGCGGGCACTACCGGGTAGCTCGTAACGTACCGCTCGTTGTCACGCAGGCAGCCAACGGCTCTCTGTTCTCGTTCCGATGGGGCTCGTCCACCCACCTTGCCATCATCCAGTACATCCGGCTGTCCTGCCTCCAGACAGCGGCGGCGACCGCCACGATCTTCCCTCGCTTTGAGGTGTTCGTGGCTCGCACGTTCACGGCGTCGGACACCGCCGGTACGGCACTCACCCTGACCACCAACAGCTTCAAGAAGCGCACCTCGCACGCCACCACGGCCGTGACCGACATGCGTCACTCGGCGCTTGCCGCTGGCCTGACGGCCGGTACTCGCACCCTGGACGCTGACCCGCAGCTTGTCCTCCAGACCCAGCAGACCATCACGACCCCCAACACGGTGTTGTTCACAGTGAGCCAGGACATGACCGACGGCGTCGATCACCCCATCGTGCTCGCCCAGAACGAAGGACTCATCGTGCGTGGCCCGACCACCGTGTTCGGTGCCGCTGGCACGGCCGACCTCCTGGTCGAGCTGGCCTGGGTCGAAACCCAGATCGCCAACTACTAATGTCGTCTCGTTCTGTACTCGGGCAGCAGAACCCAGCGGCTGCCACCGACGGCACGCTGCTCACGGTTCCGGCTTCGGGCGACTACGTCGTATCCACCATCATGGTGACCGAGACGAACGGGGTGGCGACGACGTTCAAGATCAGCGTGCGTGGGGCGGGCGGTACAACGACCACGGCAGCTACGGCGATTGCATTTGGCACGCCGGTCGGTGCTAATCAAGCGTTGGCGGTTACCGTCGGCATCACGCTGCAAGCGGCTGGTACGATCGTCGTGCAGTCAGCATCAGGCAATGTCACATTCACCGCTTTCGGACAGGCGAACCCATAATGGCAATCGGCGCAGCAGGACAGCCCAAGGTAGACGCACTCCACCTAGCGCAACGATCGAGCAACCGTCCGCTCGACCACGGTGCGCTCGGGCACTACCGGATAGGTACGTCGGTCAACTGCCTACCGACCCAGGTTGGTGGCAGTACCCTGTTCTCATTCCGGTGGGGTGACGCCACACGGTTCTGTGTCATCCAGTCGTTCAAGCTGACCTTGCTTCAAGCCGTCACTACCGGAGCGTGGACCACCACACAGACGATGGCGTTGCAGGCTCTAAAAGTCTCTGCGTTCACCGCCTCGGACTCTGGTGGAATACCGGGACCCTTTGCAGTAAAGCGTCGGGCGAGTATGCCTACGTCCCTGGTCACGGACAGCCGTCTCTCCAATGCTGCCGCTGGGATTACCGTCGGCACCCGCACGGTGGATAGCAACGGCTTCCAAACGCTGTTCGGCGCCGGGGTGGCTGCCGCACCCACGGTGGTGCCCTACACGATGTACGGCCCCATCGGCGACGACCACAACGACTCCAACACACACCCGTTCGTGCTCGCCCAGGACGAGGGCTTCATCGTTACCTGGGCCGCAACAGCTATCCCTGCCGCTGGCGCAGCCATCATGACGCTCGACATGGACTGGGCCGAAGTAACGGCGTACCCCGGGTAGACTCTAAGTATGCCGCTCCCCGACTTCTCCTCGATGACTCCCCAAGGTACGCCTGGGATGAGCACCGACAACTTCGCTGCGAACCAGATCAAGCAGCGTGAAGGCGTCCAGTCGGCAGCTACCCAACAGATGGGGCGTGCGCAGACGCAGTTCACGCACGAGGATATGCCGCAGCTCATCTCGGGCATCGCAGCCTCCGGCCAGCACTACGGCACCGCCGGTGGCAAGGCGCTCGGTAACGCCAAGCGCCACTACCAGGACAGCCAGTTCGGTATCCTCTCCGGCGCCACACGTGCGCTCGATGAGTTGACGATGCAGCAGGCATACGCCGCCTCGGGGCTCATCATCTAACACCCTGGTAACCTGAGCGCATGCCCAATGCGCCTAGCTATGGCTCTCACGACCCGGGAGCCCCTGACCCGAACCGCCCGCCCGCTCCGGGCGCTACGTGGGGGATCGTCGGCGGCGCAGGATCAGGTATGCCCAGCTACGGTTGGACCTTGCCCGGCCACACAGCCAACGAGCCGCCCGTCATCGTCGGCGGTCGGGGCACCGGCATGCCGGTCTACGGCCCGGCGGGCTCGCCCGACCACAGCGGGCAAACACCACAGATCACTGGCGGTGCTGGTACGGGCATGCCGACCTACGGATTCCCCGACGCACCGAAGGTTGCCCCGCAACTTGAGCCCGGCCGCACCGGCTGGGAGGCGCTCGCTCCGGCAGCCGCTGCCGAGCGTGCCCGCCAGAAGCACGAGGCCGACCTGCGTGCCGGTATGGCGTACGCCAATGCGAACAAGCCGCCCGAGGCGCCACCCGACCCGGCGATGCCGCAGCCTAACCACGACTACCTCAAAGCCTTCAACGACTCCATCGCCGTGCAGCGCCGAGGGATCGACAACGCTCTCATGGCTGCGATGACCTCGCTCGGCGCACGCCGTGACGCCGCCGCCAAGGTGGTCGCCGGTGTGCCGCAGCAAGTGAAGGACTCCTACCGCAGCGCCGAGACGAAAGGCTCTGCCGTCATGACAGCAGCGACTAAGGCTTCCGGGCGCACGGCCATCGGTGGCGACGAGAACGCCAAGCTGTACGAAGCCGACCTCACAAGCAACCGCAACGCAGGGCATGCCGTGCAGCCGCTGCTCGCCGCTGGAGTGCAAGCGAACTACGACCTCGGCGAGGCCGGGCTCAACGCCCAGCACCTGGCGGGGATGAGTCAGCTCGACTCACAGCAAGCGCAGTTCAATGCGCAGATGGCCGGTCAGCAGGAGAGTCGTAACTACCAACTGGAAGACCGACAGTACGCCGCCGACCACCCGACGCAGGGCGACAACTTCTACGCCCACGAGCTGTTCAAGAGTCGGCTCAACCCGAACAACATCGACCCGAAGACCGGGCTCACTCCCGATCAGTCGGCACGGCTCGGGCTGGCCGCAGAGGAACAGGCGAAGAAGGCCGGGTTCACCAGCATCGCCGGGCAGAAGCAGGGCGCTATTCGTGGGCAGGCTCTCGTCAATGCAATGGAGAGCGATGCGTGGAACAACCTCGGAGACACCGGGCGTAAGAACACGGCGAACGTCGGCGCCCGTGACCCCGACGTGCGCAACTGGCTCAAGGGCCAGGGGCTCATGGTTGACTCCAAGGGCAACCTCGTACAGATCGGGTCGTAACGATGGGGTACGGCGGAACGGGAAGCAGCGACGGCGGCGGCAGCAGCTACGGCGGCACTGGTGGCGGGGCTCCCCAGCTCAGCTCGTCGCACAGTAGCGGCGGCTTCTTCTCCCACTTCCCAAACCTCGGCGGCGTCACCGCTGTCAAGCAGCTCGTGTCTGGTATCCCGTCGCTCTTTGAGACGGCGATTCACCCGACACGTTGGGACGACTTCGGGCGAGGCATAGTCACATCGCTCGGCAACATCACGTCAACCGCAGCGAAGCCGCTCGACATATTCACCCGCCCTTTCGGGCTTGGCAGCATCTCCGATGACGGCATCGAGAAGATGTACGCCGGGCTCGACCGTGCGCTCGGCGGCGAAGGCAACAAGCCGCAGGACATCTTGGAGATGAGCCGGGCCGAAGGGCCGATCGCCGCCGTCGTCAACCAAGTTGGTACCGTCGCCATGTTCGCTGCGCCGATCGCCGGTGCGCTCGGCAAGGCTTCGACCGGCGCACGTGTCGCAGCAACGGAAGCCGCCACCCTGGCGGAAGCGACCGCTGGTACCGCAGAGGGTGTGGTCAACGCTGCGAACGCTGCGAAGCTAGCCGCTCGTGCTGCGAGCCTGGAGTCGAAGGCGGCGAAGGCCAGTGCCGTCGCTCATCCATATCGTGCGTTCGGTGGCAAGTTCGCCGACCTCACCAAGGGCGCAAGCGAAGCGGTGTACCCCGGTGTCTCCGCACTGCCCGAGACGGGACTCGCCCCTCACGAAATCGCTGCACGTGATGCTGAGATCGCCAACGCAGGCATCGCTGGTCAGCTCGCCTCGATGGACCACCCAGTGCAGGCTGCCGCCAAGACCGTCGGTGGTACCGAAGCCTCCAGCCTGTTCGCCGAAGCCGGAGTTGGCGTACCTCCCGGCCACGTACGCTTCTCCCGTGTTGGGGCGCCAGGGGCCGAGTACGTCGAGGGTATGCCAAACCCGAGCCGTGCCAGTGGCAGCTCTGCCGCAGACATGGGGCGTGTGCACACGGTCGATGTGCCCGAGGCCATCGCATCGAAGTTGGCTCGTGGCCCCAACGGCGAGGTGGAGATCCCGCCCGAGTTCATCCCGCAAGAGCACGCTCCCAACATTGGCAAGGTAAAGCTGCCCCGCTCCGGCGAGGGCTTCACACCCTCCGGCGCTGACGACGCCATGAGCCACATCGAGGGCGCAGTACAAGGCGCCCGTGAAGGCGTCAACGCCCCTGCCGGTGCAGAGGCAGCCGCAGTCGCCAAACGCATCACTCGCCCCGCACCGGCATGGGCCGTGCGTGCCGCAGAGGTCATGCCCGACTCGGTCAACCGTGTGCTCGCCAAGGCGGGCAAGCCAATGGAGCGTATGCGC
>Ga0315273_10004775_pt1 | contig 16668 bp, 10 predicted proteins | sample YL17G02_0_MG_FD_205753 | JGI IMG/M metagenome (GOLD analysis project Ga0315273, IMG submission 205753) | Sediment microbial communities from Yellowstone Lake, YNP, Wyoming, USA - YL17G02_0 | ecosystem: Environmental > Aquatic > Freshwater > Lake > Sediment | place: USA: Wyoming | collected... | reverse complement strand
GACCACCCGACCGCGTTGAACGACCCGCGCGCGAAGTCGAAGCCCATCACGAACATTGCCGATCCGTAGGTTTCGCGAAGCCACCTGCCCATCGACCAGACACCGCCGTAGTTCGGATCGGTCGCGACATGGCCGTTATGTGCCCACAACACGATCTTGCCCTCGGCAGGCAACTCGTCGAGCAGCCACTTCACGTTATCGGCCATTGCGGCGTCCCGTGTCTGGCGCTTGGACGTCATCTCCTCCCATTGAATGGCGACGCGTGCGCCATGCTCGGCGCGGGCCCATTGCGCGTGGGAGGATGCGGCTTCGTACCAGTATCGCCTGGCATCCAGCGCGTCCTGTACCCACTGCAGATCCTGGCGGCAGGCGTCGCGGTACTCCGCTGACTGCGCCTCGTAGCCGACGGTCGGGAAACGGCCCCTCGCATCGTTCGCATATGGCGCGAGGCAAGCGACATGTTGCGTGAAGTCCGATGACGAAGGGGGGTCGACCGCCGCGATGAACCCCTTGACGTTGTCGATCGCCATCCCGGGGTATTGCATGTCAAAGCCGTAGAAGCCGACATTGCCGCCCGCGGCGTTGTACTGCCGCATCCACTCGATCATGTCGAGCACTTCGTGCGTGTTCCAGGTCCAGAAGTACAGACCGGAGAGCAGGACGGCGGGATCGCCGTTGCCGGTGCGCACATAGTCGTCGAGACGGTTCGCCTCGGGCCAGGTGGCCTCGATGGCGAACGCGGTGAACCCCATGCGTTCGACCAGGAACCTGAGGATCCGGTGTTTCATGCGGAAGAACTCTCGCGTGCCGTGCGTGGCTTCGCCGAGCGAGACGATCCGAGCATCGCCAACCAGCCGCCGCAGCGGTTCCAGGTCGTCGAGGCCGGCCGCAGGATCCGTGCTGCTGAACGGCATCACCTCCCCTTGCAGCCACGCCGCGACTGCGGGATCCGCCTTGGCGGTTGGCGCATGGGGATCGAGTGGAGGATTGGCCGGAGTGGACGAGCCGCTCGACCCGCAAGCGGCGGACCCCGCGACAGCAACGGTGATGGCGAAGAGCAGACGAGCAAGCGCGCCAGCGCTCGTGCGCACCGACAGGATGATCATGGCGATTCCTCCGGTCCCGATGATTCGTCGAGCGCCGACTCAGCTCGTGCCCGAGCTGTGGGGTTCTTTGTATCGCCACTGGTTCGCGCGCGTCAACTTCAACAAGGCGGGGGGCGGTGGCCCCTTCGATGAGTGCGGGAATCGCGGCCTTCACCGCCAGTGGCGAGCCTCGGTCACCCGGCAAATGAAGCCCGGCCGCCCGATCGGATAGAATTGTGGCGCCTGCCTTTGACGCCCCCCAAGGACGCCCCTATGAGCGTGTGGGCCCGGCCGCGTTGGACGCGCTGGTTTGTCGTTGTCCTGTCGCTGGTCGCTTCCGCGTTGGCGCACGCCACGAGCCAGCCGTCACCGGATCTGTCAGGCGTCCTTCGTCGTGCCGGTGAGGTCGTGGAGCGGTACACCCAGACCGCCGCGGTGATCCTCGCCGACGAAGAGTGCCAGCAACGCGCATACAGGAACGGCGCCTGGTTGGCGGGACGCGGTGCGGGCGACACGGTTGTGGACACCATCGGCCGGCGCCGCTGGAAAGCGGAGCTGGCGCTGGTCTTGATACCGGAGCTCAGCCAGTCTGGCTATCCCTGGATGGAGATCCGGGACGTCGTCGAAGCCGATGGCAGACCGCTTCCCGACCGGAAAGCGCGTCTCGAGCGCATGCTACGGACCGAGCCGGAATGGCGGACGACTAGGGCTCGGGAAATCCTCGCCGAAAGCGCCAGATTCAACATCGGGCCGGTGCGACGGACTACGAACACGCCCGCGGTACCGCTGCTCATCCTCCATCCTCCCAACCAAGCTCGCTTCGCCTTCAGCAAGATTGGGGAGGAGAGAATCGAGCGGATCGCCGCGTGGAAGATCGCGTTTCGTGAGACCCGGCGCCCGACGTTGATCCGCGCCGGCGACGACGGGTCGGACATGGCGGCAGCTGGTACGCTCTGGGTCGATCCGTCGACCGGCGAGGTGCTGCGAAGTGAGTTGCAGTGCGGCGCTTCGGAGAACCGATTGACGGTAGTCTACCGTCGCCACCCGGCCTTCGGCCTGCGCCTGCCCCTTGAAATGCAGGAAAGAGCTGCCGCCGTGAAGGACCGCAGCTGGGTCGAAGGGAAATGCTCGTACTCGAACTTCAGGCGCTTCGAGACCGGTGCGCGGGTCATCATTCCGAAGCAGCGGGACGGGATGCCCAGGTGAGGGTCGCGGGCGTCGTGCACGCCGTTCGCCTGGGCGACGCCAGCAGGCGGTCGTCCCGAGTCCTCGCGTGCTGGCTGCTGGTGTCCGCCCTGGCGCTGGTGCCGACCGTCGCCGAGGGCCAGGGCCTGCAGTCGCAAGCCGACACGTTCGAGCAGTCCGCGGCCCTGCTCGTTCGCTCGATGGCCGCCGCGACGAAGGGTTCAACTCTCGGCGTCGCGGCGCACGGCAACTGGCTCTTCGGCCAGGTCGTTTGGCCGGGCCGTGACCATGCGATCACGTATGCGCTGAAGAAGAGCGTGAAGTACGCGTTCTGCCTGGCCGCGCCGTCAGTCGCCCGGTCTGTCGCCGTCGGCGTGTTGGCGCCCGACGGCACGGTCGTCGCGAAGCAGACGATGACGCCGGACGCGCCGTGCCTGGCATATACGCCGGCTATCGACGCCACGTTCGTCGTGCGCGTGGCGGTACGGAACATGTACGGGCAAGCGCTGTGTCTCCTGGCTGTCCTTGAAGAGGGCGGGGTGGCTGTTGACGCGACCGAGGTTCTCGACACCGCGACGGCTCTGGCCGTAGGTGTGAAAGCGCTTGCGCCCTCTTCGCGCCGGGCATCGCTCAACCTGGTGATTGGGGCCCATCTCGAGCCCGGAGGCTCAGCGTCCTTCGACGGGCTCGCGGCCCTCGGCGAAGGCAGAGTGCAGGCCCTCGCGGTCGGTGCCGCCAAGGCGCACGCCCTCGAACTCGCCCTCCTCGGAGCCGCGGGACGGGTGTTCGCCTCCGCCACCGGCACCGGACCATCTCCCCACGTCGCGCTGGAGGCGGAATCCGGCAAGGCACACGGATTCCGCGTGCTCGCGCCGAACTCCCCGGAGAGGTCACTGGTCATCGTTGCCTTGCTGCGCGCGCAGTAGGTCGATACGCGGGTTTTTTGGCAACCCACCAGCGTTGCGCGATATTCGCCTTAGGCGTATACTCTAAAGGCGAATATTATGGTCTACCATCGACGCGACAGCGACCCACTCGACTTCCTGCCCCTGACGCCCGTCGCCTTCGAGATACTCCTCTCGCTGGCCGAAGGCGATCAGCACGGCTACAGCATCATGCGCGCGGTGGAACAGCGGACCGGCGGGGCCATCGAGGTCCACGCGGGCACGCTCTACCGCGCCATCAACCGCCTCCTGTCGCAAGGCCTGGTCGTCGAAATCGACGAGCGGCCCGCTCCTGAATTCGACGATGAGCGGCGGCGGTACTACCACGTGACGCCGCTGGGGCTCGACGTCCTCAGCGCCGAGGCGCGGCGGCTCGAGAGCCAGGTGCTCGCGGCGCGTGCCAGGCGGTTGCTGCCGTCGCGCCGAGGCGAAGGCTGATGAATCGGCCGGGCCGGATGGCTGCGGTCGTCATCGGGGCCGCGCTCCTCGCCTTTCCGCGGCGCTTCCGGCGTCGCCACGGCGCGGCGCTTCGGCAGGCGGCGGAGGACCGCCTGACGAAGGCGCCGGCAGGTGGTAGGCGCACGCCGCTGTTGCGTCTGCTCCTCAACCTTCTTGCAACAGGGTTTTCCGAGCGCGTGGCCGACGCACGCGAGCGCTGGGCCTGGCCGGAACGCGGCGAGGCGACCGGTCGCGCACGAATGGGATTCCCCGGAGCTGCCACGATGCATCTCCGCCAGGCGTTGCGACTGTTCTGGCGTCAACCGCTCTTCACGGCCACCGCCGTCCTGACGCTGGCGCTCGGGATCGGCGCCAGCCTGGCGATTCTCACGGTCGCCAACGCCGTGCTGTTGCGGCCGCTGTCGTACGCCGACGCCGATCGCCTCGTCATGATCTGGAGCGACAACCCGCACGAGAACCGGCCGCGCAACCCGGTGTCGCCGGCCGACTTCCTCGACTACCGCTCGGCGACGGCGTCGTTCTCGGCGATGGAGGCGATGTACTCGTTCCTCACGCCGGTCGGACTCCAGACCGGGGCCGGCCCCGAGATGATCCAGGCGTTCGTGGTTACACCCGGCACGTTCCGCCTTCTCGGCCGCGAGGCCGAGGTCGGCCGCACGTTCAGGAACGGCGAGACGGGCGTGGCCGTGCTCAGTCACGCGTTCTGGCAGACCCGCTTCGGCGGCGATCCCGGCGTCGTCGGGCGCAAGATCACGATGGATGGACAGGTCGGCGAGGTGGTTGGCGTGATGCCGCCCGACTTCGTGTTTCCGTACCGGACCATGCTGGGCCCGGGCGGCTTCACGCGGGCGGTGACTGCCGACGTATGGCTGCCGCTCGAGTTCCGAGGTCCCCGGATGATCGACGCGCGCGGCGCGATGATGCGGAACGTGCACTACCTGGCCGCGATTGGCCGGCTCGAGCCGGGCCGCTCGATCGAACAGGCACGCGCCGATCTCGCAACGGTGGCCCGCAACCTGGCGCAGGCGTATCCGGACACCAACAAAGGCTGGGGAGCCACGGTCGTTCCCCTCTACGAGCAGACGGTCGGCGACGTGCGCCCGGCCCTGCTGCTCCTCCTGGTCGGTGTCGGCGTGCTCATGCTCACCTCGTGCGTGAACGTCGCCAACCTGGTGCTCGCGCGCAGCGCCGCGCGTCAGCGCGAGCTGGCGTTGCGCTCCGCGCTGGGCGCCAGCCGTTTCCGCCTGGTGCTGCAGGTGCTCACCGAGACGCTCGTCCTCTCGTCCGCCGGCGCGCTGGTCGCCCTGTTCGTCGTGGGTTGGGGCATCCGCGCGCTGGTCGCGCTGGCTCCGCCCGAGATCCCACGCATCGAGTCCGTGCGGCCGGACGCGACGGTGCTGGTGGCGGCCCTGGCCGCCGCCGTCGTGGCCGGCCTGCTCGCCGGTCTCGTGCCCGCGCTCGCGACAACCCGCGCAGACATCCGCGGCACGCTGCAGGAGGGTTCGCGCGGCACCATCGGCGGCCGGCATCGCCGCACCCGCGCCATCCTCGTGGTGGCCGAGGTCAGCCTGGCCGTGGTGCTGTCCATCGGCGCGGTGCTGCTCGGGCGCAGTTTCCTGCGACTGCTCGACGTCGATCCCGGCTTCCGCCCGGATCACCTGCTGACGATGCAGATGAACGTGCCGCCCCGCTTCAACACGGCCGACCTGCGCCGGCAGTTCTACGACGACTTCTTCCAGCGCCTCGAGACGCTGCCTGGCGTCTCCGCTGTCGGTGGCACCACCCGGCTGCCGCTCGGCAGCACCAACGTCTCGACGCAGGTGATCGTGGAAGGCCGCGCGCTCGATCCCGCACGGCTGCCCGAGGTGGAATTCCGCCGGGCCCTTCGCCGCTACTTCCGGGCGATGGGCATCCCGGTGCTGCAGGGGCGCGATTTCGACGAACGCGACACGGCAGCCGCGCCACCGGTGGCCGTCATCAACCAGGCGGCGGCCAGGCGGCTGTTTTCGGGCGAGGACCCGGTCGGCAAGCGTGTGCAACTCGGCTCGACGCCGGGGCCGGTCTGGATGACGATCGTCGGCGTCGTCGGCGACGTGCGTCACGTGAGCCTCGACACCGAGCCGGCGCCGGAGTTGTACGTGTGCGCGGTGCAGAACCCGCCCGTGGCGCCCTTCATCGTATTGCGCGCCCAGGGCGACCCGGCCGCGCTTGCCGCCGCCGTCCGGGCGCGCGCGCGAGAGATCGATCGCGACCTGCCCATCTTCGACGTCAGGACGATGGAGCAGTTGCGGTCGGAATCGATGGCGCGGCGCCGCTTCCTGGCGCTCCTGGCGCTGCTCTTCGGCGCGACCGCGCTGGCGCTGGCGTCGGCAGGCGTCTACGGGGTAATGGCGCTGTCGGTGGCCGAGCGGACGCAGGAAATCGGCGTGCGCCTGGCGCTTGGGGCCCGGCCGGCCCAGATGTGGGCGCTGGTGGTCCGGCAGGGGCTCACGCTGATTGCGGCGGGCGTCTGTGTCGGCCTCGTGCTCGCCAGACTCACCGTCCCGCTCATGGCGAGCCAGCTCTTCGGTATCGACGCGGCGGACCCGCTCACCCTCGTCCTGGTACCGATCGTCCTGGTCGGCGTGGCCCTCCTGGCCTGCTACGTCCCTGCCCGCCGGGCGATGCGCGTGGACCCCCTCACGGCGCTTCGCTGCGAGTAGCCCCTTTTGAATTCTGCATTTTGAATTCTCAATTCTGGCGGGTCGTGTCGAGCCGTGGCTCGACATCGACCCGCCAGCTGGGGTATCTTCCGCCCACTTGCACGCTTGCGGCTGGCCGCTTTCGACATTGAGGGGATGGACCGTATTGACGGAGGCACCATGAGGAGAGCTGTGTCCACTGACTCGCGCGACGGGCGGAGACGTTACCGTCGCGTCGTGCTTGCGCTGATCCTGGCGCTGCTGCCGCTGACGCTTCTGGCGCAGGCGCCCGCGCCACAGGCGCCTGCCGCGAAGCCTGCGGCGCCCAAGACCTGGGCCGACGCGATCATCAACCAGGACGGCTACGCGACGCCGCCCAAGGAGGTCGCCGAAGCGGTGCTCGCGCCGCGCTGGCAGAACGTCTCGCTGACCAACCTCAGTCCCGACAAGAAGTGGTTCCTGAACCAGATCGGCGATGGTCCGGTGCCGATGAGCACCTTCTCGAAGCCGTTCGACGAACTGGGCGGCGTGTTCGTCGATTTCAAGGCGAACCGCGCGCGCACGCTCACAATCAGCAACAACGTCGGCATCCAGGTCATCTCCGCCACCGACGGCACGAAGAAGCCGGTGGCCGTCCCCCCCAACGTCCGCATCAGCAACGCCATATGGGTGCCGGACGGTTCGGGCATCGCCTACTTCGCGCACACCGACGATGCGACCAACATCTGGATCACGGACCTGGCAACCAACAAGCCGCGGCAGGTGACGCCGAAGCCGGTGCTGGCGACCCTGGTCACCAGCTTCGGTTTCACCAGGAACGGCAAGCAGATTGCGACGGTGCTCGTTCCGGACAACCGTTCGCCGAAGCCGGTCGCGCCGGCGTCGCCGACCGGGCCGGAAGTGAAGGTGTCCGAGAGCAACGACAAGAACCGCTTGAGCACCTTCGCGAGCCTGATGTCGATGCCGTGGGAGTTCACGCTGCTCGAGTGGCACGCGACCGGCCAACTGGCGCTGATCGACGTGCCGCCCGCGCCGGCGCCCGGCGCGAAGCCGGTGCCCAAGCCGACACCGAAACCGGCGGCCGCCAAGGGCGTTGTCCCCGGCCTCGCGAAGATCGGCCAGCCAGCGATGATCCGGTCCATCGACCTCTCGCCCGACGGCAAGTACCTGCGCGTGACGCGGATGACCAGGCCGTTCTCGTTCATCGTGCCGGTGGGCAGCTTCGGCTCGATCGAGGAGGTCTGGGACGGCGCCGGCAAGCCGCTGACCAAGATCCGCGAGACGCCGATCAATCTCGGCGTACAGGACGACACGCAGCCACCGCCCGATCCGGCGGCGGGCGGCGGGCGCGGCGGCGCGGCCGAGCAGGGCAAGCGCGAGCTGGCGTGGCGCGCCGACGGCGAGGGCATAACGTATCTCGAGCAGGAACCCGCGCCGGCCGGTGAGGCGGCAGGGGCCGGGCGCGCGGGCGCGGCGGCCGGACGCGGCGGCGCGGCTCCCGGCGGGCGCGGCGCGACGACAGGCGGCCAGGCGGGCCGCGGCCAGGCGGCGCAGCGCAAGGACCGGCTGTTCCAGTGGCTGCCGCCCTTCGAGGACAAGAGCGCGAAGCTCCTCTACGAGAACCTCACGCGCATGACGGGCCACCGGTTCTCGCCCGACATGCAGACGCTGCTCTGGAGAGAGACCAGCGGGCAGAACACCATCGAGTACGCGCTGAACCTGAAGGACACCACGCAGAAGTACACGCTGGCGCGGTTCGCCACCGACGACCAGGCGGCCAATCCCGGCACCATCATCACGGCGCGCGGCGCGGGCGGCGGCGGCCGCGGCGGAGCCCCGGCCGGCGGACGCGGGGGCGGCGGCGCGGGCGGCGGCATCGTCCAGCTCTCCGCCGACGGCAGCAGCGTGTTCTACCAGGGCACCGTCTACGACAAGAACCCGGAGCAGGTGGGGCCCAAGTCGTTCGTCGACAAGGTGGCCATCAAGACCGGCGAGAAGAAGCGGATCTACGAGGGCGACAACAACAACGTCTTCGAGAGCATCGCCTCGCCGCTGGATCTCGACGCGGTCCGGTTCGTCGTCGAGCGCCAGAGCCCGACACAGGCGCCGCAGTTCTACCTGCTCGAGGGTGGCAACCGCAGGCAGCTCACAGAGAACAAGGACCTCTTCCCGGACCTCACGGCGGCGCAGCGGGTGCGCGTGCCGATCGAGCGCCAGGACGGGTTCAAGTTCAAGGTGACGATCATGCTGCCGGCCGACTACAAGACTGGCACCAGGCTGCCGGCGCTGTTCTGGCTCTACCCGCGTGAGTTCAGCACGCAGGACGAGTTCGACCGGCCGGATCGCACGTACAACAAGAACACGTTCACCAACTACAACGCGCGTTCGATGCAGTTCCTGGTGCGTCTGGGCTACGCGGTGGTCGTGGACACGCCAGCGCTGCCGATTGTCGGGCCCACGGGGCAGCAGAACAACAACTACGTGAACGACCTGCGGAACGGCCTGTCGGCGGTCATCGACGAGCTGGAGCGCCGCGGCTACATCGACCGCACGCGCCTGGCCATCGGCGGCCACAGCTACGGCGCCTTCACGACCGTCAACGCGATGGTGCACACGCCGTTCTTCAAGGCGGGCATCGCGGGCGACGGCGCGTACAACCGCACGCTGACGCCGCTCGGCTTCCAGAGCGAACGGCGCGACCTGTGGGCCGCGCCCAACGTCTACCTCGGGATGTCGCCGTTCCTCTACGCCAACAACCTGACGGGCGCCCTGCTGATGTACCACGGGCTGCACGATCAGAACGTCGGCACCGATCCGGTCAACTCGGAGCGGCTGATGCACGCGCTGAACGGCCTGGGCAAGATCGCGGCGATGTACCGCTATCCGCTCGAGGACCACGGGCCGGCGGCGAAGGAAACGCTGCTGGACCTGTGGGCGCGCTGGACGGCGTGGCTGGACAAGTACGTGAAGAACCCTCAGAAGCCGGCGGTGACCAAGCCCGCCACCGAGGCGCCGGCCTCGGAAGTGATCCGGTAGCCTGAAAAGGGGTCGGGAGGAGTTTCGCCGGAATGCACGGCCGTCTTACAGAAATGTAATTCGGTTTGGCTTCCAAACGTAATTACTCCCGACCCCATTTCTCCGCGCTCGGCCGGGCGACATCCCGCTGTCGCAGCGCCGACCCGTCCGCGCGCCCGCCGACGGTTCTTCTCCCATTTCTGACCTGTTTCCCCGCCAGTTTCGGCCTCCCGCAGGCTGGCACCATCCCTGCAGTTTGGCCGCCACGGGCGGCGACCTGCTGTGCCTGCCGCCGGGCCCTCGTCCGTCTGGAGCACCCGAATGACGCCGGAATCCGCCATCGAGGCTGTCGGTGCGGCCGCACGCCCGACACCTGCGTTTCTGCCTGCGGCCGCCCCTGGCGGCGATGTTGCCGGCACGGGCGCCGCCCTTCGCGCGATTCGGCGCCTGCTGGAAAGTGGCCACGACGACCGTGCCGAAGTGCTGTTGCGCCTGGTGATCGACCGCGACGGCCCGTCGCTCCCGGCGTGCGACCTGTTGTCGCGCATCCATCTGCGGCCCGGCGAACACTGGGCGGCGATCGAGGCGCTCGAGCGCGTGCCTGGCCTGGATCGGCAGGCCGACGTGTTATTCCGGCTCTCGCTGCTGTTCTTCAAGCTCGGGCTGTTCTTCTCGGCGCGCCGGCTGGTGGACGCCGCCTCGGCGCTGGCGCCAGGGCAGGCCGACATCGCCGCGTTCCGCGCACGCTTCGCCGGCGCGCCCGATCCGCCCCGCGTCACCTTCTACGTGCCGTGCTTCAACGCGGCGCCCTACCTGCACCGGTGCCTGGCCGCCATCCTGCGGCAGACCTACGCGCCGTGCGAAGTGCTGGTGGTGGACGCGGGATCGACCGACGACTCGGTGGCCATCGCCCGCTCGTTCCCGGGCGTGATTGTGGTGCACCAGGAGGGCGATCGCTGGCTGTCGGCGGGCCGCAACATCGCGTTCCGCCGGGCGTCTGGCGATCTCGTGGCGGCGGTGGACAGCGACGTCGAGGTGTCGCGCGACTGGCTGGAACGCGCCGTGTTGCGCCAGGTTCTGGGCCAGGTCGCCGGCGTCGGCGGCCGGCTCATCGAAGCCAACACGGTGCACATCACCGATTGCTGGCGCGCGCGCCACATGAAGCAGAACTGGGGTGACGAGATCCGCATTGATCCGCCGATCCTGTACGGCGCAGACACCCTGTACTCGAAGGCCGTCGTTGCGGCGGCCGGCTTCTACAACGAGCAGTTGCGGGTCACCGGCGAAGACGTGGGCATCTCGCAGGCGCTGTACGCGGCCGGGCATCATCTGACCTACGAGCCGCTGGCGCTGGCGCGCCACATGCGCACCGACACGCTGCTGAGCGTCCTGCGGACGGCGTGGAACTGGGCGCGGCCGGCCCTCGAACAGACGATGGCCGAGCGGGACCCCGACGCCCGCCCGATCCTGGCGATCAGCCCCGCATGGACGCGCGCCAAGGTCGAGCCGGACCTGGCTGCCCGCCGCTTCGACTTGCTCTATCCCGACCTGGTCGAGACGCTCACCTGGCCGCTCTTCACGCTGCGGTTCCTGGCGCAGCAGCGCCGCGGGACCGCCGCCGGCAAGGCCACCGGCGACACGTTCGTCGCCCTCAAGGCGTCGCTGCGCTTCGCGTTTCGCAAGTCGCGCGTGCCCGGCCCGCTGGCCGACCGGCTCGTGGCCGTCCTGCTGGCCATCGACGCCGGCGACGCGCGGCTGGATGCGCTCGCGGCGGACGAAGCCTCGCTCGACCGCCTCCTGCCGCTTGCCTCCGAGGCCGGCGAGAACCTGGAAGACCGCCTCGGCCCGATCGCCGACGTGGATCTGTTCACGGTCACCGGGATCACCGAGTCGATCTGCACGCTCATCGGCGGGCTGGACGACGAGGCGCTGCTGGCGATGGCGGATGTCGCCTCGCGCGCGCACCTGGAGGATTCCACCGGCAAGGGCGACACGCGCCCGACGATGGCGATCGCGAGATTGCCACAAACAGGCCTGAAGGCCTGTTCCGCGACTGACCTGCCCGAAACAGGCCTGAAGGCGTGTCCCGCGACTGACTCGGCCGACGGCAGAGCGAGCCCGGTCGCGGCGCAGGACTTCAGTCCTGCGCAGCTGCAGTTCACCGCCGCCCTCCTCTCTGCCGCCGGCGTGCGCGCCATCGCGGTGGACGCGGTGGCCGACCAGTTGGACGAGAACGACTGGTTCGAGCGCTTGCGCGGCGCCGAGCCCCGGGTGCTCGTGATCGAGACGACGCCCGTGACGCTCGAGAGCGACCTGCGGCAACTGCGTCGCCTCAAGCTCGCGCGGCCCGCCACCCGCATCGTGCTGGCCGGCATCCCCGCAAAGATCGCCGCCGAGGTACTGGAGCGGTGCTTCCAGGTGGACGGCATCGTCGTCGGGGAAGGCGACGCCGCGCTCGTCGGCCTCGCGCAGGCGACATCTCAGCAGGCGTCGTGGAGTGGTGTGCCAGGCCTGGCGTGGCGAGACGGCAGCCGTCTTGTGGTTCCCGACAGGCAAGACGCTGGTCCTGCGAGCCCCGGCACACCGTCGTGACGGGATGTGGGCGGGCGGCGTGGCGCTCGCGAGGGTGGCAGCATCGTACATTTTGAAGCGAGGGTGTTCCACATGGCGACCAACGTGCTCGTGGCGGGTGCCGGCGGGTTCATCGGCGGACACCTGGTGCGCAATCTTCTCGGCGAGGGCTACGACGTGCGGGCAGTGGACTGCAAACCGTTCCCGGAGTGGTTCCAGCGGTGTCCGGACGCGGACAACCATCAGCTCGATCTGCGCGAGTGGGACGCGTGCCGCGAAGCGGCGCGGGGCATGGACTGGATCTTCAACCTCGCCGCCGACATGGGCGGCATGGGCTTCATCGAGAACAACAAGGCGCTGTGCATGCTGTCGGTGCTCATCAACACGCACCTGCTGATGGCGGCCCGGGAGCACGGTGTCCAGCGCTACTTCTACTCGTCGTCGGCCTGCGTCTACTCGGCCGACAAGCAGAAGTGCGCCGACGTGGTGCCGCTCAAGGAGAGCGACGTGTACCCGGCGATGCCCGAGGACGGGTACGGGTGGGAGAAACTCTTTTCCGAGCGCATGTGCCGCCACTTCCGCGAGGACTTCGGGATCACGACGCGCGTGGCGCGCTATCACAACGTCTACGGCCCGCACGGCACGTGGGACGGCGGCCGCGAGAAGGCGCCTGCCGCCATCTGCCGCAAGGTGATCGTGGCGAAGCTCACCGGCGTGGGCGACATCGACATCTGGGGCGACGGCAACCAGACCAGGAGCTTCACCTACATCACCGACTGCCTCGACGGCACGAGGCGGTTGATGGCGAGCATCGTCGAGGAACCGCTGAACATCGGCAGCAGCCAGATGGTGACGCTCAACCAGCTCGTAAACATCGTCGAGCACATCGCCGGCGTCAAGCTGCGGCGCCGCTACGACCTCGGCGCGCCGAAGGGCGTCAACGGGCGCAACAGCGACAACACGCTGATCGAGGACCGGCTCGGATGGTCGCCGTCGGTGCGGCTCGAGGACGGCATGGAGCGCACCTATCGGTGGATCTACGACGAGATCATGGCGAAGCGCAACGCCGCGCACGCGTCGATCGCGGCATAGGGAAACGGGGTCGGGAGTAATTAGCTCCGATTACAGATCTGTCTTACAAAGATGTAATCGGGGGTAATTACTCCCGACCCCGTTTGAGAGAGAACGGGGCATGAATCCCAGGGCGGCCCTCGTGGCCACCAGCATCGGCGCCGGAGAGTTCCTCGAAGGCTACGCCGACAACTTCCGCCGCTTCGGCCACATCCAGGACGTCCGGGCGTACGTCATCCCGGACTGCAAGACGCCGCCGAGGCTGTACGAGCGCTCGGCTGCGCTGTGCCGGGCCGGGTTCGACGTGCGCTGCCCGGACATCGACGCGCAGGAGCGCTTCCTCTCCTCGGTGGGGCTGTCGACGGACTTCGTCCCGTACAACTCCGACAACCGGCGCAACGTGGGCTACCTGATGGCGCTGGCCAACGGCTGTGAGTTCGTCATCTCGGTGGATGACGACAACTACAGCCTGGACGACGTCAACTGCTTCGATGCACACGCGGTGGTGACTGGGGCAGAGTGCCACGCTCCGACGATGTCCACGGTGACCGGGTGGTTCAACCTCTGCGACCTGATGCGATGCGAGCCGACCTCGCGCGCCTACCCGCGCGGATTTCCGTACGCGCAGCGGCACAAGGACGCCCCGGCGACGGCCGGGCCCGGTCGCGGTCGCGTGCGGCTGAACGCCGGCCTGTGGCTCGGCGAACCGGACCTCGACGCGATCTCGTGGCTGGTGAACCCGACGCGCACCACCGCGGTTCTCGAGGAGCGCGTCCTGCTGGGCGATCGCGCGTGGACGCCCATCAATACCCAGAACACGGCGCTCCATCGCGACCTCGTCGTCGCGTACTACTTCCTGCGCATGGGGTACCCGCTCGGCGGCGTCGCCATCGACCGCTACGGCGACATCTTCAGCGGGTACTTCGTGCAGAAGTGCGTGCGGGTGATGGGCGACGCCATCGCCGCCGGCGCCCCGGCGGCCTCGCACCGCCGCAACCGGCACCACTACATGAACGACGCGTGGAACGAGTGGGGGTGCATCCTCGTGCTGGAGGACCTCCTACCCTGGCTGGTGGAGACCACCGCGCTGTCCAGCGCCAGCTACGGCGAGGCGTACGTCTCGCTGAGCCACGCGATCCAGGACGTCGTCGAGCGGATGAACGGGAGGATCTGGACGGACGCCACGCGCGGCTACTTCCACCAGATGGCGCACTACATGCGAACGTGGGCCGGCGCCTGTGCCAGGGTGGCGTAGGGCCACAACCCCGACGCCGCCCACCGGCTGGACCACCGACAACAACGATCCCGTTCGCCGCGACTGTATCGGGTGAGCCGCCTCGTGGGTCAGGGCTTGAATCGCCACGCTTCTCACGCCTGACCCGTTGACGTGGTGGGGTCACCCCCCGGCGTCGGTGGCGATCATGTCTGCAAGAACCATCAGAAACCGGTCGGTTCCCCTCGTCCACCAATCTGTCCACAAATCTGCTTGACACGCTCCAGCGCCAGCGGATACTGGGACCGCATGCGGTCCTTCGCGCCGTGGGCAGGTAGGGCCGCAGGACGCGCCGTGTCCGCACGTTCGGTGGCGGGGGATACCTTCCCGGGCAGGAAGCACAATCATGAGCATCCTCGGACAGTCGGAAGGTCGCGACCGGATCCTCGTGGGCGTCTCTGTCGGGTGCAACCTCTGCAAACATGAGTTCACGCAGCTCGACCTGCAGTCTCTCCTTTCGGCGTCGTCGAAGGATGGAATCGCGCCTGACTGCCCGAGTTGCGGGAAGAAGCTCAAACTCCGGACGCAGCAGATCGGGTGCCCCTCTTGCCGGGCGTCGCTCTGGATCGCGCAGCAGCTCCTCGGACGAGCACCGGCCTGCCCGCATTGCGAGGCTCAGGTTCAACTCCCCTCAGCCGAGGAATGGAAAGAGTTGGAGAAGCAGGCAACGAAGTGCGAGTGGACCGTTGTCTCCTCGCATTCCGGCGCAACGCTGAGTCTCTCCGGCGAGGACGCGATCGCCGAAGCGATCGTCAAAGGTCAGGTTGCGGGTGACGACGCCTGCGTCGTCCACCAGTTTGCGCCCACCGCGAAACCGCGGGAAGCCTGCGACCGCCACTTTGGTTTGCGCAGACTCTATGACCCCGTGGGCGCCTGGGTCGGGCGCGCCGGAAAGACGGTGGGCACGATCTTCGTGATTCTCTACCTCCTCGCCCACGTCATCGGCGGTCTGGCTTCCATGGGTACGGCTTACGTTCTCGCAGCCATTTTCGGCGTCCTTGCGGTGGTTTTGACTCCGACCATCATTGGCTTGTTCATCGTCTAGGTGGTGGCGAGCGCCACTGGGGTTCCGCTGCTCGGGGCCTACATCGGGGTGTTGGTTTCGGGGGTCATCGGGTTCCTGATGTTCTTTCTCGGAATGGGGATCGGGCGGATCGCGACCAGAATCATCTGCAGGTTCTCGGCGCTCGCCGACAAGCGGGTCGTCACCTGGACTTGAGGCCGGGAACGCCGTCGGCACCACCCGAGATGTCCGGCGGTCGTTTCAGGGCGCCTGCACCCGCACCGGCTGCGTCCAGGCCACCTGGCCGTTCGAATCGACGACCTTCGCCCGCACGTATCCTTCCTCGCCGGTGATGTCGTACCTCGCCGGGCTCGACGTCGCCTCCTTCAGCACGCGCCCGCCCTTCCCGATGAACTGCACGGTGTACTTCGCGAACGACTGCTCCTTGATCGTGACCGTCAGGCTGCGGGCCGTGGCCTGCACGTCGCTCAGCTCCACCCCGGTGGTCGCGTAGAAATCGCCGCGGCCGAGTGCGCCCAGGATCGCCTCCTGCGTGAGCCGCGGCGCGCGCACCATCACCCACCCGCGGCCCGGCCCCGCCGCCGACCTGACCCACGGGCGCTTCAGGTCGTGCGTGTCGTCGCTGGCGACTCCGTACAGCGTGAGACCGGCCGTGAGCGCCGCGTCCCAGATGGCCTCCGTCCCGGGCAGGCCGCCGCCACCGAGGTTGTTCACCTGCGGGTGGCCATTGAAGATCTCGAGCAGTTGAGCGCCTTTCGCCGTCTGCAGGTCCGCCGGCGTCATCGCCCAGCCGAAGTTCGGGTGGTTGATCTGGATGACGCCGTGCGCCGCCTGCATCGCCTCGATGTCGCGCTGCAGCGTCTCGGCCGGGAGCTTCCCGCCCTGGGGCCGGACGAACGCGTCGCCCCCGAGGACATTGAGGTGGATCGGCTTGTCGCCGGCCGAGTCGGTCACCTCCTCGCCCCGGATGACCAGGAACCGATCGGGCGCGCCGTGTAGCGCGTTCAGCCCCTCGACGGGCGTCACGGAATTGTGATCGGTGAGGACGAGGAAGTGGTAGCGCTGCTCGCGGTACCACCGGACGACGTCGTCCGGCGTGCTGTCGCCGTCGCTGTTGAGGGTGTGGGTGTGAGTGTTGCCCTTGAACCACCGCAGCGTCTCGCCGGCGGCCGTCTGGCCGGGGCTGGTCGTGACCGTGGCCGAGGCGAGCAGTACGAACGCCGTGAGTGCGATCCAGGTGCGCATGGCTCCTCCTGCCGCGCAACGCTAACCGGGTTCCGGGGCGAGGGTCAAGATGGTCCGCGGATTACGGGGAGGGAACGTCACGGAATCATCCGGGGATTACGGGGAAGACGGGGAA
>Ga0315273_10004774_pt1 | contig 16670 bp, 13 predicted proteins | sample YL17G02_0_MG_FD_205753 | JGI IMG/M metagenome (GOLD analysis project Ga0315273, IMG submission 205753) | Sediment microbial communities from Yellowstone Lake, YNP, Wyoming, USA - YL17G02_0 | ecosystem: Environmental > Aquatic > Freshwater > Lake > Sediment | place: USA: Wyoming | collected... | reverse complement strand
CCGCCCCGCGCTAGCGTTGACGACAGTTCGGCTTCCCCCCGGAGACCCGCGTGAAACACCGCCTGCGCCGGTGGCCTGCCGGCGCACCCGTCCTGCCCTTCGTCCTCACGGTCCTGTTCGCCTGCTCTCCGGGCGATCGCCCCATCCGCATCGGCCTTGCTGGCCCCTTCTCCGATTCGGTCGGCGCACCGATGCGACACGCGGCCGAGCTCGCCGTCCGGCAGATCAACAGCGCCGGGGGTATCGGTGGCCGGCCGATCGAGCTCATCGCGCGGGACGACTTCGGAGATCCCGACTCGGCAGTCAACGTCGCAGAAGCGCTCGAAGCGGCGGGTGTGGTGGCGGTCATCGGTCATGTCTACTCCGGCACCACCCTGGCAGCGGCACCGGTCTACAACGGCGCGCGATCGCCGGTTGTGCAGATCTCCCCTTCCTCGTCCGCACCCGCCGTCACCCACGCCGGCGCCTACACCTTCCGGACCTGCCCGTCCGACCTCCAGCAGGGCGCCGCGCTGGCGCGCTTCGCGGCCGAGCGGCTCGGCTTGAAGCGCGGCACGATCCTCTATCTCAATGACGACTACGGCCGCGGCATCCGGACGACCTTTGCCAGCGAGTTCGCCCGCCGGGGCGGCATGCTGGACGATATCGACCCCTATATCGGCCCGACGCCGGCAGTCGAGCCGTTCATCGAGCGCCTCGCCCGGCGGCGCACCAGCCAGTTCATCTTCCTGGGCGGCAACCTGGGCGAAGCCGCCGAGGTCCTGCGGATCGCGCGGGCCCGCGGAGTCACGGTGCCGATGCTCGGGGGGGACGCGCTCGAGGGCCTCGAGGAGATCGGCAGGCTCGCCGACGACACCTACATCTCTAACGCATACCTCCCCAGCTTCGAGACCCCCAAGAACCGGGCCTTCGTGCTGGCCTATGCGCGCGCGTTTCCCGAGTCGCTGCACCCCAATCAGCCCGCAGCGGCCACCTACGATATCGTGTACCTCCTGCGCGGCGTCATCGCCCGGGTGGGGACCAGCCGCCCGAAGATCCGGGACGCCGTCGCGGCAATTGGGCGGAGCAGCCCCCCGTTCGAGGGGGTGACCGGAGAGATCGCGTTCGACGAAAATGGCGATGTACCGCACCAGCGGGTGATCATCGGGCGGGTGGAGGGCGGACAGGTGCGCGCCGTGGAGGGGCTGTGATCCAGTTTCGGAGCCTCCGGCGGCTGAATGGTGCCGCGATGGCCTGTACGATCGTGCTGATTCTTGTGATGGCCGTGGTCGGCGTCTCCGCCCTCCGGATCGTGACCCGTCAGACTGTCAGCGAGATCACCGCAGTCCAGAACGGCACCAGCCTGGGCAGCTCCCTGGTCTCCGCCGTCCTCGGCGAAATCCGCGCGGCGGAGGAGTACCTGCTCAACCCCAGCCCGGCGGTGAGAGCGCAATTCATCGCCAGCGGCGATTCCGCGTACGGATTCCAGGGCCGCATGCGCGATCTCCCGCATCTGACGAACGCCGACCGGCGGCTGATCAACCAGGTGGCCGCCAGCCAGGCGGAACTGGAGGTGGCATATGCCACGGCCCACGCGCTGGCCGATCTCGGGCGTACCGGCGAGGCCCGTCTGGTGGCCACCCGGGCCGGTGGCGCAACCGACAGCCTGATCGGTGTCGTGCGGCAACTCAACGACGAACAGACGCGGCACGCGATTCAGCGGACCCGCGAGCTGCAGCGGCAGGCGGGCTCCTTTCAGCAACTGCTCGTTGTGTGTGCCTTGCTGGCCCTCGCGGTCGGGATCGGCGCCGGAGTGAGTCTCATCCGGGTGGTGGACCGCCACTTGGCGCGGCTGATCGCGGCCGCCGACCGATTCGGCGGTGGAGATCTCCGGCCGGTACAGTTGCGCGAAATGCCGGAGGAACTGGCCCGCCTGGCCCGCGCCCTCGACGACATGGGTGCGAGGCTCAGAGAGGTCGTCGCCGCCGTGAGTCGGGAATCGCAGCAACTCTCCACGAGCGCCGGGGATTTCTCGGCGATGAGCGAGGAGATCGCCGCCTCGAGCGGCGAGATTTCGGGAGCGATGGTCAAGATCTCCAGCGCTGCGGAATACCAGGTGCAGGGGATGAACGAAGCCGATCAACTGCTTGGACGACTCCGGGAGGCGTCGGTTTCCAACGCGGAGGCAGCGCAGCGGGCGGTGCGCCTGGCCGAAGAGATCCGCCGGACTGCCCTGCGCTACCGCGAAGACGTCGAGACGGCGCGAACCACCCTGCTCGACGTCCGCGCCGTGGTGCAGACCAGCGCCCAGCAGGTGCGGGCGCTGGTGCAGCAGTCTGAGTCGATCGCTGACTTCATCGAACTGATCAAGCAGATTTCCTCACAGACCAACCTGCTCGCACTCAACGCGGCGATCGAGGCGGCCCGCGCGGGCGAGCATGGGCGTGGATTCGCGGTAGTCGCCGACGAGGTCCGCCAGCTCGCCGATTCCAGCGCCCGGGCCGCTGGCGAGGTGACCCAAACGGTGGAGTTCCTGCGCGCCCGGGTGCGGCAGATCGCGGAGACCATGCAGGTAGGCACGACCAAGGTGGGTGGCATCGAGTCCGTCGCCGAGGCCGTGGTTCAAGGCCTCGGCACCATCGGAACCGCGATCGCCGAGGTGCAGGCGGGCGCCACCGCATTGTCGCGGCAGGTGGTGGAGAACCGCGACGTTGTCGGTGAGCTGGCGGAGCGGACCGCGCTGGTGACCCGGGCCGCGGCCGAGCATGCCTCCTCCAGCGAGGAGGTCTCCGCCGCAGCGGAACAGCAGAGCGCGTCCACCGAGGACATGGCCGCTTCGGCGAGCGGCCTGCTCGATGCCAGCACCCGACTCGGCAAGCTGATGGAGGGGTTCCGGACGTAGGAAGGAGCCCCAAGGCTCTGCGCCGGAAAACGAGCGGCGCCCCGTGGGGCGCCGCTATTTCTTCTTCTTGTGGTTGGGTTTCTTGGCTGCGGCCTTGGGTTTGGGCCGCGGTTTCGTCTTGTCGCGTGCGACCTTGTCCCGCTCCTTCTCTGCCGCCTTGTCGGCCCGCCGCTGCACTGTCTCGCGGACCTCCGCGAGCACGCGCTCTCCCTCATCGTTGCCTACCAGCCCGCGCCGGGTAGCGTAGCGGATCAGCTCCTCCGCATCGGCCAACTGGAATTCCCCGGCCTTGGCGGCCGCACGGATCACGTTAAGGAGGGCATCGGCCACGGGGCTCCGCAGCACATTTGCAATGCCCGGAAGCGCTTCCAGCAGCGTCGATATCTGGGAGGCGCCGAGTTCCGAGGCCAAAATTGTCCTCCTGGTCCAGTCAACCTGCGTCGGCCGGACCCCGGGTCCGGTCATTGGGCGGCAACGTACCACCGGCGAGCGGGCCAGTCAAGAATTCCGGTCAAAAAAACGGCCGAACCCTATGCGGTTTCGGCCGTTCTGAAGGTAGTAGCGCGAACAACGCCGCGAAATCTGCCTGCGGGGGATCGGGTCCTAGAGGCCGTAACGGGCTAGCGCGTTCAGAGCCCAGCCGGTGATGGAGTGACTGCCGGCGGGGTCCTCGATCGTGCCAAAGTCGACCCGGAAACCGGGCACGAAGGCCATATGAGACCCGGCCTGGATGCGAAGCCCCGTCCCGGCGCCGAACAGCTGGCCACTCCCGGACTCCGGCGACCAGAAGCGGGCTTCGGCGACGGGTTCGAGGGACAGCGACTTGGACAGCCTGAAACTGCCGTTGAGTCCGCCGGTGAACACGTTTTCCTTGCCGCCGGAGCTGCTCTGGCTGCTGACGGAGCCGGAACGGTACCGATGGTAGTTCCAGAGGTAGAACCCCAGAGTTCCACCGCCGACCGGGGCAACGATGCCCAGGTCCAGGAGGATTCGGTTGCCGGGATCGAAGGAGCCGCTGCCGAGCGTGGTACCCTGAAGCTCGTCGTTGCTGAACGTGCTGAATGTCGCGCCCAGCAGGAACCGGCTGGACCCGACGAGGCGATCGACGCCCCCGCGGATGCGGGTCTCCACGCCGGGCTGGTAAGTGCCGGTGGTGTCCGCGAACGGCGTGTACGATGCGTTGGCCCGTACGCTGGCCGCGAGACCGAGGTTCCAGTTGCCTGCGGTTGTCGCGGCGGCGAGCCCGGGAGTGACCGAGAATGCGGAGCCGTAGGAGTTGACCGGAAATAGCAGGAAACTGGACGACGTGCTGGAGGCGACGTTGAAGTCGTTGCGCGACAAGGTCCCGGCGCCAGTGGGAAGGTTGACCGCGACGCTGGCCACGAGCGCGTCATTCCCGAATATGTAGGAGCCCCGCACCTGGGTGTCGGTCAAGTGGGAGAACGTCTGGTCTTCGCCGGTCGGTCGCCGGACGGTGGTCGACGCCCAGACAGTTCCCACGTCGAACGAGAACCGTTTCCCTACCGGCACGACAACCCCGAGCGGGACGGCAATCTGTCGGACCCGATCGACGCTGAACGAATCGCCGAAGACGTACTGTCGAGTCTCAATCCCGCCGACGATTGAAGCCTGCGGGAAGAGGTTTTCCTGCGCTCGAAGGCCGCCCGCGACGGTAGCGAGGAGCAGAGTGGCGACGGAAAGGGTCGAAGTCCGCATCATGGGCGCGTGACGGTGATGATGACCGTACCGGTGAGGCCACCGACGTTCGAGGCGTCATCGGCGTTCAGGACCTCCTGGATGGGCGGCCGGTCCGCGGGTTGGCGCGAGACCGGGCCGTTGCTGCCGGCGATCCGGGTATTGAGGGTCGATCCGATGGTAGGCACGGTGTACAGCACGCCAGTCCTCAGGATCGGCCCGTGACCCGTGGAGGCGGTGGCTGGACCACCACCACTACCACCGATGGGGCCGTTCGGGCCGAACCCCCCGTCCGGCGAGATCCCCGCGAGCTCCGTGGCAGGGAGGGCCATCGCCTGGGCCGAGCGTTGCGCCGCCGCCTGCCGCTCACGCGCCTGACGGAAGTTCGGGTCGCGGGCGAGGGCCGCGGCATAAGCCGCTTCCGCGCCCGCGAAGTCGCCCCGGTCCTCCGCCTCCAGCCCGCGGCTGAAGGCAAGGAAGGCCTGCATGTCCGCCGTCGGACGCTCGCTCAGGGCGCGGCGCTCCGCCGGGGTGAGCGTCATCCCCATCTGATCGAGCAGACGGAACAGCACCTGCTTCTCCAGCGTGAAGAGCTGCTGCAGCTGCTCACTGCCGGTCCCCGTCGCTACCACGGTGGAGTTGGTCGCGTCTACCACGGCGGCGTCGAGGCGGAGGTCGGTTTTCCCGGCCACCTCCTGCACCGATCCCTGAATCACCCGCCCGGCACGGAGCAGCCGGCCCGATCGCGCGCCGGTGACCGGATCCACCCGGCCCGACTCATTGAGGGCCATCTCGTCCACCAGCGCCTGAACCCGTTCGCGCTCGAGCAGGGTGAGGCGGGGCAACTTGCCCAGGTCGGTAATCATCACATGAGTGAGGCCGCGCCCGAGTGGTGCGAGCTCCGCGTTGGTACCGACGTAGCGGAACGGAAACACTGCAACAGCATTCGCCGCGGGGGGGGTCGTAGAAAGCGTGCTCTCCTGCGCGATGGCCAGCCGAGCCGCGTCTCGTAACTCCTTGCGGGTCAGGAGCGTGAGCCGGTCCTCGATCTCACCACGTTGCGCTGCATCCCGGGCTTGGGCTGCCGCCGTATTGTAGGACGCCCGCGCCGAGTCGAGCTGTCCCAGCTCCTCGTAGGCCAGCCCCAGATAGACGTGGGCAGCATAGTTCTGGGGCGTGATTGTGAGGGCGCTGTTGAGCACGTCCCGCGAGCGACCGTACTGCTTGTCGTCGTAGTAGGCGATGCCCAGATGCGTCAGCAGCCCTGCATCACGGGGGCGCTGCTGCTGGGCCGCTTCGAGCGCGGGGATATCGGCAGGAGCGGGTCCTTGGGGGGCTGGACCGCCGGCGCAGGCACACAGCAGCATGCCGTAGGCCGCCGCCGGTGCCCAGGATGTCATCCGCATAGAATCCCTAAGGGGTACGGGGGTCTGGGTCCCAATGTACGGAGCGCCAACAGAATGGGAAGAGGGCCACGCGCCCCGGGGCGCTCCTCCGCCAGCACTATCGCTACCCGGAGGCTTATGCAATTCTCTGGCCGAACTCTTTACCGGATCACCAGCAGCCCCCCCATACGGTAGGCGACGTGGGTCACGCTGGCAAACCGGTAACTGCCCTTGGAAAGCCCCGGCAGAACCACCCGGAATCGACTGCCCGGCCCAGGCAGAACCGGGCCGCGCAGCGACCCGGAGCGCTCCGGAATAGCATTGTTAAGTAGCTCCCGATCCGCTGGTGACAGGTCTTGTGCCTCGAATCCGAGCACATAGGGGCCGCCACTCACAACGACGAAGTCGAGCACCTCACCCGGGCGGGCGTTGATTCGGTTAGGCTCGAAGCGGAAGAGCTCTCCCGAGGCGTGGAGAAGCTTGACCTGGTGCACCTCCTGCGCGCGCGCCGGGGCGACCACGACGAGCGCCAGCAGGAAGACCGCGAGATGCGTGGAATCCATGGTTTGCGCCCCTCCTTTGCGACCTGTACATTGGACAAGGGCGGGTCGGCGCACCCGCGCCGACGTCACCCGCCGGAAGGGCGGTATGTGGGACGTCGAGGCATCAAGGAATATCGCGCTGCAGAGGCCCTCGTCCTGATCGCGGCCGACCGCGACCACAAACCGTTGGTTTGCCCCACCTGCAGTACCCCCACTATCGACCGGCACCCCAAACGTAACGAAGAACCAGCGGGACGGGTCACCATGATCTGCATGGGGTGCGGGCGGGTCGCCTCGTATCTCGTGCGCGCGTCCATGAGCACGCCGGAGGAGCCCAGGAAGCACTAAATTGGGCCATGGTTCCGCCCGCCCTGCTCATATTCGCCACGGTCTTCCTGGACCTCATCGGCTTTGGCATCGTCCTCCCGCTGCTGCCGAGCTACGCCGCGTCCTTCCATGTCAGCGACACGGCGATAGGCTTCCTGGTAGCAAGCTTTTCCCTGATGCAGTTCCTGTTGGCTCACTGGTGGGGAAGGCTCTCCGACCGGATCGGGCGCCGCCCGGTTCTGTTGGTCGGGCTGGCGGGGAGCGCGGTCTCCTACCTGCTGTTTGCCCTCGCGACCAACTTCTGGGTTCTGTTGCTCTCCAGGATGGTCGCAGGTGGCATGGGCGCCACCGTGAACGTGGCCCAGGCCTACCTCGCCGACGTTACCTCGGCAGACCGCCGGGCACGTGCCATGGGGCTCTTGGGCGCCGCGTTTGGTCTGGGTTTCGTCGTGGGCCCGGCGTTGGGCGGCATCACCAGCCATTTCGGGGATGCCGTGCCCGGGCTGGTCGCGTCGGGGCTCACCACCGCCAACTTCCTGCTGGCCTGGCGCTGGCTCCCCGAGTCGCGGCATGGGGCCCCAGAACCGCCGAAAGGGGCTCCCGTCCACTGGTCGAAATTCACCATGGCCTTCGGTGCCGTGGCCCTGTCGACCGTAGCGTTCACAGTCCTATATGTGGTGTTCCCGCTGCAGGTGGAACGGGCGCTCGGGTTCGACCGGCACCGCTCCGCCTACCTCTTTGTGTTGATCGGTCTGGTGAGCGCGGTGATCCAGGGCGGAGTAGTCGGCCGCCTGGTGGGGCGCGTCGGGGAGCGGCCCCTCATGATCACCGGTGGACTGATGCTGGCGGGTGGGCTGGCGCTCCTGCCGACGGCGTTCGACGCCGGGCCGGCTGGGGGCATGAGCCTGCTCTATCTGGCCTTGCTGGTCCTGGCGGCCGGTTCGGCGATGATCGGGCCGAGTGCCGCCGCGTACGTGAGCCGAATCGCCCCCGCAGCGGAGCAGGGGCGCGCCCTGGGGCTGCTGCAGAGTGTCGGGGCGGTGGCGCGAATCGGGGGGCCGATCCTGGCCGGGGCGGTGGCGGGACATGCTGGCGCCCGCATCGCCTTCTTCGTCGCGAGCGGTGCAGCCGGCCTCGCCGGGGTCTCCGCGATGATCCACTCGACTGAGCCTAAGAGCTGAGGCGTCAGCGGGGGCGGGAGAAGAGCCGACCCCAGCGAACTGCGGTGAGCGGCCGAAGCACTTTCCAGCTGCTGGGGTCGTAGCTGTAGTAGATGATCAGCGGCGTACCCCGCACGCTCGCCCGAGGCAGAAAGCCCCAGTAGCGGCCATCGTACGACAGGTCGCGGTTATCACCCATCATGAAAAAGGAGTCGGGGGGCACCACAATGGGTCCCCAGTCCTGCAGGTCGGGGAGGTATCCCGCGGTGTCCCCCACGAAATGCCTCGCCTGCCAGTCGTGCATCTTGAGGCGAAACTCGGGCGACTCGGACTTGGACGGATTGTCGTGGCGCACGTAGGGCTCGTCGACCGCCTGCCCGTTCCGATAGAGTGCGCTCCCCTTCATCGCCAGGGTGTCGCCAGGCATCCCGATCAGCCGCTTTACAACCTTCAGCCCCTCCTCTTCCACCGAATCGAACACCAGCACGTCCCCCCGCACCGGCTCGCGGAACGCCGGCAGGTGCCGCCCGGTGGACGGAATCTCTGCCCCGTACACCGCCTTGTTCACGAAGAGGAAATCCCCGATCAGGAGAGTGTTCTCCATGCTGCCGGAAGGGATGCGGAAGGCTTCGACGAGGAAGGTGCGCAGCAGCAGCCAGACCACCACGGCGATGAGAATGGACTTCGCCCATTCCCAGAGCGCCTGGGGCATCGAGGGGCCGTCAGCGGTCCGGTCGGTCATAGGCTCCAATAGGACGGCGCGAGCCGGCCGGGGGATTCGGTCCCGAGAGGCGGAGCGGCTTCCGGCCGCGTCGTCCCTCCGCCGCGGGGTGGATCGATCGTGGGCGCGCAGGTCCGTTGACGAGGGGCTTCCGGGTGGCTCACTCCACCCAGTCCGCGATGAAGAGGTTGGTCTCGCCGGGTTCCTTCTGGTTCCGGTTCGAGGCCCAGATCAGCTTCCTCCCGTCGTAGGAGAACATCGGGAAGGAATCGAAATCCTTGTGAGTGGTGACCTTTTCGAGCCCCGTCCCATCCGGGTTGATCAGGAAGAGATCGAACTCGCCACTGCGTGGATTCTCGTAATTGGAAGAGAAGATGATCTTCTTGCCGTCCGGCGTGAACACCGGCGCGAAGTTGGCGCCCCCGAGGCTGGTGATCTGACGGGCGTTGTTGCCGTCGGCATCGGCCACCCAGACCTCAACCCGGGCCGGCCGGACCAGACGCTGGTGCAACAGCGCCAGATAGTCGGCCGTGTCCGCCGCGGTCTTCGGATAGGCGGCGCGCCACACGATCTGCTTTCCATCGGGCGAAAACCAGGCGCCCCCGTCGTACCCGATCCGGTCGGTGATCCGTCGGACATCGGTCCCGTCAACGTTCATCGTGTAGAGGTCGATGTCGCCGTCACGGGTGCTGGTGAAAATGATCTTCTTGCCGTCCCAGGAGAGCGTCGATTCGGCATTGTACGCCCCGTTGTCGGTCAGCTGGCGGAGGTCCGAGCCATCGGGCCTGGAGCTGTAGATCTCGAGGTGACCGAGCGGCCACACATAGCCGTGGGACCGATCCGGTGGCGTGGGGCATTCGGGGGCGTGCTTGAAGGTCGAACTGTAGAGCACCCGCTGGTCGTTGGCATAGAAGAACCCGCAGGTCGTCCGGCCCAGTCCGTTGGAGATCCGGCGCATGCCGGAGCCATCGATATTGATGATGTACTCCTGATCACAGGCGCTGTCGACCTTTTCCTGGCGCTGGAAGATCAGCTGCTTCCCGGAGCGGGAGAAATAGGACTCGGCGTTGTTACCGCCGAAGGTCAGCTGGCGAATGTTCTTCAGATGTCGCTCGCCCGGCTGGGGCTGGAGGAACACCTGGGAGGCTCCACTCGACCCCCCGGGCGCGCACCCGCCGGGGAGTAACGGGAGCAGGACGATCAGAGCAAGGCGGCTGCGCATAGGGCAGGAACAATAATCGCGCGCGGCGACCGGGTGGAGGGGAATGTAGAAGGCCGGGGGACACCCCCCGGCCTTCCGGCCCACTGGGTCAAGGCAGGCCCCAGCCCCAAAGGATCAGTCCGTCTTCGTCAGCTCCACGCGACGGTTGGCGGCCCGGCCGGCCGCCGTGGCGTTGCTCGCCACGGGCTGGTCCGGCCCATATCCCTTGGCCGTAATCCGTGCGGCACTGACGCCCTTGCTGATCAGGTACTCACGCACGGAGAAGGCCCGTGTCTGGCTGAGCCGAAGGTTCGTCGCCCGGGCCCCGCGGCTGTCGGTGTGGCCCCCGACCTCTACGTTTACTCCCGGGTTGTCGTTCAGCGACTCCGCGACCTTGTCGAGAATGTCCTGCGACTCCGGCAACAGGGTTGCCTTGCCGGTCGCGAAATTCACGCCCTGCAGCACCAACGGCTTGGTCGGCTCGGCAAACAGCGCCGGGCAGCCCACGCCATCCACCCTGGTGCCCGCCGGAGTGTCCGGACACTTGTCCATCGTGTTCAGCACCCCGTCGCGATCGCTGTCGGCCGGACAGCCGGTCGCGTCCACCGCCGTCCCGGCCGCGGTGTTGGGGCACTTGTCCTGGGTATCGGTCACCCCGTCACCATCGCTGTCCTTGGGGCAGCCGCTGGCATCCACCGGAGTCCCGGCCGCGGTGTTGGGGCACTTGTCCTGGGCATCGATCACCCCGTCGCCATCGCTGTCCCGGGGGCAGCCGGTGGAATCCACCGCCGTCCCAGCCGGGGTGCTGGGACAGCGGTCCAGGTTGTCGGTCACCCCGTCGCCGTCGGTATCCTTGGGGAGCGGACAGCCGGTGGCATCGACCCGCTCGCCGGCAGGCGTGTTGGGACAGTGGTCGGCCGAGTCCCTCACGCCGTCCTTGTCGTGATCGCCGTCGCGCTTGCCGCCGAAGATGAGCGAAAGCCCCGCCTGGCCCCCCCAGTGCCAGTTGGACTTCTGCTGCTGGACCCCCGCCAGCTGCGGCGGCACCGTGTTGCTCTCGGCGGTGGGGATGTAGTCGCCGGTGGCATCGAGCCGGAAGGAGCCGAGCCGCAGACCCAACAGGCCACCTGCTCCGCTGTTGGTCTCGCGGTAATGCTCACGGAAGAGCTGGCGGGTGTAGCCGCCGCCGATCAGCAGCGCGGAGTGCCCACCCAGAGGAAGGTTGTAGACCAGGCGGCCGTGAAGCGGTATCGCCTGGACCAACTCGCCGCCCTGCGAATGAGTCGGGGTGTAGCTGCCGTCACCCTCGAGGGCCAGATTCTTCAGAATGAAGACCCCGAGCCGTGCACCCGCGCCAAAATGGTTATCGAAGTTGAGATGAGTGTCGAACATGGAGTAGCGGCCGAAGGCCCCTAACTCCACCGCCCCGGCCGTCTGCGCCACCGCGGATACTGCGCCCGCGAGGAGCATCGCGCCGGCGAGTACAGCATCTCTGAATCGCATGCAGCCTCCCCGCTGACTTGACCCCGATCATGAACACGCGCCGATCGTAGTCGCATGAGCGTTCCGGGTCAATCGCTTTGTGAGGCAGCCAGTGTGTATATCCTGGCGCTGTGACCAATATCACAGGCTCACGCGCCGAGCGCCGCGAGCACCTCCGCCGCGTGCCCTTTCGGTTTCACCTTCGAGAACACATGCATCAGCCGTCCGGTCTCGTCGATAATGAACGTGCTGCGCAGAATGCCATGGTATTTCCTCCCGTACATGCTCTTTTCGCCCCAGGCGCCGTACTGCTCCGCGACCGCGTGATCTTCATCGGCGAGAAGCGGAAATGGCAGCTGATACTTCTTCCGGAACTTGTCATGTGCCCCGACGCCATCGGGAGAAACGCCCAGCACGACGGCCCCGGCCGCCTTCACAGCAGCCCAGTTATCGCGGAATTCGCAGGCTTCCGTGGTACAACCGCTGGTGTCGTCCTTGGGATAGAAATAGAGCACGATCTTCTTGCCCTTCAGGTCGCCGAGACGGACGGTGCCGCCTTCGTCGGAGGCAAGAGAGAACGCGGGGGCCTTGTCACCGGTCTTGAGCATGGGATCGGAAAGGGGAAAGGGGAAAGGGGGGAACGGGCCATATGTGATGCTCGTTAGGCAATACGCCACCGCACGTCATTCCACCAGCAGCATCGGAACACGCGGTGCGGTACGCAAGCGGAGCACCGGCGCTTCCTGGCCTTTGCGGAGGTCGCGATCGAGCAGGTTCCAGGTGGCGTAGCCGTCCTCGGACGCCGGCTCGAGAAGATAGGCCGCGAAGACGCCGAGGCGCTGATCGGTGGAGACATAGTACCATCCGGCGGTAAGCACCGCGGGTGCTGGGGTCCAGTGTCCGGTGACAGTGATTGTGCGATGGCCCTCAAAGACGAATGGTGCCACCGCGAGGCTGTCGACGGTGAACGACTCGACCTCCCCGTTCCAATCGGTCTGGAATCGGGCAACCGTCACTCCCTGAGCGCGCAGCAGCTGAACCAGCTGCGCGTACTGTGGCGGCAGCAGATAGCCGGCGGGCCGGGGCGTCTTCTCGGCGCCGCTGAAGCGATCGAACACCGGCATTCGGATGCTCTTGAACACACCGGTCCGGCGCCGCCGCGCGAAGCCGTGGCTGCCGTCGCCGTCGGACTCGGTGATCTCCGCGATCACTTCCTGCTGAGAGGGTGGCGCCAGCGTGGAACGCAGCGCGACTGAATCGGGACGCCATTGGGCCGAGGCCAGGACGACACGCTTGATGGCGGTGCGCTCCTCCGCCGCGAGTGAGAGGATTTCCTTGAGGAAGAGATAGGTCGAACGAATGCGCACCGGGAACGGGTCGTTGCTATACCCCTCACTGAGAATCGGGATGCGGCCACGCATCCCCATTGCATTGGTCCCGAACCGGGGCCGGGCGTCGTAGGTCTCCCAACCGAGCATCAGGGAGTCCCTTTCCTGATTGCGGAAGTTGCCGTAGGGAAAGGTCTCCAGGCGGAAGCGCTTCTTCAGGCGTTCCCGCACCGTGGGGAGGAAGCGGTCGCGGGCATAGTCGTTCGCGGGACTGGAGTTGGGGTTCAACCCCGGGGCCCAGGTTAGGGCGTAGCCGTGGTAGCTGCCGTTGGTGGTGTGCAGGTCGATGAAGATATCGGGCTCCCAGCGATCGAGGAGCGCGTACGAGGCGCGGGTTTCGGGGGCCTCAAGCTTGACGTAGTCGCGGTTGAGGTTCAGTCCCTGCCCGTTGGTGCTGGGGCCCACCAGGGCGGGGCCGTTCTGCCCGGGGCGGGTCTTCTCGCCGGGGCCGATCCGTTCATTGCCGTCGGCGTTGTAAATCGGGACCATGATCACGATCACGCTGTCGAGAAGGGCGGCCAGTGGACCGACGGTAAGGTCCCGAAGGAGCATCTGCGCCGCCTCTTTCCCTTCCACCTCGCCGCTGTGGATGTTGCCCTGGATGTAGATGATGGGCTTGCCGCTCCGCTGGGCGTCGCCGGGGGTCGGGGTCATCGGTCGGGCCGCGATGACGTACGGCAGGATCCTTCCCTCAGGACTGGTGCCCAGGGTGCCGATCTGGATGGGAGCGCCGGCTCGGCTCAGCGAATCGAGGAAGTCAAGCACGTCGGCGTAGCTCGATGTCTCAGCGCCATCGGTGCGTTCCGGTCGAGTGGACTGGGCGGCAAGACGGCCTGACGGCACGGCGGCGAGGAGGGTAGCGGCGGCGGTAACGGCGGTACCGACGGTCAGGATCGGGGTTCGCGAGCTGACGCTCGGGCTGGTCGACATTCGCTCACCTCGGACGGAAGACACGTTTCAGGGGTGACGCGCGCCACACCATGTGACCGGAGGCGCGGTTCCTGCTGATTCCAGAGCTCAGAGGCTCCCGAGTTGGACGGTCGGGGCCGGAATTCCGAATGGAGGCAAAGTTATGCAGGAACCAGCCTTGGGTCAGGTGCGGCGGCCGTCGTTCCCGCTGGTGGACCGGTTGGGTGAGCTATGCATCAGCGGCCGGGACAGTGCCGCATATCTCTGGCAAGTTCCCATGGATGAGAACGTCCGGGGCGAAATCGGGCGTAAGCTGGTCGAGATCCGCGCCGCCTGCGCGCAGCAGGGACGGCGTGAGATGAACCGGATCGTGGACGACCTGGAAACCGCGATGGCGGCTACTGCGAGCCCGCAGCAAGTGGAGATTCTACAGGATGGGTTCGACCGGCTGGTGAAACTCTGGCAGGCCGCCAAGTCAGGGTTGTCGTAAGGGGCTGTCGGGGGGGGCGCGAGGGAACCCCGGCCTCTGCCCTGCCACCCAGCAGGCTGTGGCATCCCTCCCACCATTGACTTCTCTTCGATAATGCGGACAATTGGGGCATCCCTCTGAGTTAACGGACCATGCCCCTTCTGCCGATCCCGTCGCGTGCCGGTAGTCTGCCCGCCCGCGCCCTTCGTGCCGGACTGACCGCTCTCACAGCGCTCCTCCTGGTCACCTGCACCGACAATCCGATCGGCCCGGGACGCACCGGCCGCCTCCTGGTCCGCCCGGTCTTCGATGGCAGCGCGCTGTTCGCGCCGCTGGCGATCGACAATATCCGGCTCATCGTGACCCGCCCGCCGAGCGAGGTCATCAAGACGATCACCCAGCCATTCCCCGCCGGCACCGACACGGTCAGAGTCACCGCCACCGACATCGAACTCAAATCGACCAGCGAGGACCTGCTGGTCACGATCGAGCTGTACGCGGGGACCACTCTGCTCTTTACCGGAACCCAGACCATCAAGGTCACCGTGGGGGTCACCCCCCAGCCAGCGGCGATCCCGATGTTGTACCAGGGGCCGGGGTCGAACCTCGCTGCTCTGACGCTCACGCCGAGAGATACCGCGGTCCGGCCGGGGGCGGTGTTCACCTATCAGGTCACCGCGGCGGACTCGCAGCAGCAGTCCGTGGCGAGCTTCTATATCGGGTGGAAGGCCTCGGCGGGGACGATTGACGGCACCGGTCGGTTTACGGCCCCGGCGACCCGGGATACGATCACGATCACCGTGTCGGCCCCGGCGCCGAACACGACCAAGGACAGCACCAAAGTCTTCGTGATACCGGGGCCCGGCAGCCTCACAATCACCGGCGGCAACGGCCAGTCGGCCTTCGCGAGCACCCGCCTGCCGGCGCTGCTGGCGGTCCGGGTGGACGGGACGGATCAGTTGCCATTGGCGGGGGTGGTGGTGAGCTTCGCCGCCACGACCGGTGGCGGCAGCGTGGACAGCGCCACGGCGACCACCGATGCGCAAGGCATCGCCCGGAGCGGTGCCACCCTGGGGGCGACGGTTGGGGCACAGACGTTCACCGCGACGGTCACCGGACTGCCGGTGGTGACGTTCACCGAGACGGGTACCTCGACGACCGGGGTGCACACCTGGAACGGCCAGACGAGCCCCAACTGGAGCGTGTCCACCAACTGGACGCCGCAGACCGTGCCGACCAACGCCGATGACGTGATCATTCCGTCTGGCACGCCCAACGGTCCGACGATCACCACGAGCTGCTCCGCCAGATCGCTGACAGTGAACACCGGGGCGACCCTGAATCTCGGGGCGTTCAACTGCCAGGTCGGTGGCAACGTCAACGCCACGGGCGGCGCGATCACGGGTAGCGGCGCGATCCAGATCGCGACCACGGCGCAGGTGGCTGGCAATCTGCCTAACCTCCAGGTCAGCGGCGCGGTCACCGCAAGCGGTCCGCTGAGCCTGACTGGATCGCTGACGGTGACCGGCGCCAGCGGCAACCTGATCGTGAATGGGCAGCCGATCACCGTGGGGGGGGGCTTTACGACGCAGAGCGGCGCGATTCTCACCATGACGAATGCCGCAGACCTCCTCACGGTCTCGGGAAATGCCAGCTTCGGCGGCGGGAACGAGACCGGGCAGCTCACGGCGGGCAGCCTGACCGTGGCCGGGAACTTCAGTCAGAGCGGGTCGGGGAGCCCGACGAGCTTCGTCGGGACTGGCACCCACACCGTCTTCCTGAACGGCACCGGAGCCCAGGCCATCAACTTCGGCACGCCGGGCTTCGCCGCCTCGCGGTTCCAGAACGTGATCATCGCCAACTCCGCGGGCGGCGTCACGGCGACGAGCAACCTCTACGCCACCGGCACGCCGGGTGCGACCCCGACGGCGGTGCGCACTCTCTCGGGCAACGGCAGCACGCTGTTCACCGCGATTCTGGACGTGAACAATTTCACGTTCAACAACCTGCTGCTCAACTTCGCGGGGAGTTCGCCGGTGGCGCTCGACACCGTCACCTTCCAGGGCTACGCGCCGACGGCGACGCCGCTGACGATCTCCCATCCGGGCGCCGGCGGGCCGTTCACGTTCGACAAACTCACCTTCAGCGTGACACCGACGGGCGCCGGGCGGTACCTATCGGCCACCGACGCGGACGGTCCGACGCCCACACCGCTCACCATCAACGTCACGAACTCGACGCCCGCATCGCCAAGTGGGCTCGTGACGGTAGCCAACGGCGCGGTGGTCAACTGGCCGTCGGCGACGCCGATCCAGACATGGGGCGGCACCATCAGCAACGACTGGTTCTTCTCGGGTAACTGGGTGAGCGGCGTGGCACCGGCCAGCACTGACAATGTGACGATCCCCTCGGGCAGGCCGTTCCAGCCGACGATCGGCAGCTCGACGGCCGTGAATGACCTGACCGTGCAGCCCGGGGCGGTCCTCAGCCTGGGCGACATCAGCCTGAAC
>Ga0315273_10004773_pt1 | contig 16674 bp, 24 predicted proteins | sample YL17G02_0_MG_FD_205753 | JGI IMG/M metagenome (GOLD analysis project Ga0315273, IMG submission 205753) | Sediment microbial communities from Yellowstone Lake, YNP, Wyoming, USA - YL17G02_0 | ecosystem: Environmental > Aquatic > Freshwater > Lake > Sediment | place: USA: Wyoming | collected... | reverse complement strand
TGCTCGACATCGAGGGAGAGCTTCCCGGCTTCGATCTTGGCGATGTCGAGCACGTCGTTGATGAGCCCGAGCAGGTGGCGCGAGCACTGCAGCGCCTGCTTGAGGAAGTCGCGCTCCTCGTCGTCGTTCTCGCACATCCCGTCGAGCACCAGCTGCAGGAACCCGATCATGCCGTTGAGCGGGGTGCGCAGCTCGTGCGAGGTGTTGGCGAGGAACTCGCTCTTGAGCCGCGACGCCTCCTCGAGCTGGGCGTTCATCTCCTCGAGCCGGCGGTTGCTGTGCTCGAGTCCCTCGGCGGAGCTGCGGATGCGCTGCTCGGAGTCCACGCGTTCGGTGATGTCACGCACGATCGCGGTATAGACCAGCTCGTCCCCCTCGCCGGCCTCGCCGCACGAGAACTCCGCCGGGAACGCGGCGCCGTCGGCGCGCAGCGCCTCGCCGACGCACACCTCCCCCACCGACGGCAGCGTGGCGGCCATGACCCCGTCGGCCGCCGACCAGCGCAACAGTCGCGTGATGGGCTGGTTCACCAGGTCGTCCACGGCGCGCAGGAACATGGCCTCGGCGGCACGGTTGGCGGTGCGTACGATGCCATCGCGGTCGAACGTGATGATGGCGTCGAACGCGGTGTCGAAGATGGCCTGCACGCGCTCGGCGTGCTTGTCGGTCACGCGCCTCTCGTGACGGGCGAGCCCGGTTTCGTAGTTGCGGCGCCACAGCCACGCGGCCAGCACCGCCGCCACCAGCAGCGCGCCGTCGAGCACCAGCATGCGGTCGAGTGTTCCGCGCATGTCGGACATGAGTGCGTCGCGGTCGATCTGGGTCACCAGACCCCAGCCCAGCTGCGGCAGGTGGCGCGTGGTGGCGCACACCGGGTGCCCTCCGGTGTCGTGCGATTCGAGATTGGACTCCGCTCCCAGGGCGGCCATCAGCCCGGGACGCCCCACCGGATCGGTCGCGGCGAACCGCACACGTTCGGCGGGCATGGCGGGATCCGGGCTGGTGAGGTAGCGCACCGAGCCCTCCTCCTCGCGCACCAGATACATGCGCGCCTTGAGCCCGGTGGCCGGGCTCAGCTCGAACAGCGATGGGAGCGCCTGGTCCGCGAGTTCCGCACCCACCAGCAGGGCGGCACGCGCGGAGGAAGTGACACCGGGCACGGGCACGGCGACCACCAGCAGGCGGTGACCTGGACCGTCACCCGCGATCTCGGCGACGACCGGCTCCTTCGCCCCCGGGGCACGCCGCGCGAGCGCGGCGAGCGTGGCGAGGTCGATCGGCGCGCCGGCCTGCGCGCCCGCGACCACCCGCCCATCCGGGCCCACCAGCGCGAGACCGTGCAGTTCGAGCACACCGGCGGCGTAGGCGAGCTGGGCGCGGAGCTGGTCCGAGCCGGTCTCGTCGAGGCGGCCCGCGAGCGCGCGGTCGGCGAGCTGGACCAGCACGCCCTGCTCGGCGACGTAGCGCACCTCGTGACGGAGGTTGCCGGCGAAGGTCTCGAGCTGGTCACGGCGCGAGTCGGTGGCGCGCGCGAGTTCGTCCCAGCGCGCGCTGACCAGATCGTTCCGCGCCGAGTGATAGATGGCGAGATTGAGCACCACCGCCGCGAGCGCACCGAGCACCACCAGGCCGATCCGCACCCGGCGGGAATCCACGCCGGAGTCGAAGGCCTGCGGGTGAAGCAGTCGCACCGCCTGCCGTGATCCGGCGGCGGGCTTGTGGCGCGCGGAGGCCGGCTCCTCGGGCCTCGTCCATGAGCGGTGCTCGAATAGCGGCATGTGCGGGCGATCCCTCCCCTCGCACATGTATCGGCCAGCGCCGCAGCGACTTGAGCGATTTCCGGGGGATCAGCCCCGCTGCCAGTAACGCGGCCGGATGTTGGCCTGCAGCACGCGCTTGCGCATGCGCAGGCTGCTCGGGGTGACCTCCAGCAGTTCGTCCTCGCGGATCCATTCGAGCGCCTGTTCCAGCGACGGCTTGTGCGCCGGCAGCAGATGGATGCTCTCCTCGGAGGTCGAGGCGCGCATGTTCGTGAGCTTCTTCTCCTTGACGATGTTGACGTCGATGTCCTCCTCGCGCGCGTTCTCGCCGACGATCATGCCTTCGTAACAGCGCTCCCCGGGCGAGACGAACATCTCGCCGCGGTCCTGCGCGTGCTCGATCGCGTAGCCGGTGATCCGGCCCGCGCGGTCGGCCACCAGCGCCCCGGTCATGCGATGCGGGATCTCGCCCTGCCACGACTCGTAGCCGTCGAAAAGGTGGTTGAGCAGCCCGGTGCCACGCGTGTCGGTGAGGAATTGACTGCGGAAGCCGATCAGGCCGCGCGAGGGGATGCGGAACTCGAGCCGCACGCGGCCGGTGCCGTGGTTGACCATGTTCGTCATGCGGCCCTTGCGCTTGCCGATCTTCTCGGTGACCACGCCGACGAAGTCCTCGGGACAATCGATCACCAGCTTCTCCATCGGCTCCTGGCGCACGCCGTCCACGACACGGGTGATGACCTCGGGTTTGCCGGCCGCGAGCTCGTAGCCCTCGCGGCGCATCATCTCGATCAGGATCGCCATCTGCAGCTCCCCACGCCCCGACACCTTGAAGTTGTCGGGCGTGTCGCCCGGTTCGACCCGGATGCTGACGTTGGTGAGCAGCTCCTTGTCGAGCCGGTCCTTCAGATTGCGGGAGGTGACGTACTTGCCCTCCTGCCCGGCGAAAGGCGAGTTGTTGATCTGGAAGATCATGCTCACCGTCGGCTCGTCGATGGTGACGCGCGGCAGCGGCCGCGGGTCCTCGACCGAGGTCACCGTATCCCCGATGTTGACCTCCTCGAAGCCGGCCAGCGCCACGATGTCGCCCGGACCGGCTTCCGTCACCTCGACCCGCTGCAGACCGTCGAACGCGTACAGGTTGGTGACACGCGCCTTCTTCTGGCTGCCGTCGATGCGGCACATCACCACGTCCTCGCGCGCATGCACGTGACCGTTCATGATGCGGCCGATCGCGAGCCGCCCCACGAACTCGGAATAGTCGAGATTGAGGATCAGCATCTGCAGCGGAGCCTGCCGGTCGTAGCTCGGCGCCGGGATGGTGGTGATGATCTGCTCGAACAGCGGCAGCAGCTTGTGGTCCTCGCCGTCGGGCGTGAGACGGCAGATGCCATCGCGCGCGATGGTGTAGAGCACCGGGAAATCGAGCTGGTCCTCGTGCGCGTCGAGATCGATGAACAGGTCGTAGATCTCGTTGAGCACCTCCTGCACGCGCGCGTCCTTGCGGTCGATCTTGTTGATGACGACGATCGGAGGCAGCCCGAGCTCGAGCGCCTTCCGCAGCACGAAGCGCGTCTGTGGCAGCGGGCCCTCGCTCGCGTCCACCAGCAGCATCACGCCGTCCACCATCTTGAGCGTGCGCTCCACCTCGCCGCCGAAGTCGGCGTGACCCGGGGTGTCGACGATGTTGATCTTGTACTTGCCGAAGCGCACCGCGGTGTTCTTGGCGAGGATGGTGATGCCCTTTTCACGCTCGAGGTCGTTGGAATCCATCACGCGCTCCGCGACCTCCTGGTTCGCGCGGAACACGCCACTCTGCCACAGCATGCCGTCCACCAGGGTGGTCTTGCCGTGATCGACGTGGGCGATGATGGCGATGTTACGGATGTCCTCGCGGACCGCGAGGTCGGAGCCCGCGGTGGGGCGGGCGGTCGGGGCGGACATGGTGTGGGGATTCCTCTCGTCAGGGGATCTGGCCCGGGGTCAGCAGCTCGGAGAGCCGCTCCCAGTACCGCGGGGCCTGGAACAGGGCGTCGTAGGAATACAGCGCAAGCTCGGCGAAGCCCAGGGCGCGCGCGCCCTTGACGTGCGAAGCCACGCTGGTCGGGGAAGCGTTGTAGACGGCGATGCCGGGGATGACCCGGTCGCGACCGACCCGGCGGGTGATGTCCGCCAGTTGGTCGAGCACGGTCTGTGTGGCCGGCGAGTAACACATCGGGAAGGCACGGTCGAGCAGCGAGTCGGCGAGCCATGCGGCCCACGGCTGACCGTACCAGCGCGCGGCCTCGCCCGGATCCGGGCGAACCGCGGCCGAGATCGGGAGACCGGGCCGCAGCGCCTCGACCGAGTCGCGCACCGCGCGCAGGATGGCGGTGACCTGGCGGTCCTGGAACTCGCGGAAGCTGCTGTCGACACCTGCCCGTTCGGCCGCGGGCAGCGACGACTCGCGCGCCCGATCGACCCCGGACTCGCGCGCGAAGGCCACGCGCGTGGCGCCGTCGTAGCCGGCGTCCACACCCGGGGTGCGGATGTAGTCGAGATGAACACCGTCCACGGCGTAGCGGCGCACCACCTCGGCGACGTTGGCCGCCACCCACACCCGCACGTGTTCGTCGGCGGGACTCAGATAGGCGCCCTCGATGCCGAGCCGCTTCCAGCCGCGCGGCCCAAGCGTGAGCAGGTTGCGGCCACCGGGCAGCACGCCGAACCACTCGGGGTGCTCGCACGCGACGTGATGCGGATCATCGGGCCGGTGATCGCCCGACCACACCAGGCAGCAGTTCACCCATGCGTGCACCTCGAGACCGGCGGCATGCGCGCGGTCGAGCACGTCGCCGAGCGGGTCGAAACCGTCCGGCGCACCCGACAGAGCCTCGGCACGCGGCAGGCGGTCGGAGCGGTACCACGCGTCGCCACGCCCGATCACCTGCACCAGCAGCCCCTTCACTCCCATGGCCCGCGAGCGCTCGACGATGCGGGCCACCGCCTCCGGGCTCTCCAGCGAGACGCGCGTGACCCACAGCCAGTCCACTTGCCGGGTCACGACAGCGACACCCGGGATGCCGCCGGGAGTGTCCTCATCGGTGTTCAGCGCGCTCTCCGGCCACGCCGGTGCCGGGACCGCCTCGGGGATCGAGGCCGCCCGAACGGCACCCGCGGCGAGTGCCAGCAGCAGCGTGAGGAGCACGACGATGCGCATCATCAGTTCTCCGGCCCGCAGCGCGGGCCTGTTCCATGAATCGGACATCCGCGGCACCGGGATGAGCGCCGTGGGACGATCGCGGCACACCGGTGATCCATCGCCCATCGTGGGGCGCGCCCGGCGGCGCCAAAGACGAACCGGGCGGGAGCGTCGGCCCCCGCCCGGTCGAGACTTCCGTGATGCCGGGGAGATCAGGCCCCCGACACCGTCTTCTTGCGGGTGCGCTTGGCCGGGGCCGGGGAGGAGGTGCCCCCCGAATCGGCCTTCTTGCGCCCACGCTTGGGCTTCTCCTCGGCCGCGGACTCCTCGGCCTTGGCCTTCTTGTCCTTCGTCGCCTTGTCGCCCTTGAGCGCGGTCTCCTTGGCTTCGGCGGCCGCGATTCGAGCCAGGCGATCCTGCTCCTTCTGCTCGGTGCTCTTGACGAGCTCGAGGTAGGCCGTCTCGCCCGCGTCGCCCAGACGGCGGCCGATGCGGATGATGCGCGTGTAGCCGCCCTGGCGCTCCGTGTACCACGGGGCGATGGTGCCGAACAGCTTGATCACGATCTCGGGCTTCATCACGAAGCGCGCGACGTGCCGCCGAGCGGCCACGTCACCGCGCTTGGCGAACGTGATGAGACGCTCGGCCAGGCGACGGGATTCCTTGGCCTTGGCCACCGTGGTCTCGATGCGCTCGTACTGGAACAGCGCCGTGACCAGGTTTCGCAGCAGCGCGCGCCGGTGCGACCAGGTGCGGCTGAGCTTGCGATGGTCTTTGCGGTGTCGCATGTGGATCGTTCCCTTCCGAAGACGGTCCGCGGTCCGCGCTTGGCGGCACCGCGCCCGCGCGTGCTATGCGTCGAGCCGGACCGGGTTCTTGCCCTGCAGGTAACGCGAGACGTCAAAGCCGAAGTGAAGGCCCATCTCGCCGAGGATGTCCTGGATCTCCTTGAGCGACTTCCGTCCGAAGTTGCGGTACTTGAGCATCTCGGGCTCGCTCTTCTGCACCAGGTCGCCGATGGTCTTGATCTCGGCGGCGCGGAGACAGTTGCTCGAACGGACCGAAAGCTCCAACTCGTCGACGCTCTTGTCGAGCATCTTGCGGACGCGCTCTTCCTCTTCGTTCGGCACGTCATCCTCGTCGAGCTGATAAGGCTCCTCGAAATGGATGAACGGCTGGAAGTGGTCGCGCAGGATGCGCGCGGCGTGCGCCATCGCATCCTTGGGCAGGATGCTCGCGTCGGTCCAGATCTCGAGCGTGAGCTTGTCGTAGTCGATGCGCTGGCCGAGACGCGTGGTCTCGACGTGGACGTTGACCTTGAGCACCGGCGAGAACAGCGAATCGATCGGAACCACACCGATCGGCCGGTCGGTCGCCTGGTGCTGGTCGGCCGAGACGTAGCCACGGCCGCCGTCGATCTCGAGCTCCATGCGCAGGTCGCCGTCCTTGTTCAGGCTGGCGATGTGCAAGTCCGGGTTGAGCACCTCGACGCCGTCGATCTTCAGGTCGCCGGCCTTGATCTCGGACTTGCCCTTGACCTCGACCACGCCCTTCTTCGGCCCCTCGCTGTGCAGCTTGAGACGGACCTGCTTGAGATTGAGGATGATCTCGGTCACGTCCTCGATCACGCCCGGCAGCGTCGAGAACTCGTGCAGTACTCCGTCGATGCGCACCGCGGTGACGGCAGCGCCCTGCAGCGACGACAACAGCGTGCGGCGCAGCGCATTGCCGACGGTGATGCCGAAGCCACGCTCGAGCGGCTCGAACACGAACTTGCCATAGCGGTCGGTGTTGGCCGGGTCGGCCACGACCTGCTTCGGCATCGTGAGGGTCTTCCACTTCATCGGAGGGCCTCCTTCGGGAAGGCGAAGATCACTTCGAGTAGAGCTCGACGATGAGCTGCTCGTTGATCGGCACCATGATGGACTGGCGCGTCGGGATGTTCAGTACCCGTCCGCTCATCTTCTCGGCGTCGAGTGACAGCCATTCGGGCACCCACTGGCCCTTGCGCTGCTCGAGCGAGGTGAGCACGGCCGCCAGCTTCTTGCTCTTGTCGCGCACCGCGATCTCGTCGCCGGCCTTGAGCTGGTACGACGGGATGTCGACCTTGCGACCATTCACGGTGAAGTGGCCGTGCCGCACGAGCTGGCGCGACGCGTGGTGCGACAGCGCGAACCCGAGACGGTAGACGACGTTGTCGATGCGCCGCTCGAGCATCTGGAGCAGCACCTCGCCCGTGACACCCTTGGCCTCGGAGGCCTTCTTGAAGTAGCCACGGAACTGGCGCTCGAGCACGCCATAGATGCGACGAGCCTTCTGCTTCTCGCGCAACTGCTGGCCATAGTTCGTCTCCTTGGCGCGACGGTTCTTACCGTGCTCGCCGGGAGCGTAGCTGCGACGTTCGAAAGCGCACTTATCGGTGAAGCAGCGCGTGCCCTTGAGGAAGAGCTTGGCGCCCTCGCGCCGGCAGAGCCGGCACCGTGCATCGTGATAGACCGCCATGTTGGGTTCTTCCTCCGGTCAGACGCGGCGCCGCTTGGGCGGGCGGCAGCCATTGTGCGGGATCGGGGTCACGTCCTTGATCGCGGAGATCTCGAGGCCCGCGGCCTGCAGCGAGCGGATCGCGGCTTCACGGCCCGAACCCGGCCCCTTGACCCATACCTCGACGCGCTTCATGCCGAGATTGATGGCCTCGCGGGCGCTGGACTCGGCGGCCACCTGCGCGGCGAACGGCGTGCTCTTGCGCGAGCCCTTGAAGCCGACCTTGCCGGCGCTCGCCCAGGTCACGACGTTGCCGTCCATGTCCGTGATGGTGACGATCGTGTTATTGAAGCTCGCCTGCACGTGAGCGACACCGTTGACGCTCACCTTGCGGTCGCGCTTCTTCGTCTTCTTGACCTCAGCCACTCGAAACCTCCGTCCGGGACGCCCTCAGGGGCGTCCCATGTGTGCTCCTGCTACTTCTTCGGCGCGGGCTTCGCCGCCGTCGGCTTCTTCGCGGCGCCCGCCGTCTTCTTGGGTCCCTTGCGGGTCCGGGCGTTCGTCTTGGTGCGCTGTCCGCGCACCGGCAGACCACGGCGATGACGCAAACCGCGGTACGCGCCGATGTCCATCAGGCGCTTGATGTTCATCGCGGTCTCGCCGCGGAGCGCGCCCTCCACCTTGTACTCGCGCTCGATGAGCGCACGCAGCTTGCCTGCATCCTCGTCGGACAACTGCTTCACGCGGATGTCAGGATTCACCCCCGCATCCGCCAGGATCTTCTTGGCCGTCGTCCGGCCGATCCCGAAGATGTAGGTGAGTGCGATCTCGATCCTCTTGTCCGCCGGCAGGTCGACGCCCGCGATACGTGCCACAGCCTTCCTCCTTCGCTACTTCTGACGCTGCTTGTGCCGCGGATTGCGCTTGCAGATCACGCGGATCACGCCCTTGCGACGCACCACCTTGCAGTGCTCGCAGATCTTCTTCACGGATGTCCGTACCTTCATCGTGTTCCCCCAGGCGCCGTCAGAGCTTGCCCGATGCCACGACTTGCTACTTGTACCGATACACGATCCGCCCGCGCGTGAGGTCGTACGGCGAGAGCTCCACCGTGACCTTGTCACCCGGCAGGATCTTGATGAAATGCATCCGCATCTTGCCCGAGATGTGGGCGAGCACCTTGTGCTTGTTCTCGAGCTCGACGCGGAACATCGCGTTCGGCAGCGGTTCGATCACGGTGCCCTCGACCTGGATGCCTTCTTCCTTGCTCAATCGACTCTCCGTTCCAGCCGCCGGTCCGTCCTCACGGCAGCGTGAGGATGTCGGGCCCTTCGACCCCGATCGCGACGGTGTGCTCGAAGTGCGCGCTCAGTGAGCCGTCCGTCGTCGCCACCGTCCAACCATCGTCCAGCGTCACCACATCCGGGCCACCGACGTTCACCATCGGCTCGATGGCGATCACCTGGCCCGTCATCAACCGCGGTCCCCGATCCGGCGGACCGTAATTCGGCACCTGCGGCTCCTCGTGCATCGCGCGCCCGATCCCGTGTCCGACGAGAGCCTTGACCACCGAGTACCCGCCCCCCTCGACGTATGACTGGATCGCGTGCGAGATGTCGCCCACCCGTCCGCCCGCACGCGCCTTCGCGATGCCGCGCATGAGCGCCTCGCGAGTCACCTCGAGCAGCCGACCGGCTTCGGCGCTGACCTTCCCGACCGGAAACGTCGTCGCCGCGTCGCCGTAGAACCCGTGCATCTCGACACCCACGTCGATCCCGATGATGTCGCCCTCTTCGAGGACGCGCGATCCCGGGATCGCGTGAACCACTTCTTCGTTCACCGACGGACAGATGGAGGCCGGGAACCCGCGGTAACCCTTGAACGCGGGCCGACCGCCGTTCTCCCGGATGAAGCGTTCCGCCAACTCGTCGAGCTGCGCCGTGGTCACCCCCGGTCGCACCTCCTTCCCCAGCATCTCGAGCGTTCGCGCCACCAGCCGTCCGGCGTCGCGCATCCGCTCGATCTCGCTGCGGTCCCTCGTGAACACCGCCATCTTCCGCTCCCTCAGCAACCCAAGGCGACGGTCAACGCGCGGTAGACCTCGTCCATCGGCCCGGCGCCTGGGACCTCGCACAGACGGCCCTGATTCCGGTAGTAGTCGAACAGCGGCGCGGTCTCATCCCAGTAGACCTGGAACCGCCGGCGGATCGTCGACTCCGTGTCATCCGCCCGCTGTACGAGCCCGGCTTCGGGATGGTCGTCGCAACGCGACCCATCCATCGGCGCGAGACTCTTCATGTTGTACACCCGCTTGCAGACCGGGCACTCCCGGCGCGACGAAAGTCGTCGCACCAGCTCCTCCTCGGCCACCGACATCGCGACCACCCGATCGAGGTGGAACCCGCGACCCTGCAACATCGAATCCAGCGCATCGGCCTGCACGACCGTACGCGGAAAACCATCCAGCACGAACCCGGAAGCCGCGTCCGGCGCGAGCGTGCGCTCCCACACCAGACCGATCATCACGTCGTCGGGGACCAGCAGCCCCCGATCCATCCGCTTCCGCGCTTCGAGACCAAGCGGCGTCCCCTGGGCGACCGCGGCCCGCAGGATCTCCCCGGTGGAGATGAGCGCCCAGCCATGCTCATCCGCCAACCGGTGGCCCTGCGTGCCCTTGCCCACCCCAGGCGGGCCAAGAAGCACCACACGCATGACTACATCCTCTGACGACCGCGGATCCGGCCCTTCTTCACGAAGCCCTCATAATGCCGCATGAGCAGGTGCGATTCGACCTGCTGGAGCGTATCGAGTGCCACGCCGACCACGATCAGCACGCTCGTGCCGCCGAAGTCGAGGAACGGGAAGCCCATCCCCGTGATGATCCGGTCGGGCACCACCGCGATGAGCGCCAGGAAAACGGCGCCCGGCAGGGTGATGCGCGACAGGACGCGGTCGATGTACTCCGCGGTCTTGCGACCCGGGCGGATACCCGGGATGAAACCGCCGTACTTCCGCATGTTCTCCGCGAGATCGTTCGGATTGAGGACGACCGCGGTGTAGAAATAGGTGAAGAAGATGATGATGAGCGCGTAGACGATGTTGTAGAGCCAGTTGGTGTGATTGAACCAGGCGCCGAATGCCGCCAATGGGCTGGTCGGCTTGACGAATCCGGCCACCGCGGCGGGCAGGCTCATGATGCTGAGACCGAAGATGATCGGGATCACGCCCGCCGTGTTGATACGGAGCGGGATGAACGTGTTGGCGCCGCCGTACATCCGGCGGCCCACGATGCGCTTGGCGTACTGCACCGGGATCTTGCGCGTGCCTTGCGTCATGAAGATCACCGAGGCGATGACGAGCGTGGTCAGCGCGAGCAGCAGGACGACGTGCACCAGCTGCAGCGAGCCGGCCTGGTAGCTCTTGAACGCCAGCTGCATCGAGTTCGGCAGACGACCCACGATGTTCAGGAAGATGATCAGCGAGATGCCGTTGCCGATACCGTGCTCGGTGATCTTCTCGCCCATCCACATCACGAAGATGGTTCCGGCGGTCTGCGTGATGATGGTGGACAGCGTGAACAGGAATCCCGGGTGCGGCACGATCGCGAGACCCTGCGACGCGCCCATGTTGACCAGGAACACGCTGTACGCGAACGACTGGATCACCGCGATCAGCACCGTGCCGTAACGCGTGTACTGGGTGATCTTCTTCTGTCCCTCCTCGCCCTCCTTGCGCAGCTTCTCGAGCGCCGGCAGCACCGCGCCGAGCAGCTGCAGGATGATCGAGGACGAGATGTACGGCATGATGCCGAGCGCGAACACCGTGGCGCGCGAGAACGCCCCACCCACGAACAGGTCGAAGGTGCCGAACATGCCACGCGAGGCGTCGAACGCCCCGGCCAGCGCCTTGGCATTGACGCCCGGCGTCGGCACGTGTTCGCCCAGTCGGTACACCACGAACAGCAGCAGCGTGAAGAGGATGCGCCGCCGCAATTCAGGGACCTGGAAGATGTTCCTCAGCTTCTCGAGCATGGCTCCCTCAGGCCTTCGCCGCCGGCTCGGGCAGCAAGAGCTTGCCGCCCGCCTTCTCGATGGCCTGCTTGGCCGCGTCGCTGGCCGCGTCCACCTGCACCGTGACGGCGACCTTCAGTTCTCCGCCTCCCGCGAGCACCTTGATCGGATTCCTCGAACGCACCACACCGTTGTCGCGCAGCCAGGCGCGGTCGATGACCGTGCCCGCCGCGACCTGCACCAGACGCCCGAGCGGGAACACCGAGTACTCGACCCTCGTCGGGTTCTTGAAGCCACGCTTCGGGAGGCGGCGCTGGACGGGCATCTGACCGCCCTCGAACCACGCCGGGATCTTGCCGCCCGTGCGCGCCTTGTGGCCCTTGTGGCCACGCCCCGCCGTGCCGCCGAGACCGCTCGCCGGACCCTTGCCGCGTCGCTTCGGATTCTTGGTGGCGCCCGCCGCCGGATGGATATTGCCGATGCGCATGGTCGCCCTTCCTACGCGGTCTCTTCCACCTGGAGCAGGTGGCGGACCTTGAAGATCATGCCCCGGATCTGGGGCGTGTCGTTGTGTTCGACGGAGTGATTGAGCTTGCGAATGCCGAGCGCGCGCACGGTCGCCTTGAGGTCCTCGCGGTGACCGCTGGCACTCTTGATCTGCCTGATCTTGAGACGCTTAGGCGCCACGCGAGACTCCCTTCGGTCCGAACAGCTCGGCGACCGTCATGCCGCGCATGGCCGCGACGTCGGACGGACGACGCAGGCGCTGGAGCCCGTTGACCGTCGCCTTGACCAGGTTGTGCGGGTTGCGGCTGCCGAGGCACTTGGTGAGCACGTTCTGGATGCCCGCCGCCTCGAGCACCGCACGCACGCCCGCGCCGGCGATGACGCCGGTGCCGGCCGTGGCGGGCTTGAGCATGACCTCGCCGGCACCGAAGTGACCGACGATCATGTGCGGGATCGAGCCGCTCTTGGTGACCGGCACGTTGAACATGGTCTTCTTCGCGACTTCGCCGGCCTTGCGGATCGCGTCCGCGACCTCGTTGGCCTTGCCGAGACCGACGCCGACGCGACCCTTCTGGTCGCCGACGGCCACGATGGCATTGAAGGAGAAACGACGGCCGCCCTTCACCACCTTGGCGCAACGGTTGACCACGATGACCTTCTCGAGGAACTCGGACTTGGGCGCCTCGGGCGAGTTGCGCTGACGCCGATCGTCGCTGCGAGCCACGGGTGCCTCCTAGAACTCGAGACCGGCGGCGCGAGCGCCGTCGGCGAGCGCTTTGACGCGCCCATGGTAGAGATAGCCACCGCGGTCGAAGCAGACCTGCGTGAGCCCCTTCTCCTTCGCGCGCTGGGCCAGCAGTCTGCCCACCGCCGTGCTCACCGCGGTCTTGCCCTTGCCCTCGACCAGCGACTTCACGTCGTCGCGGCTCGAGGCCGCGGCCAGCGTGACGCCCTTGGTGTCGTCGATGATCTGCGCGTATATGTGCGTCGCGCTCCGGAACACGGACAGACGCGGGCGTGCGGAACTGCCCGAGACGCGGTTGCGGATGCGAAGGCGGCGGATCGCGCGCCGCTCGAGTTTGTTGTGTTGTCCGCTCATGTTATGCCGACCCCGCTGCCTTACCGGCTTTGCGACGGATGTACTCGCCTTCGTACTTCACACCCTTGCCCTTGTAGGGCTCGGGCGGACGGAAGCCGCGGATGTTCGCGGCGACCTGGCCGACGAGGCACTTGTCGAAACCACTGATGCTCACGCGCGTCGGGCTCTCGGCCTTGATCGTGATGCCTGCCGGCGGCTCGAACACCACGGGGTGCGAGAAGCCGAGCTGGAGCACCAGTTTCTTGCCGTCCATCTGCGCGCGGTAGCCGGTGCCCACGATCTCGAGCACCTTGCTGAAGCCGCTGTTGACGCCGGTCACCATGTTCGCGATCTGCGCGCGCATGGTGCCGAACATGGGATTGCGAGTGATCTTCACGGCGGTGACCCGCGCCTCGCCACCCTCGATGGTGACGGTCGTCCCCGGAAGCACCGGGTGCGCGAGTTCGCCCTTCGGGCCCTTGACCTGAACGGTGCCGTCGACGACCGCGACGGTGACACCGCTCGGGATCGGGACCGGCTTCTTTCCGACTCTCGACATGGCGATCTCCTACCAGACCTGCGCGAGGAGCTCGCCGCCGAGACCCGCTTCACGGGCCTCACGGTCGGTCATCACGCCCTTCGAAGTCGACACGATGGTGGTGCCGAGCCCACCCATGACGCGCGGGACGGCGGTCTTGCCGACGTACACGCGGCGGCCGGGCTTGCTGACACGCTTGATGCCGCTGATGACGTTCACGTCGTCGGCGTTGTACTTGAGGTAGAGGCGCAGCACGCCCTGCTTGCCGTCCTCGATGAGCTTGAAGTTGTTGATGAAGCGCTCGCGCAGGAGGAGCTTGGTGATCTCCTGCTTGAGACTCGAGGCGGGCACGTCGACCTTGCGGTGGCGCGCCTGGATGGCGTTGCGCACGCAGGTGAGGAAGTCCGCGACGGGATCACTGACTGCCATGGTGCTCCTCCCGGACCAGCGTCCACGCCACGAGGCGTGCAGCCTGGCCCGTCATGCCCCGAAGGGCGGTTTTACCAGCTCGACTTCACGACGCCGGGGATCTGTCCGGCGAGCGCCAGTTCACGGAAGCAGATGCGGCACAGCCCGAACTTCCGCAACACCGCGCGCGGACGCCCGCAGCGATGGCAGCGGGTGTAGGCGCGCACCTTGAACTTCGGGGTCCGCTTCCACTTCTCGACGATCGACTTCTTGGCCACCTGTGCCTCCGGTGTCAGCGCTGACGGAAGGGCATCTGCATGAGCTTCAGGAGCTCCCGCCCTTCCTCGTCGGACTTCGCGCTGGTGACGATGGTGACGTCCATGCCGCGGATCTTCTGGACCTTGTCGTAGTTGATCTCGGGGAAGATGATCTGCTCGGTCAGGCCCACGCTGTAGTTGCCACGCCCGTCGAACGACCGCTGATTGAGACCGCGGAAGTCACGGATGCGCGGGATCGCCACGTTCACCAGGCGGTCATAGAACTCGTACATGCGGGCGCCGCGAAGGGTCACCATGCAGCCGATCGGGAGCTTGGCGCGAAGCTTGAAGTTCGCGATCGACTTCTTGGCGCGCCGGATCGAGGGCTTCTGGCCGGTGATCTGGGCGAGCTCGTTGTTCGCCATCTCGAGGAACTTCTGGTCGGTGATGGCATCGCCGACGCCCATGTTCACCACGATCTTCTGGAAGCGGGGGACCTGCATGACACTCGTGTACTGGAACTTCTCCATCAGGACCGGGACCACCTTCTCCTCGTAGAGCTGACGCGCGCGCGGCTTGCTGCCGAGCGAGTGCGGACGGCCCTCGGTCTTGGGACCGGAGACACCCGCGATGCCACCCTCGCCCTTCGTCTTGCCACCGCCACCGCCACCGCCGGTCTTGCCACTGGCGGCCGGCTTCGCGGCCTTCTTCTTGTCATCCGCCATGTTCGTCACTCCAGGGTCTCTGCTCGGGTCCCCGCCATGACCCTGGTGCCTCGGGGACCGTCGCGGCCGCAGGGCCGCGCTGGACTGCGTCTTCCTACTTCGTCGGCTTCGAGATGACTTCGCCGCTCGCCTTGGACACGCGCTCGCGGGAACCGTCGGCCATCGTGCGCGTCCCGGTGCGGGCGCCACGCTTGGCCTTCGCGTCCCACAGCATCACGTTCGAGATGTGGACCGGAGCCTCCTTCTCGATGATGCCGCTCTGCACGCCCTGCTTGCGGGCCTTCTGGTGACGGCGCACGAGATTCACGCCCTCGACCAGCACCCGCTGCTTCACCTCGTCCACCGAGAGCACCTTGCCGAGCTTCGGGTGGTTCGCGGTGCCCTTGTCGTCGCCGGCGACGATGACGACCGTGTCGCCCTTGCGGATCCGGGTCGCCATCAGATCACCTCCGGCGCGAGCGACACGATCTTCATGAACGCCTTGTCGCGCAGTTCACGAGCCACCGGTCCGAAGATGCGCGTGCCGCGCGGCTCCTTGTCGTCGTTGATGAGCACCACCGCGTTCTCGTCGAAGCGGATGTACGAGCCGTCCTTGCGACGGCCCTCCTTCACGGTGCGCACCACCACCGCCTTCGCCACCTCGCCCTTCTTGACGTTGGCGCCGGGGATGGCGTCCTTCACCGCCACGACGACGATGTCGCCGAGCCGGCCATAGCGCTTGTGATGGCCGCCGAGCACCTTGATGCACTGGGCACGCTTCGCGCCCGAGTTGTCGGCGACGGTCACCATGGTTCGAAGCTGGATCATCTCGAGATCTCCTGAGCGCTCACTTGGCGCGCTCGACGAACCCCACGAAGCGCCACCGTTTGTCCTTGGACACCGGACGCGTCTCCATGAAGCGGATGGTGTCGCCCACGCGACACTCGTTGTTCTCGTCGTGAACCTTGAACTTCGAGCGCTGGCGCACGTAGCGGCCCACGGTCGGGTGCTTGACCAGACGCTCGATGCTCACGACCACGGTCTTGTCCATGCGGTCGCTCACCACCCGACCCACGCGGGTCTTGCGGCGCGCGCGCGTCGTCGTCGTCACGGTCATCACTTCGCCCCTTCCTTCTGCCGCAGCGTGGTCAGCACGCGTGCCAGCTCGCGACGGCTCTCGCGGATCTTGAGCGGGTTGTCGAGCTGACGAAGATTATTGCGGAAGCGGAGGTTGAACAGCTCCTCGCGCAGTTCGGTGACGCGGGTCTTGAGCTCGTCGACCGACTGATCGCGCAAGGTGCCTGCCTTGACGTGGGCCATGTCACTCCCCTCCCAGTTCCTGGCGCTCGACGAAGCGCGTGCGCATGGGCAGCTTCGAAGCACCCAGCTTCATCGCACCCTGCGCCGCCTGCTTCGAGATGCCTTCCAGCTCGAACAGCACGCGTCCCGGCTTGACCACCGCGACCCACCCCTCGGGCGAGCCCTTGCCGGTTCCCATCCGGGTCTCCGCGGGCTTCTTGGTATAAGGCTTGTCCGGGAACACCCGGATCCACATCTTGCCACCGCGCTTGATGGAGCGCGTGATGGCGACACGCGCGGCCTCGATCTGGCGGCTCGACAGCCAGCAGGGCTCGAGCGCCTGGAGACCGAACTCACCGAACGCGATCGCGCCACCGCGATAGGCCTTGCCCCGCATGCGGCCCCGCTGCTGCTTCCGGTACTTGACCCGCTTCGGCATCAACATGACGAC
>Ga0315273_10004772_pt1 | contig 16676 bp, 11 predicted proteins | sample YL17G02_0_MG_FD_205753 | JGI IMG/M metagenome (GOLD analysis project Ga0315273, IMG submission 205753) | Sediment microbial communities from Yellowstone Lake, YNP, Wyoming, USA - YL17G02_0 | ecosystem: Environmental > Aquatic > Freshwater > Lake > Sediment | place: USA: Wyoming | collected... | reverse complement strand
CGCCCGCCGTCCCTGAGCACCGCGGCTGCGCTCTGGCGCGACGCCATCCACGCCGGCAGCAACCCCGACACCAGCGCGGCCGTCAACGTGGCCAGCACCGTGAAGACGAGCACGAAGCGATCGAGGGTGAACACCATCCAGGACGGCGGCCCCTGCCCGTCACCCATGTTGTGCAGGGTCGCGTCCAGCCAGTCGGTCGAGACGTACGACAGGACGATGCCGAGCAGCGCGCCGACGCTGGCGACCAGCAGGCTCTCGGTGAGCATCTGGCGCATCAGGCGGATGCGCGTCGCGCCGAGCGACGAGCGGATGGCCAGTTCCTTCGCCCGCAGCGTGGCGCGGCCGAACTGCATGTTCATCACGTTCACGCACGCGATGAGCAGCACCCCGACGCAGAACGCCAGCATCGTCCACATCATGCCGCGCAGCACCACCCCCGTGTACTGGTTGAGGAGCGGCTCCACGAGGCCCCCGTTGAACGTCTTGTTGGTGTCGGGGTACGCCTTGGCGAACCGCCGGGCGAACGCGGTGATTTCCGCCTGGGCCTGCTCGAGCGACACGCCGGACTTGATGAGCCCCACGACGGCAGGCGCGTTGGCCCGCGGGTCGTTCCGCGGCCGCACCGGGAACTCGCTGTAGAGCGGGATCCACAGATCTTCGGTGGTTGGGAAGTTGAAGCCCCGGGGCATGACACCGATGATGGTCGCCGGCGCGCCGTTGATGCGCACCGCCGTCCCGACGATGTTCGCCACCCCGCCGAAATCGCGCTGCCAGATGCCGTGGCTGATGAGCGCCACCTTCGGCGCGCCCTCCACGTTGTCGGCGGCAGTGAGATCGCGCCCGAGCGCCGGGGCCATCCCCAGGATGCGCAGGAAGTGCTCGGTCACATACGCGCCCGTATATCGACGCGGGCCGCCGTTCACCGTCACGTTCACGGTGGAGCCGTTCAGGTAGGCCGCCAGCAGATCGAACGACTTCTGCTCGGGCAGCAGTTCCCGGAAATCCATCGACAGCATCCGCTGGTTCACGCCGAAGAACGTCGCGCTCGTCGGGTCGGTGAAGTCGACGTTCACCAGGCGCTCGGCGTTGGGGAACGAGAAGCCGCGCAGCATGATGCCGTTGACGACGCTGAACTGGGTGGTAACCGCGCTGATGCCCAGCGCGAGCACGACGATGGCGAGCGCGCAGAACGCCCGTTCCTTGACGAGGACGCGGACGCCGATGCGGAGGTCCTGCAGGAAGGATTCAGAGAGCATGCACGTCGCCCCGAAAACGGGTGGCCGGTTGATGTTCGGCGGCAGGGATGCCAATGGCCGGGACGCCGGACGAGGGCGCGAGAACCCGCCGTATGAATGTAGACGTGCGCGAGGGCAAAAGCGTTCCGTGGCGCGCGCGGGACAACATGGGACCGGCGTCCCGGAGCCCGGTGTGGGACCGGCGTCTCGCCGGTCACGAGGGTTGTGGGACCGGCGTCCCGCCGGTCGCCAGGCGGCGAGACGGCATATCCCTCGCGAGCCAGCCTGCCTTGCCGTAGCGCGCCGCGCGAAGGCAGGTCGGCGGACCTCCCCGCCTCCGCGCGGTCTTGTCGCGAACCGCGCTACGGCGAGGCCTCGCCGTAGTTCCCGTGGAGAACCGGGGAACGAAGGCGGGCAGTGGCTCGCTACGGGACATGCCGTCCCGCCGCATTGTAGTCGGGCCCCGAAGGGGCCTAAGACAGATTCCAGAGCGGTCGCGTGAAACGTGCTTCGTTCGTCACGCCTTCGGCCCTGGAAGACGTCTAGCAGGCCGTGGTGAAAGTCTGCACGGCCTGCTAGGAAGACGAAACAACGGAAAGAGCAAGATCCCTGGAATCGTTTTTCTCAGGAATTCTGCACATTCCGTTTCTGGAGCCGTTGTTTCGTCCCTACCAGCAGCCCGTGCGCGACTTCCACCACGGGCTGCTAGGCGAACGCACCGCCCCACAGCTGCTCGAGAAACCGCGGCAGCGGCACGATGGTGACGTCCCCGACCCTGCGCGTCCTCGGTTCGAGCGAGACGCACAACAGGCGCTTGAACACCTGTTCCTCGCCGAGCGCGCGCAGCGAGCGCAGGTCGTGCGGCGAGACGCGGGCGCTGGCCTTCACCTCGACGGCGGTGTGGTCGCCCAGCAGGAAGTCCACTTCGAATCCCGACGCCGAGCGCCAGTACGACAACGGCTCGCCCGAGACGTAATCCCGCCAGGCCAGAAGCTCGTGCATCAACCACGTCTCGAGCGCCTCGCCGTACTCGCGCGTGCCGGCGCGCACGGCGCGTCGGCCCTGCAGCGCGCCCACGACGCCGATGTCGAAGAAGTAATACTTCGACGAGGCGATGGGCCTGCGCTTTCGCGACTGGCGCCATGCCGGCAGCTCGTGCAGCACCAGCGTGTCCTGCAGGATCTGGAAGTACTCGTACACGGTCGTGCGCGGCACCTGCGCGTCGTTCGACACGTTGGTGAAATTCACCTTCGTCGCGTTGCAGAGCGCGGCAACGCGCAGGAATCGGCTGAACGCGGAAACGTTGCGCGTGGCGCCCTCGGCCATCACTTCCTGCTGGAGGTAGAGCCCGGCGTAGGCGTCGAGGTCCGCGGCCGGATCGTCGGAGAAGTAGATCGAGGGGAGCGTGCCGCGGGCGAGCGCCGTGTCGAGATCGAACGCGTCGCCAAGCTCGTGCGACGTGAGCGGGTGCAGGTGCACCACGCGGGCCCGGCCGCCCAGCAGGTTCACGCCGCCTCCACGCAGCTTGCGGGCGCTCGAGCCGGTCATCACGAAACGGATCCCGCGCTCTTCGATCAGGCGATGCACCTCGTTCAGCAGTTCCGGCAGGCGCTGGATCTCGTCGAGGATCACGACGCTGTGGCGCGAGGCCGCCTCCTGGGCGAGCAGCCCGGGATTGCGGCTGAGGGCCAGGTACACGGAGGCGTCGAGCAGATCGTACAGGCGTGCTTCGGGCAACGCCTGGCGAACGAGGAACGTCTTGCCCGTCTGGCGCGGACCGAACAGGAAGTGCGACTTCCTGCCGGCGAGCACCTGCATGTCCAGGGTGCGGGCGAGCGCGGGCGGGTCGGCGTCGACGTTTCGTGTCGCCATGGTCGTCATTTATCATGATAAATGACGAAATAGTTGTCAATGGAGGCAGGCGCCCAATCGTGAAAAAATCAAGAAATTGGCACTGTTTCCAGCCAGAGGAGCCCATGGCCGCCCTGATTGAAGCGATCGCGCTCAAGCGCAAGATGTTCTTCGAATACGACAACGCGCCCTACCACTGCCTCGACGTCGAGGTCTCCACGCCGACGGCCCGAGGCGGACAGACGCTGGTGCGCGTCAAGATGCGCAACCTGCTCACCCGCGCTGTGCTCGACAAGACCTTCAAGGCCGGCGAGAAGTTCAAGGAGCCGGATCTCGCCACCGCGAAGGCGTCCTACCTGTACGCCGACCGCGACGGCTACTACTTCATGGACCAGGAGACGTTCGACACCTTCAGCCTGGGCGCCGACATCGTCGGCGACGACCGGTTCCTGCTGGTCGAGAACCTCGTCGTCCAGGTGGAGAAGTACAACGGCAACCCCATCGGCCTGGAGTTCCCGCCGCACGTCGAGTTGACCGTCACCGACACCGAGCCGGGCTTCCGCGGCGACACGGCCGCCGGCAACGTCACCAAGATGGCCACCGTCGAGACCGGCCTGCAGATCCGGGTGCCCCTCTTCATCAAGGAAGGGGAGAAGGTGAAAGTCCACACCGAGACGCGGGAGTTCGCGGGCAGGGCGTGAGGAAAGGGGTCGGGAGTAATTGCGATTCCTGACGGTTCCGGCTTACAGAACTGTCATCGTCGCGATCGCGCGTCCCCCTTCGATCTCGTGAGCATCGCGTCGAGGCTCCAGGGCCCCGCGCCGGCGAACACGAGGTACAGGAACAGGAAGCAGAAGAGCACCGCCGGTTCGCCGCCGTTCGTCGTCGGGAAGAACGCCTTCGGCGCGTGGAACTGGAAGTAGGCCACAGCCATCTCGCCGGAGAGCAGGAACGCGACCGGCCGCGTGAGCAACCCGAGCACAATCGCCAGGCCGCCAAACGTCTCCAGCAGGGCGCTCACGCCCAATTGCGACGTCAGGGCGATCGGCGGCATCCCCGGGATGCCACTCGGCGGGTAGCCGAACAGCTTCGTCGTCCCGGACCACATGAACATCAGCCCGGCAACGATGCGGAAGATGCTCAGCATCCGGCCGGCCCACGGCGAGCGCGACGCTTCGAAGATTGACATGCGTCTCTCCGCGTCTGTGTCGAGGGCGGCGCGTCTGAGTGCTGCCGTGGGTCCGCCGGCTCAGCGGCCCGGCCCTTCGGCGGCACCAGGCAGCCAGGCGGTGACGAACGCGCGCTGCCCGGACGTTTCCGGCGACGAGGTCGCCTGCTTGCCGCAGGGTTTGCGAAGCCGGCGGATGGCGTCGAGCGCCTCGCCTGCGGGACAGCCGTGCTCGATCAGCCAGCACCCCACCACCGTTCCGGTCCGCCCCACGCCTCCCCAGCAATGCACGTAGGCCGGCAAGCCGGCGGACAAGGCCCCGTCGAGCGTTTCCAGGATGCGGCGCATCGTCTCGCGGTCCGGCACCGAGACGTCCTGGATCGGCATGCAGTGACAGGCAATCGCGATGCCCCGCGCGCAAGCTTCCTCCTCGAGTAACGCCCGGTACGGTTCGAGCTCGTCGGCCTCGGTGAGATCGACGAACGTGCGGATGCCGGCCTCGAGCAGGGCGCCGAGCTTGGCGCGGGCCGTGTCCGGATCGAACGAGCCGGGATACTCGCCGGCCAGCAGCCGTCCGTCCTCCACCCAGTAGCAATCGGGATCGCGTGGCGTCTTCATCGCGCCCACTATACCGCACCGGTCGAGCCGGACGGGGCTGCCGCACACGGGCGGCCACCCAGGACCGCGGATCGCGTCGCGCACGCCTCGATGCCGCCGCGGGCGCCGCCCCGCCCGCCGTCGTGCGCGGAGTACGGTAGAGTTGGCGGCTGGACTCATCGAATCGTTTCCTTCCAGGACGGAGGACGTGCCCGTGCGAAAGATTGCATTCTCGGTTGTCGTAGCCATCCTGGTCGTGTGCTCGACGGCGTTTGCCGGCGTGCCGGCGCGCTTCATGCAATTCCCCGCCATCGGCGGCGACACCATCGTCTTCACCTACGAAGGCGACCTCTGGTCGGTGCCCGTGGCCGGAGGGACGGCCAGGCGACTCACCAACCATCCGGGCGTCGAGAACGCGGCCCGGATCTCGCCCGACGGCAGGTTCATCGCGTTCAATGCCGGCTACGACGCCGGCGCCAACATCTACGTCATGTCCGTCGGAGGCGGGGCGCCGCGTCGCGTCACCTACTTCAACGGCGCGGCGCAGGTCGTCGGGTGGACGCCGGACAGCAGGCGAATCGTGTTCCGGTCGGGACACGAGAACACGTTCCGGCCCATTCCGAAGCTCTACTGGGTGACGCCGGACGGCGGCTATCCCGAGCAGTTGCCCGTCGAGCGCGGGGTGCTGTGCTCGTTCTCACCCGACGGCACCAGGATGGTCTACGACCGGCGCGGCGACGAGGAGTACTACTGGAAGCGGTACAAGGGCGGGCGGTACATGGACATCTGGCTCTACGATTTCAAGAGCCGGCAGTTCACGTTGCTCACCGACTACGTGGGGAAGAACGCCTATCCGATGTGGATCGGCGACCGGATGTACTTCACCTCCGACCGCGGGGCGAAGGGCATCACCAATCTCTACACCTACGACTTCGCCACCAAAAAGGTGAACCAGGTGACGCGGTACGAGGATTTCGACGTGCAGTGGGCGTCGACCGACGGCAAGCGGATCGTGTTCATGCAGGCCGGCCGGCTGAACGTGCTCGATCCTGCATCGAACGCCGTCCGCCCGGTGGCCGTCGAGGTGGAGAGCGATCGGTGGCAGCTGGCCGAGCGCACGATCAACCCGCGCGACTACATCCAGACGATGTCGGTGGCCAACGACGGCCGGACGGCGGTGTTCGAGGCGCGGGGCGATATCTTCGTGGTGCCGGCCGACGACACGCAGCCGACGCGCGACCTGACGCCCTCGCCGGGGACGCGCGAGCGGTTCCCGCAGATCTCGCCGGACGGCAGGCGCGTGGCGTTCTTCTCGGACAAGACCGGGGAGTATCAGCTCTACGTGACGGACCTCTCCGGTGACAAGCCGTGGGAACCGCTCACGACCACGCTCGCCCGCGCGGGCTACCACCTGGAATGGTCGCCGGACGGCACGAAGATCCTCTTTGGCGACAAGGACTTCTCGATCTTCTACGTCGACGTGGCCACAAGGAAACTGGTGAAGGTGGCCAGCTCGAACCAGATGAAGAACGACGAGTTCTACTGGGAGGTGAGCGACTACTCGTGGTCGCCCGACAGCCGGTGGATCACCTACTCGTTCGTGGAGTTCAACCGCAACAACCGGGTGTTCCTCTACAGCCTCGACCAGGCACGGTCGCACCCGATCACCGACGGCTTCTACGATTCGATGAACCCGTCGTTCGATGCCAACGGCGAGTACCTCTACTTCCTGTCGTACCGCAACTTCCAGACGCGCATCGACATCTTCGAGGACAACCACGTCATCCCGAACCCGGTGCAGGTGATGGTGGTTGCGCTCAAGGCCGGCCAGGCGCCGCCGTTCGGGCGCGGGGGCGACGCGAAGAAGGGGGAGGCGCAGCCGTTCCGGATCGACCTCGACCTCATCGAGCGTCGCGTCTTCGTGCTGTCGGTGGCGTCGGGCAACTACGTCTACCTGAAGGCCGGCAAGGGGGGCGTGAGCTGGGCGTCGAACGAGACGTTCGCGGAAGCCGAGATCGGCGAGATCTTCACGCCCTCGGGTGACGACAAGCTGCAGTTGCACCTGTTCGACATGGGCAGCCAGCGCCACGTGACCGTCGACGGGACCATCAGCGACTGGAAGCTCTCGCCGAACCGCGAGCAGATGATCGTGAAGAAGGGGAGCGCCTACCACGTGACCGGGCTCGAGCGGGCGCTTTCGAGCAAGGCGATCGGCGCCCGGGTGAACCTGGATCGCATGGCGTACCTGGTGCGGCCGGTCGAGGAGTGGAACCAGATCCTCAGCGACACGCTGCGGTGGTACCGGGATTTCTTCTACGACGCGAACATGCACGGCCGCGACTGGAAGGCGATGGGCGAGGCGTACCGGGCGTGGATTCCACACCTCTCCTCGCGCGGTGAGCTCAACTGGATGCTGTCGCAGCTGGTCGGCGAGCTCAACGTCTCGCACACCTACATCGGCGGGGGCGATCCCGGTCCGGCCGCACCGCCGGCCAATCCCGTCTTCATCGGGCTGCTCGGCGCCGATCTGCGGCCGGACGCGAGCGGCTACTTCCGGTTCGCGAAGATCTACGGCCCGACCCCCTACGATCGCGAGCCGGCCGGGCCGCTCACGCGTCCCGACATCGACCTCGAGGAGGGCGAGTTCCTCATTGCCATCGACGGCCACGAGGTGAGGACGACCGACAACCCGTACCGGTACCTGCAGGTGACGCGCGGGCAGAAGGTGAAGGTCACCGTCAACAAGACCCCGACCTCGACCGGCGCGCGCACGTACGAGGTGGAGCCGGTTCGCACCGAGACGACGCTCCGCTACAACCGGTGGCTGGCCGACAACGTCGAGAAGGTGCTGAAGGCGTCCAACGGCGAGCTCGGCTACATGCACATCCAGGCGATGAGCACCGACAACATCGGTCAGTTCGACAAGTTCTGGCGGGCGTTCCGGTCCAAGAAGGGGATCATCATCGACGTGCGGGGCAACGGCGGCGGGTGGACCGAGTACTTCCTCATCGACAAGCTCGAACGCCAGATGACGGCCTACAACGTGCTGCGCGGGATGGAGCCGTTCCGCTATCCGGGCTCGGTTGCCACCGGGCCCATTGCCGTCCTGACCAACGAGTACAACGGGTCGGACGGCGAGGCGTTCGTCGACCACTTCAAGGCGCGCAAGCTCGGGACGGTCATCGGCGTGCCGTCGTGGGGCGGCCTGGTGGGCATTCTCAACCAGCAGCGCACCCTCGACAACGGCACCGTCGAGCAGTCGAACAACGCCTTCTGGGGGCGAGACGGGAAGTGGATCGTCGAGGGCCACGGGGCCGACCCGGACATCCTGCTCGACAACGATCCCGCCTCGGCATCGGCCGGACGCGACCTGCAGCTCGAGAAAGCGATCGAGGTCCTGCAGAAGCAGATCAAGGAGAAGCCGTTCCAGTTCGCGCCGAAACCGCCGTACCCGATTCGCTGACTCCCTGGTGCCACCCCGACCCCGAAGACGATGGTCCGGGTTTCGCGATCCGAGGCTAGAGGTCTTCCAGGGCCGCAGTCGCGGAATTCGTAGGGGCCGAGTTTGCTCGGCCCTTTCGCCGCACCGCCCTGGAATCTGTCTTGGGCCCCTTCGGGGCCTGACAGCCAGGCTCGGATCGCCGGCCACTTGACTCTGACCTCGCCGTAGCGCGGTTCGCGACACCGCGCGGAGGCGGGGAGGTCCGCCGACCTGCCTTCGCGCGTTACCGCGCTACGATGTCGACGGTCGAGCGGGGTTCCCCGGCGAACGCACTGGCGATCGACCCTCCGATCGTGCGCAGGATGCCCATCGCGTCGAGATGGCGCACGACCAGAAGAGCCGTCTCGATCGGATCGATGGGCCCTGTCACCCGGAAATCACCCCAGCCGCATCGGGGTACGCCAGGCGTGCCAGATCCGGCCCCAACACGATGACGGCGACCCGCAGGAAGTGCTCGCGGGACGACGCGTCCGGATAGCGCTGCCTCACCCCTGCAGAGGTCGAGGTCGGAGTGGGAGCCCGACGGCGTCAGCGCGTTGTTCCTGTTCGGCTCCATCGTGCGAGGCGAGGCGCGTGAGGATTCCGACATCGACCTGATCGTCGACTTTACGAAGCCCGTCGGGCTCTTCGACTTCATCGGCCTGCAGCAACGGCTTTGCGCGCTCCTGGGCCGGCGCGTCGGTCTCGTGACGCGCGCGGCACTGAAACCCCGAATTCGCGAACGCGTGCTCGAGGAGGCCATCCGTGCCGCCCAGAGACTGGCGCCTTCGCCGACTTCTCGAGAAACAGAAGTAGGGCGATCGGGCTGGTCGCTTCGACGCATCCAGCAGACCACGGGCGTCCGGCGTGAGACGGCCAGTGGCCATTCGAAGCCGCTGGCATCCGCGTGCCTGGCCCCAGTGAAATCCGGCCACCACGTAGCAAGTGTCCATCGACTCCGCCCTGGCAAACCCGGCCACCACAGTCCCGGTGTCCACCGACCTGCCGCCGGAATCCCGGGCGACAGCGGAGCCCACACCGGGCCGGTCGCCGACGGCGAGCGCCTGCGAGTCCCACGGAGACTTCATCGAAGAGGCGCTCGGTCGTGGCCGCAACGCGATGGCGAGCTGACACGACCTGGTCGACGACCACGGGTGTAGAAGCCGCGGATGGAACCGAGCGTAAATGCTTGTGAAAAAGAGGACTTACAGGTGTCGCCGGGAGGCAGGGATTTGAACCCCGATAACGTGGTCCAGAGGCGAAAACCGCGACGTCGACCGTGACCGATTCCGTCGGTTTTGTCAGGGTTTTCGCCTGAGACGCTCGGGCCGGTTGAGGTGGGAACGGGCCCTTTCGTGCGCAGTTTGTCAAGTGTTTGTCAAGAGTTGGATGTCGCGTCGCACTTGACAATATGTCGCGTTACACATGACACTTGTCTTCTGTGATCAAGAGCTTCCGGCACGCGGGGCTCCGCGAGTTGTTCGAAACGGGAAGAAGCCCCCGGGTCCGACAGGACCCTCAGCGTCGCGCGCTGGTTCGGCTCAAGGTCCTCGACGAGGCAGCCCTCCTCTCGGACCTCAACGTGCCCGGGTTCAACTTCCATCGTTTGCAGGGGCGGCCCGCCCGCTACAGCGTGCACGTCAACGGACCGTGGTGCCTGACGTTCGAGTGGGAGGATGGAGACGCAGTGCGGGTCAACCTCGAGCAGTATCACTGAGGAGCATCCAATGGCGAAGGAGTATCCGGTGCGGCGGCCCGTTCAGTCGCCACCCATTCACCCCGGCGAGATCCTCCGCGAGGATGTGCTGCCCGCCCTGCGCCTCTCGGTGACCGAAGCCGCCAAGCAGTTGGGGATCGCCAGGCAGACCCTTCATCGAATCCTGGCCGAGCAGGCGGGGGTGACGCCCGAGATGGCGGTGCGCCTCGGGAAGTTCTGCGGCAACGGCCCGGGCCTGTGGCTTCGTCTTCAGCAGACGCACGACCTGTGGCACGCCGAGAAGCGTCTGGTCGATGCCGTGGCCCGGATCCCCTCGCACCGTTCCGCCGCGTGACGCAGACTACGGAGCACCAGGTCCGCCGCAGCCACGGATGCCCATCCGCGGCGAGTTCGCGATTCGATGCAGCCACGCCGCCACGAGCGCGTGCACCTCGTTGAGCAGGGCGGGCATCCGCTGTACTTCATCACGGCCCAGGGTCCGCGCGACGAGGAAGCGCGAAGCGAGCGGTGGGATTGGCTGGGAGGCAGGGATTCGAATCCCGATAACGTGGTCCAGAGGCGAAAGAGCGCAGAGGCGACAGATCCGGTCAGACGGAGAGGTTCAGGCACAATACACGTACAGCCCGTTCAACTATCCGGCGAGCTGCCATCATGCTCACGCCCGGCCGCATGCCCACTGGAGCGCCGCCTAAGCCATCAACACCTGAGACAACGCCCGGCCGGCGCGTGTTCGCCAGACCTCCGCACCCGTTCTGCGACGAGCGCGGTGAACGGCGCGATATCCATGTCGATGCTCGCGTTGTCCAGGGCGAGCAGGTACGAATCCCGATCCTCAACCCTGATCACCGTCCAGGGATACCCACCTGAGGCCAGCATCGCGTTCATGACGAAACGCGCCATCCGCCCATTGCCGTCCGGGTACGGATGGATGTAGCCGAACAGCCAGTGGCCGAGGACCGCGCGGACGCCGGGGTCGGTTTCGTTCTCCAGCAAATCGAACAACGCCGGCATCCCGTCGCGGACAGCCTCCCACCGCGGCGGCACGTGGCGCGAAGTGCGCAGGTACACAGCATCATTCCGATAGCCCGCAAGAGCGGCGGCCGGGATGACGCCGGCTGCGACGCAGGGCTGAAACAACTCGCGGTACCAGTCCATGTGAGCACCGCGCACGCGCGAGCCGGGACTGGCGCCGGCAATGATGTCAGCGACGGCGTCCTTCACTTTCTGGAAGGCCTGCCAGTAGCCGCGCGCCGCCAGGGCGTCGCGGTTCCTGCGGTCCTCATCATGGCGCTCCGGGTCCCAGTCGCCCTGCTGCACCCGCTCGACGAGCGCGGGCGTCACGCTGTAGCCCTCGATCGACAGCGAGTGGTACGCGTCGTTCTTGTAGATGTCGTCCACCAGTTCCAGATAGCCGCGTCTGTCTTCCGGAAGCCCGGGCGCTTTCGGAAAGTTGTCCGCGACCACGCTGCGCATTGACCTCCACATCGCCCGCATGCGGCCGACGATTGGCGACAGCGCCGGATGGAGCATGCTGAACGTCTGCGCGGGTTCGAACGGGTCGCTCTCGCGCGCGTCGTATCCGGCCTTCTTCATCGCCTTGACGATTTCGTCGGCAAGCTCGGGCCGGCCGATCCGGCGGAGCGCTCCGGCGATCACGCCGGCCTTGACCGATTTCCCGCCGTTGAGAAGGACCCGCAGCAGGTCCGACCCGTCGCGCAGACCTGCGAGCACGACCTGCGTCTCGATCGGCTGCCGGCGGAAGAACGATTCCGGCACCTTCACGAGCGCCGCGGATGGAGAAAACACCCGCAGTCCGCTTCTCAGGGTCAGCTCCGACGGGTCCGCCATTTCCGGCTGTTTGAGGTCGTACAGCGAGGTACCGAAGAGCAGCTCCATGTTGTGGTTTGTGCCCTTCGGGCTGTAGATCACCAGTTGCGTTGGGACCACCGTGTTTTCCGCGAGGAGAAGCAGCGACTGCTCAGGCGACAGGTGCCACTCGTCGCCAAAGCGCTGGCCGCAGTAGCGTGCACAGAATTCCCAGAAGGACGCATACCAGGGGGTGCTGTCGCCGGCGCGTGCGCCCGGGCTCGACGAAATCAGCCAGCCCTTCATCACTTCCTGAACGAAGCCGTTCGCGAGCAGGCGCTCCCTGTGAACACGACTCAGCTCTTTTGACTGGATGACCCTTCGCCCGCCCTTTTGCAGGGCTTGCAGTACCGCGAGCGATTCAGCGAGTTTTTCGTGCGGCGTGGGCATCTCTCAACCCCGTACTATGACAAGCCTTTGATGCCGTACGCGTGCAAGCATATCACGTCGCTTGACTACAAGCATTTTGTGCCGTGCCGAACCAAGCATATGTTGTTATGTTGCTCTGGTGGAAGGTGATGCGAGGCTCGCCCGTAGTGCCGCATGACGAGTTCGAGCAGGTCCTCCGCCGCGGTGTGCGGCAGCTTGCGCATGCCCAGATCCTGTCACGGCGCGCCCGGCCCACTGTAGCCGCAGATTCCCATTCGAGGCGAGTTCACGATCGGACGTAGGCCCTCTTCGCCGCAGCCGTGCCGCTCGGCGCACGTGGCACACAGGAAACCCTCTCCGTCGGCTTCGCACTCCAGGCACAGCGACACGGCTGGCCTGTCGCACTCGTTGCACCTGAATCCTGGTGCCTCGTTGTTCGCCAGCAGGGTCACCGACTTCGACGCCGTCGCGATCGGCATCGGTCCGACGGCCGACAAGTCGAGGATGGTCGTGCTGCCGAAGTCGTACCGATGCTCGATGAACGCGCCCGGCCGAAGCACCTTGCCGATTTGGATGTGCATCGACTGCGTGCGCGGGCCGAATGAGAACGTCGGACTCGGCTCGGAGGCGTAGCGCGTCGATCCCATGACGAATTCGCTCAGGTGATCGCAGCACTCGAGCCACGTCGCTCTCAGCAGGGCGTCAACATCGCTCAGTTTCGCGTCGCACGCCACGCCGAGGAACAGCCAGTAGGCCTTTGGCCGGCCGACGACCTCGACGACCAGCCCCGGGACGACGGCGGGGCGTCCCGCGCGTCCTCCCGCCCACGGCACGGGCTCCGCGCACTCTGCGAGGTGCTTCCTGAGGCCTGCTCGGTTTGCCCTGTATCCGCATCGCGCGCACGTGCCTCTCGTTGCCGGGATTCGCACTGATTGCCTTCCTTCTTCGTTGACGCGCCCGCGCCTACCTCGCCTCCGCCCATCGCCGGTAGGCATCGATCCATTCCGCCCCACCTGGCGACGGATCCGGGAGCGGCAGGTCGAGGATCGAGATCCGCTGACGTGAACGTCCACGCCTGCACACCGCAACGATCCGGCCGTCATCGGTCAGATCGACTCGCTCGACGAAGACCTTGGGCGTGAGCGCGGCAGCGTCACATCTTCTCTCGTCCATCTTCCCAAGGGCTTCTCGTTCGGACCGCATCGATCATAAAGCGCGCGCCCTGGTTGTCGGAAGGATTCAGCCAGAGCATTCGCTCGAAGACGCGCCCGGCCTCGTCGAACCGACCAAGACGCCAGCAGCAGAGTCCAAAGCCGTGCATGCAGCGAAGAAAAGGCCGGTTGTCGACCCAGCCCCACGGGAGCAACCCGTCGAACGCCTCGCCCAACGACAGCTCGCCGATGCGAAGACCGACCTCGTAGTGACGAATCGCAAGCGCCGGATGGTGACCGAACTCGAAGTTGCCCAGATGCGCATGAGCATCGAAGCATCGCACGTCTGCCTGACAGAGCTCCATCAGGATCCTGAACGCCTGGCGCTGGTCGCCGGCGTCCTTGAGGTCATTGGAGTGCGTGATGGGGTCGGAGTCGGGGCCGTCGGGGTCGGCGCCCGGCAACACCTGCTCCATCTCGAATTCGCGCCGCGGACCGCGAGCGATGATCGGTCTGGCCCACTCCTCGATCGGGTCATCGTCTTCGCCCCAGTAGTGCTCGCTGGGATCCCAGGTGCCCTGGTCCTCCAGTCGCAACGGCACGAGACCAAGAGCGGCCACGTCAAGCCGCGCGGACGTAATCTCGCCGGATAGGTAGGGGTGTCCGGCGTAGCTCCACTGCTTGCGCGGCTTCACGACAATGATCTCTCCGGGCACCGCGTCCCAAAGCCGAGTGGCGCGAAGCGTGATCGCGCGGTCCGTCCCGAGGAGCCGGCAACGCGCGGCCGTGTCCTTGACGGAGAGGAGAACAAGTTCGACGGGGTTCGCAAGGTCGACCGCCGTGGCCTTGTGCTGACGGCGCGGGCGAGTGTGGCGGGCGGCTTCCGAGGCGGTGGGCTCGAGCCCCAGCCATCTGCGGTAGGCAGCCAGATAGGGTCCGCCAACGCTGCGAGGAGGAACCACGACGTCACACGCCGCGACGACGTGCGTCGTGCCGTCCTGCCGGCGGCACCTGGCCGTCAGCCCACGCCGGAGGTTGCCATCGTAGGCGAACTCGACCACCGAGACCGGCTCGCCGATCACGAAGCCGTCACACGGCACGGCGACATGGTCCTTGAGGGCCTGGTGCCACGCCCGGAGGTTCTCGTCGTCGCCGTTGGCGCCGGCCGTGAGCTGTTCAACGAGGTCGTCCACTGCCGCGAGATCCAAATCGGAACGGCCCGGTCCATTCACGGTGTTCACCTCCCCGACAAGACGCGGACATCATCAGGACGGGGCCGACCGCGAAGGCCGCGCGCTCCCGCCCGTCCCACAGGAACTCAGGTATCTCGGCACAGAACAGGCTGGCGAGGCCGCCGACCGTCTATGGCCCGACTGCTGGAGACGCCGGCATGACCGACGTTGACCCGCTTCTGCGCGAGGCCCTCGCGCGCCTGGTCCGGGCTCTGGAGTCGATGGTGCGCGGCTACCGTCTGAAACAGCTCAGTTCAGTCCACGAGCGCGTTGGCGTTGACGGCACAAAAGGACCGCACGTCATCCGACAACCGACCATCATCGCTTGCGCGCCCCCAGAACTCACGCGCCGCCATCCGCGTGTCATCCCAGACGTCCAGCGTATCGGACGTGGCATGCGGCCACGCAAAGATCCGGGACGGCACCTGGCCATCCGCCGACGGCGCGTAGAGCATCGGCACCTGATCGAACGCCGGCGCAAGGCGCAGACTCGAACCGGCAGTGAAGAAGAGGATGTTGTACTGATGCCGGTCCGTATTTCCGATGAGCGCACCGAACGCATCAAGCCATCGAAGGCGGCGGGCATCTTCATCAGCGAGACGCCCGGCGTCCCTCAGCGGCACGGCCGCGCGAGCCCATGAGTCGGCGGGATCGTCGTGAACGGCCGCCAGGCTCACAACCGCAACACGTCCGCGTGGTCCCACGCGATCAAATCGTTCGCTCTCGAGAAACCAGTGCGAAGGGGTCTCGACAATGCGGGTGTGCGCTGCGGATATGCCGCGCGAACACACCACGTCCAACGCCAGCGCTTCGAGCACGAGCAGATCACACCAGCGCCTCGCGACCACCTCGCCGGCACCTCCGCGGGCTGCGAACTTGACGAGCACGTGCCGTCCATCAGCGAAGACCCCGAATTTCGGCCGCTCGCCACCTGCGGATGAGCCCGGAGGATGCCCGGCGATCGTTGCGTCTGCCAGTCCAGGGTAGTCATCACGCGTCTTGACGACACGCTCGAGTGCCTGCCAGCGGGCAAACGACTCATCACCGACGATGAGATTACCGGGCAAGTCCTCACCACGCCGCGACATCGCGATCAGGATGTGGTGACGAGACCAATCAGCCAGGCGCGCGGGTAGCCGGAGGTCGGCGTGAATCGCAGCGAAGTGCCGTCCCAGGAATCCCGACGGTCGCCCGTCTGCGAGCTCTACCAGCAGCCCGTCCGACACCGTGCCGGCAGGCATCCAAACCGTCTGATGCGCCACCAGTGTGACGAGTTCGCCTGCCGACCGGGCAGTCCCATCTTCGGCGACTCGAAACAGCGGAAAACGCGAAGCGTCGAGGTTTGGCCATGACTGACGCAACCCGTATCGTGTGGCGCGGCCTCGACCGATTCGCATGACGTCGGGCCCCGCTTCGCGGAATGCGCGCATCAGCGTCGCCGGCGAGACGCCGAGCCTTTCGCGAAGGTCAGCGGCGTGGAGGACTCCCCGATTCAGCTCGGTCAGAATGGCGTTCATGATGAAATGAGTTTACCACGCAAAACACGTCGGCAAATTAATACATATTCGCGTTTAATGCCTGTATTGTGAAATGAAATGTGAAATCATTATGAAACGATTTACAATGGCTGGGTCAGCTCTCATGGTCTGGCGTGGCTACCTACCCGCGACGTGCCGCCCGAGGTGGCGGTCAAGGCTGACCCGGTGCGTCTCGCCCTTCCAGCAGAAGGCGAAGCGCCAGGCGTGCCCGCACTTCGCCCACGCGCGGTGTGGGCACTCGCAGATCTTTCGCAACCCGCTTCACCGCTTTCGAGATTTGACCCGGGTCTGTTCGGCAAAAGTGGACCACCCGACTTCCGGGATGCGTACAGCATGGGCGGATGCTCAGGAAGCGTCCGTGCTGCATCTGTCGTCACTGGTTCGCTTTCGACCGGCGTGTCGGGGTTCGTCAACGCGCGTGCGCCGCGCCGGCGTGCCAGGCGGCGCGGCGCGTGCGGACGCAAGCCTCGT
>Ga0315273_10004771_pt1 | contig 16677 bp, 25 predicted proteins | sample YL17G02_0_MG_FD_205753 | JGI IMG/M metagenome (GOLD analysis project Ga0315273, IMG submission 205753) | Sediment microbial communities from Yellowstone Lake, YNP, Wyoming, USA - YL17G02_0 | ecosystem: Environmental > Aquatic > Freshwater > Lake > Sediment | place: USA: Wyoming | collected... | reverse complement strand
GGTTCGACATGGCGGGAGGACTTGGCATCTCGTCTCGGTCTGGCTGATAGCTGAGTGCTGAGAGCTGATAGCTTCTTCAGTACCCGACCAGCCGCGAGATCAGATCCTGCGTGCTCATGCTGGACGCCACGCCCCCGGCCGGAAGCTGCGCGGGCGCCTTCTTCTCCTCCGGCTTCGTCACGACGTACGCCACGCCGAGGATGCTCGCGAGCGCCGCGGTGGACATGCTCCCGCCGAGTGCCACATCCTTCGCCATGGGGCTCTTGATCTGCGACGCGAGCAGCCCGAGGCCGAGCGCGACGCCGGCATGGAGAAGCGCGTACTTCCCGACCTGGGAGCGGACCTCCGACTCTCCGGCGGGGACCTTGAGGACAGCGCGTCCCGCCAACGTGGCGAGTGCGGGTGCGGCGATGACTCCGGCAGCGGTAGATGCAGCGTTCATTTTGGGAGAGTCCTTAGTGACTGGTTGTTAGTGATTTCAGAGTCAGAGGGTCGGGCTAGATACTAAAAACTGATGACTAACGACTTCTTATGCCGTAGCGCTTCTCGGCGCGTAGGATCCGCGCCTTGGCCGCGCGGTAGTCGGCCGGGGAGATCGAGCGCCGCTTCCGCATCTGCTCGAGGCGCGCGGCGGCGTTCCGGACATGCGCGGCATCCTCGATCGGAAGCTGACGCGTCCGGGGGAGTGCGAACTTCCCGGAGGGGAGCTTCTTCCGTTGGGCCTAGGGTCAGTCGGTCGCGGGACGCGTCGCGCGCGAAGCGCTTGGGCTTGCGTGACGACCCCGCGGGGTACTGCTGGTGGAAGCGTGGGACGCGGCGGATCTTGAAGCCGCTATCGTCGTACTCGGCGTGGTCGCCGATCACGCTTCCGCCGTGGCGATCCTTCCGGTCGAGATCATCGACGGCGAACGCGAGCGCGCTCTCCGCGATCTCGTCGTACGCCTGCGGCGAGTCGTAGGCCACTCCGCGTCCGAAGCCTGCCGGCGCCGGACGTACGCGACCGCGCCACAGGAGCTTCCCGCCGCGCGAGACGGCCGTGCGGTAGTCCCCGCGATCGTCGTACGCGACTCCGATCTTGAGGTCGCCTGAGTATCGATCGGCCATGGTCTACCTCTGCCTCTTACGGAGAGCGATCGAGAACGCGTAGAGCGTGCTGCGTCCGGAGCCCTTCGATGAGGGCCCCTGCTTCCAGCGCGTGTGACGCAAGAGGTCCGAAAGGATCGAGCGATCCCCCGAACTCATCGCGTAGTAGTCGAGCGTCGACAGCTTCGAACGCGCCTCGCGCGCTGCTTCCGAAAGAGAGAGTTTCTTGCGGTCTCGCGCCGCGTCACGCGAGTGATGCGGATGCCCCTTCGCAGCGCGCATGGCCTCGGCCTTCGTCTCGTAGGTCTTGATCAGCGAGGCCGTCTCGAGATGCTTCTTCGGACTGTAGACGACGAACCACCGCTGGCGCACGGGCGACCAGAAGTAGCCCATGGATCCGATCCATGCCCCACGCTTGGAGCTGTTTCGCGTCTTCCGTTCAGGATCCCGCGAGACCACGCGCGCCGACTCGATCCAGTCCCAGCCGCGGGCCGTCGGATAGAACTGCGTCCGCCCGACGCGCTTCAGGTATCCGCGATCGACGAGCGACTTGATCGTAGTGCCCGCTCCCGCTCGAACCGCCGCGCGCATGCCGGGATGACTACGCGCATACTCTTCAAGCTCGCGCGCGGTGAACGAACGGTTATGCGCGAGGGTCCCGATCAGATGCCGCCATTTGTACTCGCTCGTCATGCGTTCCTCACAGCGACAACCCGAACACCACGAACGCGCTCATCGCGTCCGTGTCGCTCGGGTTCTCGATCTCCACGTACCTTGCCCCGTTGAAGAGCGGGAAGCTGTTCTCCACGTCGTGCTGCCCGAAGCTCCCGAGAGGCGCCTTCACCTCGTACGGTACCTTGAACCCCCCGCAGAACCCGAACACCGTCAGCGGGATGAGCGCGGGCGCGCCCTCTACCGGCAGGACCGTGAAGCTCAGCGCGAACGGCGGGATCTGGATCCGACATCCCTTCCCCGGCTCCACCTGCACCAGCTCCGTCAGCCGCGCGCTGTTCGAGTTGTGGGAGCGACAGTGGTACCCGAAGCCCGCCGACACCTTGAAGTCCGGCAGGGGGCAGTGCTGGCCTCCGTGAGCGTGCGCCTGGCCGTGCCCGTGATGCGCGTGCCCTCGGAAGACGTGGTAGACCGCGCAGACGCGGATGGTCTCGGCGACCAACCCGATGACGGTGCCGTTCAGGAAGTCACACTCCGCGTGGAACCGCACGCCTCCGAGGCCCCACTGGAGCAGCGCCCGCGGCGCGGGCAGCACCAAGGCATGATCGGAGCACGGGCCGGCGAAGGCGTCCGGCGTCGTCTCGCAGCCGAGCACGACGCCCATCAGCTCGCCCCTCGCGCACCCCGTCGTGATCAGCTCCGCGACCACCAGATCCTTCTTCTGCGAAGGACACAGCGTCTCCGAGTTCCCGCGGTTGATCGCGTTGAACTGGTCGTCGAGGGGGCGGGTGAAGCGGCTCATGAGGTTCGCAGCTTAGCAGGCATCCTCGTCATCGGGTTCCGAACCTGCGGGGGAAGGACATGGGGGTCCACCTCGCGCTCGGAAGCGCGCGTCCGGTGCCGGCCGTGACGGTATTGGCGATCAGATCGTTGGCCCGCATCCACCCCTCGTTGTGCTGGGCTGGAAGCTGGCCGTGCGGAGCCGGCACGGGCCCGCGACCATCGCCGTAGTCTTCCGATGTGGCGCCGTACGTCGGCCCGTCGTAGGCGACGGGATACCAGAGCGCCGTCTTGGACGGATACTTGATGGTCTCATCGAACCGGATCACGGCGGCTTGTCCTTGGACGATAGACTTCGCCATCATCATGGCCGACTTCGGAGGTCCCGTGATCGCGACCGTCGCTCCCATCGGCACGAATCGCGACCCGTCGTAGAGGGCTTCGGGCGTGTACGTAGTCGTCTTGTCAGTTCCGAGTACGTAGGGAGGTAAGAGCAACGCGCGCGCCCCGACGACCCTCGCGGTCGAAGGTGCCGTGGGCTTCAGCGGCGGCAGGATCTTCGGCTGCACCTCGGGCGTGGCCTGGATGAGGGGGCGATCGGGAGAGGGCTGCGCGACGGCGAGGTTCGCGCTGAAGGGCCGGTCGGGAGTGCCATCCGCGAACAAGCGCGTCATGCCGAGGTTCACGCTCTTGATGTCGGTGTTGCGGGCTCCTCCGTGGCTGAAGAACCGGGGCCGTGCAGCGGGGGCTGTTATGTTGGCCCCTCCGGGGGCCGCCGGGATCGTTATGTCGACCCCTCCGGGGATCACTCGGCCCGGCTCGCTATAGCTCTCCAGGACCGGCTTGTACCCTTCACGCACCGTCTGCGCCGCGTACTCGAGGTAGAGCGTGTGGACGGCGGCGGGATCTCCGCCCTGCGCTCGCGCTCCCAGCCATCTCCAGAGTCTCGAGGGAGAAGAGCTGGGGTCGGACGCGGGGACGCTTGCGATGGGGGACGCCCCGGTAGCCACGGTCCCGGTGCGCTCCGTGACCGTCAGGTAGCGTTCGCCCTTCGGCCCGACCGCCGCCACGTACCCATCGTTGCCGCTCGGGCTCTTCACGTGCCACCACTCGCGGAGCGCGAGGTTTCCCGGCGCCGTCAGGATGCCCGTTTGGAGCACCTCCACGGTCGTGCCGCCGGCCACGATCTCCTTGTACGACGTGCCCGTCGCGGGCGTCTGGTGAAGGTAGAGCCCCCGCTCGGTCACCACCGCGAACGTGCGCCTGTTCGGCGGCGTACCCGGCGTGTTCGCGATCGTGGTCTCGATGTCTACGCCGGGCGGGATCGTGGGCCCGCCGTGGCTATAGAACCGAGGACGAGGAGGCGTGACCGCGAGGTTCGGGTTGTAGGGGAGAGGAGCGTTGAGGCGATCGAAGACGACGCCCGTAGGCTTCGCTGTCATCGGGGGCTGGTAGGTGAGCACGCGGCCGAGATTGAAAACGGTCGCAGGGTCGGCAGCTATCCCCGTGGACGTCCGCGCCGGCTGCACGTACCCGTGCGCCAGCGCCATGAGGTCCTGCACCTGCTGGTCCGACAACCCATCGTTCTTGGCCAGCTCCGCGAACCGCGCGCAGAGAGCGAGGATCTTCTCGGCCATCGGACTCGCGCCCGTAGACGTGCCGGCAGCGGTAGGCGCGGGCTGTCCCCGCAGACCCCAGACGAGCTGTCCGAGCTTCATCAGCGCGGCCTTCGCCTCGGGCGACATCGACAGGCCGTTCACGATGGCCATGAGATCTGCGATCGTGAAGGACTCGCCTTCGGCGCCGATAGCACCTGAAGACGGACCCTGAAGCCCGCACGCCCCCGTCGTGCATCCCGCCAAGGCCGGCGCGTAGAGAGTCGCGGGCGTGCCCTCGCACGAGCCGCCCGAACCACACGAATCGCAACAGGCCATTGGGGATCTTCTCTCTTCTTCTCTTCGTCTGGCTAGTAGCTAGAAGCTGATCGCTGAGAGCTTGTCCTCAGACGCCCAGGAGGGTGTCGAGCTGAGACTTGAGCTGCGCCGCGAGCGCCGCGTCGCCGGCTGCGATGGCGGCCTGGAGCGCGATGTACGTCTCTCGGATCTGACCGAGGAGCGTGTTCGAGGGCTGGTACGCGTACCAGGGATTCCAGCCGCCCCACCAGCCGCCCCAGCCGAGACGCGGATGGGGGTGAGGATGCGGATGCGGATGAGGGTGAGGATGCGGATGCGGGTGAGGATGCGGATGCGGGTGAGGATGCGGAGGATGCGTGCCGCCCTGATGATGCGTGCCGCCCTGACGCGTGCCTCCCTGACGCGTGCCGCCCTGATGCGTGCCGCCCTGACGAGAGCCGCTGCTCTTACCGACTGCCGGCCGAATACCAAAACGTTGCATTCTCTTCTTCTCTCTCGGCTCTCTCGCGTCTGGCTGATAGCTGATAGCTGATAGCTAAAAGCTCTCTTCTCACAGCCTCCCCAGGTTCTTGACCTCGACCCATCCCTCGACCGGGCCTTCCGCCGGATGGTCCACGCGCACGTTCATCCAGCCGCCCCCGGGCCGATGCGCGACCACCACCATCGGGAAGTTCTTGGGGACCGAGAACGCGCCGCGCTGGCGACCCCGGCGGTCGTCCCACGGTCGAGGCTCCGGACGGATCCAGCATCGCGTGAGGGTCACGACGCGCGTCACGCTCGTGCTCGTATCGGTGCTGTCGTCCGGGTTTCCGCCCTGGTCTGAAGAAACGTACGGATCCTCGTCAAGCTCCTGCCCGGACGCGGGGCCCGCGGCGCGAGCAGCGCTCGGAGCGTGCGTGCCCGCGGCGCGGGCACCTGTAGAACCCGCTTGGGGGCTGCCGATGTCGAGGACGAGGTGTACGGCGGGCACGTAGCCCTGCACGCCGGTCGGCGTGCTCACCAGCCACCAGCCGGCCGCGCGGGCGGCCTCGTTACCGGGGACGTCGATCGCCACCACGGGCGTCGCGGGCGGGAGGGCCTCCAGCGACGGCGAGGCCGCGTTGGGAGACTCGTACGCCGTCACCCCGTAGTCGCGAAGCGTGAAGAACCTGTCGCCCGCGGGAGTGAGCGCACCGTGGGCCTGAGTCGACCACGCGCTCTCCCAGTTCGGGTAGGACGCGGGACCGGGCTTGTGACTCGGCGTCGGGATCGGACCCGGCGGGAGCTGGTGACTCGAGGGCGTCGTGCCGGTCTGGCGCTTCGAGAAGACGAGGTACGCGACGCCCGCGGCGAGCGCGAGGGGGAGGAAGAGGGCCATGGGTCAGCGGTCCCGGAAGGTGCGGGGGAAGGGGGCGCGGGCCTGCGGACGCCAGCCGTAGGTGCCCGCGGTAGCGGTGCCCGCGACCTTCGGGGTCGGGATCGGGACCGCCCCGGTGGGCTGGAAGTTCGAGACGCCGGCCGGATCGATGGCGCTGGCGTAGCCCGTCATGCGTCCGTCGGGAGAGATGATCTTCCACCAGATACGCGTCGTCGGAGGCGACGACTGATCCTTGATCCCTGTCTCGAGCACGGCGATCGTCGTCCCGTTGTAGGGGAGTCCAGGAGAGCCCGGCGGTGCCGTGTAGGCGGCGCTCGTGCTGGGGGCGACGCGCATGTTGATCCCACCCTCAGCGGTGGGCTTCACGATCGCGAGCGCACTCCCTGCCGGGAAGGGAAGCGGACCGGGGCCAGGACCAGGACCGGGGCCAGGACCGGGGCCAGGACCGGGGCCAGGACCGGGGCCAGGGCCAGGGCCCGTCTTGTCCTGGCCTGCGTTCGCGTCCGGACTGCGAAGGAGATACCAGAGCACTCCGGCAGCGATCGCCGCCGGCACGATCACCTTGAGAGCCCCGCCCTTCTTTCCCTTGGCGCCGGCATGCGACGCAGCGTGGTGGGTCGAGGTGTCGCGAGAGTATCGTCGGTGCGCCATTTGGGGAGGTTCCTAGTAACTAGTTTCTGGTTTTCTGGTCGGGCTATCAGGCTATCAGGCTATCTCGCTGTCAGACTGGGACGACCAACGGCTGTCCCCCGCGGTACACCGCGGTGACGCTCGACCGAGGGATCGTGACGTCCGGGTAGTTCACCGGCAAGGCCACGCGTCCCAGGATGGGACTCACGACGGCCACGACGGGGCCGCGTAGCTCGTCCTTCGACACGCCCTTCACGAAGATGACCGCGCTCCCGCCGACGGGCACGATGCCGGGCTGGAGCTGCGTCACCGACGGGACCGCGTAGACCTCGTCGTTCGCGAGGGCCTGATCCCCGACGGTACGCGTACCGGGGGTGGGGCCTGGATTCGGGTTCTGTCCACGCTTACGGAAACTGTCGGCTGCTGCCTTCAGCTCCAGGGCTGCCTGGGGACTGATCGCTGCGGACGCGAGCGCCGCCGCGTCGAGCGTCGTCGCCGCCTGGACCGGATCGATGCTCGGGTTGTTCTCGAGGTCGGAGATGAGCTTCCGGGCCTTCGCCAGCGCCTCTTCAGGAGTCGACGGGGTCGGGGGCGTGACCGGGGGCTTCTCGGGCGCCGCCTGGACGCGCTTCGAGTAGACGAGCAGCGCGACGCCGGCCGCGAGGGCGTAGGGGATGTAGCGAGCGGTGGAGGATTTCATGGCGCGGGCCCGCGCCTTGGCAGCCGATCAGGCCCGAACGCCGCGATGGCGTTGTTGTCCCTTAGCTCCCTGATGTCCGGGGCGTTCGGGTCCGGGTCGAACGATCGCATGAGGTCGAGCGTGATGTCCTTCGCGGCCATGTACGTGCCAGGGTCCGCGGTGTTGCCCGCGCTGGAGGCGTCCACGTATCGACGCAGCAGGTGACGAAACCGCGCGTAGCGGTACAGGACCTGCTCCCTCGGGGAGAGGAACTTCGCTCGCTGGGGATCGGTGAGCTGAGACTCGATCTTCGCCCACGCCCGCTCCGTGTAGTTGTCTTTGTCGTACGTGTCCATCTGCAGGAAGTCTTCTGCCGACGGCACTGCGAACTCGAGAAGCTCGGGAGCCTTGCCCCCCGTCAGGAACGCGCGATCGGCGTACTGCGTGTAGAGCGCACGGATGTACGGAGCCGGGTTCGTCGCGAGCTTGGACGAAGCGTAGAGCTGCTGGAGGTTGTCGATGAGCGCCGCGTACTTGTAGAGCGCGTCTCGGTAGATCGCCTCCTTGCTCCCGGCAGGAGCCGCCGCGAACGGCGCCGCCGCCGCGAGGTAGACCGCTGGATCTCGGTTCCTGAGTGCCAGGTCTCCAGACACGACCTCGGACTGCGCCGCGAACAGGAGCTGATAGGCCTGCAGCGTCGTGTCCGTGGGAGCCGGGACGCCGCCGGGAGTACCACCGGGAGCCGTACCGCCGGGAGCCGTGCCGCTCGCCTTCCGACGGAGATCCGCCGCGACCGCGAGCCCCTTCAGCGCCGCGACGTGCGTGGCCGTCGCCTGCGTCTCCGTGTCCTCGCCGGAGCGCTTCTCGAGCTGCGCGGCCAGGTCCGAGAACGTCTTCGGATCGATGTCCTCGCCCTTCTGCGCGCGCGCCTCGAGCGCCGTCGCCTGAGCGCGGAGGTCCGCGACGGTCACGCGCCGCGTGTACACGAGTCCAGCGACGCCTAGCGCCAACGCCCAAGATACGATCGCACTCGTCTTCATGTTCAGGCCTTCACCGGGATGTAATACAGGTTCACGAGCTTCTCGTAGGCGTATCGGTAGGCAGTCTTCTTCACTTCATGCCCAGGATCCGCGAGGGATCCTCGAGTCGTCCGTCAGGATACTCCACCAGGATGTGGAAGAGGTAGGAACCGTTCGGCCGTAGCTGTGCCTTGAACACGCATCGAGCCTGGATGCCGTAGCGCACCCGAAGCTCCGCGGCACGCCAGGCCGCAAGCTCTTCGCAATCGCAGTCCACCATCCTGATGCACGTGGGGATGTCCTGCCAGTCCTCCTGCCCCGGCGGCTCCTCGACGTACCGGACGCCCGACTCATAGATCAGCGGCGTCTGCGGGTACGCCTTGAGGTACTCGACGTCGATGTCCGTCAGGAAGTCCAGCGCCCTACCGAGGTACGCGTAGCTCAACGCGCGATCCTTCGGATCGCTGAACGCGTCGAGCACGAACGTCACGCGGTAGGGCTGCATGGAAGAAGCTTTCAGCCCTAAGCTCGTAAGCCGTCAGCCAGAGCCGGAGCTTCCGGTCTGGCTTACGGCTTAGAGCTTAGAAGCTTCGCTCTTCAGCAGGTCGCGCAGATCACGATGATCAGCATGCCCGCGACATCGACCTCGGACTTGTTATTGTTCACGACCTCGATGCAGATCTCGACGCCTGCCGGAACGACGACCTCTGAGAGGAGAGTCGACTCGTTCCACTGGTTGCTGGTGAAGCCCTCCATCGGGACCTCGCCGCAGCCGGCGAAGAGGGCCGTCATGCCGAGGTTCACGCTCTTGATGCCGACGCCGAACGCCGACGAGGGCGTGAAGACCATCGCGAGAAGCTGCCACTGAGCCTGGGCCTTCGCCGTGATGGTCTCCGTCGAGCAGCCTCCGACGGTCGTGCGGCCGAGCGGCAGGATCGCCGTACGCTGGGTCGCGGCCGTGGGCACCGCACACGCGTTGAACTGGCTGAGATCGACACCCACGGCCGAGTGCGCGTCCGAGATGTCCTGGTAGTTCTTGAGCTGTCGCATGGTAGTAACTCTTTCTTCTGGTTCTTTACCCCGCACGACCATCGTCCGGGGTGAGTCCGCCGTCGGACGAGTGCATCGCACCGGCCGACGGAGTGATCTGTCGAGGAGCCCCCACTCCTACGTTCTCAAGTTGGATAGCATGTTTCAGCGCCTCCCGTAGAGCTTCTGCTACAGCAGGATCGCTGACCGAGAGCTGATGTGCGCGATGGTGCCGCACCGCCTCGTAGAGGCGCGCGAGGACCGGAGCCTCGGATACGAGGATCACCTGTCCGCCGCCGACCGAGACCTGCCGAAGATCCTGTTCGAGAGCCGTCGTCATCCGGCCGATGAGCTGGAGGCGGACATCTGGAAAGAGCGGCATCCCTTGGGCGATCGCCCCGAAGATAAGCCGAGCCTCGCGTAGCGACAGCGGGATCGCGTACGAGCCCTCCTCTACCTGTACCGAGCGAGTGATGTCGGAGGAGACTCCCTTCCGCGGCACCGGCCCCTTCGTCTGGGCCGGAACCTGGGTCTTCTGGGTCTTGGTCTGGCTCTCAGGCGCGCTCGCTATCTCGCTGTCAGGCCTCTTCGTGATCTCCCGCGTCCCGCCGACGCGCATGATCTTCGCCATGAAGGGATTCACGGCCACGACGGGCCCCGTCTCGTCCGTCACATGGACGCTCACGTCCAGGAACCGCGGCGCGCCCTCCTTGTCGTTCCTCACGACGATGACGAGGTAGGAGTCGGCCGGCGCCCGGTAGGGCTCGGCCTTCAGGGCGTCTTCGAGCGTCCGCTTCTGGGTGCCGTCCACGAGCTGCTCGGTACGCGTACCGAGCACGACCCGGACCAGCGTGACGTCGGGCTCGTGAGAGATGCCGGAGAGCTTGCACTCGCGGCTGAAGTGGTGGGTGATCGACGCCTCCTCGCCGAAGCGGAGAGGCTTCGTGCGGAATGAATATTCTGCCACGGCGCTCGCGCTCTTGTCGGGCTGGTCCGCTGACGGCCGGTTCGCTTCTTCTTCACTCATGTTCTCGCCCCCCGTTTCGTTCACTTGTTCCGTCGGTAGTTCGCGGCGATCGTGTGGAGCGGCTCTCCGCCAGCGCGCGCGCTGCCGGAGCCTAGCTCTCCACCCGTGCCCGTCGCGACGCCCAGCTCGGCGGCCTTGCGCTTCTCCGCGACGAGCGCGCCCTGGCCGGCGGACCAGATCGCGATGGCCGAGTCGAGCGCTCCCTCCCCGAACTTATGGAGGTGCTCGCTATGCCCGAGCTTCTTCCAGTAGCCGAGGCCGTGCGCGAGCGCCGCGAGCGTGACGGCCGGAAGGATGGTTCCCGTGAAGCCAGAGAGGAAGCCCGCGGCGCCCGCGCCCGCGCCCGACGCGAGCGTGGAGAGCACCAGATCGCCGAGCGTCTGCTCCTTGGCCTTCTTGGTCGGCGACTCGTCGTTCTCCTTCGCGAGGTACCTGTCCGCGTCGCGCACGGAGGTCGCCTTGAGATCCTCCATGTCGCGACGGGTCATGCCCATGCTGACGGAGGCCGCGTGCGGATCGTGATCGTGATCGGGAAAGTACGGCATTCGTGGAGGTCCGTGAAGTCCTGCTTGACCAGCGGCTCGACCTGAGTGAGTGTCTGATCCGTCGGGGGGATAATCAAGGAGTCTTTCTATCGTCGGAGCGTAAGCTCCGAAGGGAGGAGGCTTCGGAAGTGCGGTGTAGATTCCCTTCCAATTCCTGCCCCGTGGAACTGTAAACGCCTGCAATATTTAGGGCATCCAACGTCGCGTAAGGTTTAGAGGACCAGCGATGACGGATTCGTGTTATTTTTCGCCCATGGGCAAGCCTCTCGGACTGCCACCGGGACGGCCACCGGGACGGCCACCGCTCGTGATCGGTAAGCGTACCGCCGCGCGAGAGCAAGGGCACCCTGGACGCCCCCCGAAGATCCCACCGTCGCAGCTCCCTACGCACTGTCCTGCTGGAACGATCCTTCGCTCCACACTTCGCGACCGCCTGGGGATGACCGAGAAGGAGTTCCGCTCGCTTGAGATCCGAGGCGAGATAAAGACGTCGCTACGCAACGCGGCTGGGTTCACCGTGTACGACGAGGACACCGTGCGCACGCTGTGCAATCGCAAGGACGAGGGCGGTCTCATTCAGAACGGGTACCTCGACGAGCAGGGAAACAAGGTCTTTCGGCTTCTGAAAGATGGCATGTCGCTCGTCGACATCACGATCGAGACTGGCTACCACCCCCAGGTCATCCGAGCGATCGTGCGCGACTGGGATCTCTTCAGTGGCTCGATCACGATCCCGAAGTCGATCGTCGACCAGATGAAGGCGGTCGATCTAGACCTCGATCGCCCGATCGACTCCGCCTCGCAGATCATGGATCTCTTCACCGCCGCCGTGAGCGCGCGGCTCTGCAAGATCTGCAAGCTTCGCGACTGCGCCAGCTCGTGCCGCCACTGCATCAAGAAGATGTTCAAGGAGGAAGAGGTCCAGACGCCTTCCCCGGCCGAACCGGCCGTCCCCACCCCCGCAGACTCCGAGGTCCCCGTCTCCGGGTCGACCGAGTGTGCAGACACACCGCACGCGCCCGCTCAGACCTCCCAGGTCGCCTGATTCTTTTTCGACCCAGCGGTACGCGTACTGTAACGTGAGCCTCGCGGGGGTAACTCCGTCTGAAGCCCCGGAAGGTCCCCCCACCGTCCGGGGTTTCGGCTGTCAGCCGTCCGAGCCGGTCGCAAGCTCCGGGATCGCCCCGCGCTCCCTCTCCACCCAGTGCTCCGCCCGCCTCGAGCATCGATCGGCGGCGCGGTTCCACACGAAGGATCGCGAGTGTCCGCACTCCTCGCACGTCACGTTCGGGGGCATGGTCCAACGGCTACATGGGGGAGGCTCTTCTCCAGGAACCGGGACGCGCTTCGGAGAAGAGGGCGAAGGGTCCGTGATCGCCCGCTGGACGTACCGCCGGCTTACGTTCAGGCGCTTGGCCGTGCGGCTCCTGTTCCCGTCGTAGCGATCGAGGATGTAGAGGACGTACAGCTCCTTCACGATGAGCGCGTCCTCCGCGTCCTCGATGGCCTTGAAGAGGCGTTCCTGAGCGCCGATGTCCCCCGAGCGGTCCACTACGCGCTCCGCCGCTGCTTCGGTAGCGCCACGTCGTACGCCTCCTCCGCGTAGAGCCGGATCAGCTCGGCGAGCAGATCCGTCATGCGGCGGTTCCGCGCGCGTGGCCGCTCCGTGTTCTCGATCACTCGCTTGTGCATGAGCTGCGCACGCGTGAGGTCCGCGTGGATCGCGGGAGTCGTCTGCCCTGGTTTTCGTGCCATGTACCTACGCTCCTCTTCCTTCGTGCGCCGTGGCGCGTCCATCTTGGATGCGGCGGCGGGGCTTGAACCCGCCAGCGTGGCCTTGAACCACTCCCGCATGCGGCTCAGCTCGCTGCGGCCTGAGCCGTGTTCGCTCCCACGATCCGCTCCTTCACGACGCCGTCCGCATCGTAGATGTCGCCGCTCGAGGTCGTGCCGAGCACCTCGATGCGCGACGCGTTCTGAGGAAGCAGGAAGCGACCCTTACGCTCCTGCGACTTCGGGTGAAGGCGCACGTCCCAGTCCCACATGGGGGAGATCTGGCCGACGTCGACCTGCCCGCGCACGCGCGCGACGACCAGGTAGACGTGCTTCGCATCGACGCACGCCGCGAGGAGCGTCTTGTTGTTCGAGAGGTTCCCGGTGATCGGGATGAGGACGTCCTCGCCCGCCGCGATGTCGACCGACTTGCGCTCTCCCTTCTTCCCCGTGGTGGCCTTCGTGGCGGTGAGGCACTGCACGCGGATGCAGCGCGGGATGAACATCTCTTTCCCGACCTTCACCTCGGGCAGGATCTCGATGCGGTCCATGAGGCCGACGACGGGAGGGAAGCCTCCCTCGAACGCGTCCTCGGGAGAGTAGATCGGGGTGAGCCCGCCGATGACGCGGAGGTCTCCGGCGTCGTACCCCTCGGGCATGAATGCCGCGAAGTCGAAGTCGTTCGTGTCTGCAGCGGTCGCCTTGGTCTTGTCGTTCTTTGCCATTGTCGTTCGTCGCTCCTGGTCTCTGGTCTACACGCGTGGGTCTTGTCTTGATGCCTATGCGAAGCTACTCGATGTCTCCGTGGATAAGTGGTTGCCCCCCGGCCCCGTTCTTGTTGGCGTCCTGGTCGCGGACGTCCGAGATCTCTACAGGTCCAGCCTCCAGCGCGGAGTCCAGCACCTCGCCCACCGGCCCGCCCACCGGCACGCCGGCCGAGGCGATGTCCGACACGTCGAACGCCCGCGTCACCAGGTTCGGGATGCGTCGCAGGTCGCGGTCCTCTGACGTCTCCTCCTCGAGCGCTCCGTTCAACGTCGGGGGTGTCGGGGGCGGACGGACCGCGGGCTTCGGCGCGATCAGGATCTCATCGTCGCCGGGCTCGTCCTCTTCCGCGCGATCCGCATTCAGCTCCTCCGTCGTCCGCATCGGTCCGCGATCTGCGACCGTCTCGATCTCCTCTTCTACCTCCGGCTCCGTCAGCGCCGGCTTGAGCGGCGCTACGAACTCCGCGAACGTAGAGACTTCCGCCGCGCGCGCCTGCTCGATCTGACGCGCGAACTGGTCCAGCTCGGCCGCCGTCGGACCCGCAGCGTCAACCTTCATGCTCTCCGTGATGTTCGCCAGTACCTGAGCGACCTCTTCCGATCCAGACTCTACGATCCGCCCCGCCGCGCGCGTCTCATCCTTCAGCGTCAGCCGATCCAGATCCAGCCTCTGTAGCATCGGGTCCGACTCGAGCCGCGACTGCAGCGCCTGCCATCCCTCGTCGTGCCCGCGGAAGAACGCGTGCGCGAACTCCGCGTGCAGGCGCTGCCAGTCGTGCGGCGCGCCCCCGAACATCGGCCGCGCGTTCTCGAGCGCGGCGCCCGCCGCGTGGACCGCGCGCGTCAGCACGTCCTCGAGCTGCCGGTTGAAGCACGGCGCGCACGGGATGCAGCCGGAGCACGAGAGCGAGCCGCTGAGGCATGCGTGGGTGGCCATTCGGAGGGGTTCTCTTCTTACTCGGTTACGGGGGAATCGTCCAGAAGAAAGGAAGAAGCTTTCAGCGATCAGCTATTCAGCTATCAGCCAGAGCCTGCCGCTGCTCGCGGCTTCTTCTTGCCCAGGTGCCAGTCCGTCTCGAACGCGTCGAGTGCCTCTCTGCGTGACTTCCCGTAGGTCTTGCGTGACTGCTCTTCTTCAGCAACGCTCCGCTTCAGGTCTGCCACCCGCGCCTTGACGATCCGACTCTTGATCAGTGAGCGGGCCGCTTCGGACACGGCCTTACGCAGTGCGAGGCAACACCGCTCGCACGTGGCGTTGATCTCATAACCCTTATCCCAACCGCCGAAGTCGGCGCTAAGGAAGGCCCCTCCGTTCTCGGTCGCGTTGGACAGGCGCACCGCGCAGACGCCGCAGTAGACGGCCATTACTTCTCCCCCTTCTTCGGGGTCGCCTTCTTCGCGGTCGCGGGCTTCTTCGGCCTCGGCCACGTCACGTTGCATCGGAGCTTCGACTCGGAGACGAACGGCCACGCACCGAGGAAGGCGCGAAGGATCGCGGCGTCCCCGAGGCCCGCGATCTGGGCCGAGAAGACGACCCGCACGATCGCCTCCTGGAGATCTTCGTGCGTGTCCGCGACGCGTCCGATCGCTGCCTTCAGGATCTTCGCGGCGACCCGCTTGTTCTTCGTTTCGTCGAACGGCGCGGCCTTCACGAGTCGAGTACCCCCGTCACGAGATTCTCGAACCGCTGGCGGATGTCGCGAAGCTCCTTCACCCACGCGAGGTTCTCCTTGATGACTTCGTCGCTGCCGTCCGGGTCCCGACTCGGCGCGTACTGCTCGCTCGCCGTGCGCCTCGCGTAGTCGACGATGAGGCTCGAGAGGTTGTCGATCACCGCCGTGATGCGTGGATCCTTCATGACTCTTCGTCTCCTTCCGTGAGGTCCGCGACCCGTTCGCGGAAGAGCGTCCCTAGATCCGGTACTAGCTCCGCCGTCACCTCCGTCAGCGGCCAGGGCAGGAACAGCTCTCCCTGTTCGTCCGTCCACTCGGGAGCGTCGATCAGACCGTTCGCCACCGCCCAGTCCTCGGCAGCGATCACCGCGTCAGCGTAGACGTCCTTCGCTGCGGCAAGCTCTCCGAGCAGGGTCGCTCGCCGATCCCTGAAGTCCTCCGCAGCGTCCTGTAAACGATCGGCGATCTCGTCCACCTCGTCAGCGAAGCGCCGCGCTTTGACGCTGCTCACGTCCCTTCCTCCGACTCTCCAACCTCCGCCGCGCATACGTGCGGCGGCTCTCCGGAGTCCTCCTCCGGCAGCTCCTCCCAGCACCCGGTGCAGAACTCCGAGTCGATGGCCTCGGCCGTGGCCGCGCGCTCCGGGGCGGACATGCTGGCGAGGATGGTGAGGATCTCCTCGATCTTCGCGATCAGCTCCTCGGACATGTCCTCGCCTTCTTCGTTCTCGCCTGCCATCTCCGCCTCCTCTGCCGACTGAACAGGTACGAGCTTGCCCGTCATCTCGCTCGCCATGATCGCGGCTCCCTTTGCTCGATTCTTCGCGTAGCGCAGCACCCGCTCCAGCACGCGCCGCACGTCGTCCAGGTCTCCCTTCACGTGGGGGCGATCGCTCCGGGGAACCTTGTTCCAGATCTGTTCGAGCGCGGAGAGTGCCTCATCTACCTGCGGAGCGGTCGGGAGGGACGTGGGGGCGGCCGGCTGCACATCCTGCAGCTTCGGTTCTTCGGGTGGGCGTAGGTTCATTAGGTTTTCTTCTTTCGGGAGCGAGAGGTAACCGGCGGGGGGTCGACGAGGACGTAAGGACCGATGGTCCTCTCTCGGGGATCAGGTCCACCGACGTCTCGCGAGCGCAAGCCTCGCCAGCGATCGGCCTCTCGCTTCGTGAACATAGGTTGACTAAGCGCGTACGTCATCTCCAGCCCCCTCGTGTCCAGCACCAGCCAGATCTGTTTCGGCGGAGTGAGCGGAGGCCCCGAACAGAAAGGGCAGACAGGCTTCGCGAGGGTGCCCGTCCATCCGATCCGCTGCGCTTCCTTCCATGTGATGCCCCCGGGCTCGGCCGAGCGTGCGTAATTCTGCTGGCGCCCGCACCCTGCACAGCCTAAGTAGCGCCCTACCCGTCTTTCCTTCCTGCGCTTCATGCTCCCGACCTCCTCTGACCCCACGCACGCCTCGTCTCCGCCCGCCGCTCGCTCTTCTCCACCGAGCGCTTCCGCTCCTCGGCCGTGACCGGCTCTCGCCCACGCAGCTCCACCGCCCGCGCCGCCACGCGCGTCGCCAGCTCCCACTGCGGATCGCTCAGCCCGATCGTCCGCGCCTCCTCCGCGAGCTGCCCCGCGATGCGCTCGTCGCTCGCCGTCCTGAACCTGCCGGTGTGCAGCACCTCCAGCGTCAGCGTCTCGTCGCCGGACTCCGCCACGCGCCGCACGGCCTTGCCGCACGCGATG
>Ga0315273_10004770_pt1 | contig 16678 bp, 16 predicted proteins | sample YL17G02_0_MG_FD_205753 | JGI IMG/M metagenome (GOLD analysis project Ga0315273, IMG submission 205753) | Sediment microbial communities from Yellowstone Lake, YNP, Wyoming, USA - YL17G02_0 | ecosystem: Environmental > Aquatic > Freshwater > Lake > Sediment | place: USA: Wyoming | collected... | reverse complement strand
GACTACCACGTTTGACGTGGTGCCCGCATGCTTTGATTCTCGCGAATGATAGCTGTTAACGAATCGGTCGTCGGTTGCAGCGAGTGGGATTGCCAGCGTTTCATGCTTTTTTCATGCCCGAAAGTTTAGAAAAAAGATCGTCTCTGTGGCTCTCTCATCCTGTCAGTTCAGGAATCGTACTTTCAACCTTTCGGTTAAGAGTCACCAGCCACGCACCAGAACGCTTGCGCGTACGGTACATGGTCACCACTTACGTGGAGTCCCCTTCCATTCAGCTGTCTGGACTTTCCTCCCCGACGAAACGTCGGGGCGAGGATTCAGTGTCCCAGCGCGGCCGTATTATACCACGGAAGCTGTTTCTCCCTTGTCCAATTCACGTTTTCGCGATATGCTACGGGTATGCCAGGTAGTGAATCCGCACATGATGCGAACCTACATGGGCAATATAACAATACATGAAGATAACAGGAGATGAGAAATAGATGAGGTCCGTTTTCGCATCGTTGTGAAACGATGCTGTGCGGATCTACTACCTGGTATGAAGCGGACACTTGCAAAAGAAACAACCACCGTAATCGGTCAGGAGATTCAGCTGAAAGGTTGGATTAACGGAAGGCGTGATCATGGAAAAATCATGTTTCTGGATCTTCGTGATAGATCAGGACTGGTTCAGGTAGTTTCCACAAAAGAACTCGGGGATCCGCGGTCAGAAGATTGCGTTGAAATCGTGGGACTGGTAAAGAAGCGCCCGGATTCCATGGTCAATCCGAAATTGGAGACAGGATCGGTTGAGGTTGAGGCAAAACAAATAACGACAATTTCTAAATCAGAAGAATTTCCGTTTCCGATTGATACGGACGGATATGACATCAATGAAGAAATCCGCAGTAAGTACCGGTATCTTGATCTCCGGAGGCCGAGAATGCAGAGAAACCTCCGGTTGCGTTCACAGATGACGACATTCATCCGGAATTATTTGACAGAGCTGGATTTTGTGGAAGTTGAAACGCCGATTCTGACTAAAACCACTCCTGAAGGCGCACGGGATTTTCTTGTGCCATCGCGACTGCAAAAAGGGAAGTTCTATGCGCTTCCTCAATCTCCGCAGCAATATAAGCAACTCCTGATGGTAGCCGGACTTGAGCGGTATTTCCAATTTGCGCGTTGTTTCCGTGATGAAGACCCGAGGCGTGACCGTGCATATGGGGAATTTACCCAGTTGGATTTGGAGATGTCGTTTATCACCCAGGAAGATATCCTACAGCTTACCGAAGAGATGTTTACGAAACTTGTGAAAAAAATATTTCCGGAAAAGCATATCAGCCAAACACCATGGCCACGGATTCCTCATAAAGAGGCAAAGGCCAAGTATGGTTCAGATAAACCGGACTTGAGGAAAGACAAAAATGATAAAGATGAGCTGGCATTTGCGTGGATTGTGGATTTTCCGCTTTTTACCCAGCAGTCAAAAGAGGATTTTTATCATGGGAGCGGAAGCGCAAAATTCGCGCCGTCGCACCACATGTTCACCGCACCTCACCCTGACGACATTGGGCTCCTCTCAACAGACCCCATGAAAGTACGGGGACTGCAGCATGATTTGGTTTTGAATGGGTTTGAGGTCGGAGGGGGAAGCATCAGGATTCACCAAAAAGAAGTGCAGGAAAAAGTATTTGACCTTATCGGGTTTTCCGGAGAGCAGAAAAAGCAGTTTGAACATATGCTAACCGCGTTTACCTATGGTGTCCCGCCCCATGGGGGAATTGCACCAGGGTTAGACAGATTCCTTATGACGATTCTTGGCGAGCCGAGTGTCCGGGAAGTCATGGCCTACCCGACGTCGGCCTCCGGCCAAGTGAGTGTCATGGACGCGCCAAGTGCGGCTTCCGAGGAACAGCTCAAAGAAGCAGGGATCAGCGTACGGAAATAACCAAAGACACTAATAATATCCTCCTGCCTGACCATCATGATTCTAGGCTTAGAGCACGCAGACGATCCGATTTTTTGTGGTAAAATACATGTACGGTATGCGATTTAAAAACAGGGCGGAAGCAGGGAAAAAATTAGCGCACGCTCTGAGAGCGTATAGAGGGAAAAATGTTGTCGTGTACGCTTTTCCCCGGGGCGGAGTGGTGACGGCGTACGAGATTGCACAAGATCTGAAAGCGCCGCTTGACCTTGTTATTGTCCGCAAAATTGGTCACCCGTATTGCCCGGAATATGCAGTGGGAGTTGTTGCCCAGGACGGGTGTACTCTGTATAACGAAAAAGAAGTTGCCTTGATAGATAAGGTATGGTTACAGCATGAAAGGAGTGAAAAAAGAAAAGAAGCTCAAAGACGGAGAGCTTTGTATAGCCCCGGAGGAGACCCCATATCCGCTGAAGGGAAAATAGCGATTCTCGTTGATGACGGTGTTGCCACAGGACTGACAGCAAAAGTGGGGATTTTGGAACTCAAACATCAAAATCCCAAGAAAATTATTCTTGCTGTTCCGGTATGCCCCAAAAATTTTGCAGATGAAATACGAAAAGAGGGATGTGAGTGCGTTGCTCTTCACACACCGCTTCTTTATACAGGCGCGGTAGGAGCGTATTATGATGAATTTCCACAGGTACCGGATGAGGAGGTTATTCGTTTGATAGCAAAAAGGAAACGATGACAAACGCTTTTTTCTTTCGTATAGTGTAAGAGATGCTTGCAAAAATTCAGTCAGGGGTAGTGGTGGGACTTACCACCGTGGGCATTACGGTTGAGGTAGATATCGCTTCGCAGGGACTTCCGAATTTTACTATTGTTGGACTTCCTGATAAGGCAGTGGAGGAAAGCAGGGAACGGGTACGGGCTGCCATCAAAAATAGCGGCGCAGAGTTTCCTGCCAAGCGGATTACCGTCAATCTGGCTCCTGCCGATCTTCCGAAGGCCGGACCCATGTATGATCTGCCGATAGCGCTCGGCATCCTTATCGCTTCGGAACAATTTTTACCGGAAAAAGAAAGCGCACTGTACATCGGAGAACTTTCCCTTGACGGTGGAGTGAAACACACCAACGGTGTCCTGCCACTCACGTTATTTGCAAAAGATGAAGGAATACATTCCGTGTTTGTCCCGGCAGTGGATGCCAAAGAAGCAGCAATTATCGGAGGCATTGATGTCTACCCTGTCCATTCACTTATTTCTCTTTTCCATCATCTCAATAAACTTGAAGAAATTGTACCCATGCCGCATATTTCTTTTGATGAAATTGAGGAATCCCAGCATTTTGAATTTGATATGGCGGATATTCAGGGACAGGAACAGGTCAAACGCGTTCTGGAGATTGCCGCAGCAGGCGGACACAACCTCTTCATGAAAGGACCGCCCGGGGCAGGCAAAACACTCCTTGCCCGGACACTCCCTTCCATATTACCGTCTCTCACGGAAACAGAAGCATTAGAAGTAACAAAAATATATTCCGTCACCGGCAATCTTCCGCCGGGGGAGTCAATCATTAAACACCGGCCATTCCGTTCTCCCCATCATACGACATCCAGAATCGGGCTCATCGGCGGGAGTGCGCATCCCATACCGGGAGAAATATCCCTTGCTCACCGCGGTGTGTTATTTCTGGACGAGTTTCCGGAATTTCCGAGACACGTCCTGGAAGCGTTACGTCAGCCCATGGAGGATGGGATTGTGACCATCTCACGGGCATCCGGTGCGGTTACCTATCCTTCTAAATTTATGTTGGTTGGAGCGGCTAATCCGTGTCCCTGCGGCAACTACGGTTCCCTTACCAAACGGTGTACCTGTCTTTTGGGAACGGTATCCAGGTATGGAAAGCGGATTTCAGGACCGCTTCTTGACCGCATTGATCTTCATGTTCAGGTGCCGGCGGTACAGGCGGAAAAATTGACGACGAAATTTGAAAAAGGAGAATCATCAGAATCTGTCCGGAAACGGGTGCAAAAAGCACGTACGGTTCAGGTAAAGCGGTTTGAAAAAATCAATATTCAGTCCAATGCAGAGATGAGCAACAAAATGGTGAAAGAGTGGTGTCCGTTGTCCGATGAGACGATGAAATTTTTGCGTCAGGCAATTTCGCAGTTTTCACTCTCTGCCCGTGGATACTACCGGATGATAAAAGTCGCACGGACGGTCGCAGATCTGTCCGGAGATACAGATATAACTACTGTACACATCGCTGAAGCCCTCCAATACCGTCCGAATGAGGAAAACAACTAACCCCCTCTTTTTCCATGAATCATGAATAAAGAGGGGGTAAAAATTTTTAATTAAAAATTCAATTATCCGCCGATTTTGAACATTCCTGTTCCGCATTTCGGGCATTTGCCTTTTAATGCCGGTTTTCCGTTTTTCAGCGTGACTTTCACTGCATCCGGATCTTCTTGTTTTGCTCTGCATTTTACACAGTACATTGTTGCCATAGATTATCACCACCTCTCTTAGAAACTGTTTACGAGTTACTACGAGTAATTACAGTTTCTTAGACCCTTCCGAAGTCCCGACGTACGGTCGGGACGAAGGAGGGCTAATCCTTTTGCCTATCCCACCACTCTCCAAATAATTATTTGTCCGATCAGAATACACACAGTTAGTGCAAGTGTCATCATGAGATCTTTTTTTATCGCTAAAAATTCCTGGGGATCCAGGGTCAGGACATCATGGGTTTCATTTCTGGGAGCTGATTGTTTCAAAGTAAACGTTGGGGTAAATACGGAAGATGACTGTGTCGGAAGATGTTCTCTACTTGGTTCTGCACTATCAGGAAGGGAAGAAACAATCGAAATTTTTCTTCGATATTCTGCTATGATTTTTTCCCTCTTTGTTTTTTTTGGCATAGCCTCATTCCGTTCGTGGCTAGAAGCGTATCACAGCTTCATTAGCCTTGTCAATTGGAAAGAGCCTAAAAAGTCATTGACAAAATTTCTTTGACCCCGTAGCATGATGTTTACTAAGGGTCCGTTTACAAATATCTTCAAAGATATTTGTGAATACGGCCATTTGTGTCGCATTTTTTAAATACACACGTTTTAAAATATATACGGATGCGACCAAAGAGTGTTCACTTTTATGTCAATAATAACAATTGGTATTCTTGTATTAGCGCTTTGGAACATTATTATTTCCATTTTTGTTTTTCGAATGGTATCTCATTATAATCGTTTAACATTTGGGGTAAGTACTCATTCATTAAAAGAGTCATTAGAAAGAATATTGGAGGCGTACACAAAGAATAAAAAAGATATCGCTGTCCTTTCACAAGCAATAACAAAACTGGAGATTGAAGGAACAACACATTTACAGCGTATAGGCATTGTCCGGTTTAATCCATTTTCAGATACAGGAGGCAGTCAGAGTTTCACCATAGCAATTTTAGATAAGGAAGACAACGGGATGGTCATGACTTCTCTCTATGCACGAACCGGTAACCGGTGGTATATTAAATATATTAAAGCTGGTGTTGGCCAAGACGTAGAACTTTCAAAAGAAGAAAAAACAGCTATTAAAAATACAAAATAGATTCAAAAAGAAATAGTATGGAACAAACAATATCTCAACCGAAAACAGAAAGGGTGAACATGAATATAAAGCAAAAACAGCTTATATTTTTTGGCGTGATTGGTATTGCGCTTTATTTAGTGTCTACGGGTATTTCTTACGGGCTTTTTTCCACACTTGGAAAAAAAAATAGTAATACAGCTACGCAAACTACTCTCACGGTTCCTTCAACAAAGCCGCAACGGCATTTTCTCACAGATCCTTCTGTTCCAAAGGATCAAATGTGCCCTTTAAACGGCGAAATGTACACCAAACAGGAAAAAGAAATTTGGGATAAGAGGCGGCCGCTTGCTGTGATGATTGAAAATAATGCAGAAGCCCGTCCTCAATCCGGATTATCCTTCGCTGACGTGGTATATGAATCAATTGCTGAAGGTGGGATTAGCCGGTTTATGGCTGTATTTTACTGCGGAATTTCTACAGGAAATGTGCTTTTGGCACCAGTGCGAAGTGCCCGAACGTATTATTTACCATGGGTATTGGAATATGATGCACTATATGCTCATGTGGGAGGAGCCGGTAATTGTAATGATGATACGGTAGACGAACGTGCAAAAGCACTCTGTCAGATAGATGAGTGGCGTATAAAAGATATGGATCAATTTGGCATTTCTTTTCCCACCTGTTATCGAAACTATGACAGATTAGATCATCCGGTTGCTACAGAACATACCATGGTTTGTCAAACAGATAAGCTGTTTAAACTCGCAGGGGACCGTGGATGGACGAATGTAGACAGTAAGGGTGTGTCCTGGGATAAGAATTTTGAACCATGGAAATTTAAAGATGACGCCAAAGAAGCGGATCGGGGAATCACCAATACCATTAGTTTTGTTGCATGGAAGGGATATGAAAAAGATTACGGCGTCCAATGGGATTATGATAAAACAACAAATACGTATAAAAAAAACAATGGCGGAGCCCCGCATAAAGATTTAGAAACGGACGAACAATTAACGGCTAAGGCAGTTGTTATTCAGTTTGCCAAAGAGATTGGTCCGGTTGATGACCATATGCATCTTTTGTATAACACTATCGGAACAGGAACTGGACTTCTTTTTGAAGACGGAAAAGCGGAGAAAATTACCTGGGAAAAGGAAGATAGGACAAGCAGAACTAAATTTATCAGTGCAAGCGGGAAAGAAATACAATTTACGCGCGGGCAGTTATGGATACACATGCTCCCGACTGGCACGGCTGTCACATACTAGCCCTGTCAGAACTGCCTCAAATAAAAAAAAGGATATCTATATGCCAGGTAGTGAAGTTTCGACACGCCTTTATCTTTGCCATAAACAGTAACTATCTGGAATTTTAGTAAAACATGATCATTGAAAGGAGATTGAGTTTTTGACGGCGTAATCGGCAAAGGTCGAAACTCTACTACCTGGTATGCCTCTAGAAGATATTATTATTTCTCGGGTACGGAGAAAAATACTGGAATTATTTCTTACAAATCCCGGATCCATATTTCATGTCAGAGATATCGTACGCAGGATCTCGGAAGAAATAAACGCAGTGAGACGCGAACTTGCCCACATGGAGAAAGCGGGAATGGTAACGAAAGAGCAACGGGCAAACCGCTTGTTTTACGCATTCCGAAAGGATTATCCATTATATTACAATTTGCTGGAATTGATTGTAAAATCGTCCGGTTTAGGATGGGAAATGATTAAACGGAGAGTAAAGCTGGGAAAGATAAAATTCGTGATGTTTTCCGGAAGATTCATAAGAGGAATAGTGCCAAAAAATGCCAATGATATCGATGCGCTTATCGTTGGAAATGTTGTATTACCTGAGTTATCACAACTTATTAAATCTGAAGAGGCGAAACGGGGAAGAGAACTCAATTATACGGTCATGACGGAAGAAGAGTTTGACTATAGAAAAAGACGCCGGGATCCGTTTATTGTTTCAATTCTGGATGGATCCCGAATTATGATTATCGGAGATGAAGAAGAGTTAGTGCGCACCTCATAACCAGGTAGTGAAACTTCAGAAGATTATGTTCTTTTATGTTTATGTACTGGAAAATAAGACTAATAAATTGTATATTGGATCAACACGGGATTTAGTTCGAAGGGTAAAAGAACATAATCTTGGATTGAATGCATCGACGAAATTATATAAACCATGGAGATTAATTTACTATGAAGCATGTATCAATGAAACAGATGCAAAACGTCGTGAGAACTATCTTAAAACAAATCAAGGAGGGAGGCTTCTCAAGCGTAGAATAAAGGAATACCTTTATGTTCGACGTTTTGCCTGAAGTTCTACTACCTGGCATGGCAAAAAATCCCCGGAAACTTTTTATTTTTCTTCTCATTCTTACTTTCATAGTAGCGATTATTGATTTGCCGGAAAAACTTACCATTTCAATTCCCTGGCAGGGAGGGAGGATTCAGAAAGAAATAAATCCGCCAAATATTAATATCCAAGTGGGAAGTTTGAAGCTGCAAAAGACATTTACCACGCATTTAGGATTGGATTTAGCGGGAGGGATACACGTGGCTCTTGAGGCGGATATGAAAAATATACCGGCAGAGAGCCGTATGAGCGCTTTGGAATCAGCCAGGCAGGTTATTGAGAGGAGGGTGAATTTTTTTGGAGTATCCGAGCCGGTTGTACAACATGTAAAAAGTGGAGAAACCTATCGTGTGATTGTAGAACTGCCCGGAGTCACAAATATTGATCAGGCATTATCTCTTATCGGACAGACGGCAAAGTTAGAGTTTCGTGAGTTAACCGATGATCAGGAATCAACCCAGGCGGCATTTCTTTTTCCGACGCTTGAAAATACTCAACAGGTTGATTTGACAGGAAAGGATTTAAAAAGAGCAACACTCTCATTTAACAGTAATAACGGAGAGCCGGAAGTAGCCATTGAGTTTACTCCGGATGGTGGTAAAAAATTTGCAGACATTACCAAACGATTGATAGGCAAACCTCTGGCCATTTTTTTGGACGATACTCCTCTCATGTGGCCGACGGTGAAAACAGAAATCACTGACGGCAGCGGAATCATATCCGGAGGATTTACGTTTGACGAGGCAAAGAGACTCACCCTTCAGCTCAATGCAGGAGCACTCCCCGTACCGGTTACGGTTGTTGAAAAAAGGATTGTCGGGGCCACACTTGGAGCAGATTCTGTTTCCAAAAGTGTCCGCGCCGGACTTATCGGACTTGGGATTGTAGCTCTGTTTATGATACTCAAATACGGATGGTTAGGATTGTATGCAGATTTGGCGCTTTTTGTGTATGGACTCATCACTCTAGCATTGTACCGTCTCATCCCTGTCACTCTTACCCTTCCGGGTATTGCAGGATTTATTCTGTCTATCGGTATGGCAGTGGATGCCAATATTTTGATTTTTGAACGGTTTAAAGAGGAATATCGGAAAGGGAAACCTTGGCAGATTGCTATGGAGCTTGGATTTGGAAAAGCATGGGACAGCATACGGGATGCGAATTTTACGACCATTATCACATCTATCATTCTCTACAATCCGGGTAATTGGGATTTCCTTCCAAGTTCCGGATTGGTCCGGGGATTTGCGGCGACGCTTTTTATCGGAGTCGTCATAAGTCTTTTTACGGGTATCATCGTAACCCGTACTTTTATCCGTGTTTTATACAGAGGTCCTAAAGGAGGAAAAGCATGATACGGTTTTCTAAATATATCTGGATTTACATCGTGTTGTCCTCGTTGGTTTTAGTACCCGGAATTTATTCGCTTATTACATGGGGTCTTCGACCGTCCATTGATTTTACCGGAGGCACCGTATTGGAATTGACCTTGGAAAACAAATTGACCAACGACACAATACGGGAAATCGCGAAAACAAATGCAATTGATCTCGTTGAAATCCAGCAAAGCGGAAAAAATACCTATACGTTTCGCATAAAACCAACCACGGAAAGTGCCGTTGATGCGTTTCAGTCACAGCTGGGAAAAGAAGGAGGGAACATCGATCTTTTGAGAAAGGATACCGTGGGTCCGGTTATCGGAAAAGAATTACTCTCCAAAGCCATCGTAGCATCGATTTTTGTTGTGATTGCTATCCTTTCATATGTAGCTTACGCTTTTAAAAGTTTCCGGTTTGGAATAGCGGCTGTAGCATCACTGGTCCATGACATGCTTATCATGTTTGGAAGTTTTTCACTCCTGGGACATTTTTTTGGTGTTGAAGTGGACACGCTTTTTGTCACCGCATTTTTGACTACGATGAGTTTTTCCGTGCACGACACCATAGTGATTTTTGACCGAATCCGGGAATACCGCAAAAAAGATTCAAGAACCAATTTGGCAACCGTAAGTGATGTCGCCCTTACTGAAACCATGGGAAGGTCGCTGGTAAATTCATTTACCATTATGTTTATGTTGCTGTCACTGGTTCTTATGGGAGGGGAAACAGTCAGATGGTTTGCGGTGGCCCTTCTTATCGGAACCGTCACAGGGACCTATTCATCTCCGTTTGTGGCCACTCCGGTTTTGCTTCTTCTGGATAGATGGCAACAGAAGAGAGGGTAAATATTATTTTTATAAACGGGTCCTGGCACGCGTTTTTCCCCGTCCGACGTCCTCATCCCGCATGTCTCTAGTGAGATTCCATTAATCTTTTGACCACATAAATATCCTACATGAGTTTTATCAAGGAAATTGTGGCACTTGCGGGATTGCGGGCGCTCGACGGGGATCCCCTAACGCGTGCCACCCGCCAAAATAAGAATGTCAAAAATAAATATAAATTTGAAACACGACCCAAGAACGAGGCGCGCGGGGAGCGTAAAAAATTTTATTCGGCTTCACTTCCTCTTTAGGAGAAAATAAATGGACAATATATTGCTTGGAACTGAAGTCCGAAAAAATTTTTTATGCGACCGCAAGCGCGCTCAGGAGAGAACGTAAGATAAATGCGTGACAGGTCCCGAAACTACTATGATGTAATGTTTTTTTTCATTTCTTCGATTTTTGATAAAAGAAGTTCCCGGTCGTTTGCAAGTTTCCCTTCGTCCACTTCCTGAAAAAGTGTTTCAAGCGTTTTTCCAATGATTGGTCCCGGCTTGCAATCAAAAATTTTCATTACATCAAATCCGTTTACCTTGAGATCCCGGACGGAAAATGGTTGTTTCTGTACTTCTTCAAGTCGTTGTTTAAATAATTCCAAGCGCCATGATGTTTCTCTGGCTCCTCCTCCAAGTCTGTCGCCAATTCTTAGTGCCAGCGAATCCTCGAGATTATCTTTCCCGACATGACGGATAAATCTCCGTATTGCACTGTCTGTTTGCCGTTCATCGACAGAAAATTGATGCCACCTGATAAGTGTGAGGACTTTATCCGTGTCTTTTTTGGATAAACGGAGACGCATACATATGGTTTTTGCAATTTTTGCCCCGACCAATTCATGGTTATAAAACGTGATGACCCCTTCTGCATCCTGATGAAATGTCGGGGGTTTTCCGATATCATGGAGAAGTGTTGCCAGACGCACAATAGGATCAGGAGACGGGCAGGACTTGAGTGACATCACAGAGTGCATTCCTACGTCATATAAATGGTGACGTTTCGGACTTTTTTGTGGAGTTGTAAATGACGCGTCAAGTTCAGGAAGAATATAAGAAAGGATATCCGTATTTTTCATAAGCAGTATCCCGTCTGAAGCGTACGGACTTTTAATAAGTTTTAGCAGTTCATCGCGTACCCGTTCGGCAGAAATTTCCGTAATGAGTTTTGCTGATGTTTTTATAGCCTGAAAGGTTTCTCCTTCAATAGTAAATCCGAGTTCTGATGCGATACGTATTGCGCGCATTATGCGGAGAGCATCTTCAGAAAACCGTTCTTCCGGATTTCCGACCGCACGCATCACTTTATTCTCAATATCAGACATGCCGTTGTACGGATCAAAAAACGTTTTTCCGTCATAGGCAATGGCATTGATAGTAAAATCACGTCTTCCTAAATCTCCGTCAAGAGTTTTTCCCCATGCGATTTTGTCCGGATGACGCCTGTCCGAATACCCCCCCTCACTCCGAAAAGTTGTTATTTCATAAATATCCTCAACTTCATCAGTCTGTTCTCTGTTATCTGTTATCTGTTTTCTTATTTTTATCCCCACTGTTCCAAAGAGGTTGTCATAGAAACTATCCGGAAAAATTTTAAGAATTTCCTCCGGTGTGGCATCGGTTGTGTAGTCCCATCCTGAAGTAGATTTTCCCATGATCATGTCCCGCACAGACCCACCGACAGCATAGACTTGGAAGCCGTGATCATGAAGTGTATCGATAATATTTTGTGCTTTCTGCGGAAGCGGAATCATAGTTCTTATGATACCATAGAGACCATGAAAAAATGGAATATTAAAGCAAAAATAAAAGACGGTGACCATACCCCTGAAAAAATTATTGAAATACTCCTAAAGGACCGGGGAATTCATACAAAAAAGGAGAGAGAACTGTTTTTTCACCCAAAAAATCCAAATGATTTATCTCCTGAAGATGTAAAAATCGAAAACGCTGTTTTAAAGAAAGTGATTATCCGGATCCAAAAAGCAATACAGGAAAAAGAATCAATCGTTGTGTACGCTGATTACGATGCGGACGGGATTACTGCCGGTGCCATCCTGTGGGAAGCGCTGTACCAATTGGGTGCCCGCGTCATGCCGTATATCCCAATCAGGCAGGAAGAGGGATATGGATTTTCTGAAAAAGGATTGGACAGTATCAAAAAAGACTATAATCCGACGCTGGTCATTTCCGTGGATCATGGGATTACGGCTCACACTCTGGTGAAGTACGCCAAAACGCTTGGGATGGAAATCATCGTTACGGATCACCATCTGAAGCCAAAACAAATACCGGAATGTCTCATTCTCCACACCACAGAATTATCGGGCGCAGGCGTTGCGTATTTTTTGGCAAAAGAACTCTTTTTTTCTTCCGAAGAACTACCTGCCCTCAATGCTTCGCATAGCGATGCAGGCGGGCGAACTACGAACTATGAGCTAATAGCCCTTGCCGCAATCGGCACGATTGCGGATATGGTACCGATGGTAGGCCCCAACCGGTCCATTGTGAAGTACGGATTAGAAGCGTTAAACATCACAAAACGTCTCGGACTGGTTGCTCTTATTGAAAATGCGGGACTTACTGGCGGATCATTAACCACATATAGTATTTCCCATATGATTGCTCCAAGGCTCAATGCCATGGGGAGACTCACAAGCGCCATGGATGCGTTACGGCTTTTATGTACCAAAAAGAAAGACAGGGCAGAAGAACTGGCTGAAACCTTGGGATTAACCAACAAAGAGCGTCAGCAAATGACTTTGGATTCGGTGTTCCATGCCAAAAGTGAAGTTGAAAAGCTGTACGGAAAAGAGTTCCTTGGCAAAATGGTAGTCATTTCTCATGCGTCGTATAATCCCGGAATCATCGGGCTTGTTGCCGGGAAACTCATGGAAGAACATTACCGTCCGGTGATCGTCATAGCAGTAGGAGAGGTGATTTCAAAAGCATCTGCCCGTTCCATATCCGGATTTAATATCGTGGAGGCAATCCGGAGTTTTCAGGAATTATTGATTGACGTGGGAGGACATCCGTTGGCCGCAGGATTTACTATTGAAACAAAACAAATTGCATTGTTTCAGGAAAAAATTCAAGAGTATGCAGATACTCACATTACGGACGAAATGCTCAGTCGGACACTCGTCATCGACCTTGAATTACCCATTGAAATGGTGACCGAAGATCTTTGGGAAAGGATGAAGGATTTTGAGCCGTATGGTCTGGGCAATCCCGAACCGGTTTTTGCAACCCGCCATGTGAGCGCAACTGATGTCCGGCGCATTGGGAAAGATCAAAAGCACCTCAAATTCCGCATTCAATCACCAACAATAGACGCAATTGGTTTTAACATGGGAGATCTCTACCTGCAACTGAACACTAATAAGACAGTTGATATTGCGTATACCATCGATATGAATGAGTGGAACGGAAATCGGACTATTCAGTTGAAAATAAAAGACATTGTTTAATTCCGTACGTGAAGGCATCTCAATTCTTGTCAAGTTTAAAAAAGGAACGTACAATGATAACCACATGAAAAAGAAATATTCATTCTTCCATTATAGAATTCCAAAATCACCATTTTTGTGGCTAAGGTTTATTTTTTTAGTTCTTCTTCTCCTTCTTATTCCTCTTGTTCTTCTGAATTTTCAGAAAAAAATTGTTTTAACAGAAAAACCATCCGTTATTCCCACTCCAACTATACCGATTCCGTCTCCCGCTGCCTATCCTGTAAATAAGACCAATATATTTCCGGGTGATGAAATATCAGCAGCAGGAGTAGTGGTTGTTGATGTTGATTCACATGTGTATTTATATAAACGTAATGAGGACATGATGCTCTCACCGGCTTCAACGACAAAATTATTAACAGCGCTTGTTGCTTTAGACGTGTATAAACCTGAAGATGTGGTTACCATAGGCATTCTTTCTGTAAACGGTCAATCGATGGGGCTTGTATCAGGAGAAAAAATTACTGTTGAAAATTTGTTGTACGGCTCCCTTGTCCAATCCGGTAATGATGCAGCACAGGCTCTTGCCGAGTTTTATCCTGAAGGAGTGGACAGGTTTGTAGAGAAAATGAATGAAAAAGCAAAAACACTTCATATGGATCAGAGCCATTTCACCAATTCGATGGGATTTGACGGTCCGGAACATAAAGTAACACCAAAAGATTTATCTCTTCTTGCTCTTGCGGCTATTCAAAACAAAGTAATTGCAAAGATAGTCGCCATACCACAAATTACCGTTTCGGATGTGAATCATATTTATTTCCATAAACTATCAAATGTGAATCAGTTATTAGGAAAGATTCCCGGGGTGGGAGGTATAAAAACCGGATGGACTGAAGCCGCTGGCGAAAATCTGATTACCTATATTGAACGGAATGATCGAAAAATTATTTTTGTGGTACTTCATAGTAAAGACCGTTTCGGGGATACAACAAAACTTATTGATTGGGTTTTTGAGAATTACCGGTGGGAAAATTTGAATAAGGAATAACGAATTACGAATAAGGGGAATAATAATTCACTATTCATTATTCCTTCTTCATTATTCCTGGATTTATTCCGTCCATGGAGGAGCTACTGCCGGCACGTACGCCATAAATCCATTATCGCCTTCAAATACAAAAATTGGCTGAAGATAGGTTTGTGAATCCAAGGAGTCGTAATATCCAAGGTACACTTTCCGTATGACCACATCTTTTCTGTCGCCTTTTGGGAAACGGGCGATATATCCGGCACCGCCTTGCAGCTCCTGCCACGCTTGTGTACTTGTTTTTAGGGTATATGTAGCATTTGTCAGTGGATCAATAGGCCAATAGTTATAGGAAAATTCTAAGAGTCTTTTTTTGGATATTTTTGACCCGGAATAAATAAATGTGATTGGGCCCTGATCCGGATTAGGATAGAAAATTTTCGTACCGGCAATTTCTCCGCGGAAATAATCAATGCGCAGTGCATCCGCCTGCGAATGGCTCGTGGTGAGAATCAAGCTGTCTCCTGAAAATTTTAGGAATTGAATAGTGTTTGTTCCATTTGCAATATCCCCCCAGTACAACAAGTAATTTTGAAGGACCCCTTGTGCTTCCATAAGCGCAGTTTCAGGAAGAGGCACATTACGCTCGGTAAAAAGAGATGTATCTTGCTGGTAGAGATACCGTAGTGTAAAGTTTTTTGATACGGTATCGTACTGCATTTGCCGTAATGGTTCCTGTGGATCAGTGAATTTATAGAGATATTTTGTTTCCGGTACTGGTTCGTCTGTAAATTCGAGTTGTTTTGCAAATTCCTTTGCATTGGTGAGAGCCAAAAGATTAGCGGGGTTTTTTGGCATAAAAAATACCATTGCAGACTCCGATGCCGGAGGAACATATCCTTCTACTGTTTCTAAACGGTATCGAAGATCTGAAGCTTCGGTCATTGTAGGAAATTTTATGGCAGAAAGTTTACCAAACGCATGATTGGCAGGTGTCGGAGGCGGAGGAAATAGCATGAGCCAAATTGCTGCAAATATTCCCCAACTCAGTCTGACAATTATGTATAGAATCAAACCTAATATCGCCCAATTAATTGCGCGTCTGGTGTGATATGCGGTGATAGTGAGGGACGCCATATGGTCAGTATTTAGTATATCGTATCTAGTATACAATATTTACCAGCATGATGGCTTCATGATATCATCACAACATGAGACTCATTCGTACCCGCATTGCTCCCTCTCCAACCGGTCTTGATTTGCACATTGGCAACGCATACACAGCACTTATCAACTATGTATTTGCTAAAAAGCATAAAGGCCAGTTCATTATCCGCATAGAAGATACAGACAGGGCACGGTTCGTTGAAGGATCTGAAAAACGTATTTTAAAATCACTTGACTGGCTTGGAATTCCGCATGATGAAGGACCGGACATTGGTGGCCCGTATACGCCATATCGCCAATCCGAACGGTTGCCTTTGTATAAAAAGTATGCGGAAGAATTGGTGGAAAAAGGGCATGCATATTATTGTTTCTGTACACAAGAGCGTTTGGAACAAATGCGAAAAATTCAGGTACAGGAGCATAAACCTCCGATGTATGACGGACTATGCAAAACGATTCCGCCCGTTGAGGCGAAAAAAAGAAAGGAAAACGGTGAAGAATGCGTTATCCGTCTCAATGTTCCCGATGCAGGAGTGACAGCGTTTCATGATTGTATACGGGGAGATATTTCATTTGAAAACGCTCTTATTGATGACCAAGTGCTGTTGAAATCCGATGGATTTCCAACGTATCACTTGGGAGTGGTCGTTGATGATTACCTCATGGAAATTACTCATATTATCAGGGGAGAGGAATGGATATCCTCCACTCCCAAACACATTCTTCTGTATACCTATCTCGGATGGGAATTACCGGAATTTGCTCATGTATCTGTCTTGCGAAATCCCGACAAAAGTAAATTAAGCAAACGGAAAAATCCCGTATGGGTAGGAGACTACAGAAAAAAAGGATACCTCCCTGAAGTGCTGAAAAATTATTTAGCGCACATGGCGTGGTCGCATC
>Ga0315273_10004769_pt1 | contig 16681 bp, 9 predicted proteins | sample YL17G02_0_MG_FD_205753 | JGI IMG/M metagenome (GOLD analysis project Ga0315273, IMG submission 205753) | Sediment microbial communities from Yellowstone Lake, YNP, Wyoming, USA - YL17G02_0 | ecosystem: Environmental > Aquatic > Freshwater > Lake > Sediment | place: USA: Wyoming | collected... | reverse complement strand
GAGACCGGGATGCCAGTCAGCGTGGTGGCGAACAATGTGACCGCGCCCGCGGTCTCGGCGCAGAAGCCGCCCACCGGCTGCAGCTTGGTGAGGCCCATGCCCATGGTCTTCACGATCCGCCAGCCGCCCATCATGGTGCCCAGCCCGATCGCGGTGAAGCTCGCCATCACCACCCAGATCGGCACCGCGAACTCGCCGTGCAGATAACCGGTCGAATACAACAGCGCGGTGATGATGCCCATGGTCTTCTGCGCGTCGTTGCCACCGTGGCCGAGGCTGAACGCCGCCGCCGACACGAGCTGTAATCGCCGGAACAACCGGTCGACGTTGGTGGGACTCCATCGGCGGAAGATCCACATCACCGCCCACATCACGAACCAGCCCAGCGCCAGACCGATCAGCGGCGACAGCACGATGAACTGGGCGATCTTGACCAGGCCCTTCATGACCACCGCCTGCGGCCCCACCGCGACCACCGCCGCGCCCACGAACCCGCCGATGAGCGCGTGTGACGACGAGGTCGGCAGCCCCAGCCACCACGTGATGAGATTCCACACGATGGCGCCCAGCACCCCCGCGAAGATGATCTGCGGTGTCACCACCGACGGATCCACCACGCCCTTGCCCACCATCTTGGCCACGTGGACGCCGAACACCGCGAACGCCGCGAAGTTGAAGAACCCGGCCCACACCACCGCGACCCGCGGACTCAGCACGCGGGTGCTCACCACGGTGGCGATCGAGTTGGCGGCATCGTGGAAGCCGTTGATGAAGTCGAACAACAGCGCGGCGGCGATGATCGCCCAGATGAAGGGTGGGAAATGCATCACGTCAGCGTGCCTTCAGGACGATGCTTTCGATCGCGTTGGCGACGTCCTCGCACTGGTCGGCCGCCGATTCGAGCCGGCCGTACAGCTCCTTCCAGCGCAGCACGTCGAGCACGTCGTGGTGGCCGCTGAACAGTTCGGCGACCGCGTTGCGCGAGATGCCGTCGGCCTCGTTCTCGAGCCGGTTGATCTCGACCGTGAAGGACATCAGGTTCTTGAGGTCCTTGAGATGCGAGACGGCCTGCTCGATCTGCCGGCTGCTCGCCACCAGCACGGTGGTGAGCTTGCGGGCCTCCTCGGTGGAGGAGGTCACCTTGAACAGCAGCAGCCGGCTGCCGATCGCCTCGGCCGAATCGAGCACGTCGTCGAGACCGCTCGCCAGCGAGTGGATGTCCTCGCGGTCGAGCGGGGTGATGAAGGTGCGATTGAGCCGCTCGAAGATCTCGTGCGTGACGAGATCGCCCTGGTGCTCGACATCCTTGAGCGCCACGGCGCGCGCCTCGAGATCGTCGAATCGATGCATCATCTCGTGCAACTGCTCGCAGCCCTGACGGACGAGAACGGCCTGCCGGATGAACAGAGCGAAGAAATCGTCTTCGCGCGGGAACCACGAGAACACGGGGACCTCGCGTTGGTGGGAGCGGCCGTGGCGCGGTGTGAGGACCGCGCCGTGGGTGTCGCGCGGGGGAAGCTCTAGCACGGGCGGGTCACATCCGGCAATGCCGCGCCCGGATGCTATGCTGCCCTCCGCCCCCCGGCCGTCCGGCCGGTGCCGGGCGGGGCCATGGAGGACCCGCGCGTGGACAGTGTCGACCTCGCGGTCATCGGCGGGGGCATCACCGGTCTCGGCGTGGCGCGGCTGGCGGCGCGCCACGGCCTGAGCGTGGCGCTGTTCGAGCGCGGTGACCTGGCCGCCGGCGCCAGCAGCGCCTCGAGCCACATGCTGCACGGCGGGCTGCGATACCTCGAGCACGGGCACTTCGCGCTCGTTCGCGAGTCCCTGGCCGAGCGCGGCGACCTGCTGCGCATGGCGCCGGCGCTGGCGCGCCCGGCGCGCTTCGTGGTGCCGTTCTATCGCGGCGACCGCCGGCCACCCTGGATGATGAGACTCGGGCTCGCGTTCTACGACGCGCTCGCGGGCAGACGGAACCTGGCGCCGCATTCGGCCGTGCGCCCGGCCGAGGCGCTGGCGCTGGAGCCCGGCCTGGCGCGCGAGGACCTGCGCGGCGCCGGGCTCTACACCGACGTGGTGATGGACGACGCGCGCCTCGCCATCGCGGTGGCGCTCGACGCGGCGGCACGCGGCGCGAAGCTGCACACCTGGACCGAGGTGACCGCGGCGCGGCCGGCCGGGGACGGCGGGCTCGAGGTGATCGCTCGTGACCGCCTCGACGGCACCGAGCGGCGGGTCGTGGCGAGGGTGCTGGTGAACGCCGCCGGCGCATGGGCGGACGCCGTGCGCACCCGGCTCAAGCGCGCGCTCGAGCCGGGCAGCGCCGATCCGCCCGCGCTGCTGCGCCCCACGCGCGGCGTGCACCTGGTGTACCCCGCGCTCACCCGCGGGCACGGCATCACCGCCTTCGCCCCCTCCGATGGCCGGGTGTTCTTCGTGGTCCCGTTCGGCGCGCACTCGCTGGTGGGCACCACCGAGACCGAGGTGGCCTCGGGTGCCGACGACTCGGCCTGGCGCACCAGCGCCGAGGAGGTGCGCTACCTTCGCGCGGCGTTGCGGCGCGTGCTGCCGGGGCCGTCGGGCCAGGCGCCGCTCGCCGTGTTCGCCGGCGTGCGCCCGTTGCTGGCTTCGAGCGGCGACATCGACGCGGCGCCGCGCGAGCACCTGGTGCTGGAAGAGGGCGCGCTGCTCACCGTGGTCGGTGGCAAGTACACCGGGTTCCGCATCATGGCCCGCGACGTCGTGCGCCGGCTGCTGCCCCGCTTCGGGCGTACCGCCGACGCGCTCGCCGACCCGGTGGAGGTGCTGCCCGCGCTTCCCCCCGATGGCACCGAGCCCGCCCGGCTCGCCGCCTGGGCCGCTAAGGACGGGTTCGCACGCACGCTCGAGGACGTCATCCGCCGCCGCAGCCTGCTGTGGCTCACCCCCGACCGCGGCCGCGTCGCCGCGCCGGTCGTGGCCGCGGCGCTCGCCGAAGCGCTCGGCTGGGACGCCACGCGCACCTCGGCCGCGCTGCAGGAGTTCCACGCCCGGCTCGAGGACGAGGAACGCATGCTGGTCGACACCCGGGAGGCCCGATGAGACCCGATCGCGTGCTCGCCATCGACCAGGGCACCACCGGCTCGACCGCGCTGGTGATCGGCGCCGACGGCGCCGTGCTGGGACGCGGCTACTCGGAACTTCCACAGCATTTCCCGAAACCCGGCTGGGTGGAACACGACGGCGGGGAGATCTGGCGCAGCGTGCTCGTCGCCGTGCGCGGCGCGCTGCGCGCCTCGCGCACGAGCGCGTCGCGGCTGTGCGCCATCGGCATCACCAACCAGCGCGAGACCGTGCTGGTGTGGGATCGCGGGACGAGCAGGCCGCTCGCGCGCGCCATCGTATGGCAGGACCGCCGCACCGCCACGCACTGCGGGCGGCTGAAGCGGCGCGGGCTCGAGGGCGGGATCCGCCGCCGCACCGGGCTGGTGCTCGATCCGTATTTCTCGGCCACCAAGTTGAGCTGGATGCTCGAGCATGTGCGGGGACTCGGTGAGAAGGCGCGGAGCGGGCGCGCCGCGTTCGGCACCGTGGACAGCTGGCTGCTGTGGAAGCTCACCTCCGGGCGCGTGCACGCCACCGACCCCACCAACGCCTCGCGCACCATGCTGTACGACATCACGCACCAGCGCTGGGATCCGTGGCTGCTCGGGCATTTCGGCGTGCCCGCCGCGATGCTGCCCGCGGTGCTGCCGTCGAGCGGCGAGTTCGGACGCACGCACGGCGTGCCCGGCCTGCCCGACGGCATCCCGATCGCCGGGATCGCCGGTGACCAGCAGGCGGCGTTGTTCGGGCAGGGTTGTGTCGCCGCCGGCCAGAGCAAGAACACCTATGGCACGGGCTGCTTCCTGCTCACGCATACCGGCACGAAGCCGGTGCGCTCGCACGCCGGATTGCTCACCACCGTCGCGTGCGGCCCGCGCGGCGGCATCGCCTACGCGCTCGAGGGCAGCGTGTTCATCGCCGGCGCCGCGCTGCAGTGGCTGCGCGACGGTCTCGGCGTGATCGGGGACGCCGCCGAGAGCGAGGCGCTGGCGCGTAGCGTCAAGGACACCGGTGGCGTGGTGTTGGTGCCCGCGTTCGTCGGACTCGGCGCGCCGCACTGGCGCGCCGACGTGCGCGGCGCGATGTTCGGCCTCACGCGCGGCACCGGGCGCGCCGAGATCGTGCGCGCCGCACTCGAGTCGCTCGCGTTCCAGAGCCGCGACGTGGTCGAGGCCATGGCGCGTGACGCCGGCCGGCGCGTTCGGGTGCTGCGCGTCGACGGCGGGGCGGCCGCCAACGACTGGCTCATGCAGTACCAGGCCGACCTGCTTGGCGTGCCGGTCGAGCGCCCGCGCGTGCTCGAGACCACCGCCTTCGGCGCCGGTCTGCTGGCCGGCATGGGCGTCGGTCTGTGGAAGACGCCGCATCAGCTCGGCCGCGCGCGCCGCATCGAGCGCGTGTTCCGGCCGAAGCGCGACGCGAGATGGCGTGCGGGCGAGATCGCACGCTGGAAGCGCGCGGTGAAGGCCCTGCTGGCGATGGAGGCCGGGGCGTAGGAAGCCACGGCTCGATCCAGTCCCGTCGGGGCGGGTCGGCGGGACTTCGCGGATACCGCGTCCGTGGCGGCGTGTCGCGGTACGCGACCACGCGGAGCCGGCATGACCGCGGCTGCGAAGACGTGGGTAGCACCGCCCTTCGCACGGAGGATTACCGCTCGCCCTCGCCGGGTTCGGGTGCTAGCCTCCGGTCTGGTTCTCCGATCCGCTCGGCGCAGCCTCAACAGCGCGGAGATTTGTCATGGAGAAGCGTTCCCGCATCCCCACCTGCGGCTTCACGTGACCCCTGGCACGTGACCCCTGAGTCTGCCTGCGCTCTGTTCCCCAGCGGACTTCGCACGCGCGCAAGGCCGCTCCCCCGTGCGCGTGCTGCGGGGCCGGATCCCATCGCAACCGGAGGTCCCACCATGAAGCGTCTCATTCTCGGGTTCATCCTGCTCGCGTCTCTGGTCGCATTGCCGGCACTGGCCACCGTGCCATCGACGATGAGTTACCAGGGAGTGCTCACCGACGCCGGCGGCAATCTCGTTCCGGATGGCCCGTACAACCTGACGTTCAAGATCTACACCGTCCCGGTCGCCGGAGCTCCGATCTGGACCGAAGTCGATGTCGCGGTGCCGGTGACCAAGGGCGGCTTCAGCGTCGTCCTGGGCAACGTGGCCTCACTCGGTTCGCTGGCATTCGACGTGAAGTACTACCTCGGGGTCACCGTGGCGGCGGGGCCGGAACTGTCGCCGCGCGTGGAACTCGCCGCATCGCCTTACGGGATGTCACTCCGCTTGCCGTTCGCGGGGACCGAGTCGAGCGCGGGGCCGGTGCTGAGCATCCACAACGGCGGCGCGGGGGCCGCGATCACGGCCGATCCGCGGCTGGATGTCGGATCGCCGACCAGCAACGGCCGGTTGAATTGGTATCAGAACGGCTCGGCGAATCCGGCCGGGATCCTCGACGTCTGTTCTTCGGGCGGCGGCGAATGGGCATTGTATGACCCTGCGGCCAACCTCTTCTCCAGCGCCTACAACTATGGCCCGGATGCGGGATGGTTCTACGTTCTCACCGGTTCCTTCTTCACCGGTATCGGGATGGGCGGCCTCTCGAGCGCGACGACGGGATGGTACGGGACGGCCAGTACTGCCAACTTCGACATGGGACTCACGGGTGACATCTCCGTCGCGCTCCCGGCCAATTCCATCGACTCCTACGAGACCCTGGACGAGCCCGGGATCGCCCAGGGGCATCTCAGCGTCGGCAGCGTGTCGCTCGCCACGACCATGACGGACATCGTGTCGGTCACGATCACGTCGCCTGCCGCCGGCTACATCGTGGTCGAGGCCGACGGCCAGCACAATGCCGCCGGGATCGGCTCGACCTATAACTACGCTGCGTTGCAGATCACCGAGACCTCTGGCGCCGCACAGGACTTCGCTCATTATTTCTACTCGGGTTATGGCAGCGTCGCTCCCGATGGCGCCAACTTCCATCCCGTGTCGGTCCGTCGCACCTATTACAAGGGTGCGGGCACGTATACCTTCTATTTCCAGGGATTCAAGACGCAGGGCGCGTCGCTCTCCAACTACGTATTCAACCCGACGATCACCGCGACCTACTACCCGACCTCGTACGGCTCCGTGACCGAGGTCGCCAGCGCGAGCGAGGCGACCCAGTTCTCACAGACCCGGCAGATCACCGCGTCATCCGATGGCCAGAGCGCGCCCACCTCGACGGACGTGCTCGTGGACCTGCGCGAGCTGGAGCTGAAGGTGGCCAGGCAGCAGGCGGCGCTGGCGAAGACCCAGGCGGACCTGGCGCGGGCGCAGTTCGCGGCGCAGGCCAGGGCCCAGGCGGCGCGCGTCTCCGTCGCCAGGAAGCCGTGATGCACGTCATGCACCTCGACGCGGTCGTGGAGTTCACATCGAACGGTGAGGAGGTCATGACATGAGGACGCACGGGACGGTGAGGGCGATGACGGGCCTGCTGGCCCTGCTGGTCGCCACCACCGCATCGGCCCACCCGAGTGGACGGGTGGTGGCGAACGGCGGCACGACGAGTACAGGCGGGGGAAGGATCCTCTACGGCACGGTGGGCCAGGCCGCGGTCGGCGTGAGCGGGGGTGCGAGCAGGATCGTGTGCTCGGGCTTCTGGTGCTTCGGAGGCTCACGCGTGGTGGCCGTGGATGACGGCGGCGGTCCGCCCGGCGGTCCGGGTGCGTCGCTGCCGAAGGAGCTGGCCTTCGGACTGCCGGCGCCGAATCCGACGCGCGGGGACACGCGGTTCACGCTGGCCCTTCCGAAGGCGGCAAGCGTGTCGCTGACGGTGTACGACGTCTCGGGGCGGCAACTGGGTGAGACGGTGTCGCAGGTGATGGACGCCGGGTATCACCAGTTGTTCTGGCGCGCGCCGGAGGGACACTCGGGAGTGTTCTTCGCACGACTGGAGGTGGACGGCGCGGTCAAGGGGCAGCGCCGGATCGTGCTGGTACGGTGAGCGGGGGAAGCCCCGGCTCGATGCGCTGAAGCCCACCTGCGGCCACCCTCCGGGGGTCGCCGCAGGTGTCTGATGGAGCACCTGGGTCGCCCCCGCGGCCGCGCGGACACCTCCTACGGCGTCCGCGCCCAGCGGATCAGCTCGGGAAGCGTCATGTCCTTTCCGTACATCAGCATGCCGAGCCGGAACACGCGTCCGGCGACCAATCGCATGAACACGCACGCCGCGATCAGCAGCGCGAGCGCCACCTCCCACCACGCGGCGGCGCCGAGCACGAGCCGGGTGGGGATCATCACCGGCGAGAGCAGCGGGATCTGCGAGAGCACCATCATCGCGGGGGAATCGGGGTTCTCGACCAGGGCTCCGAGGAAGCACAACGGGATGAGCGGGAGGATGATGAAGTTGCCCTGCCACTTCGAAGCACGAACGTGTTCGGGGTGACTCCGGTAGCGAGCATCCATTCCCCTCGCCTATCATGCCGCCCATGTCGAACAGACGCCGTCGGTCCGTGGCGGTCGGTCCGCAGCCCGCCCGCCCGGAGCCAGATCCGGCCGGGCGCGGAAGCGATCCCGGCGACAGACGACCACTGGCCATGGCCCTCTGGTCGGCGCTCGCCCTGCTCTCGCTGTCCCGGGCGGTCCTCTCGTTCATCCCGACGATGTCGGCATGGAGCCTGAATCTTCACCGGTTTCTCCCGCCGGTGGCGGCTTGGTTGCCCTGGTCCATCGCGACCCTGGGCCTGGTCCCCGCGATCGCTCGGCGCCTCACGCCCGGGCTGGATCGCGCTGGGTCGTGGATCGCGAGCGCCCCGGCAGTCTCCACCCTGGTGTGGGCCACGGGGGCGGCACTCCTCGTGTTCACGACGCCCGACCAGGCGCGGTTCGTCGGCGACTTCATCCTGCGCGAGAGCACTCTGCGGGAGCACCTGGCAGGGACCACATGGTATCCGCAGGCGCTGCCGCTCGATCTCCTCATCCACGAGCGCTTCGCCCGGTGGATCATGGACGTCCTCACCATGGATCCCAACGGTGCCGGCCGCCTGATCGGCGCGGTCGAGGCGGCGATGCTCGGCGCGCTCGCGGTCCAATTCGTCCGCGTGCTCCAGTTGCGCGGGGCGATGGCCTTCGCCGCCGCATCGATCCTCTTCTGGGGCGGCTACCTCACGCTGTTCACCGGCTACAACAAGGCCTTCTCCGAGATGTGTCTGATGACGGCGGCGGTGGGCGTGTTCGGGCTCGACGTCGTCCGCCGTGGACGCGGACTGTCGATGCTCGGCATCACACTCTCCATCGCCCTCCTCCTCCACCGCTCCGCCCTCGGACTGCTGCCTGCGGCCTGCGTTGCCGGCGCGATCTGGCTCCGGACGCACGACGGTGGCCGGGGATGGCGGCGGCGTGAATTCATCGTGGCATCCGGGCTGCCACTCGTCGTTCTGATCCTGATGGCTCCGCGATTGATCACGATCGTCACCCAGATCGATCCGATGCACTTCGCGCCGGAGACCGTCCGCCGGAGCGGGTTGCTGGCCACGACGTTCGGCGGCGGGCGCACGACCGACATGTCGAACCTGCTCGTGATGCTCTCGCCGTTCGCGATCCTCCTGCCATTGCTCGCCGCTCTCGGCGGGCGGCCCCACGCACGCGAGGCGCTGGTCGTGGGGGCGCTCGCACTGCCGTTCGTGCTCGTCGTACCGTTGATCCACCCTGGCCAGGGCTACATCCGGGACTGGGACGACTTCGCATCCGCGGGTGTCGCGCTGTCGCTCGCGACCGCGTGGCTCGCCGCCGGAGCCCTGCGCGCGACCCGAAGTTCGCTTTGGCTCGCCACATCGCTCACGCTCGGCGTGGCCGCGCCTTCGCTCCAATGGATGCTCCACGGTGGCGATCTCGACCGGGCGCTCACTCGAGCCGAAGCGTTCATGAAGGAACCGCCGCCGCGATCGACCATGGAGCGCTATACGACGTGGGGATACATCGGCGAGCGCGCGGCGTCGACCGGCCGCCTCGAACGTTCGGCAGGGGCCTACGCCGAGGCGGCCAGGGCCATCGCGAGCCCCCACATCCTCCATCAGTGGGCGATGATCGAAGTCCAGCGCGGCAACTTCACGGGTGCGCGGAGCATCTACTCTCGCCTCGTCCAGCGGAACCCTCGAGATGTCTTTGCGTGGTGGATGCTCGCCGGCGCGTGCTCCCAGCTCGAGGACTGGGACGAGGCGTACCACGCCACGCGACAGGTGCTCGCGTTGGACCCGGCGCACGTCGGGGCCCGGCAGGCACTCGCGGACATGGAGCGCACTCGACCCGGGATCGTCCGGCCCCCCCCCACGAAGATCGTGGAGAAGTGACCGCCCCGATGGCATCCGATGGGTTGTGCTCCGAAGATTGGGTATGCGCTTCGCGAAGATCTCGTCCCGATTGACTCGGAGGCGGCGCATCGGACCGCTACGAGGCGTACCGAAGGTGATGTCGGTGGTTGTTGGCCAGGTAGCGGGTCGTCAGTCCCCGGTCGTATTGCTCGCGCCAGGCCTGCGGCAACCCGACCCGCTCGACGAACCGCCGCTCGGCCAGGATCTCGGCAGGCTGCCAGCCGCGTGACTCGACCCCGAGTTGCATCGCCGGCGTCGAGTCGCGCCGCCGCTCGGAGAAGCTCTTGACGTAGTTGCGCCACACCAGTAGCACCCACAACCGCTCGATCGCGCTCTGGCGGCGCTTGGAGAAGGCAATCGTCTCGCGCTTGTGGTTGGCGCTGCTATGGCGCACCAGCAGATCGAGCAGGTTGACGGGGAACAGCGGGTTGCGGCTGGTGCGGGCGATGCGAGAGCTGATGGTGTGGTGGCTCACCGAAAGATGGCGCAGGCGCTTGAGCGCCCGCGGGTAGTCGGCGTGCTCGTCGGTGTGCAACTCGAGCGGCTGAGGAGCCGGGCACAGGGCGCCGAGCAGGGCAGTGACGTCACGCTCGACCGCACGTGGGTCGGGCCGCCCGTGGCGGCGCTCGAGCCAGGCGCGGCGCTTCTTCTGGGCGGCACGCATGGCGCCACTCCGGCGCAACTCGGAGGCGGTGAAACCATAGAAGAAGTGACTCCGGCCGACAGCGGTGTGGACGCCGATGGGCGCATACTGGCTGAACTCGAAGCCGACGAAGGTGTCGAGGCTGAGCGGTTCTTGCACGGGCGGACGCCGCTCCTGATGGAACAGCAGGCAGTGCCGTCCGAGGCGGGCGGTCTGGCCAAGCACGAGGTGGGGCGAGCAGCTGAGGGCGCGGGCGATCTGGCGGTAGCCGGAGCAAGCCAGCAGGCGGCCGAACAGCTCACCGAGGATCGGGCGCTTGAGCCAGTAGCAGGAGGCGAAGGTCTGGGTGGAGAAGCGACGCCGGCAGTGACAGCAGCGGAATCGCCGGATACGATGCGGTGCACGGGCGCGGGGGTAGAAGCCGATCCGAACGAAATGCCACAACTGCCGCTCCCCCTTGTGGAAGTGGCACTCCGGGTTGGGGCAGTGGGGTGGGATGAAGTCCTGTTCGAAATCCGGCATGCTGCAGCGTTATCGCATCCTCCGCGCCAGACCCAATCTCGGGAGCACAATGCATCCGATGCCGTCGCCATCGAGGAGACCCGGGTCCTCCCCCGCGCGTCCTTCGGGGTCCACGGCCGGTGACGCGATCCCCGGGAGCCGGCACGGAAGCGGAGCACGCCCGTGCCCCGGCGGAGCCGCATCCGGCGACTGGAGCCGGCCTGCGCGCGGGTGTTAGGCTCGACGTGTCATCGCGTGCGCTCGTGGGCCGGCCGCGTCCACCCGATGCCGCGTGAGTCGTTCCGATCCGTGCCCACGATGGGCCGCATCCCATATCGAGAGGGTCGCACCATGTTCAAGCTCACGCACCTGATGGTCGCCGCGCTGCTGGCCTGCGCGATCGCTCCCGCGTTCGCCGCCGAGACGTCCGATGCCACCCCCACCGACCCGCTCCGCTTCGGTGGGCCGGTCACGGTGAAGAAGCCGGTGAGCATCGCCAAGCTGGCGAAGAGCCCCGAGAAGTTCGCGGGCAAGACCCTGCGTCTCGAAGGCGTGGTGAAGAACGTATGCCAGGGAGCGGGTTGCTGGGTCGAGGTCGCGGACGGGAAGGGCGCGAGCTTCATCGCGCGCAGTCTGGACGAGTCGATCCTGCTGCCCAAGGACTGCCAGGGGCGCAAGGTGGTGGTGCAGGGTCTGCTCACCACGATGCCCCAGGACAAGGCCGAGGAGCCGGTGGAGAAGGGACACGATTGCCCGCGTCCGAGCTACGTGCTGTCCACGCAGGGCGTGGAGCTGGCCACGCGCTAGGCTGGGCCGCGCCTGCCAGGCCCCCGCACCGAGGATGAGTGGGGCAATGGCCATCGCGCGACTCGATCGCGGTCGAAGGGGCCGGTCCTCGCGGGCCGGCCCCTTCTCGATGCTGCGGGAGTGCTCAATGCACGATCGCGACCTTGCTCACGAGCGTCGTTCCGCCACGCGTGAGCCGGATGAGGTAGACGCCACCGGGGAGCGTACGCGTGCCAGCCACCGTGTACGCGTGGCGTCCCGGCCCCAGACTCCCCACCTCCTCCGACCGCACACGCCGGCCGGCGAGATCGATCAGTTCGAGGGTCGCCGCCGTCCGGTCCGGCAGCGTGAACGCGACCCGCAGCTCGCCTTCGGCCGGGTTGGGATGAGCACCCTGCAGCGCGAACGCGAGTGTGCGCGGGATCGTCAGCACCGCCTCGGTGGTCCACGCTTCCTCGGGAGCGCCGAGATGGAGGCGATATCCGTAGGTGCTGCCCGCGGTGACGGCATGATCGGTGAAGCGCAGGTAGCCCTCTCCGTCCGCCTCCGTCGTGCCGATGGCCGCCCACGCGCCGGCTCCCTCCCGGCGCTCGACGGTGCCCTTCGCCCCCGACGACGAGGCGACGTACCACACCAGGCGGGCGAGGTCCGGATCGGCTTCGGCCGAGACCAGTGACAGCGCGATCGACGTCACGGTGTCGGCATGGATGGTCAGCGGCACCGCGAGCCGGCTCTCGTCCGGATCGTTGGTGTGGATCACGAGCGACTCGGCATAGACCCCCACCTCGAGACCACGGCCGTCGATCCCGAGCGTCACCTGCTGGCTCCCCGCGGGCGGGACCACCCCCGCGGTCGGCGACACGTGCACGAGGCTCGCCGGGATCAGCCGAAGGAACGCTCTCATGATCTCGAGCATGGTCGCGTCGTCGATCCGGGTCCCGGTCGTGGTGGCGAACAACAGGTAGTACAGCCGCTCGTTGCCGCCGAATCCCGAAACCCGATCGAAGTCGCTGTTGGTGTCCGGCGAATAGGCATGCGTCAGCCCCGGCGGGTCCCGCACCACGATCAGATGATTCACCGAGGCGTCACCAGCGCCGTAGACGCGCTTGACGAATCCGCGGTACGGCACGCCGCCCTGGCTCACGTCGAGTGTGGCGGCATCCACCGAGCCGTATCCGTCGGCGCCCAGATCCCCTTCGATCGTGAAGCTCGTCGCCCCGTCGAGATCGGCCGCGAACACGAACAGGCCCGGGTACTTGCGTGTGAAGTAGCCGCCACCGGGACCGAGGAACGGGCTGGGGGAGATGCCCGTGTCCGAATACGGGATCGGCTTCCCGAGACTGGTGGCGAGCATGTTCCCGAGATCGAACATGTCGTTGCCGCCATCCATGATGCCGGTGCCGGTGATCCCGTCCACGAACTCGAACCGGTCCGGGATCGCGGCGGTGACCTCCGCGAAGCGTAGATCGAGCGCGTCGCGCACCTCCGTGAGCGTCCCGCCGGACGCCGCGTGCACGGCTCCGGCAGCCCGCAGGGGCGACATGCCGACGCTGCGCGACCGGGAGACGGGCCGTGACAGGCGGGCTCCGGCTTCGGGACCCATGGTGAGGACCGGACCCGGAGCCGGTGGGACGCCCAGGAGGACACCGTCGTTCTTCGGCACCGCCCGCACCGCGGTGGCCGTGCTCGGCGGGGCGCTCGCGATCACCACCCCCGTGTCGACCGGCACGATTTCGGCGCTCCATGCGAGCGGGGTGGGTCCGAGATTGTCGATCGTGAACGGGGTGCTGCTCTGCTGGCCGATCGTGACCATGGCGTCCACCGCGATCACCGGCAGATGGACGTCGGGCGGCGGTACCGCTTCACCCGTGACCGGCAGGATGAACGGCGACTCGTCCGGATCATCGCTGGTGATCAACAGGCTCGAGGCGATCGGTCCGGACGACGGAGCAGTGAGCGTGACACCGACCTCGACCGCGGTGTCGGAGGGCGCCAACTGGAACGCCACCGGCTGGATGGTGCAGATGTATCCCGGATCGGCGAGCTGGATCGAGCTCACGTGAAGGACCTGGCTGCCGTGGTTCGATACCCGGAAAGTCCGGTGTCTCGCCTCACCCACGAATACGGAATCGAAGTCGAGCGTCGCGACATCCACCGCCACATCGGGCGCCCCGGTGACGTGCAGGTGGACGGGAACCCGGATCTCCGCCTCATCCGGATCGTCGCTCGCGACGACGAGGTCGGCACGATAGTCACCATCGCCGAGGCCATCGGCGACAAACCGGGCCTGCGGAGAGCCGGTCTGTCCCGCCGCGACGACCCCCGAATCGGGGACGACCGTCAGCCAGCGCCAGGCCCCGAGCGAACCGTGTCCCACGTCGGGGATGAGGTCCGTGGGACCCAGGTCGTTGCCGACCACCGCGTCGACATCGACACCGGAAGCCCCTCCCGTGATCGCGGACCGTGGCAGCGTGAACCGCACCGTCAGCGTGGAATAGGACGCGGGGAACGAGCCCGCGTAGGTACCGAGCGCGTCGAAAAGGTCCACGATGCCGTTGGAGAGCTGGAACATGTAGACGAACCAATCCGCGCCGATGTCCTGGCCCGGAACGCCGTATGGCGGAGGCGCCCCGGTCGTCGCATCGCGATCGGTGTCGAGCGAGACGACCGCGCCGAAATCCGGAGCGGCGAAGACGGTCGAGAGATCGATCTGGATCGTGAGCGAATCGTCGTCGATCCGGCCGCTCAGGGCGACGGCGTCGACCAGTCCGCCGTCACCCGACGGATCGGTGGCGATGACCGGCAACGTCGCCTGGCTCGCCTCGAACGCCTCCGGGGTGGCCGCAGACGGACCCATGCCGGGCGCGAACGCACGTCCCGCCAGACTTGAAGACCTGGCGGCGGAGCCGGGCCGGCGCGCGGCGAACGGCATCGCTCCCACCGCGGTGGGAACCGCGGCGGACCGCGCCGGCAGCGTCGGGGGAGAACCCCAGAACGGCACCGGCGACGAATGGAGCGTGGCGCGCGGCGATGACGCCGCCACCGATGACGTGTACTCCAAGCGGATGTGGTAATCGAGATCGCTCCCGCCGACATTGCCGATCGAGAGCGGCGTCTGCTGCCTTCCTCCGCTGAACAACGACGCGCTCAGTGAATCCGGCCCCACGGTGATATCGGGTGGCAGCGCGCCGACACCGTCCATGGCGACCGTCAGCGAGCTGTCGATGGGATCGTCGCTCACCAGCGTCAGCGTCGACGACAGCGGCCCGGCCGCCGGTGGCGTGAACTGCACGGCCACCGTGGTGCTCTCGGTGGGCGCGAGGTCGAAGCTCGCCGGTGTCGGGACGCACCGCGGATCGGCGGAGGTGATCGCGCTCACATGGAGAACGTCGGTGCCACGGTTGATGACCTCGAGCGTCTCGCTCCGCGCCATGCCCACGAACACCGTGCCGAAGTGCAGCGCCGTGGGCCGCACCGCGATCCGCGGCGCGCCGATGACGTGCAGATGCACCGGGCGCGCGAGTTGCGGCGTCACGGGGTCGTCGCTGCGCACCGCCAGCGTCGCGCGATAGTCGCCGGGGTAGAGCCCGGTGGCATCGAGCGTGACGCCCACGTCCGACTGGCTGCCCGGAGGCACGGTGCCTTCGCTCGCCGCCAGACGCAGCCAGCTCAGCGCCGTTCCGCCGATGCGGATCTCGTCCCACCACGCCTCGGAACCCGGGTCGAAGTTATAGAGATCGACTCTGGTGAAGGCCGTGATCCCATAACCGTTGAAGAAGATGCCCGTCATGACCGGCGAGTCGTTCACGTAGGAGTCGAACGTCCTGGCGACGAAGTCGATATTGCGGAACTCGATGTGGTACCAGGTCAGGGGGCTGAAGCTGAAAGAGGAATAGCCGTTGACGTAGAACGATCCGTACAAGGCGATGAAGAAGATCCCCGCATAACCCGCCGTGCTGTCGCCGAGGACGAAATAGCCGTTGGCGGTGGCCGAGCTGCCCGGCCGCACCCAGAAGCTCACGGATCCGGGCTGACCGGGGACCAGGTCATGATACAGACCGGTGTAGTGCCCCACCGTGACCGAGTTCATGATATGCAGACTGCGCTGGCTGCCGTTCGCCGCGGTCGCGGTGGTGATCTCGTAGGGATTGCCGAAGCCGGAGTCGGTCCAGCCGTTGGCGTCCCCGTCCTCGAACCCGTCCTGGAACGGCAATGGCGCCACGCTGGCCCGCCCGATCGGTCGCGCCACGGCCGTGCCGGACGCGGTGCGCGGCGGCGACTCCTCCGGACGCAGCGGACGCGTCGCCGACCGCGCCACCGCTCGTGGGGCACCGCCGGCCGGCTCGACCGCGATGGTGAAGTGCAGGTCGCTGGCGCCGGTGTTCGCGATCGACAGCGTCTGCCCGATGACTTCACCCGTCACCGCGGCCGCGCTGAGCGAATCCGGAGTCACTCCGATCAGCGGCGGCAGCCGCCCCGCACCCGTCAGGGCGACATGGACGGAAGCGCTGTCGGGGTCGTCACTGTCGATGGTGAGTGTCGCGATCACGGGCTGGTCCACGCCCGGCGAGAAGTCGACGTGGACGACCGCGCTGTCGCGCGGCGCGATGACGAGACTCGTGAGCTGCGGCACGAACTGGGAATCGCTGGCGGCGATCTGCGTGACGTGGAGCGTATCGCTGCCGGGATTGACGATCCGGATCGAGTCGCGTCGCGTCGCCGTGACGAACACCGTCCCGAAATCGAGCGTGGTCGGCCACACCGCGATCCGTGGGACACCGGTGACGTGGAGTCCGATCGGAAGGCGCAGCCGCGGGCGTGACGGGTCGTTCGAATCGATCACCAGCTTCGCCGAATAGTCCCCTCCGAGCAGCGTCGAGGCGTCCAGGTGCACGGTATGGTCGAACGCCTGACCCGACCCGAGCGTGCCACCGGCTGGCTCCACCCATGCCCAGCTCCGGCCGATGGTGACGTGGCCGATGTCCGGGACCCAGTCCGTCGGGCCGAAACTGTAGCCGCAGGCCAGGTCGGCATCGACCGCGGTCGCGCCGGGCGCGATCGCGACGAGCGGGATCGCGAATCGGAACGATCGGTCCGCCGTGGTCACCGGGTAGGAACCGACGTAGAAACCGCTCCCCGTCTGGTACACGTCCACGGCACCCGATCCGAGTGCGAAGAAGTAGACGACGTAGTCCGTCCCGACATCCTGGCCCGGCGATCCATAGTAAGGCGGGAAACCGGTGGTGGGATCGCGATCGGTGTCGAGCGACATCGCGCCACCGAAATCGTACGGCGAGAACACCGAGGCCATCTCGACCTCGA
>Ga0315273_10004767_pt1 | contig 16687 bp, 9 predicted proteins | sample YL17G02_0_MG_FD_205753 | JGI IMG/M metagenome (GOLD analysis project Ga0315273, IMG submission 205753) | Sediment microbial communities from Yellowstone Lake, YNP, Wyoming, USA - YL17G02_0 | ecosystem: Environmental > Aquatic > Freshwater > Lake > Sediment | place: USA: Wyoming | collected... | reverse complement strand
GATCGGTCCTGTTTCTGCCTCGAGAGCTTCGCGATCCTGTTTCGTTCTGTTATGCGACGCAAACCCAGGAAGACGCTCCTGACAAAATTGTCGATAATGAAACGAAAGAGAACTTGGTTGACACGCATAGTCTGCCCGTCATCAGCTGTCTTCATTTCCCAAGACGCCATCAAACAGTTGAAGATCCCTATGTCCCAGCACAGAGTCTCCATCTGCTGAACCAAGGAATTGCCGTCATTCGGATCATTGAGGGCAGTCCTCCAGAATCGCCAGCGGGTCAAGAACTCATCATCAGTCATATCGGAGATGGTATCATGTCCGCTTCTATATGCGGAATGTCGCGCTCAAGTTCACTTCCGATCAATACTTCCATTTCGGGGCCCGACTTGAGACGGAGCCGACTTGAATCGTGACGCGTGAAGCTCAAGAAGCCAGGCGAAGAATAACCGACGTTACTCCTTCTCGAACCCGTGGCTGGTGAACTTCAGCGTTCGACTGTTTTCTGTGACTGTGCGCACAACCTGATCCGAAACGCCATTCGGTACCTCGGCCTCCACCTCAAGCGTGACTGTCACTCTCGCGCCGACCAAGCCGGATAAATGGGCGATCACCTCGTCGGCAACAACGCTGGCGTCTCTACCCACCCGGGCAGGGTCCAGACCGACGGTGCCGTGGAAACGCTTGGGCTGTGTCTCCACGAGTTGGGGGGTCGGCGTACCGCCAGCGCCAGAAACTGCCCCCGGTGAAGCCTCTCCTTCCCTGCCCGTGGGCGCTTCAGCAGACGGGGGCGTCACCTTCTCTGCATCCAACTGTTTTCGAGCAATGTCGAACCTCACTAGAAAGCCGGGTGAGGCCTCATCACCGAGCGACACGATCTGGCCACCTCGCAGTCCGGGGTAACGCCCGGCGCTCTCGTCGTAGCTATCGGCATATGCGAAGGAATCCTGGTCCCAGGTCAGCAGTTCAAGGCCATCGCGAATTGCTCCGAGCAACACAGAAGGGTCCTTCAAACGTGGAAGGTACAGATACCGGGCGAAATCCTCTACAAGCTGTTTGATCCGGACGTCCCGTTCGCCGCGCCACAGGGGTATCTTGTCGAGATACATGCGCAGCATCGTGGGCGCAAAGCTGGTGATTAGCAGCTCCTCACCCCGTAGCTTCTTGCTTGCTCGTTCCGCCAATGCGTCTTGTCCGGTGAGCCGCAGAGCCTGCCACCCTACTGCGGCTTGGGGGGAAGACTGCACTGGAACCAGGAGCCACTGGTATGTCTCCGGCAGCCGTGCCACAACGTCGCTGCTGGCTCCCGTCTTCTGTGCCTCTGCCTGTTTCGCCTGGAAGGGTGAGATACCGAGTGTGTTGCTCTCAGATATGATCGACTCCCACGCCAAGTAGCGCCGTGCTGCCTCATCGAGGTCCTGAAGCCGCGTCTTATCCGCTGCGAGAAATACCAACGTGTTGCGAAACAATCGTGGGGTGTTCCCGCGTGATTCGAGAATCGATTTCGCGGCGATCTCAGCGGCGTTGCCTTGCTCTTTGCTGTATGGCTGATCGACCTTTAGCACAACAAGTCGTGCATCCAGGTCATCGGGAATGTCCTGGCCAGACTGTGGCATGGCGTGGACGCGTCGGAAATCGCCCGTTCGGCGAAGATCAGACCGAATGCGATCTTCCAGTTCTTTGACAACCTTGTCTGGGGCACGCTTCAGCAGCTCAGCGCGATCCTCAGCAAGTTTCGTTACCGTGGGCTGGGTCGAGTACCAGTAGCGCGGCCCGTCCTGGTACAAGTAGGTCGCCGCACCCGCAAGCCGGCGCAGCGCATCCCCGAAGATCGCAGGCGACTCGCCGGGCATGACACAGCCAAGCTTCACCCTCCGATCCTCCAATCCTTGGTGAGCTGCCGTAGCTGTAGGGGCCGATCCCAGGTAGATGGCACGCGCTACCCGACGGCACGCAGCAAGCTTGCCCAGATTGGGAATCTCGCCGTCAAGGCGCAGCGGCAGCGAGTTGGGGCCATCCACATCCTTCTCAATAACCGGCACCCAGTTGTCCGAAAGGTAACGCGTCAACTCGAACTGCACCCGAGGGTCGTCGATGGATATGTTTGCTGGCAGGATGAGGGGGTTTCTGTCCCCTTTCTCCCACAGGCTATTGATCACCGCCGCCATCAACCGTAGCACGCCACGGGTGCGCTGGAACTTCACCAGTGTGGACCAATCGCTGTAAAGCCGGTCGAAGATCTCGGGGTGGATCGGATAGGCCGCCTTGATGCGCTTCTCGTAGTCGGCATCGCGGCACTCGGGCGGGAACTCCTCGTGCTGGGTCCGGTAGAAATCCGCGAAAGCCCGCGCTACCACGTCGCGATCTTTGAAATGGTTCGGATCGGTCAGCGGCTCGAACAGCCGCCGCCGCACGATCTCGAACCCCTCCTCGGCCGTCGCTGGACGCCATGAAGCTTCCAGCCGCCCCACCACGTTACGAAGCCGGTTGAGCGCCTCCCGACCACGCTGACCGCCTACCTCCGCATCATCCGCCTGTCCATGGGGTGAGACGCCAGTGTCGGAAGACGGCAAACTGATTACCAGGAGACAGTTCTTCGCAAGTTTCGCCGATTCGGTCAGGACCTGGGCGAAAGAGAACTGCGTCTCAAAGTTGCCCGCCGGCAGATCGCCCTGGTCGTGCAGCTGTCGCGCATAGGCCACCCACTCATCGATCAGGACCAGGCACGGACCGTACTCCTTGAACATCTCGCGCAGCACATCCCCAGGGCTGGTCGCCTGCTCATCATCCGCTTTGACCCGTGCGAAGGCCTTCTTGCCGCCCAGCTGCCACGCGATCTCGCCCCACAGGGTGCGTACGACAGTTCCGTCAGGTTTGGTGACCGGGTTGCCCGGTGAGATCTTGTTCCCTACCAGTACCACGCGCCGCACGCTCGGCAGGCTCTTCGACCCCGCTTCCTGCATCACCGCGTCTACGCCGGCCAGCTCACTCGGAGCGATACCTGAGAACAAATGATAGAGCGCGAGCATCGAGTGTGTCTTGCCGCCGCCGAAGTTGGTCTGCAGCTGCACGACTGGGTCCCCACCCTTCCCGGCGAGGCGCTGCACTGCACCGACCAGCATGCCTTTGAGGCTTTGGGTGAGGTAGGTGCGTCGGAAGAACTCAACCGGATTCTTGTACTCGTCGGTGCCTTCACCAAGGTGCACCTGCCAAAGGTCGGCTGCGAACTCGGCCTGCTGGTAGCGACCACTGGCCACATCTGGATGTGGTGTCACCACTTCACGCCAGGGCTTCAGGTTGCCCGTCACCGCACTCTCAATCGCCGTCCCGGCGGTCTTGCGCTTCTCACTCCGCACCTGCTCATCGAAGCGAAGGCGCAGGAGTTCCATCTTCATCTTCTCGATCTCATCTGCCTGTGGCGCTGAGACAGCCGTAAGGAGCCTTCCCGCGGAGTCGATCCCACGGTACGCATCATCACTGGAGAAGTTCTGCTGGTGCGCCCACTTGTTGCGTACATCGCGCAGCTCGCTTACCAAGGTACGCTCAGCCTGCCCGAGGGTATTCTTGAAGACCTCGTGCCACTGGTTCCACATCACAAGAAGGAGCGCCGCGGTGTCCCAGCGCGGTTTTCCCTCTGTCCCGAACAGGTCCGCCTGCGATTCGTTCACCGATGCCTTCGCTTTCTCGAACCACAGCTGCGTGTACTGCTGCTTGAGTTCGCGTTCGACGAAGGGCACGAGTCCTTCCTTGAGAAGTTCCAGTGCCTTGCCGATGCGTTCGTGGTTGGTGACTGCCATGGACTACTCCTCGTTCTCTTCGAACAGTGTAGGTTGCACCTCTCGCGGCCTGCCGACGCCGCGGGCCAGCCGCGTGATCTCCGGCCAGCTCTGCACCAGGGCGTTGTACGAAAGAGCCTCCTGCGCTCGCTTCTTGCGCTCGCAGAGGGTGTACAGGCGGTAGCAAAGTTCCCGGGCAGTCTCAGCTTTCGAACCCAGCTTGGCCGCCAGCTCTGCAGCGGCACTTTCGCCGCCGGCCTCCAGCAGGCGGATCACATGATGAACCATCTCCCACGCGGTGAGCCGGGAGTCCTTCGTGGGGTCCCAATCAGCGGGTAGTTCGTTGGGTCGGAGCAAACGCACCTTGCCGCCCCTCGAGGCCAGAATACCCGCATCGACCATGCCAGCGACGCTGGTGTTTTTTGCCATCGAGAGCGTCTCCGCCACGCCGTATGCACCATCGTCGAAGCCGAATTGCTCGAACCACGCAAGCGCCCAGCGGCTGTCGGCGTCGAAGTCGCCCTCTTGTTCGGCGAGAGCTTCATCGAGGGTCTGGTTGATAAGCGCGAGCGCCTCGCGCACGGTGAGCGCCTTGCCCTCGGCGTCGAGTACCTTTGCGTAACGCGTATAGACCGCCATGCCCGGGCCGATCGCTGCCTGCGCGAGATCGACCGGGGCGACATTGCCGCGTTGCAGGTGTGCAAGCGCTGCCGGCAACTCGGCCTTGAGTGCGGTTACGAACTCGCGGCGCGTGGCAGTTGGCGCTTCAGTCGCCTGCCGCCGGCATACAAGAACGATGCTGGATGCCAGCGCATTGGTGTCATTCCCGGTCATCCGCCCCTGTCGCTCGGTTCGCACTGGCCATGTGCCAGTGATAGCAAAGCCGGCGCGTATCACCGCTTCCAGAAAGGTGTCCCAGCCCGTACTGACGGTGCTGTCGGCGCCGTCGCTCTCGGATTGCTTGAAAGCATAGTAAATGGTAACGGGGAAGGCCGGGTGCGCCTGCTCGGCCAGCCGGTGCATCGCCTGCGTCATGCCGGCCAGGAAGAATGTTTCGGCCTTGTCCTTCGTGCCGTGCCGGTAGGGCGTGGCAACTAACTCCTCGGCTTTGGGTGCGGCGAGCGTCCCAAAGAGACCGGGAAAAGCGGGCTTTAACGCTCGACGAAGCCAGACATAGAAGAAGTCTGAGAGATCAGCGTAGCCAATGTTATCATAGTAGGGCGGGTCGGTGGATATGACATGGACTATGCTTATCGACTGTGTTGCCGCGTCAGCTTGTTCCGCATGACCAATTCCAGCGGCGGTTGCGCCGAACAGTAACGCCTTCACAACATAGTCGAATTGTTTTTCGATGTTGCCCCCGGAATCGGAAAGCGGATTCGCCTCAGCGTAGTCCCAGACCATCGGGATTGCCTGCCGACCAAAGGAGTTGCCGACGATTTCGTTCTTTGGCTGATTGAGCCAAGGGCAAAGGCTGTTCCAGTAGACAGCGCTCTTGTCTATCGCAAACGCCAAGTACACCGAGACGGAATCGGCGTAAGCGGAAGCTGCCGTGCCGCCGTCGCGCAGGGGCTTGGGGTCGGCGGGGAGGCCGGCTTGGAGGGCGTCGCGCTGCACCCGCTCGCGCGCCTCCTGCACCAGGTCGGAGAAGGTCGTCAGCGCCACGAGTTGGCGGGGAGTAAAGAGGTCGCCGTAGGTCTTCAGACCGTACAGCGGCGGCGAGAACCAGCGTGGGTTTTCAGGCATCGCGACCTCCGGCTTCCACGTCGGCTGCGCCGTCAGGGCGATAGCTTCCATCTCCAGCGTCGGCGCGAGATAGACGCGCCCGCGGTCACCCTCGGCGACGATTGCCATAAGTCGCGCACCCATGCGCCCCGCGTTGGCCTCGGCATAGATGTGCTCGCTGGCGATCGGCGTACCCGACATCAGGCACTTGAAGTTCGCGCCACGCGCGAGCTTGGTGCCGTTCTTCGCCGCTTCCGCATCCTTTGGCTTGCCCACAGTCACCGTGAAGCGGTACCCGCCGTTCTCGATCACCGGTTCGACGTAGGCTTCCTTCCCCTCTTTCTTCGACAACATGAAGGTCGAGGCCAGCGGCACTTCGAGCTTGGCGAACGCCGGATTCGGGCTATGCACAGTGCGCGCCCAGAGCCAGGCGATCACGGTGAGCTTCCGGCCGATGTATAGCTCGAGATCGGGACGAATCTTTGCCATGTCCGCTGTGATCTCGATCTTTGGATAGAGATGCCCGATGCGATTTTCCGCCTCGTCGCGCATCCACTTTCCGTAGTAGCGCACGTCCTCGGCCAGCCCCTGCGCGCCGCGCCACTCTTTCGCGATCAGTGACTTGTCGGCGCGAGCCTGAGGGTTCACCGGGGGCTTCCCCGCGAACTTCGGCGGGATCTCGATCATCGCCTTGTTGATTAGCACCGCGACCGGATTGAGATCGCTGGCGTAGCTCTCCAGCCCTAACCGCTGTGCCTCCAGCGGAAGCGAACCGCCGCCCGCGAAAGGGTCGTGAAATCCTGGTAGCTTATGCCGGTCAAACAGCTCCTTGGCACGCGGGTGGTCGGCGTTTTCGGCACAAGTGTAGCGCCAACTCTGCCAGATCTCGTCTCTCGCCTGCTGCAGCACCTTCTCGTTTGTGGTGTTCTCCCAGAGAACCAAGTCTTCGATAATGCGGAACAATCGCTGGCGTTCTTTCTCCTGCGCCTTCTCGGTCTTGAAGAGGTCCGGATGTGCTGATGGGTCATCCACCATCTGTGCAAAGATCACGGCTCTTGCTGCTGCCAGCGGACGCCGCGCCCACCAAAGATGCAGCGTACTGGGATGGCCGTGGCGGATTGATTTCTCCCGAGCTGAGGCCTTGTTGATAGCGTCCAGCGGCAGTGCAACCTCGATGAGCTTCTTTTTATTAGTCATGCCGTTTCCACTTCTTCTGCTTCGAGGTCGGCAGACTCAGTAAGTCCGGTTGCCCTTCGTATCTCTTGCCATATGCGCTCTTGCCGCCAGGCGAGGAATACGTCATAGTCGTCGCTCCATAAAGGTGATGCGGCATCCGTTGGGAGACAGTGAGAAGACAATACTTCGTTGAAGGGAAACCCCTGCGATTTGCGGATATCCGCGAGGTATTCGGAAGGTGGACGATTGTTGATCATTTGGTTGGTGGTGCGGTCGATGAGCGTTCGGTTGAGCACGCAGTCGCGTAGCCGGGACAGCTTAACGGCTTTTTGCTTTTGTAAGAAATCGTCAGGAAAGATGTGATGATCATCGATGCCCTGCTCGTTCATCAGGTTTCCGGTGATAACAGCCTGTGTGTGGAAGTCACGCGCACCGTTGCCGAGAATCAGGCAGATGGCGCCGCGATAGATCGCACGTTGGCGTGGTGTCACATCGCGCAACGCCTTTGGGTCGAAGCGCAGCGATCTAACAGAGTCAGGCACCAGACCGCCTGCGAACCATGTCAAGAGCTCCCCCACATCTTTTGCAGACTGACTGTTGGGCGAGCTATCATATGCCTGTCCGAACACTGCGCACCAGAACCAGCGCTTGAGCTTCTCCCTATATACGCCTGCATCAGGAGTCTTAGGCATACCAGACTTGGCGAGCACTGCAGCCATCGGCGGAAGCATCGTCTGGTAAGGGAGCCACTTGGGTAACACCACCTTGCAGTCATCGCGCAAGATTGTCAGGGCTGCGGAAAGACCCTTCACGACCGGCTGCCACCATCCCTCTATTTCGGCTGGAGTGAGGTTTAGGACGTCACTTCGCCTGCACGTTGGCGTCTTGTGGCTCGCGAGAGCGATGGATTGAAGTAAGTAATATGGATCGACCTCAAAATCGTTGATGATGGGGTTTCCCTTCCGCGCCACATCCCAGAGCTCTCGCAGGTTGATGTTCTGTGGCCAGAAGCGAGCGGTCAGCAACTCAAACACGCTGAGCTTGACTCCAGTGCGGTTCAAAGTCTCGAAGATTGTACAGAGAGCATCGGGTTCTGTCGTATCGGTGAGAGTGACGACCGGGAAATGGTAATCGTCAATAGTCTTGATCCACTGATCGTTGATCTTTGTTAGCGCGTCCAACATCTGGGTGCGCTCGCTCTGCATCATTGGGTTGGTAACCTTTAGCAGCCAATCGAGGAAGCCGCCGGCTCCGCCTTTGAGCACGCTCAAAGGTAGGATAAGCTCCTTGGCCTGCAGGGCGAATATCTCATGCGCCCTGGCCCACTTGGTCGTAGCCCGGATATGGAAAATCGCTTCTTCGAAGTCGCGGCCATCGAGGAGTTTTTTGACGTCGAGGTAGTAGCGGTGTTCGCCGACTCCGTAGAAAGCTTGATAGAGCGAGGTGAGCCGCTGCTGTCCATCAAGTACGAGAAAGGTGTGCTGTTTTCCGTCGAGGTGAGGTGCTCCCTCGAACTCGCGTGCGGCAAAGACGCGCTTCGCATCGCGAACTCGGAGAATACTGCCGGCCGGGTAGTTATTCGCAATCGAAACGATAAGCTCTTGTGTTGCCCCGGGCTCCCACACAAAATCACGCTGGAAGTCGGGCAGCGCCATTGTGCGCGTATGGATCTCTGTGAGAAGATCCTTCAGAGCTCTGGGATTGGTATCTTCAAAAAGACTCATTAGGCACTCCCACTCGCGATTGTATCATGATGGCTCTAATGCCTTTGCGATCAGTTCCGCAAAATCGTAGTTCACGCTCGTAACCGCGAAATCCGGCTCACGCTGAAACGGAGTCCGTAGGTAGTGGACGCGATGTCTTTCACGATCCAGGAACTCTACAATGGCCAGAACGAAGTCCTCGGGCTTGTTAAGCGAGTATAGAATCTCATTGCGGGTCACAGTAATCGTTTCAGCCCCCGCAACGCGTCCTTTCACCTCGATGAACCGCAAGCGCCCGGTACCGGGAATACGGCTTTCGATATCGTAGCCCAGCTTCTCCCCTTCACGATCTACCGGTTCGAAACCAAGACCTCGCTCAACCTCCATTACGACAGCACGAGCGCGGGCGGCCGAAGCCTGAGTGTCCGCCGGCGACATTGGTGCTTCTTGCCGGCTGCCTTTTCGCTTCGCCAGAAGTCCTATCGGTACCACAACAAATCCGCCCAGCACCACAGGGGGCAGGGCGGAGATCTGGCCTTCGAAGTCAAGCTGCTCCAAACGTTTCTGAAGACGCACCTGCAACTCGTCGGCGCGACGCCGCGCTTCCCCTGAGTTGAGGTGATCGTTTCGCTTGCCAGCCTGCTCCTGGAGCTTCAGCTCTTCGGCCCGGTGATCCCAGTAGGTGATTTCCTTGGTAAGCCGGTCTTTCACCGCAGCGCGGGTCTTCCCGATCCACTCCAACCGCCTGTCGCGCACCTCTTTAAGATGCTCAGGCACCACTTGGGCAATCGCATGACCCTGAGCCTTCTGTTCAAGCCCGCGTGTAATCCAGCTGCACTCAGGTCGGTCGAGGATCGCTGAGCCACCGGGTTCGTCGTCCTTGAGCGGTCGGTAGTCCAGGTATGGAGCATAATGCAGGTGGCGGGCGTTTCCAGCCTCATCAATCTCGACATAGAGCATCCGACGCGAAATGGCGCGTCGTTCTCCTGTCCGTGTCAGGCTTGCATCTTGGATCGCATGCTCCAGGTAGAACAACACCCTAGGGGTCTCCCCTGTGTCTCGCTCGTCCACGAGGATGCTACCGCGGCGCAACATGTCGCGGTGGCGCTCCAGCGTGAGGTCAAGCGTCGCATCGAGCAGGGCGTGGCCAGGGCAAACGAATGCTGCCAGAGGCTCACCTTGAGGCGCGATAAGAGATTTCTCGAAGGCAATCCTCTCGTACCGTGGTAGCACTGGGTCACCCATGCCGATTAGGCGGTCGCGGTTGCGCACCGGTGCAGGGACATGGGTAACCTCATAGCGGCGCGGCTCACGCTTTCGAACCGTTCCGCCGAGCCTCTTGAACGCTTCCAGGAAGAACGACTCGATGTAGTGGGGCTGCAGGCGCCGGGCCTCGGCCCGCTCCATTTCTTCCCGAACACGCCTGACGCGGCTTGCGTCCATCACCTCGTGTGCGAGGGCGCGATCCTCCAGCAGGTCCTCAAGCTGGCGTCGGTCGATGGCATCGGCGACAACCTTCGTCAAACGGGCGCGAACTTCGGGAAGCTCCCCGTAACGAACAGCTTCTATCAGAAGGTCACGCAAAGGCCGTCCTTCGAACTGAAGCTTGCCCAGCACGTCGAATACTTGGCCGCCAAGTGCTTTACGAGCCTCCTCAAGTTTCTCAAGTAGTGTACGATATACATCACCTTCCCGCGTCTCCTCGGCTACCAAGTTCCAGAGATGGCACACTTCGGTCTGGCCGATGCGGTGAATGCGACCGAAGCGTTGCTCGATGCGATTTGGGTTCCAGGGGAGGTCATAGTTCACCATAAGGTGCGCTCGTTGCAGGTTGATTCCCTCCCCTGCGGCATCGGTGCCAATCAACACCTGCACCTTGGGATCATGTTTAAAGGATTCCTGCGCCTTTAAACGCTCTTCGCGACCCATACCGCCGTGAATGACAACCACTGCATCCTGGCGGCCTAGAAGCGTGGTAGTTCTATCTTCGAGGTAGCTGAGGGTGTCGCGATGTTCGGTGAACACGACCAGCTTCTGGCGGGGCGACGGTGTAGGCTTCGGAACACCTTCTGCACCGTATGATTTCTTCATCTCGACGCCACCGTGTGCGAGACCTGGATCGGAGAAGATCTCGGTGAGCAAAGTGGCGAGTTCACGCCACTTGCGATCTTCCCCGCTGCGGCGTACCGTCAGCGCCAGCGCCTCCAGATGTTCAAGTGTTGCGATCTCAGCCTTCAACTCTTCGATAGTACGAGCCGCAGTCGCCTGATCGAGGATCTCTTCTTCAGCGGCCTCGACCTCGTTCTCGGGCGCTTCCTCGAGGTCTTCCACATCATCAGGGTCGATCAGGGGAATGCCTGCCGCTATAGCGTTGGCCGCAGCACCCCGCTGGAGGAGTTCCAGCTCACGTAGCCGTTTCTCCAGCCTCTCTCGTCGCCGACGCAGCGACTGATAGATCGCTTCCGGCGAAGAGGCCAGTCGGCGCTGAAGAATCGTAAGGGCAAAACCAACAGTTCCGGCACGTTTATCGTTCTGCAGCGCCTCGGCACGATTGAACTCCTCCCGCACGTAGTCAGTGACATCCTTGTACAGACGCGCCTCGGCATCAGAGAGCCGGTAGGGAACGGTATAGGCAATCCGCTCGGGGAAGAGTGGTGTGCCATCGAACTTGAGCAGCCGCTCCTTGACAACCCTGCGCATGAGGTCTGAGACATCCGAGGTGTGAACCCCATCGCGAAAACGGCCTTCGAAGCGGTCCCCATCAAGCAGCGCCATAAACAGCTGGAAGTCCTCTTCCTTACCGTTGTGTGGGGTTGCGGTCATGAGCAGGAAGTGACGCGTAAGGGTTGAGAGAAGCTGTCCCAGCTTGTAACGCTTGGTGTACTTGATTTCCCCTCCAAAGAACGACGCCGAACACTTGTGGGCTTCGTCGCAGACCACCAGGTCCCAGCGACAATCGGGCGCCGCCAGCTTGGCCTGAACGTCCTCGTTACGCGAGAGCTTGTCCAGGCGGGCAATTATCAGATTGTTCTCAAGAAACCAGTTGCCCGTTCGAGCGGCCTCCAGCTTGTCGTTAGTGAGTATCTCGAAGGGAAGCTGGAAGCGGCGAAACAGCTCATCCTGCCACTGTTCGGCGAGGCTCCCCGGGCACACTACCAGGCAGCGCTGCAGGTCACCACGGACAATAAGCTCCTTGATGAACAGACCGGCCATGATGGTCTTCCCGGCACCGGGGTCGTCCGCCAGCAGGAAGCGAAGTGGCTGTCGAGGGAGCATCTCCTCGTATACGGCAGTGATCTGATGTGGTAATGGCTCGATAAGCGAGGTGTGTACCGCAAGTACCGGATCAAACAAGTGCGCCAAGCGGATGCGATGGGCCTCGGAAACGAGCCGGAATAGCGCTCCGTCACCGTCGAAGCTCCAAGGCCGGCCTTGTTCGACGACCTCGATCCGTGGCTCGTCATGCCGGTACAAGAGCAGGTTGGCCACCCGGCCGGCTGGGTCCTTGTAGGTTAATTCGAGGGCTTCGGAGCCGAACCACTGCACAGTGACCACTGTCACTAACGCGTCGGGTAGGATTCCACGCACGGCTGCGTGGGGCTGAAGATCCTCGAGTGTGCTCATATGGCAACTTGAGGTAATTCTATACCATGTTTGTACAAACAAAAAGCAAATTGACTCACGACAGGCATCGTACGTGGAGCACAGGGGTTACTTCTGGTGTCTGTGAAGGCTCCCTCCATTCCCATACTGCCCCATTGTCAACTGGAAGGAGTACAGGCTACACACCTTCTCGATCTTCAAGGTACAAGAACCGGTTGATCTGTACCCCTCCAGGTTCGTTTCCGGATAGACCGAATCCCTTTTCTTCCGGTAGACGGACGATCCTCCGGTTCTCGGCAAGGTAGGCAGCCTCGAGCTTCTTGTCCTCTTCCGGATCGTCAGAGCAGATCCGGACGCTGCTGATCGTGGGCAAGTTCTCGACCTGTCTATCGTAGCGGATGCGGACATGCTCATCGTCCGTCATACGATGCGACGCATAGTAGTCGAGGTAGTCGCCTGTCTCGTCGAATGCGAAAAGGTACCATATATTCCAACCCGCTTTCACGATCTTGCCCAGCCGGCGGGCGGCCACGTCCTGCAGGGGCAGGCAGATTCCCCATGTGGCGAAGGTCTGGCTGAATCGATCCTCAATAGCACCCACGAGTCACCTCCGACGGCCTTACGATGAGTTGAGCTGCGCCGCCGAATCACCCCGGCCCGCATGGTTCAATTGGCAACAGCCAGTACTTTCAGTCGAAATCTAAGGCGTCGGCTGCAACGAATTGTTAGGGCGCCCCTATTCTTTCTTTCGCCGCAATGAATAGCCTTATTCTCTTTATTGCATCTGCAGCAAGCTGCCTCATATCAGTTTCGTCAAGCAGTCTGGAGTAGCGAGATATTGCATCTAAGCTTGTCAAGGCTTCATCCAGATGCATCAATTTGCCATGTGGCAATTCTGACTTGTCAAGCCAACGATGATAATGAGAGAATTCATGTGCTGCAGCGGCTGTGATGCTTAACATCGAATTGGAGTCAGTAATATCGCCACCAGCATAAATATCAGGTCCTAGGACGATCTCGCCATAATCATCACCATTATCATCTGTACAGATTCGAAAGCGAGTAAAGGAGTCCGGTTCATATATTATACTAATCTTCTCTTCAAACCCAAGAAAGGTGTTGATTGCGCGGCGTATGTCTTTGCTATCTAAGGGCGCTGTGTTCCTTCCTGGTAGTAGAGACGCAGCTTCGGAAGCACCCCCAGAGCTCATCTCGTAATGAGTCCTCTTAAATCGCTTGATTCATCACTCATGGCTAGAATAGCTCTGAGTATCCTGCCACATTCAGTTCTAGCGGCCCCAGTATTAAGGGTGGTAAGCCTTTTCCCATCCTTTCCCGGCTTAACTATCCCAGCATGCAACCATAATGGGTTCCTTTTATCAAATAAATCACCTGTCCAGCGACCGTACTTATACACTGCCTTTGAGGACAGACGATCCAAATTCCGTCGGAACGTTTCCAGAGCAGCACGAGACCCTTCCTTGAAAATAGCCTCACTATAATCTTTCATAAGGGCCGCATACCCATGCATCATGACAGCAGAATCTACTATCAAGGCTTCTCTGCATTTTCTTCTTTCGCGGGGTTCCAACGAACCAAGTTCTGTTCTCGCAGATGCTAATAGATCATAAAACTGCGCGGCGGTCGCTGAAAGGCCCTCTAGCTCCACTTGGTCGAGGGCATCGGAGCTTGCGTAAAGTCTCATCATTTCCCTGAGAGTTGAAAGTGTAATCACTTGGGGATTCTTTGGGCTAAGGCGATCAGTGACTCTATTCACATTATTTCGAAGTGCAATGCTTTTAGAAATAACACTTTTTGCCAGAACCGATAAATCATCAAGTGTGGTCAAGTCATAGGCCTTCGACTTAGCTGTAGGTTTTGGGCGCTGATTCTTATCATAGAAGAAGTTGCCTTCGTCTTCCTTTGAGAGGAAGTAGAGTTCAACTTTGAATTGTCTTGTAGGAGTGAAATGTGGATATGAAGTCGGTGCATCATGCCAAGTTCTAACGGCCTTTAATATTGCCTGCTGGCGGTGATGTGAATCCGGAAGATATATGTTACCCGAGTAAAAGTATATGTCCTTTTGACTATTGTCCCAGTAGGCCTCAAAATGTCCTGGTCTGGCATTCCAAACCAGCGGGTTCAGAAAGAGCCTCGAACCACTTAGCAGCTTCTCGCACATATCGTCAGCATTGGAAGCGTCGAAGATGTAGTAGTTCGCATTTGGATATCCGTCGCAGAGCGGAAGCTCCTTTGGAGGTCTCACGTCAAGAGTCTGCTTTATGCCGCGCTGAACATCTTGGTCGGTCCACAAGACTCTACTTTCTGCTGCTGTGGCGATCTCTTCTGCGGTTGTTGTGAAGGTTGCCAATATTTCCGGCCCTTCACCCATCCATTGTACGTCATGGCAGATAAAGCGGCCCTGAAAAGCCCTACCGCCGGCAGTAGTCTTTCTCGCGCTTAGGAAGCCCTTAATCTTTTGAGGATTCACTCGTATCTCCTGCTTCAATACTACCATGTAGGGTGCGACGACGCAAACGAGGCAATTGGAGCGCCCTAACGACGATGCTGAGTTGCCGCGCCGAACCAGGCGGCCCTACCCGATTGATTGGTCAAGCCAAGTCCGCTGGAGATAGCCCCTACGCCGTCAACTCCAAAGACATGTTGGAGCCAAGTAATCAACAATTCTTGCCGGTCTTTTTCTCGTTCCTCAACAGTAAAGGTCTTCTAGGCAATTACACCCAACCTTGATGGGTCCTCGCCGGCGGCGGCGTATGCTTCCCGCAACGTGCCCTTCTCGGCGTGTCGCTAGGTGCCATGGTCCAGATTTGATGATCGGGTTACGCCTTGGACGCTCGGCACCGTGAAATGCTGCACCTGCAGTGGAATAGGCATGCCCGGAGGGAACGGCACTTGGATGCCTTGGTTGGGAATAATCTCGTTGATCACGGAAAGGTCGGCATCTATCGGGAAGAGCTCAGACTTGATCTCGTGGACCAAACCATATTCTTTTGCCTCGGTTGGATCCAGAGTCGTGCGATTGTTCATGTCATCCTGCACTTTCTGGGCAGGTCGCTGGCAGGTATCCGCGATGACGCGGGCGATGTTTTTGTAGTCTATCTGCAGCCCCTTTAGCCGTTCCTCGAGGCCTTTTTCGTCCAGCGATTGATTTCCAGCAAAACTGGCCGATACGCCGTGGATAAGGAAGCGAGCATGAGGAACGGAGAATCGCCTCTTACCGGCACAGAAGATGACCACTCCAATCGAATCGACGCTTCCGAAGTTGTAAGTAAACAACTCAATCGGGGCGCCGCGGAAAAAGTTGTAGACGGAGAGGCCATGGAACACCATTCCGCCAGGGGAGGAAATCATTAGGTGCAACCTCTCGTACTTCTCGCGCAGCTTGGTGTCGACAATCTGGAGGAGACTTGCCGTTGTCTGAGGAGTGACAGGTGCCATAAATCGAATGTACGCTTCCTTCATAAGGGCCTCCAGTGGGTTGAGTTTATCACGTCTTCTGACCTGTCGAGAACCCAGCATATTTTATTATGTGGTTTTCTAAGTATCCATTCCCTCCTCGACATTTCGGAGCTCAAGTTAGCAGGTCTGTGGTGGTGATATAATCCATTTTGCCGTCGAGGCGGCCACCCCGAGAGCGCGCAACTTCGTGAGGTGTATGCCGCCTTCCCCCTTATAGGGTCTCGCCGTTGAACAGCTCGGCGTCCGAGAAGTCATCCCGCACGTAGTAGCGGGCCGTCGTGTCCACCCCCGCGTGGCCGAGCAGCACGGATACGGCCTTGAGGCGCCGGGTGGACTGGTAGAGATCCGTGGCTCGGGAGTGGCGGAGCTGGTGGGCGCCCACGTTGCGGCCAAGCACCCGCCGGGCGGCACGGCTGATCTCCCGGGTGATGTATTGCCTGGAGAAGGGCAGGCCGTGCTTGGACTCGAAGAGGTGCACCCGGTTCTCCCCCTGGTATTCGGCGTCGATCTCATCGAGCAGGGCGATGGGAATCCTCACCTGCCGCGCCCGGTCGCCTTTCGTCCGCACGAGACGAAGGCGCGCCCGTTCCCCGTCCACGCTCACCTGATCGCGGCGCACTGCGAGCAGTTCGCTCACCCGCGCACCCGTGGCGTAGAGGGTCCGGGCCACGAGGCGAACGCGGAGCGGGAGGGCCGCGAGGAGCTGGGCGCGTTCGGCGGGGCTGACCACCTTCACCTCCGGGTCCTCTTGCCGGATGCCTTTGAGGCTATCCAGGGCGGTTTTCAGTACGGCCATCTCGCGTTCCGCCATTCCGGCCCGGAAGGCCGCCTGTAGTAGCGCCTTCTTCCCGGCGTAGAGCGCGAGGTTCACCGGTCCGGGTCCAGCCCCGGCGTCACGCAGGGCTTCGAGGTAGGCCGCGAGGTCGCCCGCGCCCAGGCCGCGCCCGTTCTCCCGCGTCCACGCGATCCAGGCCCGCACGCCCCCCCGATACGACGCGGTGGTGCCCGGGCTCCCGGCCCGCACCGCGAGCAGGCTCCGCGCAGAGAGGGGGCTGCGCCCCTGCACTACTAAATCCCGGCCGCGTGGTTTATTCTTGTTGCCCGCCATCACCACACCCTCTTGTTTCCAATACTATGCTTTTGAATACTATATTATAGGGGGTAGTCAACGGGGGGTTACGCTTCAAGGCCGGAGATGCGTATTCCGCTGAAAAAAGCCACTGTTCC
>Ga0315273_10004766_pt1 | contig 16687 bp, 11 predicted proteins | sample YL17G02_0_MG_FD_205753 | JGI IMG/M metagenome (GOLD analysis project Ga0315273, IMG submission 205753) | Sediment microbial communities from Yellowstone Lake, YNP, Wyoming, USA - YL17G02_0 | ecosystem: Environmental > Aquatic > Freshwater > Lake > Sediment | place: USA: Wyoming | collected... | reverse complement strand
GGTGGGCGCGAAACGCGATCCGAAGCATCCGGCCGTCGTCTTCGTGCACGGCGCGGGTTACCTGCAGTTTGTGACCAAGGCCTGGCCGTCGAGTTACTACCGCGAGCATCTGTTCCACCATCTGTTGGCATCGCGCGGCTACGTGGTGATTTGCCCCGACTACCGGGCGAGCGCCGGCTATGGCCGCGATTGGCGTACGGGCATCTACGAGCACATGGGCGGCAAGGATCTCGACGATTCGGTCGATGCCGCAAAGTTTGTCGTGGCGACCGAGAAGGTCGACCCGAAGCGGATTGGCATCTACGGCGGCAGCTACGGAGGGTTCCTGACGCTGATGGCGATGTTCACGACGCCTGACGTGTTTGCCGCCGGCGCCGCGCTGCGACCGGTGACCGACTGGGCGCACTACAATCACAGCTACACCGCGCCGATTCTCAACCTGCCGCAGACCAACCTCGAGGCCTACAAGCGCAGCTCGCCCATCCATTTTGCCGACGGGTTGAAGGGGCAACTCCTGATCTTGCACGGCATGGTGGATACAAACGTGTTCTTCCAGGACACCGTACGGTTGACGCAGCGGCTGATCGAATTGCGCAAGGAGACCTGGTCGGTGGCGCCGTATCCGGTGGAGAACCACAGCTTCACCGAGGAGACGAGCTGGGCCGACGAGTACAAGCGAATCTTCAAGCTGTTCGAGGACTACGTCCGGCGATAGCGCCCAGGAAGCAGGGACTCATGTCGTTGCTCGAACGCTATGCGACGCCGCTCCAGGTTGTGATCACGGTTGGTCTGTACATCCAGATCGCTGTCCTTGGCGGGATCGCCACCGCGCCCGGCGTGTACGTGGCCCTTCGCGCGTGGGGCGCCACGGCGGGCTGGTCGCCGCCGGCGCGTGTGCTGGTCGGGTGCTGTCTCGGCTGGGGCGTGTACTTCTCGTACGCGATCTGCGTGGTGTTCGTCGTGGGAACGTTCCGGGTGGTGACCCGCGCCGGGGCGCCGCTCGGCACGTTTCCGTACTACTCGTTCCAGGCGGTCCGATGGGCCAGCTACAACGCGCTCATCCTGCTGGTGCGCTACACGACCATGAACTTTATCCGCGTGACGCCGTTTCTGACGCTCTTCCATCGGTTCATGGGCATGAGGATCGGGCGGCGCGTCCAGATCAATACATTGATCATCGGGGATTCGAATCTCATCGAGATCGGCGACGACACCGTGATTGGCGGTGACGTGACGCTGGTCGCTCACGCCGCCGAGCACGGCCGGCTCGTGACAGCGCCGGTGAAGATCGGGAGCCGCGTCACCGTGGGGTTGATGTCCGTAATCTTCCCCGGTGTAACCATTGGCGACGGGGCAACCATCGCCGCCAACGCCGTAGTGACCAAAGGCACGCGGATTGGCGCAGGCGAGGTGTGGGGGGGTGTCCCCGCGCGCAAACTCAGGTAGCGCTGCCCGTCCGGCCGCGCCACGTCAGAAGCTGTCTTGCCGTCCGCCTGCGCTCATGGTCGATGTCGTATCCGCCTTTCGGCAGATGGCCACCAGATCTGATCACGCCCGGATCCTACTTGCCGCGCTTCGCCATCACCGTGTGCGTCCCGATCATCTTCCGGTCATCCGTCGTCAGCCAGACCACGAGACGGTCAGGTGACACGTCGACGCGAGTGAGCGTGTTCGTGCCGGGCTGCGATCCGCCTCCCACCGAGATGGGGAACCTGTTCGCTCCGGGTTTGGGCTCAACCCAGTCGGCCCGGTGCGTGTGACCCGCGATGTGCAGATCCAGCCCGGCCTCGTTGAGAATCGCGCCGAAATGTTCGAGGCAGTCGAACCTCTTCTCGTCATGTCACCATCTCACGCGCTTGGAAGAATGGCTGACGGGTCGCCACTCCTGTCCCATCGCCCACACGGGGCCGCGCTCCTCTTGCAGACGTCCGAGCACGGCTGCGGGCTGGATTGCGCGAGGTGCGGAACTGGCCCGATCCCTCGGGGATCGCGAAGACTCGCGACATCGGAGCCCCGCTTGCCGGCTCGAGTGTGAAGTTCTTGCAATAAATTCCGATAAATATAGTATGATTTACATTGTCGCTCCCGGAAGCAGCCCCAACAAGGAGTTCAGAATGAAAACACAGTCCATCGGTCACCAGCGCAAGTCCTCACTCACAGGCATCGCCGCAGCCGCGTTCGCCTTCGCGCTGGTAGGCCTCGCAGCCACAGCTAGTGCGCAGTCTCTCGGGAAGGCCAACATCGACTTTCCCTTCATCGCCGGAAAGACGGAGTGCCCGGTGGGCGCGTACAACATCGAAGTGAGCGGCGGCAGGATTCTGCTGCAGTCGCAGGATCCGAAAGGTGCGACGGTACAGATGCTCGTCATTACGCGTCTCGGACGCCACGACACCGACAAGACCACTGAGCTCGTCTTCGACAAGGTGAAGGACAAGCTCTTGCTCTCCGAGATCTGGCTGGGGAACGCGGACGGATACCTGGTGGCCAGCACGCCCGGGGACCACGAGCACCGCGTATTGGGCGGTTCGAAGCCCAGCAAGTAGGATTGGCCACGACAGGGGGCCGCGAAGCGCGCGGCCCCTCTTCATTTTCTGGCGTCGTTGCGCTGCCGCCGAACGGATCGCGCCGAGGGATCGACCCAGCGTTCGTGCAGGCTTGCCGTCTCGTGGCAGCGCGTCGGATTTGAATGGTCATTCGCGCCGCGCCGCGCGCGGGCTGGAAAGGCGACATGTCCAGACGCCCCGTCAACAGTACGACTAATCTGATCGCTCCCGCCGACGGCATCCTGGCTGCCCTGCTCGACAGCATCACCGACGGCGTCATCGTGGCCGACCTCGACGGCCATTTCCTGGTGTTCAACGCGGCCGCAGAACGCATCCTCGGCGAAGGCCCGCTGCAGGTGCCGATCTCCGAGTGGACCGCTTCATACGGCTGCTTCCTCGAGGACCAGGTCACACCTTTTCCGTCCGAGCAACTCCCGCTGGCCAGAGCCCTGCGCGGCGAAACGGTCGTGGACTGTCCCGTGTTCATCAGGAACGGGGAGGGGGCCGACGGCGTCTGGCTCAGCATCAACGGGAGCCCCCTGCAGACCGATGCCGGCGAGGTGACCGGCGGTGTCGTGGTGTTCCGGGACGTTACCGCGGCGAGACGCGAACTCGAGCGCGTGCGGTTCCTGTCGACTGTGGTCGAACAGACCGCAGACGCCGTGGTCGTGACCAATCCCCGCGGCGTCGTCGAGTACGTGAATCCCGCGGTCGAACGCATTACCGGGTTCTCGCCCTCCGACATGATCGGCCAGACGCCGCGGCTGCTGAACTCCGGGCGCCACAGCGAGGAGTTCTACGCCAGGATGTGGGCCACGCTGCTCCGGGGCGAGGTGTTTCGCGACACGCTCATCAACCGCAAGAAGGCCAGTCGGGACGTCTACTACTCGGAACAGACGATCACGCCGATCCTCGATGGGGCCGGGCGCATCTCGCACTTTGTGTCTGTCGGCAAGGACCTCACGGAGATGCGCAAGTCGCTCGAGCGCGATCACAAGTTACGGCTCGCGCGGTCGGTTCAGCAGCGGATGCACCCCGCCGCGCCGCCAGACGCCTGCGGATTCGACGTGGCGGGCTCGGCGTTTATGGCGGACGAGACCGGTGGCGACTACTACGACTTCCTCCCGCTTTCCGACGGCTGCCTGGGGCTGGCCGTGGGCGATGTCAGCGGCCACGGGTTCGACACGGCACTCGTCATGGTGCAGACGCGCGCGGCGCTCCGGACCATTTCCGGTATGCACACCGATCCCGGCGCGATCCTCGCCCAGTTGAACGCGAGCCTCCTGGGCGAGGTCGGCGAGGCACAGTACGTCACCCTCGCGTTGGCATGTCTCAGTGTTGAAACCCAGACGATGCACTACGCCAGTGCGGGCCACGCGACCGGGTATTTGTTATCCGCCAACGGCGACGTCAAGCGCGAGATCACCAGCACGGGCATGCCCCTTGGCCTGTTTCCTGGACAGCCTTACGAGTCGGTGGCCATGCCGAACCTGCAGAAGGGGGACGTGCTGGTGCTCATCACCGATGGGATCAGCGAGGCCTCCAACCGTGACGATGTGGAGTTCGGGTCGCACGGGGCGCTGGAGGTCATCCGGCGTCACGTCGACGAACCGGCGGCCCAGATTGTCAGCCACATATATCGCGCCGCCCGCGAGTTCTGTGGCGGCCCCCAGGTCGACGACATGACGGCGGTGGTGTGCAGGGTGGGCGAGTGCGGCCCGGGACCAAGCTGCGCGTGGTTCCCACGTTGAAGGCGTCTTGAAGGCAGCTGGCGGCGCCGTCGCCTGCCACGCGCCTGCGACCGCCTGACTCTTCGCGGCGATTGTGGCACAGTATCCTCAATCCTCGGAGGACCTGATGCTGACATCCCGCCTGTCGATTCGCGTGTTCGCGCTTACGGCCCTTGCCGTTCTGGTGGGTGCCCGCGTTCCGACGTTGCAGCTCTTGGCGAACGGCGTTGTCAGCCAGGCCGAAGGCCCGGCGACGATCGACCCCGCGGTGCTGGCCGCCTTGACGTGGCGCAGTGTCGGTCCTGACCCCGGCACCCAGACGCGATCGGGAGATGCCACCCGGGGCCGCGGCGGCCGGTCGATTGCGATCTCCGGTGTGCGCGGGCGTCCGGACGAAGGCTACTTCGGTGCCGTGGGTGGAGGGCTGTGGAAGACGACGGATCGGGGTGAGACGTGGATCCCGGTCACCGATGGCCAGATTCACAGCTCGTCGGTGGGTGCGGTCGCGGTGTCCGAGGCCAATCCCGACATCGTCTACATCGGCATGGGTGAGTCGTGCATCCGCGGCAACGTCATGTCCGGAGACGGCGTCTACAAGTCGACCGACGCCGGCAAGACGTGGACGCACGTCGGATTCGAAGACGCTCCGGTCATCTCGAAGATCCGCATTCATCCGACCAACCCCGATATCGTCTTCGTCGCGGCGTTCGGCAAGTTGAGCGCGCCTAGCGAGCGCCGCGGCGTCTTCAAGAGCGCCGATGGCGGCCGGACGTGGACGCGCGTGTTGTTCCGGGACGCGAAGACCGCCGCCATCGACCTCTCCATCGACCCGCGTAATCCGCGCGTCATGTTTGCCGCCATGTGGGAGGCCTTCCGGCTCGAGTACACGATGTCGAGCGGCGGTCCGGGAAGCGGTCTCTTCAAATCGACCGATGGCGGCGACACATGGACCGAGATCACGCGCAATCCGGGGATGCCGGCAGGCGTCGTCGGCAAGATCGGCATCGCCGTATCTGGCGCCGACTCGAATCGTGTCTACGCCATCATCGAGAACCAGGACGGCGGACTGTTCCGGTCCGACGATGGCGGCGCGACGTGGGCGCTCGTCAATGGAGGCCGCAGCATCCGTCAGCGCGCGTTCTACTACACCCACATCACGGCCGATCCGAAGCAAAGAGACGTCGTGTACGTGTTGAACGTCGGCCTGTTCAGGTCTATCGACGGCGGAAAGACGATCGAGAACTTCGCCTTCGGCGACTCGCACGATCTATGGATCGACCCCGACGACACGAACCACTTGTTGCATGCCATGGACGGCGGCGGCGCGGTGACGTACTCGGGCGGCCGAACCTGGAGCGCCCGTGATTACCCGACGGCGCAGTACTACCATGTCGTCACGACAAAGCACCTGCCGTACCACGTGTGCGGGGCACACCAGGATGGCAGTTCGGTGTGCGTGTCCAGTGCTGGCGGCCGCACTGGAGCCAGCGGCGGGCGGGGCGGATCCGGGTCGGTATCGGCGCCGTACGGCGTTGGCGGAACCGAATCGGCGACCATCGCGCCCGATCCGGCCGATCTCGACGTGTTCTTCGCGGGCGGCAACAACGGGATGTTCATCCAACGGCTGAATCGCCGCACGGGTGAGTCGCGCGAAGTCGGTCCGTATCCGCGCATCTTCTCCGGAGAGCCTTCCAGCGCGCTCGTCGAGCGCATCCAATGGACGTTCCCGATCATCTTCTCGCCTGTCGATCCACGAGTGCTCTATACCGCGACGCAGCACGTGTGGAAGACGACCAACGCCGGGCAGGACTGGCAACGCATCAGCGGCGACCTGACGCGCCACGATCCGAAAACCATGGGTGATTCGGGAGGGCCCATCACCCACGACATGAACAGCCCTGAGGTGTACGCCACCGTGTTCGCGATCGGGCCTGGCAAGACGGATGCGAATGTCATCTGGGCCGGGTCTGACGATGGCCTGATCCACGTGACGCGAGATGGCGGCCGGACGTGGTCGAACGTGACGCCCGCAGACATGCCCGACTTCGGACGGGTGAGCAATATCGACGCGTCGCCGTTCGACGCCGGATCGGCGTATGCGGCGGTGAAGAGACCGCTTCTCGACGATGTCGCGCCCTACATCTTTCGCACGCACGACTTCGGCCGGACGTGGACGAGGATTGTCACGGGCCTCCCATCCACCCACTACGTGCATGCGGTGCGTGAGGACCCGACCCGCCGCGGACTGCTCTACGCGGGGACCCAGCACGGGGTGGCCGTGTCGTTCGATGACGGCGACCACTGGCAGTCGTTGTCGTTGAACCTCCCCGATGCGGCGGTCGCCGACCTCGTCGTCGAGGCCAACGATCTGGTCGTCGCCACCCACGGCCGGGGGTTCTACATTCTGGACAACATCGGCCCGTTGCGACAGACAGGCGCGCCCGGCAGTCTGGGTGATGCGTACCTCTTCAGGCCCAACGACGCCGTCCGATCCACGGGCAGCGCGGTGATGCAGTACGTGCTGCGGAAGCCTGCGCAGACATTGACCATAGAGGTCGTGGACTCGCAGGGGGCGGTGGTTCGTTCGTTCGCGGGTGACGCCTCCCGTGGAGGTGCCGCGGGCGTGGCCGGCCAAGGTGCGCGGGGAGGGGGCGCGGGCAGTGGGGCCGGACGCGGTGCCGGCGCGGCGCCGGCTTCGATGTCGCCAGGGCTCAAGAGCGTGACCTGGGACCTTCGGTATCCCGGCGCGACGTCATTCCCCGGCATGATCCTGTGGGGCGGCGGCGTGACGGGGCCCACGGCACCGCCCGGTGTCTACCAGGTGCGAATGACGGTTGACGGACAGGTGCGGACGCAGCCGCTCACCGTCAAGCGTCATCCGCTCTACTCCGCAACGGATGCGGACCTCAGGGGACAGTTTGCTCTGGCCATCGGGATTCGCGACAAGACCAGCGAGGCCAACAACACCGTCATCCGGATCCGCGCCATCAGGGCCGAGGTGACCAGCCGGCTTGCGGCGTCGCCTGATGCGAGGCTGACGGCGGCTGGACAGGCGTTGACCGCGAACCTCGCCGCCATCGAGGAAGCGATCTACCAGGTACGGAACCAGAGCGGCCAGGATCCGCTGAACTTCCCGATCAGGATTAACAACCGCCTCGCGTCGTTGCTGACCGTCGTGAACCGGGGAGATGGCAAACCAGTCGGCAACGCGATCCCGATCTTCAACGACCTGGTGCGCGAGTTGAAGGTGCAGATCGACGCGTTCGCGGTCGTGCTGGCGAGAGACCTCGCGGCGTTCAATGTCGAAGCCAGGCGGCTCGGGCTGGAGGCGGTCTTCGCGCGCACGCATTCCGCCGAGGGCAGTCGTGGCAGGCTCCCTCAATCATGACAACCGCCCCTGACACGCAACAGGCCCAGCGCGAGCCCCCCACGCCGGTCGTGCCGCGGCGGATCCCCGCCCGTGCCGTTGCAAGCTGGGTGCTGTACGACCTGGCTAATACGATCTTTTCGATGGGCGTCGTGTCGGCGTATTTCTCCCTGTGGGTGCGCCAGGAGGTCGGGGCCGAGCGCGCCGACTCGGTGTACGGGATCATCACGGCCATCTCGATGGGGATCATCTTCGTGTCGTCGCCGCTGCTGGGGGCCATGACAGACCGCGCGCGGCGCCGTATGCCATTTCTCGTCGTCAGCACCGTCATCTGCGTCGGGTTCACCGCGTTGCTGGCACGCGGCGGCTTCTATGTGACCGCGCTCTGCTTTGTCATCGCGAACGTCGGCTATCAGGCCGGCTTGCAGTTCTACGACGCCATGCTGCCCGAGGTGAGCCACGAGGGCAACCGCGGCAAGATCAGCGGCATCGGAGTGGGCGTCGGGTACGTGGGCTCGTATATCGCGATCGGGCTCGGCATGGACGCGGTCTTCGGGTCGGCCAATATGCCGTTTCTCTTTACGATGATCGGGTGCTTCTTTCTGCTGTTCGCGATCCCCTGCTTCGTGTTCGTGAAGGAGCGCGGCAATCCGCATCCGCGCCCGGTGTTCAGCCTGCAGATGGTCGGCGAGTCCACACACGAGACGATTCAGACGCTCCGGTCGGGCAGCCAGTATCCGGGTCTGGTCCGGTTCCTGGTCGGGAGGGTGTTCTACACGGATTCGATCAACACCGTCATCTCGATCATGATGCTCTATACGATCAACGTGGCGATGAACACGGGTCTGACCGAGAGCGAGGGCGAAGAGGCCGGCAAACAGATCATGCTGACAGCGATCACCTTTGCGGTCGTCGGCGGCTTCGCGTGGGGATGGCTCGTGGACCGGATCGGCCCGAAGAAGACCCTCAACTACGTGCTCTACATGTGGACAGGCATCTTTCTGCTCGCCGCCGCGATCGGCATCTTCGGCCTGCCGCTGCAGGTGCTCTACGTCGTGGCGTGCTCGGCTGGCGTCGCGCTGGGTGGCGTCTGGGCCGCCGATCGCCCGTACATGCTGCGGCTGACACCCCCGTCGCGCATCGGTGAGTTCTACGGGCTCTACGGCATGGTCGGCCGGTTCTCATCGATCACCGGGCCGATGATCTGGGCGGGCACGAGCTGGCTGACGGTGTCGGTCATCGGGCTGCCGCCGGCGGTGGGCCAGGGCATCGGCGTGCTCGTGCTCCTCGCGATGATCGGCCTCAGCTACCTCATCCTGCAGCCCGTGACGGATACGCCGAGGCAGTGGAGCAAGTCGGAGCGTGGCACGGCCGGCTGACACCGCCCGCACTTGCGCCGTTACTTCCCCGTCCGGAATCCAATCGCGAGGACACCGCCCCACTGGTTGCGCTTGGAGGGATCCTCCAGATGGCGCCACACGACCGCTGTCACGCGGAAGTGCGGCAGGAGCACGCGCGGCGAACCGAATTCGCGGATGCCGATCAGGCCGAGCCGCTGGCTGCGATTGGCCGGCGCGTCGAAGACGTGTGTCATCTCGTGGATGATCCCGCCCGACAGCAGGCCTGCCGACTGGTAGTCATGCTGGTACATCACGACGGTGGTCAGCGTCATCAGGTAGTCGCCGCCGGTTTTCAGCAGGGTGTCGCGTGTGGGCTCGTAGAACAGCGGGCCTTTGGCGCTGGAGGACCACCGTTCAAACTCCGCGCCGATCCGCGCCACCAGTCGCCCCGCCTTCAGCTTCAGCGCCGGCGCCACGTAGGCCCGCGACCCTGTCGCGGACGTCTGGTCGTCACGCGCTTCCCGGGTCGCGCGGTCGTACGGATCGGAGTAGGCGGCAAAGCTCAACACCGAGTTGAACGTGCCGAAGTACACCGATGGTTCGATGCCGGCGCGGATATCGAGGATGGAGAGCGGCGAGCACTCGATCCATCCGCCGAGTCTGGCCTGCGCCGGCGTCGTCACGCTGACCAGGCCCGCCGAGAGGTGCGCGTCAGCCAGCAGCGGGTGGCTGGAGCGGGACAGCGGCCGGGACCACGACACTTCCAGGGTGTTCTGCAGCCCGGGTTCGTTGACCGACCCGCCAAGCTGCCAGCGGACGACGCGCTGGAGACTGGGCGGCTGGGCGGGCTCGCCTGGCGGAGGCGCCTGGGCAGCCGCAACGACCGGGATCATGGCGGAGAGCAGCGCGGGGATGAGGACGCGGCGAAGACTCTGTCTGGTCACCTCCAACCTCCGAGTCACACTATAGGGCATGTCGCGTGAGATGTCGGGACCGAACGCTGAGTTGGCATGAGGTTCCGATGAGAAACCATCGGATAGGCCGTATTGAACCAAGTCGGTGGGGCGCGGGAGAGGCGCGGCGGTGGTCATCATGATGTCCTCCAAGTCCCTCGTTGTTACTAAGTCCTTCGATGCACAAGTACGGCAACGTATTTGTGCCCTCAGGACTTAGTGCTGAGGGAACAACTGCGGCCGTTGTGAGCGCAAGCGATACGGAGCCGTAGTTGCGACTCGAAGTACTAAGGACGGGACACACGCGGCGAACCGAACGCTCACCCTGGTTCATGACCCAAGACACGGCTGTTCCTCAATCAAGAGGATCGTGTGATAAAACGCCCGACGGGACTTCGGCGGGCCCGCTGTCGCGCGTGAGCGTCAGCAGCCTCCTCGTGGCTTGCGGCTAGCGATTCCCTGCCTCGCGGGCTGTCCCCCGGACGCTCAGCGGCGCGGAACGCCGTCGCGGTAGTTGTAGACGATTTCGCGCTGAAGGTTCTTGATCCGCGCCGATGACGTGGAATGTTCTCCCAGGAAGAAGTTCATCAGCCCATTCTGCTCGCCGTACTTGCTCTGGAAGCGCACCCACAACGCGGGCCCCTTCCGCACGTCGTACCCTCCTTCGTAGGCGTACCGCAGTCCCACCCTATCGGCCTGATCCTCCAGGGTGCGGCTGTACTTGTTGCCCAGCGTGAACGCTGTCGCGAGCGCAACAATGGCCACCCCCGTCCGCTTGTGCTCATCGTCGGTGGCGAGCTGAGCCACGCCGATGACTCCGAGGGCGATCAACTGGCGCCACATCGCGCGTGTGAACTCCCGGCGCGAGTGTTCGTGCGTGTAGTGCGCCAGTTCATGGCCAATGACAATCGCCACCTCATCGTCATCCATGTCGTTGAGCAGCCCGGTGTAGATCCAGATGGCGCCATTTCCCATGGCCATCGCGTTCCACGCCTTCGTCTCGACGACATGTACGCGGAGACGTGACGATTCGATGTACGGCGGCGTCACCCTCTGCACGATCCGTTGGACCCGGGCAAGAGCCGCGCCCTGCGAGACGAGGTTGCCGATGACGATCTCGGTGCCTTTCTCGTCCACCTCATACACCGACCCCTTCGTCAGCCACTTGGCTTCCATCTGATCGGTGGCGGTACGGACATCGGATTCAAACAGCGCCTGGCCGTTCGCTTTCGCCTCCAGTTCGGAGGCCTCGATCGCCCCGTCGGGCAATCGAACGCCCTTCACGTCGACTTCGTACCCGAGAGGAATCTGATCGAATCGGGACACCTTGCCCTTCAGCTTCGCGTTCGCGCCCATCACGACGCGCTGCCCATCGACGATGAGGGCGGGGCCCTCACGCCATTCGGCGTAGCCGGAGAAGGTCTCCGTCTTCGGCCGCTGTGGCGTCTGGGACGACATTTCCGACGACGTGGTCGCACATCCCGTTCCCAGCAGAATCGCGACCCCAGCCCAGCATGCCCATGTCCGGTGCGTCATGGTCGTCCTCCGATGTGGATAGGAAGCATTCATACGTAGGATCTTAGCGGCCGGCTTTGACGATGAGTTCGCACAGACTAGGAATCGACAAGGGACAACGACAGCCTCATGCCGGGGTTGCGAGACCAACCAGTAGAGGAAGCTGCCATAGTCCAGCTTGTCGATCACTGAGCTTATCAAAATCCGGAGCAGCCTGGCTCGAGCGCTGTCCGTCGAGGACGGTGCTCGTGCGTCTGGCCATGATTGGCCTCAACTGCGTCATCCTGCAGCCCGTGACGGATGCGCCGAGGCAGTGGAGCGAATCGGAGTGTGGGACGGGCTTGTGTATACTGTCGGCCCTATAGCAGGAGGGCCGACCATTCAGCACACAGGCAAGATAGGCTTCCGGATCTTCATTGATCTCTCCCGTCCGGACGAGTCGCTCGTCCGGCAGTTCGGCGGGCTGGCCGCGTCGAATCTCGCCGATGCGATGGGGCGATTCCACTTCATGGATCCCGGCATCAGGATGCGGACGGGCCTGCCGTTGTGCGGCGTCGCGGTCACGGTCATGGCGCGCCCGGCGGACAACCTGATGGTGCACAAGGCCATGGAGATCGCCCGACCAGGCGACATCATCGTCGTCAACACGAGCGGCAACACCACCAGTGCCGTGTTCGGCGAACTGATGGGCAATTCCGCGGTCGCGGCGCGACTGGGTGGTCTGGTCGTCGACGGCGCCATACGGGACGTGAGCGCCCTGGCCGACCTCGGCTTTCCTGCCTTCAGTCGCTCGGTGTCGGCTGGCGGCTGCGACAAGGACGGCCCCGGCGAAATCAACGTTCCGATTGCCTGCGGCAACACGGTCGTCATGCCCGGCGACATCATTGTCGGCGACCAGGACGGTGCCGTCGTCGTGCCGCGCGAGGATGCGGAACAGGTTCTTGCGCTGGTCCGCGCGCTGAAGGACCGCGAGGCCAGACGCGTGGCGGAGATCCGGTCCGGTATCGTGTTCAAGGCCGAGATCAACGACACGCTCCGGACGAAGGGTGTCGTCTGATGGACATGCTGCTCATGACCCCGGGGCCGACCCGCGTCCCGGAGCGAGTCCTTGCGGCCGGCGCGATGCCGATGATTCACCATCGCACCGATGCGTTCTGCCGCATGCTCGGATCGGTGATTGAGCGGCTCCGGCCGCTGTTCGGGACAAGCGGCGACATCCTGCCCGTCCATTCGACAGGACGAGGTGCGATGGAGGCGGCGATCACCAACTTGTGCTCGCCCGGCGACGAGGTGGTTGTCTGCTGCAATGGCCTATTCGGCGAAATGTGGGCGGACATCGCCGAGGCGTTTGGCGTCGTGACCCACCGCGTCAGCCTCGACTGGGGCGTCGCGGTGGATGTGGTCGAGTTGGAGAACGCGCTGCTCGCGCATCCAAACGCACGTGCCGTGCTCCTCGCGCATAGCGACACATCGACAGGGGCGCTGAACGACGTTGAGGAGGTTGCCCGAATCGCGCGGCACGCCGGCGTGCTCGTGATGGTGGACGGCGTCAGCTCGATTGGCGGCGCGCCTTTCCGATTCGACGAGTGGGGCGTCGACCTCGCCGTCGCGGCTTCGCAGAAGTGCCTGATGTCGAGCCCGGGACTCGCCTTTGTCGCGCTCAACGAACGCGCCTGGGACGCGCGGTCCACGGCGCGGCTGCCTCGTTCCTATTTTGATTTCGACGCCATCAGGAAGAGTCTCGCCCGGGCGCGCCCCGAGACGCCGAGCACGACGCCGGTCCACCTGGTCGCGCAGGTCAACGCCGCGCTCGACGAGATCGAGGCGGAGGGGTTCGACCAGGTCTGCGCCCGCCACGTGGAGATGGCCCGGATCGCGCGCAGCGGTGCCGCCTCTCTCGGGCTGTCGCCACAGTGCCCGGGGTTGAAGCACCTGTCACCGACCCTGACCGGGTTGCGCGCACCTGATGGCGTAAGCCCGGCGCTGATTCGCGAGCAGTTGAAAGCGCGCGGCATCCTCGTTGCGCGGGGGCTGCGCCGCTACGAGACGACCTCGTTCCGAATCGGCCACATGGGCGACATCCGTCCTGCAGACGTCCGTCGGACCCTGGCCGCGCTCGCCGACGTCCTCGCCCGCATTATTCATGAACCTGGCCGCGTTCATGAATAACACGCCGGCAGTCGGGGTCTCCCGTCGGTGCCGGCTTCGACGCGGCGCTGACGCGCCTTGCTCAGGGCGAGCCCTGAGCGGAGGCCGGAGAATGCTGGCCGAAGTCGAAGCCCAAAGGGCGGACGATGCCAGCATTCATGCATAGTCCGGGCTCGCCGCGGCGAGGCGGTAGTACACTCTCCGACCATGCCGGGCAAGACCATCAGCGAGAAGATCCTGTCGCGCGCTTCGCGCCGGGACGCCCGTGCCGGCGATCTCGTGATCTGCGACGTGGACGTCGCGATGGGCACTGATGCGTCTGTCCCCATGGCGCTCGACTACTTCGAGCGGATGGGCGGAACCCGCGTCTTCGATCCGACGCGCCTGGTCTTCGTGTTCGACCACTACGCGGCCGATCCATCGGCTTCGACTTTTGCCATGCAGGCGCTCGCCAGGGATTTCGCCATCCGGCACGGCGTCATCCTCTATGACTGCGGCGAAGGGGTCTGCCATCAACTGATGGTCGAATCCGGAAGCACGCGCCCCGGTGCCTTGATCGTGGGGGCGGACAGTCACTCGGTCACCGGTGGCGCGCTCAACGCGTTTGCGACCGGCATCGGTTCATCGGATCTGGCCGCGACGATGATCAGCGGGCGCATCTGGCTGAGGGTGCCGGAGACGATCAAGGTCGTGCTCACCGGGACGACTGCGCCCGGCGTGTATCCGAAGGACATCGCACTGGCACTCGCGAGTCGGCTCGGGGGTGATGGCGCCTCGTACCAGACGCTCGAGTTCGACGGACCGGGTGCCAACCGCCTCGAGGTCGAGGACCGGCTCGTGCTCAGCAACATGTCGGTCGAGATGGGCGCGAAGGCGGGGATCTTCCGCGCCGATGCGAAGACGGCCAGCTACCTCGCCTCTCGCACCCGGGAGGCCTTCGAGCCGGTTGAACCAGACGCCGACGCCGTCCATGCCCACGAGATCCACCTCGACCTGACAGAACTCGAACCGGCCATCGCGATGCCTCACCAGGTCGATCTCGTCGTCTCTGTTGGCCAGTCGGTCGGGACGCCTGTCCACATGGTCTTCATCGGCACATGCACAGGCGGCCGGGTCTGCGACATCCATCAGGCGGCAGGAATCCTTCTTGCGGCCGGCCGGATTGCGCCCGGTGTCCAGTTGGTCATCGCGCCGGCCTCGCGCGAGATCGGCACGCGTCTGCGCATCGACGGCACGTTGGGCCGCCTCGCCTCGATGGGCGCCACGGTGATTCCGCCTGGCTGCGGCCCGTGCTGCGGCACGGCTTCTCCGATTCCGGCCGATGGCGCCAACGTGATCTCGACGGCGAACCGGAACTTCAAAGCTCGGATGGGGAATGCCACCGCGTCGATCTACCTCGCATCGCCCGCGACGTGCGCCGCTTCAGCCGTCACCGGCCGGATTACCGACCCGCGCGAGTTCGGGGAGACGCTGACGTGACGATCGAACTCGAGGGGCGCGCGGTGTTGCTTGGCGATGACATCAACACCGACTACATCATCTCGTCGAGTCGGAAGAAGGAAACGCTCGATCCCGACGTGCTGAGACACTTCCTGTTCGAAACGATCGATCCTGCGCTGGCGGGTGCCATCAGGCACGGTGACATCCTGGTAGCGGGCCGGAATTTCGGCTGCGGCTCCGCGATGGAGGTTGCCGTCACCGCTGTCCTTGCTGCCGGCATCCGGGTGGTGGTCGCGCACAGTTTCGCGCGCACCTACTATCGCAACGCAATCAACAACGGCCTGATTCCGGTCGAGTGCGACACACGCGGAATCGCGGCGGACGCGCGACTGCATCTCCGGCTCGACGCTGACGGAGCCCGCATCTTGGACCAGACCAGCGGGCGCGAGATCGAGGGCCATCCGCTCCCCGCGTTTATGCTCCAGATTCTCAGCGAGGGCGGACTTGTCCCCTACTTTCGGAAGCACCACGACTTCGTGACCTTATGAAGCAGCACACGAAGATCCTGATCGGTCTGCTCGCTGGCGCCGTGTGCGGCGTGGCGTCTCAGGTGCCCGGCGGCGACTGGATCGCGCACGCGCTGATCTCGATCGAGCCGCTTGGCACGCTGTTTATCAACCTGATTCTCATGGTTGTCGTTCCGCTGATTGTCGGGAGCGTGTTTGTCGCGATGGCCTCGCTTGGCGATGGCCGCAGGCTGGCCACGCTTGGCGGCCGGACGCTCACGTTCTTTCTGACCACGACGATGATCGGGGCCGTGATTGGGATGTCGGTGGCGCTTCTCGTCAGGCCTGGCGAGGGGCTCGATCCCGCGATTCGGGACGGGCTCGCCGCCCAGTTCGCGGGCAACGCGAGCAGGGCCGCAGCCGTTGCAGATACCACTCCCGGAGTGATCCAGCTTCTGCTGTCGATGATCCCGCAGAATCCCTTCGCCGCGGCCGCACGGATGGAGCTGCTGCCGCTGGTGGTGTGCACGGTGATCTTCGGCGCAGCGGCCAGCCAGATTCCGGCTGAGCGGCGGCAAGGCATGGTGCGGTTCTTCTCGGGCCTCAACGACACCTGCATGGTCGTCATCGGCTGGGTGATGAAGCTGGCGCCGTATGCGGTGTTCACGCTCATCGGCGCAACGGTGGCGAGGTTCGGCGTCGATCTGCTCCGCCATCTGATCGTGTATTGCCTCGTCGTCTTCGTTGGCCTTTCACTCCACGTCGTGGTGCTGTCGGTCGCGGTGAGGCTGCTCGCGCGAATGAAGCTGATCGACTTTTTCCGGGGCGCCTCGAAGGCACTGCTGGTTGCCTTCTCCACTTCGTCATCGAGTGCGACGCTCCCGGTCAGCATCGAGGTCGCGACCAGGAACCTCGGCGTTCCTGCGGAGGTCGCCGGCTTCGTGCTGCCACTCGGCACCACGCTCAACCTCAACGGTTCGGCCGTCTACAAGGGGGCGACCGCCGTCTTTATCGCGCTCGTCTACGGCATCAGCCTTGGACCGGCCACCTGCGTCACCATCGTCTTCGCGTCGACGCTCGCGGCCATCACCGGTGCCGGCGTGCCGGGTTCCTCACTCGTCACCACGCTCGTCGTGTTGAACGCG
>Ga0315273_10004765_pt1 | contig 16688 bp, 27 predicted proteins | sample YL17G02_0_MG_FD_205753 | JGI IMG/M metagenome (GOLD analysis project Ga0315273, IMG submission 205753) | Sediment microbial communities from Yellowstone Lake, YNP, Wyoming, USA - YL17G02_0 | ecosystem: Environmental > Aquatic > Freshwater > Lake > Sediment | place: USA: Wyoming | collected... | reverse complement strand
GATCCGACCTAAACCCGAGAACTGCGAAATATGTGGTAAACGTGGAAAGATCACGTTCGACCATGGTCATCAAACGGGTGTCTTCCGAGGTTGGCTTTGTTATGGGTGCAACATCGCGCTCGGTAAGATTGAGCGGTGCGGCGTTGAGAAGCTCGTTGCGTACCTAGCCCAAGGAAAGTAGACTCCCCCCATGGCGTATCGCACCGACTCTCTTTCGGTCTCTGCAGAGCATCCAATTCACAGTCTTGACCCGCGTGAACGGCAGTTTGCTATGTTCATTGTGGAGGGCAAGAGCATTCGTACGGCGGCGTTGCTTGCCGGGTATGGTGGCGAGTCTATGAATGGCAGATCGCGGAAGCGGTTGAGTGAAGACCCGCGTATTGTGCGGGCGGTGAATTTCATGCGGAAGAAGAGTGAGCAGAGTATTTTGACGAGTAGGAAGAAGGTTTTGGAGGGGTTTCTTTATGCGATTGAGCAGGCGAAGCTGACTGCCGAGCCGATGGTGCAGATTGCTGGGTGGCGGGAGATCGGGAAGATGTGTGGGTATTACGCGCCCGAGGTCAAGGAGATCAATATCAATATTGGGGCCAAGCGCGTGATTGGGCAGCTAGAGGTTTTGTCTGATACGGAGCTTCTTCAGCTCATTGAGAAGGATCGTGAGGCGATTGAGGGTGAAGCGCGGGAGATTCTGAGCCAGACGGCTGAGGGCGAAGAGGCGAGCGATGTACCCCCCGAACTACGCGATTGATGCTGCGGATGTAGCGGAGTTACCGCCTGCGCACCGGCTGGAGATGGCGAGCCGGATTCTTGCCAGACGAAATTTGATTCATTTCATCCAGCGGATGAAGCCGAATTATGAAGCGGGGTGGGTGCATCGGGACATCGGGGCGAGACTTGAGCGGTTCAGTCTTGCAGTGCGTGAGAAGAAGTCACCGCGCTTGATGATTCTGATGCCGCCTCGGCATGGCAAGAGCGAGCTTGCTAGTGTGCGCTTCCCGGCGTGGCACTTGGGGCATTGCCCCGATCATGAAATTATCAATTGCGGGTACAACATGGACTTGCCCATGCGGTTCAGCCGGTGGGTGCGGGAGATCGTGCGCGACAAGGCGTACACGGCGCTGTTTGAGCAGTGCGTGATTGACCAAGAGTCGCAGAGTGCCGAGGCGTGGAACGTGACCATGGGGGGAGGGTTTACGGCGGCGGGCGTGGGCGGTGGTATTACGGGGAAGGGTGCGCATGTCTTGATTGTCGACGACCCGATCAAGAATCAGGAGGAAGCGGACAGCGTCACGGTGCGTGACGCGTTGTGGGATTGGTACTGGAGTACGGCGTACACCCGGCTTGCCCCGGGCGGCGGGGTGTTGGTTATTCAGACGTGGTGGAACGATGATGACTTGGCGGGGCGGCTGCAGTCGCGTATGCGGGCGGAAGGCTCGGTCACGGACCAGTTTGACGTGGTGAAGTACCCGGCACTGGCTGAAAGCTTTGAGTATGAGAACGAGGCCACGCAGGTGATTGAGAGGTTCTCCGAAGACTTACCTCCTGAAGCGAAGGAGGGCATGAAGTTCTTGCGTGCCCCCGGAGAGGCGCTGCACCCGGAGCGGTATACGAAGCAGATGCTTGAGAATTATCGTGAGAACATGCCCAAGCGCATGTGGAGTGCCTTGTACCAACAAAACCCCGTGCCCGACGAGGGCATGTATTTCCAGAAGGACTGGATCAGGTTTGAAGCCCTAAGCCCACCGCACTACAACAGGAACGTGTATCAGGCGTGGGACTTTGCATGGGGGTTGAAGAACCACAACGACTACACGGTAGGTGTAACGCTGGTGCAGGACGAGAACAATCATCTGCACCTTGTCGATGTCACTCGCTTCAGGGGTGACACGTTCATGGTTGCGCAGGAGGTCGTGGACATGGCGATCAAGTGGGGGTCGGACCCGACTGCCCCGCTTGTGCTTGGGTTTGAGGATGGGGGTATCTGGCAGGGGGTGAAGCCGTTTATGAAGGCGGTCATGATGGAGCGGAATTTCTTTCCGCCGTTTGAGGAACTGAAGCCGCTTACGGATAAGATGGCTCGGGCGAGGAATTTGCAGGGGCGGCTGCAGCAGGGGCGGCTTTGGCTCCCGCAAGAGGCGGCGTGGGTCAGTACGGTGGTGACGGAGCTTCTGCGTTTCCCGGCAGGAGCGCATGATGACATTGTGGACGCTTTGGCTCATGCTGTGAACCTGTGCGTGGGGAAGACGCCTAAGCGCGGGCGGGCACCGAGGGCGCTGAAGTCGTGGAAGGACAAGCTGCCGGGTATTGGTGCGGGTGGTGACGCGACTCACATGGGGGCGTGATGAAAGCAGGCGAGCTTGTGATGCGGTTGTTTCATGCGCGGACGACGGCGCACGTGCTGCACTTGAAGTCACGGAGCTACGCACAGCACGTGGCGCTCAACGAATTCTACGATGGCATCATTCCATTGGCTGACTCGTTCGCTGAGGTCTATCAGGGCGAGTACGGGCTGATCGATTCTTTCCCGACGAAGTACACTCCGGTCATGGAGCCGATTCCGTTCGTCAAAGACTTGGCGGATTGGATTCAGGACAATCGGTACGAGTGCGCGGGCAAGGAGGACACGCACTTGCAGAACATCATCGATGAAATGGTCGCGCTTACACGCGAGGCCGAGTACAAATTGACGTTCTTGAAGTGAGGATGACATGGCTAGGCTCACCGCCCAAGCACGACGCGGCCTTCGGTCCTCGGTATTCGCAGGGCCGAACCGGTCCTTCCCCATTCCCGACGCGGGCCATGCCAAAGCGGCCTTGGCTCTGATTCGTCACGCACCAGCCAGTGCCCGCCCGAAGATTCGTGCACGGGCGCACAAGATGCTCGGACTTAGAAGGAAGTAACCATGCCCGTCGACACCACGCTTGCGAACAGACTCTGGCTTCGGTATCAGTACCTGCGTGACAACGGGCACAACGAGTACATCGAGAAAGCGGACAAGTGCGAGCGGTTTTTTCGCGGGGTGCAGTGGAGTAGCGCGGACATAGCGCGGCTGCAGTTGAGTCGTCGTCCTGCGCTGACGATCAACAAAATCCTCAGCACGATGTCGAACGTCATGGGCGAGCAGATTTACAACCGGACGGATATCTCGTTTCAGCCACGGGCCGACGCGAGTCCGGACACGGCTGAGGCGCTGAACGTGGTGTTTCGGCAGGTGAGCGACAACAACCAGCTTGACTGGCGTCGGTCGGATATGTTCTGCGACGGCGTGATTACGTCTCGGGGCTTTCTTGATACGCGCTTGGACTTCACTGACTCGATGCAGGGGGAGATTCGGATCGGGAACTTGAACCCGAAGAACGTCTTGATCGACGCTGATGCGGACACCTACGATCCGGACGACTGGAACGATGTGATGCTGACCAAGTGGATGACTTGGCAGGACATTGAGTTGTTGTACTCCAAGGAGGATGCGGAGCTGCTCAAGACGCGGAACAATTCGTTCTTCCAGTACGGCTTCGATTCGATTGAGCGGACTCGGGATCGGTTCGGGCCGGAGTCGCAGCGTGGGTATTTCCAAGAGCAGGCGCAGGAGGGAGACGTTCTTCGGAATATCCGGGTCATCGAGCAGCAGAAGCGAGTGATCTCAATGCAGGAGCATCTGGTCGACCCGAAGACGGGGGACATGCGCCCGGTGCCGGATTCATGGGACCGTGAGAAGATCGGGGCGGTGATAGCGCAGTATCAGCTCACCACGACTAAAAAGTTGGTGAAGCGGATCAGGTGGTCGGTGATTGCCGACTCGGTGCGGCTGCATGACGACTGGTCGCCGTTTGAGCATTTCACCGTCGTGCCGTACTTCCCGTATTTCCGGCGCGGGCGCACTATTGGTCTGGTTGAGAATCTGCTTGATCCGCAGGAACTTCTAAACAAGGTCACGAGCCAAGAACTGCACGTTGTGAATACGACCGCGAACAGCGGGTGGATTCTGAAGACCGGTGCGCTGAAGAACATGACCCTTGAGGAATTGGAAGCACGGGGCGCGGAGACTGGCCTGATCTTGGAGCTTGATGAGGTCGTCAACGCGGAGAAGATTCAACCGAACCAAGTACCCACGGGGCTTGATCGTGTTTCGTACAAGGCTGAGGAACACATCAAGACGATTTCGGGCGTCAGTGATTACCAGACGGGCGCGGCACGTGAGGATGTCTCTGCTAAGGCTGTACAGGAGAACCTCAAGCGAGGTTCGCTTAACCAAGCCAAGTCCACCGATTCATTGAATCGCACGGACTACATCTTGGCGCGGAACGTGCTGAGCATGATTCAGCGGTTCTATACGGAGCCGCGCCTTGTTTCGATTACCAAGAACCACATGACGGGGGAGCAGCAGCAGGTTCAGGTGAACCAGCCGACGCCGGAGGGGAGCATTTCGAACGATTTGAGTTTGGGCGAGTTTCAGATCGTGGTCACGTCGGTTCCGCACCGTCAGACGCTCGACGCGCAGCAGTTCGAACAGGCCGTGGCGCTGCGTGAACAAGGCGTGCCGATTCCAGACGAAGTGCTGATCGCGCACAGCGCCCTGTACAAGAAGGACGACATTCTCAAGAAGATGGCCGAGGCGACGAACTCGCCGGAAGCGCAGCAGGCGCAGCAGGCGCAGCAGGTTGGTACGCAGTTGAACCTGCAGGTGCTGAAGTCGAAGGCCGAGAAGGAGAGTGCCGACGCCGTACTGAAGCAGGCCAAGGCGAAGAAGGAGACGATTCAGGCGGCGGTCGAGATGAAGAACGCGCAGGGGCAAGACCCGGAGATGATGAAGGCGCAGGCCGAGATTCAGCAGAAGCGCGAGGAAGGACAAATCTCGATTGAAATCAAGCGGATGGAGCTTGAGATCAAGCGCGAGGAGTTGGAGCTGAAGAAAGAGGAGTTCGCGCTGAAGCAGAGGGTGGATCAGGAAGAAGCGCAGATGGGGTTGCAGGTCAAGGCAGCGAACGCGGGGGCAGATGTGGCTATTGCCCAGCAGAAAGTGGGTCAGTCGCAGGAAATGCACGAGAGTAAAATGGCCCAGATGGCTGAGCAGCAAAAAATGAAGTCTAAACAGGAGAAAAGTAATGGGGCAAGACGCGGAAATCGTTGATCGTGGTGACAATCTCGTCGCAACGGACGAGAAAGTTGCTGAAAAAGCCGAAGAGAAGGTCATTGACCTGTCTGCGGGCGACAAAAAGGTCGTTGAGGAGGTCAAAAAGGAGCCTGAAGTTGGGCCGGAGCGTGATGCAAAGGGGCAGTTCATCCCCAAAGCACGCTTTGACGAGGCGGTAACGAAGGAAAGGGACAAAGCAGCGGCGCTTGCGGCGCGGAACGCTGAGCTTGAGGGCCATTTTGCGGCTCAGGTGACCAGTCAGGACATCACCGAGGCTCAGAAGGTTGTCAGGGACTTGATTAAACAGCGAAATTCGCACTTGGGTGACGGTGAGTTGGACAAAGCAACGGAGATCGACAGCAAAATCGTCGAGCTTCAGGAAGCCATCGCGGATCGGAAGGCGGAACTGAAGGTTGAGTCGGCTAGAAACTCCGCTGTCGAGTCCATGAAGTACGACGCGGTGGTGGAGCGGCTTGAGGAGGAGCATCCAGAGCTTAATCCGGACTCGGATGAGTACGACGAAGACACGGCTACGGAGATCAGGGCCTTGATGAAAGGTTACCAGTCCGAGCTTCGGCTCAGCCCCGCCGCAGCACTGCGTCGCGCCGCAGGCCGGGTGTTCGGCACGACGAAGGCGGCGGTGAAGGAAGACAAGACGGCGGAAGAAGGGGTGCGGCGCAAGACCGAGGCGACGGAGCGGAACCTTGACGCAGCCAAGAAGCAGCCCGCGTCTACCAAGGAGGTCGGGTTGGATCATGACAAGAAGGGGGGTGGTCTGGATCAGAAGACCGTCATGTCGATGAAGTACGACGAGTTCGTCAAGATAGGGGACGAAGTGCTGTCCCGCCTTAGAGGAGACACGTTGTAAAGGATCGGGGGGTTGACACCCCCCGAGTGGAGTAGTAGTGTCGGTTCGTTCGCCACGCGGGCGTAAAACGCACTTCGCACGTAGCAGCGAGACCGCTACACCATAAAGTGCAGTTCCCCATCCACTTTTAGCGGAGTCGCCAAATGGCACTTACCAATTTTGCCCTGCTCACTACTGAGCAGAAGACGATTTGGAGCATGGACCTGTGGAAACAGGCCCGCAACATGTCATTCATCAACCAGTTCCTCGGCAACGGGCCGAACGCGATGGTTCAGCACATCACGGAACTGAAGAAATCCGAGAAGGGCGCGCGTGCAGTGATCACGCTGCTTGCTGATCTGGCAGGCGACGGTATCGCGGGCGACCGTGCACTGGAAGGTAACGAAGAAGCAATGAAGACGTACGATCAGGTCATCCGGATCGATCAGCTTCGTCACGCCAACCGGATTGAAGGTCGCATCGCGGACCAGAAGTCGATTGTCGAGTTTCGCAACAACAGCAAGAACGTCCTCGCATACTGGCTGTCGGATCGTATGGATCAGATGGCGTTTCTGACGCTCGCCGGTTATGGTTACGACAAGCTGAACAGCGCCATCGGCACCACGCGTACCGGTTCGGATTTGCAGTACCTTGAGTTCGCTGCGGATGTCTCCGCACCGACTTCCAAGCGATACGGATGGTGGGACAAGGCGAACCTGAAGGTGCAGTGGGGCACGGGTACTGGCTCAGTCACCGCGACGGACTATCCGACGTGGGAACTGTTTGTGGCGATGAAGGCTTACGCCAAGGACCACTACATCCGTGGTATCAAGGAGTCCGGTGGTGAGGAAACTTACCACGCCTTCCTGACGCCGTCCGCGATGGCGAGGCTGAAGCTCGACACGACGTATATGAACAACCTGCGTTATTCGCAGCCTCGCGGCGACGGCAATCCGCTGTACGCAGGCTCGGTTGTGAAGATCGATGGCATCTACCTGCATGAGTTCCGCCACGTACCGAACACCCGGTTGTCACCGGCTTCTTCGAAGTGGGGTGCGTCTAGCTTGGTTGATGGATCGGTGGTTCTGTTCTGTGGTGCACAAGCGCTCGGTATGGCTGATCTTGGCAATCCTGAGTGGGTCGAAGAAGAATTCGACTACGGCAATCAGTTGGGTATTTCGGTGTCGAAGATCATCGGCTTCAAAAAGCCGGTCTTCTTCAGTCAGTATGAGACCACGACTGAAGACTTCGGCGTTCTCTCGGCCTACTGCGGAGCGTAATCAATCATGGCACTTATCAAACCCACTCGTGGTGCGCAGTATGTCGTTTGCTCGGAGTACGCCTTCAATTTCAACGACACCGTCGTTGACATCAACGGCGTTACAAAGCAATTCGGAGCTGGTGCAATTGCCGAAGCACCGGTTGCTGACATTATCAACCTGCCGCCGTTCACCGAGGTTCTTCTGGTTCAAACGGCGATTGTCACGCAGGGTGTCGGCCCCTCGGCTTACACCATTGATCTTGGCGTAGCGGGCACGACGACGGCCTTCGCAGTGGCTTCTTCGTTGCTTGGCGCGTCGGGTACGAAGGTTGCCGGTGCGCTGACCAACCCACGTGCAGCGTCAGGTGGCCTGAATGTTCGGCTGACCATGGTTGATTCGGTCGCGGTTGCGACTGCCGGTTCGTTCCGGGTTAGTCTCCTGTGGAAATCCGATGGCAAGATGAACGAAGCCACGCCTGCGTAACACTTCCAGACGGAAGCGCTATAGACTAAGGGGGACCGCGCAAACGGTCCCCTTTTTTCTCATGGAATCTGACATGACGCCCCCTATTATCATTGCCAAACTAGTCATCACGGCGCAAGCTGACGGGACGTTGCACGTTACGGGCAACGTCGAGGACTATAACTATGCCGTAGCCATGCTCGACCTTGCAAAAGACGCAATCAAGCAGCACTGCACGACGACGCCGAAGGCAAAGGTCGTCGTGCCTGCTGACTACACGCAGTTCCAACGCCTTGCTTAACGGAGAAAATCAATGCCGTGGTTCACACTAAACAGGAACTATGCCCTCTCGACTACGAAGGGGCACTCAGTCAATTTCAAACGGGGTGAAAAGACGTGGGTGCCGCAGGGCATCGTGCAGGAAGCGATGGCCATCGGCGCTTTGCCGGAAGACCCGATTGACGAAGTACTGCCACCGCCACAGACGCCAGAGAAGAAGCAGTTGGATGAAGGGGCGCGGAAGAAACTGGTGTTCGAAGCTTTTGAGAAGCTGCTGCTTCGCGCCGCGCGGGGGGACTTCTCCGCGAGCGGACACCCACACCCGAAGAAGCTTGAAGACATCCTCGGTTTCGACATGCCGCAGAAGGAGCGTGAGCTTCTGTGGGACCAATATCGTGCCATGAAAGATGAGGAAGCGCGGCAGTGAACTCAACTTCGCTCTTGGAATTCTGGCGGTCGCAAGTCATGGATAGCGAGCGCCGCTATCTGTGGTCTGATGATGAGGCGTTTGCTTATATGAACGAAGCTCAGAATCAGTTCTGCCGGTTGACTGAGGGCATCAGTGATGCCACGACGCCGGAAGTGGTGCGCGTGTCGGTGGAAGCTACGGAAATCTTCGCGGACGTTCACCCGAAGATTCTCACTTTCCGCCAAGCCGTACTGCTTTCGACGGGCAACAAGCTCGATATCAAGAACCACACTGAGATCACGAAGTGGGACAACGCCCTCGGTAACATCACTGCGATGATCGTCGGTATGGAGCGCAATAAGATACGGTGGGACAAGACGCCGACCGTAGCGGACGAAGTGAATTTGCTTGTCTTCCGTCTGCCACTCGACACCATCAACGCACCTGACCAAGAGTTCGAAATCGAAGACACGCACCACGTGTCACTCAGCTTCTGGATGAGCTACTTGGCGTATCTCAAGCAAGATACGGAAACATTTGATAAGCGAGCGTCCGACCGGGCGAAAGCGAACTTCGAAGCGTATTGTGCACAGGCGGCGGCTGAGCAGCGCCGCTACAAGCAAAAGCCGAGGTCCATCGCCTACGGAGGTATTTGATGGGGGATGAAGAAAGAACTCCATGGCACACCAACACCGTATCGTGGGGGCAATTTATCCTTGCGCTGGTCGTAGCAGTAGGGGGCGTGTTCGCTGCCGTATTCGCGGACAGGCTCGAGATCGACCGCAGGCTGACCGTCGTGGAGCAGCACCAACGCTATGCCGATGCCGTCGAGGCGCGCGAGGCGACGGAGTATTCAGCGTTACGCGGCGCGGTCGACTCGAAACTGACCGACATCCAGCGGCAACTGGTGGTGATCACCATCGAGCTGGCCAAGCACGAGTCGGCGCAGAATGGCGATGAGACTCGTCGTGGGTTGAAGATGCCAAGATAGGGGGACCGCACTATGAAAATATTTCTCGCACTCGCTGTCGGTGTTCTCGTCACAGGTACTGCTTCTGCGGTCACTGTGATATCCGATCCTTGCATTGCTACCGTAACCCACTGCGGACGGTATGAAGGCGGTGTGTTCAAGGCTGATTTTCCTGTCGTAGCAGGTGCGTGCAACTTCAACATCAGCGCGCAGCCGGTTGGCACCACGGTCTACACTGCGACTTGCGTAATCAATGATCCAGTATGGGGGCGGAGAGAATCCGTACAATCGCTCCCTTTGTCTGTACCAAATCCCGCAGTACCCACAGCACCAATAAATCTTCACGTCGTCCCATAATCTGCAAACGGAAATGAACCAGCAAGAGCTACGCACTGCGTTCGGACATCCGAACGTCAAGGCGTGGTACATGATGATGCGCCGGGGCGAATCTTCGCTCACGGATGCTGCATACACGATGGTGAACGGACGCCCCCCGTTTACCGACTTCAGTAAGCACCCGTACGAAGGGCTGAAAACGACGGAGGGAGGGAGAGCAGCCGGTGCGTCGCAGTTCATTCCGACTACGTGGGGGGAGCTGCAAGAGGAATATGGCTTCCCTGATTTCAGTCCTGATTCACAGGACTTGGGGTATGTCGGCTGTCTCGTCAAGCGTCACGCACTTGATGATGTGATCGAAGGTCGGTTTTGGGAAGCGTTACGGAAGTGTCACGCCGAGTGGCCATCGCTGCCCGGTGGCATCGAGCAGAACCAGACTGCGGAAAGGTGCCGCGATACATACTTGCAGTATGGCGGCACGATCAGTGACGAGACACAACCCCCAGCACCGATTGAAGACCGTAGCACAACACAGGAGAAGCCCGTGGGCGCACTCGCACTGCTACCGATGATCGCGCAGTTCATCCCGCAGATCATGTCGTTGATCAAGCCGAACTCCGCGAGTACGGTGAAGGATGCGCAGACGGCACAGATGATCCTGAACATCGCCACGCAGGCGGCGGGTGTGTTGATGCCGGGGCAGACGGCTACGGCGACTCAGGTCGGCGCGGCGGTGGACGCCATGCAGGCCGATCCGGCCTTGGCCAAGAAGGTGCAGGAAGCAGTGGTCACGCACCCCGAGGTCATCGGCTTGCTCGAAATCGGCGGCGGCGTAAAGGAAGCGCGGGCGTACGGGCAAGCTGTCCAAATCGCGGATAAGCCATTCTGGTACAACCCGACATTTTGGATTTCGGTAGGGTTCTTCCCGATGATGTACATGATTACATACGCGGTGCTGTTCACGGTAGCACCGGATGCGAAGGCGACGCCCGAGATGATGGAGAAGCTGATGTGGTATCAGCGTATTGGTTTCGATCCGAATACGCGCAGCGGTCTTGTCAATCTTATCGTCGGTTTCGTGTTCGGCGGCATAGTCGGTGTGTGGTTCGGCACAAGCTGGGGGTCGCTACGCAAGACCGAACTCGCTGCGTCTGGAAAGGAAATCTGATGAGCTTTCGCGTAGACAAAGTATCGGTGCAGATAGAACTCATGAATGAGGGTGCGGGTTATCGCACTATTCATTTCGAGTTCACGCCGCACGTGGACGATCCACTGACGAAGTTGTTGCTGGAAAAAAACGCGGAGGTCATCGAGCAGCGTATTGCTACGATGACCCCGCCAACGATGGGTGACCTTTTCATAGGATAAATCATGGACGCAAGCATTCTCATTGCCAAGCTGCAAGCGATCATCGCAGAGTTGAGTGGTAGTCCACCGCCGTTGACTGCCCCACCCGGGTATGTCGCAGTACGCCCGACCGGGCCGCGCGGTGCGGGCAAGGTGCGCTTCTGGCCGGAGGGGTGGCCTAATCTCGGCAGTCCGCGCGACGGAGAAATGATCCTCGCCTATGCAGACCGCTGCTCGCGGATAGTGGACCCGGCCACAGGTCATCCGTTCTGGCAGCATGGACGCTGGCCCTCGTTGCCGGGGTTTGATCCATATCAAGCTCCGAGCGGCATGTCGGAAATGCTTGACCGGCTCACTTACCACGATGACTGGGCGACGCAGGAAGAACTGGATATGGCCGCTAGACTCGCGGAGCGTGACGCCGCTGGAAAAAATCAGTTCAGTCCAAACTAGGAGAGGTAGACTATGCAACCGAAACACACTCATGAAGCACAGCTCGCGGTACTGGCCAAGCGTGTGAAGAAGTTGGAGCAGCGGCTGACTCCACGGCCCAGTCCGTCGTGGCCCCCGAAAGTATCGACGGCTCTCCCTCTGTGAGATAGACATGGCGGCGAAAAAGCTCAACCTGAAGATCAGGCAAGGCGAAACTTTCCTCCGGGTAATCCGGTGGGAGACGCCGCCATTTATCTACAAAGCCATCACTGCGATTACGCAGTCTGGGCCGGTGGGCATCACTTCGACTGCACACGGTCTCAAGACGGGCTGGCGTGTGGCGGTGGTCAGCGTAGGTGGGATGTATGAGATCAATGCTCTGAACGACCCGCCGCGTGACAATGAGTTCAAGCAGTGCACGTACGTAGACCCAGACACGATTCAGATCAACAACGTTAACTCTACGCCGTACACTCCCTATACGTCGGGTGGATACCTGCAGTTCTACACACCAGTCGATCTAGTGGGCTACACCGCCCGCATGACGATCAAGACCAAGATCGGTGGAACCATCTTGCTGGCGCTAGTCAGCCCCACAGACATCGCCATCGACAATACGAATCATACGATCACCATCACCATCACAGCGACAGCGACCGCGGCGCTGACGTGGACACGCGGTGTGTACGATTTGGAAATGGTAGGACCGACAGGGATCGTTACGACGATCTTTAGTGGTACGGTTGATGTGACGGAGGAGGTCACTACGTGACACAGGCGGTATGCACAAGCTTCAAGAAAGAACTTTGTATCGCAACACACAATTTTGCTGCGGCGGGGGGACATGCTTTCAAATTTGCCTTGTACACGCCTTTAGCGACACTCAATGAGACCACGACGGTTTACTCATCTTCGGATGAAGTAGTCGGTATGAATTATACGGCAGGAGGGTTCGCGCTCACGAACGTCAATCCCAGTACTTCAGGCACAACGGCTATGGTGACATTCTCTGCCAACCCGACTTGGACAAGCGCCACTTTTAGTACGAGCCAAGCCTTGATTTACAACACGTCGGCGGGCAATAAAGCCGTGGCGGTGCTAGACTTTGGCGGAACCCAAACGGTCTCTGCGGGGGACTTTGTAATTACTTTCCCTGCCGTGACCTCAACTACCGCGTTACTGCGGCTAACCTAAGGGGTATTATGGAAATCATCGATCTGAGTAGTATAGTTTCGACGACATTGGGTGACATTCCGGAAAACGATTTGGAGATTGTGCTGGCTCGTGAAGATGCCCGCGATACTTGGGTCATTCAGCGAATTTTTACGTACAAGGGCACTGCGTATCCTGAAGCTGTTGGCACGGTCGTACGGCAAGATGCGTGGGTGACAATCAAAAACGGCCAAGGCGCTAGTGCCGAAGCTGGACTATAGGAGCTAGATCATGGCAAATAGTGCTGGACTTTGCACTTCTTTCAAGACCGAGTTGATGCTCGGGGGGCACCAGTTTGGCGCTATTACGCTTATCTCGCGTACGAGCTTGACTGCGCCGACGACTGATACGTTCAAGATGGCGCTGTACCAAACTTCGGCAACTATCAGTCCTGCTACTGCTGTATATACTACGTCAGGAGAAGTAGCAACGGCGGGTGGCTACTCTGCTGGTGGTGCAACGGTGACCAATGCCACAGCGCCAACTAGCTCGGGTACGACTGCGTACTGGACGCCGAGCGCGTCAGTGTCGTGGACTGGCGTGAGCTTCACTACGGACTGCGCACTGCTGTACAACTCAACACAGACCGTAGCCTCCTTCGGGCGTGCTGTTGGCTCGTACACTTTCTCGTCGCAGACCGTGTCGGGCGGCAACTTCACATTGACGATGCCGACGAATGCTGCCGGTACGGCTCTCATTCAGATCGCGTAAGGAGGAACCATGCCGCTCTATTCGGGTGGGTTCAATTCGACAGTTGGGACGACGACCGCGCCGTGCTTTGACATCAAGGCTTCGGCTACGAACTCTCCGAGACTGCTGGAGTTAGCTATCAGTGTTACGACAGCCGCAGCGTCTACCTACTTGATCGGTCGCCCCGGCAATGATGGCTCGGTCGCGCAATCCTCAGCTACGTTGCTGCAAGCGGAAGATACGCTTGCTCCTGCTGCGCAGACAGGGACTGCAGTGGCGTGGAGTACAGCGCCGACAGTTCCTGCGGCGACGTTGCGACGAGTGATTTTTCCAAACACGGTGGGCGCTGGCATCATCTGGACATTCCCGCGCGGCATCCTCATGGCCGTGAGCAAAGGACTCGTCGTATGGAATGTTGCGGCTAATAGCTCTAGTGTGAACTTCGTAGTCGTGGTAGACGAATAAGGAAATGACATGGCTATCTATTCGCAAACAGCACTTACGACGGTCACAACTACGGGTGCGCCTGCGTGGGATGTGAAGGCGTCGTCAGTCAATTCGCCGCGTGTCATGGAGATTGGTCTGTCTCTCGGCGCAGCTACGGCATCAACGTATGGTCTCGGTCGGCCTGCGAACGATGGCTCAGTGGCGCAAACAACTCCTGTTCTTTTGAATGCGGAGAACCCAAATGATCCGGCTTCGCAGACAGGCACAGCGGTGGCATGGGGTACGGCACCTACAGCACCGACGATCTTTCTGCGACGGGTAGCAACAGTCGCGGCGATCACGGGCGGTGTTCTATGGACGTTTCCCCGAGGTCTTTCGTGCGCGGTATCGAAGGGGCTTGTTGTGTGGAACCTCGCAACGAATTCGGCCAGTCTGCATGTGTGGATCGTTGTAGACGAATAAAGGATTCACATGGCTCTCTACTCGCAAGGACAGGTTACGACGGTATCAGGTTCTGGTGCGCCGTCATTCGATCTGAAGTGTTCCGCAACGATTTCAGCGCGGCTCTTGGAATTCGGGGCATCGTCGGCGGCGGCAACGCAATGCACGTACGGATTGGGACGACCGGCGAATGACGGCTCGGTGACGCAAACGACTCCGGTTTTGCTGCAGGGGGAGGATGGAAATCTCGGCGCGGCGGTCGCACAGACGGGCACGGCAGTAGCGTGGAGTGCGGCACCTACGGTGCCCACGGTGTTTCTACGCCGGATCAACACGGCGGCGCAGATCGGCGCTGGATTTGTGTGGGTGTTTCCGCGCGGGATCAAGTGCGACGTGAGTAAGGGTCTTGTACTGTGGAATCTTGTCGCGTCTAGTGCGAACGAACTGATATGGGTGGTGTGCGATGAGTGACGAATACTCGCGTGATCCTGACGATCTGCACGGCGACACGAAGGTTGCCGTGATCGAAGTTGCCATTCGCCGCAACGGGGCGATGTCCGTGGCGGGAGCGATCAACGATCTCCCGATGGCGCTGGCCATGCTCGATCAGGCCAAGGACACAGTGCGCAACCATCACATGCGGATCAACGCGGGGAAGCAAATCATTACTCCGTCGTATGACGTTGACGCAAAGGTGCTGCAATGAGCTTCTTCATGGGCCTTACTGCTGCCCCCATTGGCATCAACTGGGGTGTCTTGGGAATTCACGACGAGGAAAAGGACGACCGGTTCGATGCGCGTCCTCCGTACGTCTATCGCAAGAGTTCGAACGGTTTCTCGTACGACGGCTACGGGCACTTCACGCAGTGGCCTGCTTCGCGTGGTATTTGCGGCGACGCGATTTCTTATTGGGCTACGGCGGATGTGTGCACGGCGCGGTCAGGGTACGAAGTGTGGAATGGTGCGGTTGGCGGATCAGCACGGGGGTATTTCATCACTGGCAAGTGTTTTGACGGCTCCAACAATCCGCTTGGTGGTGCAACCCTCGATCTATTTCTGACGGCTTCCGATTTGAAAGTGAACTCAGGTACGACGGACTCCAACGGAGTCTACTCGATTGCTACGCCATACACCGGGCAGAATCATTACGTTGTTGCGAACTATGGACCCAACACTTTAGTTGGGGCTTCAATCGATACACTGCAGCCTGCTTCTGCACCGTGGTAAGAACACCAAGCCTCACAATGATATGGAGGGGCTTGTGGCTACCTAGCTAATATATCGGAGAAACAAATGCCTCTGACCAAACCGGAAATCGACGCACTGAAAGCCACTGCTGCTACGTTGACGACAAACACGGTGGACCGTTCGTGCTACATCGCAGAATTGGCGTGGGGCACGAAGTACATCGGTCCTATCCAATTGCCTGAATAATGGCGATCACTTCTTCTGCCGTGTCCGTCGAGAACCCGCAGATCGACGGGCGGCGTTGGGTCGCGGAAGCGCACTCCGATGCGGTAGGGGTCTGCGCGCGGCTGTCGTACCTCGGGCAGTCCGATGCGACCAGTACGGCGCAGGGTATCGCCAATGCGCGGGCCGCACTCTTGGACGCGCAGCTTGCGGATGCGGAGTGTTTGGATCGAGTGCAGATCGACGCCACGCCGTTGCCTCTGCGCTTCCAGACCGCCGCGCAATTCGTTGATCGACTCCGCTCCTTCTACCGTTCGCTCGACCGTGAGGATTTGGCGCGGCTGGCACGGTGGATCACGCGGCGCATTGACGACGGGACGGTGACGGTCGCGCAGTTGCGCAACGCATGGGGGCTGACGGTGGGCGAATGGGCAACGTTGGAGAGTAAGATGCGGACGTTGCGGGCACAGATTGAAGCCATCGACGCGGCGGTGGGCGAATAATGGCCATTTTTTACGTCCGGTCCACCGATGGTAACAACGTCGATTCGGGGGCAACGTGGGCATTGGCAAAGGCGACGCTTGCGGGTGCGTTCTCGGCTTGTGCGGCGGGCGATACGGTTTATGTGTCGCAGGTTCACGCGGAAACGCAAGCATCAGCAATGAATTTGGGGGGACCGGGCAGTTCCGCCAATCCGGTAAAGGTTGTTTGTGTCAATGATGGGGCGGAACCGCCGACAGCACTTGCAACAAGCGCGACCATTACGACGACGGGCAATAGTGCGTTCGACATCTACAACAACACTTTTTATTACGGGATCACGTTTAGCTGTGGCTCCGGCGCGGTCAGTGCACAAACGAAACTTGCGTCGTCGGGGGGGAATTCGCGGTTTGAAAACTGCAAATTCATCAAGGCCGGGACAGTCGGAAACACGGCCGCGTTTCGCCTAGCAGATTTAGGGTCGGGAAGGCTTGAGCTAAATAACTGTACGTTTAAATTCGGCGCCACGA
>Ga0315273_10004764_pt1 | contig 16689 bp, 15 predicted proteins | sample YL17G02_0_MG_FD_205753 | JGI IMG/M metagenome (GOLD analysis project Ga0315273, IMG submission 205753) | Sediment microbial communities from Yellowstone Lake, YNP, Wyoming, USA - YL17G02_0 | ecosystem: Environmental > Aquatic > Freshwater > Lake > Sediment | place: USA: Wyoming | collected... | reverse complement strand
TCGAGGCCGACCGCGTAGCCTTTGGCGCGCGACAGCGGCACCGAGCTACGAAACCCCATGGTCGTGAGCATGCCGAGCCGCGGCCCCTTGCGCTCGATCAGTGCGTTGGTGCCGAGAGTCGTGGCGTAGCGGACCGAGTCGACCTGCGAGAGCAGGTCGAGCTCCGACACGCCGAGCTCGGCGCAGGCGTTCTCGAGCGCCTCGTTGAATCCGACCGACAGGTTCTGATGTGTCGTCAGCGCCTTGCTCTCGATGTACTTGTCGTCCCACGCCACGAAACAATCCGTGAACGTTCCGCCGATATCGACCGAGACCCGCTTCATGTGATTCTCCCCTCCGCCGGGTTAGTGCCGGTGCCCCGCGTGCGGCTTCTTCCGCTGCGGGGGCTCGTTGCCGATTGGCTCGACCCGCACCTCGTCGCGATCCTTCCACTGCTCCTTCAGCGCATCGATGTCGAACTCGATGTCACGCAGCGGGGGATGGCCCGGCGGCAGATACTCGGTCTCCATCATGGAGCCGCACTGCGGGCAATAGTACTCGAGTAGCCGACACCAGGTGGGATCGGGAGCGTAGGTCAGCGCGTACTTCTTCGGATCGAGCAGCGGTTTGTGGATCTCCCGCGGATCGCGGTTGTAGACGAGCAGACCGCGCTTGTAGTTGTCGCGCGCGGAGATTAGCACCTTGTCGCAGTGCCGGCACTCCCACATCTCGGTGTCGAGGTCGATGCGCAGGTTTTCGGTGGCGAGAACTTTCATGCGGTCCCTCGAAGTTGGCGCGGGCCGATCTAGCCGCGGCTGAGAAGGATGTCGCCGCTGTCGTTGATCTCGAAATGCCAGCGGGGATCGATGCGGCACGTGAAGTACGCTTCCTCGAGCACCGCGGGGCCGCTCGCGGATGCGCCGGCCTTCTGGTCTTCCACGCGGTACACCGCGAGCTCGCTCCACTGACTGCCATCGAGCACGCGGCGAACCGAGCTGCTCACGGCTTCGCCGGCGAGCGCGCCGAATCGTCCCTGCAGCGCCGGGCGCGGGATCCCCTTCTTCGCGGACAGCACGACGGACAGCCGCGCCCCGGACGGAATGCCGTTCGGCAGGGTGCCGTTCACGAGCGGCTTCACGTCGTCCGCCCCGTCATGACTGATCTGGAGCGAGGTCTCGAGCTCGCACTCCTCAAGCTTGAATCCCTCGGCGAACATGCCGCGCTTCGCGCGATCGTGAAGCTCGGCGAGAGCGGACTCGAGACTCTTCGCGTCGGCCTTCGCGAGCGGCGCCTCGTACTGATGCTGGATGTCGGAGAAGCCGAGGCCGAAGGCCGAGAACACGGCGGCGAGGCCCGGAATCAGCACGCGCGAGATGCCGGCCGCCTCCGCCACCCGGCAGACCACGAGCGGCCCCGCGCCGCCGAAGGCCGCGAGCGTGGTCTCGGGTGTGATCTGGATGAACGCCTTCAGGTTGTCCGCGATCTTTCTCACCCAGGCTTCCTCCATGCTCGCCAAGGCCCCTTCGACGCCGATGCCGAGCGGCTCCGCGACGTTCGCTTTGATTGCGGCCCGCGCGCGATCACGGTCGAGCTTCAGCTCTCCGCCGAAGAAGGTGGCTGGATCGAGGAGCCCGCTCAGCAATAACGCGTCGGTGATCGTCGCCTCCTTACCTCCGAGGCCGAAGCACGCCGGGCCGGGCGTGCTGCCGACGCTCTCCGGCCCCACGCGGATACCGTCTTTGCCGGGCTTCACGATCGAGCTGCCGCCGATGCCGACGCTCACGACGTTACAGAGCGGGAACGAGATCTCGACGTTCTCGACCTTGCCGCGCCGGTCGACCCGGACGTCGCCGTTCTTGACCTCGCCGATGTCGGTGGTGGTGCCACCGACGTCCATGGAGATGAGATGCGCGAAGCCGTAGTGCGCGGCCACGGCACGCGCGCCTTCCATGCCGCCGCGCGGCCCGGAGCTGTAGGTCTTGATCGCGATCGTCTTGGCGACGCGCGCAGAGTGTCCGTCGTTCCGGAAGATCAACAGCGGGCTCCTGATCTTGCTCGAACGGAGCTTGTGCTCCGCCGTGTAGAGGAAGCGCTCCATCGTCGGATGCAAGAACGCGTTGAACAGCGCGGTCCAGGTGCGGCGGATGTCGTTCTCGTCCTCCACGACCTCGTGCGAGTAGAGGATCGGGATCGCGCCGAGCAGGTGCGGCGGGAACTTCTGCAGCAGGATGCTCTTCACCCGCGACTCGTAACTGCGGCGATCGGCGCCGCCGTGTGCGACGACGAGGCGGTTCGCGCCCGCCGAAGAGAGCGCGTTGACCGCGCGCACGGCCGCCATCTCGAAATCCTCCCCCGCGATGGAGAGATCGAGTGTCGCGGAGCGCTCGGCGACCAACACGTCGAAAAGCTCGGAGGCGTTCATCGCCCTTCGCAGCTGATCCGCGGTCAACGACCCGGTGAGGATCACGCCGAGCCGCTGTCCCTTGCGCTCGACGAGTGCATTCGTGCCCTGAGTCGTGGAGTAGCGGATGTGATCGGTCGAGAGCAGCAGCCCGAGCACGTCGTCCTTGCCGTAGATCGCGGTCGCGGCCTTCTTCAGTCCGTCCAGGAAGCACTTCGAGAGGTCGTACGGCGTGGTCAGCGTCTTGGTACGGACAACGCGGCCACCGTCGATCACGCAGATGTCCGTCAGCGTGCCGCCGTTGTCGATGTTGATCAGCTTTCCCATGAAGCACTCCCCTCTAGGCGAAGGTTCGACGAAGCACCGCGAGCCGTTCGAGCACGCTCTCGGGCTCGGCGTCGGCGGGGATCTCCGCGAAGCGGAAGCCTCCGGCAGGCGGCTCGGGAGGCGCCTCGCCCGACCAGAAACCCGCCGGCACGACGATGCCCACCGGGACGCCGGAGATCGCACGCGGTGCGATCCAGAAATTCACGTCCGCGGCGGGGCCGGAGGGCATGCTTTGCCCCGACAGGCGCACGCCGAGATCCCAGCGGTAATGCGAGGCCACGTTGAGAACAGGCCGGTAGAGCTCGAGGTCCGCCGCGGACGCCGGAGCGTGATCCTCATTCTCCTCGAGGAGGAGCGCGTCGATTTCGCATCCGGCGAACGAGCGCAGGAAATCCGCGACGTACGTCGACGCCGAGTCGACGGCATCTGCGTCGACGGCGGCGGTCTCGCCCGGGAACGCGGAAGCATAAGCGAGCGACGTCCAGCGGCGAGGAGAAGGCAGTGCGAGCGCGAGCGGCAGATTTCGGAAGCTCGAGCGCAGGCCCCCCGCGAGCTCGGTCAGCAGCGCGCGCAGCGCGTCGTCGGCGAGCAGGATCTTCAGCGAAAACGACGCGCGGCGGCGTGCCGCCATCTCGGCCACCCGCTCGGGCTCGGCGACGAGCCACACGGAAGCGAGGGGCCCGACCGGCAGTACGATGACGTCCGAGCGTAGCAGGCCCTGCGCCTTCCGCTGCCAGGCGATGAAATCGCCCACTTGCAGCCACGGTGGCGCTCCGCCGGCGAGCAGGGCTCCGGCATAGGCGCTGGAGTCCAGCCACAGGAAGTGGCGATCCGCAGCGATGCGATCCATCAGCAGCGCCAATCAGTTTCCTCCGCCATCGTTTCGTTCCCCAGCGGACTTCGTCGCGATCACCGCCCGCGCAATCTCGTCACCGGGCCCTTCCTTCATCACTCAGCCGAGCCTGTGGATGAATACGAGGGTGCGAGCACTCGGGAGATGATCCTTGGTGGCAAGGGCGACGTGCGATGCGATCTGCGTCTGCGGATAACACGATCGCCGAGGAAGCGACAAGAACGGAAGCTTCGTCGACGCCCGACGGCGGTGCAGGCGCGAAGCCTCCCGCCAGCGGCTACTCGAGCCCGCCGAGGAAGTCGCGGATCGCCTGGTTCACTTCGTCAGGCCGCTCGAGAGAGACGAAGTGGCCCGCATGCGGGATACGCACGAGCCGCGCGCTCGCGATGCTCCGCGCCAGGAACTCGGCGTACTTCGGCGGCGTGAGCCGGTCTTCCTCCCCCACGACGACGAGCGTCGGGAGCCGGATCTCGCCGAGTCGGTCCATGACGTCGAAGCTGTTGCAGGCGGCGAAGTCCCCGCGGGTCACGGATGGCGGCGTCGCGCTCACGGTCCTGCGGCCGAGCTCCTTGAGCTCCGCGGGCGAAGAGGGGCTCCAGGCGCGCTCGGTCATGAAGGCGACGGCCTCGGTGTAATCCCTCGTCAAAATCTCGAAGAGCTCCGGGAGCACCCTGAGGCGCCCACCCGTACCGACGAGGACGAGGCCACGGAGCAGCGGGGGCGCGTCGAGCGCCAGAGCCTGCGCGATCGCGCCGCCCATGGAGTGGCCTGCGAGGATCACCGCGCCCCGTCCGAGGGCGGCCAGGAACTGGCGAACCAGCGTCGCATAGTCGGCGATGGTGTCGCATCCCTCGCCCGACGATGCGCCGTGCCCTGGTAGATCCAAAGCCACCAGCGTGGCCGCGGACGCGAGCCCTTCGAGCTGCGGCCCCCAGGTGGTGTGGTCGCCACCCGAGCCATGGATGAGCACGAGCGTGGTCCCCCCGAAACCGCTCTCGGCGTAGTACACGGTCCGCCCGTTCACAGCCAGGTTGGGCATTCGCGCAACATAGCAGCTGCAAAAACGCCCGTCGCTAGCCGAGGCTCGCCAGAGGTTACGCATTGCGCTCGATCCCTCCACGATGATAACCAACGATACGGTGGCCTTCCCGGAAGCTCTCACCCGTGGTTTCGCGCTGGGCGAGGCTGACCGCGAAGCGCGCCATAGTCCCGTAACGGAGAGCACATGAGGACACGAGTTGCGACGCTTGGCTGGTCATTGACGGGAATGGTGCTGGCGCTACCGGTAGCAGCGCTCTCGGCGGAAGCGGCGCCGCAGCCCTCCGTCGCCATCGCCCCGGGTTACCAGGTCTCCCTCGAGTACACGCTCTCCGAGGAGAAGGGGGTCGAGATCCAGACCAACAAAGGCGAAGCCCCTCTCGTCTATACGCCGGGGAAGAACGAGATCTTTCCCGGGCTCGAGAAGGCCCTCGACGGCATGCACGTCGGGGAGGAGAAGGACGTGAAGCTACGTCCCGAAGAAGCCTACGGGCCGGTGCGCAAAGACGCCTTCCAGGAGGTGCCGAAGAGTTCGATCCCCGCCGAAGCGTTGAAGGCCGGCACCCCGCTGCGCGCCCAAGCTCCGGACGGCCGCACCATGGTGGCGCGCGTCAGCGAGGTCAAAGACAAGACGGTGGTCGTCGATCTCAATCACCTGCTCGCCGGCAAGACTGTGGTCTTTCACCTGAAGGTCCTCGATGTGAAGAAGGCCGAGGAGAAGTCGGAGGCGACCTCCAAAGCCGCAGAGCCGCCACCCGCCCCGGACGCCAATACGAGCGCGAGCGACAAGCCGGCCAAGTAGCGAGTCGGGCTTCCGGCGGGCGAGGCGGCTCCGCCCGCCACAGAGCCGCCGCGTGATGGACGATTCGACCGGCGCCGCGAAGATGTCGGCGACGGTGTCGAGCTCGAAGCGGACGCAGCGGCCGATCTGACCGGTCCCGATCTCTTCACGCGTGAAGCCCCGGACCTCGACCTCCGGGTGGTCTGCCGAGCGCAGCATCTCGGTGAGCCACTCGGCGGTGATGGCGTCCGGGGTTGGGATTCTGGAGCCCCATGCAACGCGGCCGTGCCACCGCCCTCTATCCAGCTTCGCTCAAGCGGCCAGTTCCTGCGCCGCCCCGGGCACCGGCAGGCGCATACCCTGCAGGATCACCTCGGTCCAGATGAAGTCCATCGGGTGCGGCGTGTAGACGGTGCGGACGTCGAGCACCGCGGGCTTGCCCGCGCGCATTGCCCGCTCGAACGCCGCCGGCAGGGCGTCGACGCCCGCCACCCGTTCTCCGTAGCAGCCGAAACCCTCCGCGACCTTTGCGAAGTTGACGTCGGTGAGCTTCGTGCCGAAGTTCGGGTTCTGCAACAACTCGCCGAACGGTTTGTACATGCCCCAAAAGCTGTCGTTGAACACGATCGAGATGGTGTTGATGCGGTAGCGCGCCGCCGTCTCGAGTTCCTGGATGGTCAGACCGAAGGCGCCGTCGCCGGCCACGCAGACGACCGGCCGGTTCGGATGCACCAGCTTGGCGGCGTTGGCGAACGGCAGGCCGAAGCCGAGGTGTCCCATGCCCGGTTCGGTGAGCACGCGCGACGGGTGCGTGGGCTGGAAGAAGGTCGACGTCCACATCATGGTCTGTCCGCCGTCGAGCGTGACAATGGCGTCGCGCGGCAGGATCGCCGCCAGCGCCCGCCCCAGACTCGCCTCGTTGGGGATCTCCGGCGCGCCGACCACCTTCGTGTTGGCGATCTGGTCCACCTGGGTGCGGTAGGCGAGATACGTCCGCCGCAGTTTGTCGCGCCAGCCGATGTCGAGGGCGAACGGTCCCTCTTCGGCCATGCGATCGGCGAGGGCGCGCACCGTTTCGGCAGCATCGCCCACCAGGCCAATGTTGACGGCCACGGTCTTGCCAATCGAGGCCGGGTCGATGTCGACCTGAATGATCTTCTGCCCGGCCGGTTTCGCGAAGCGGGGCGGCTTGTCGACCATGGTCCACGTCGAGAACTTGCAGCCCACCGCCAGAATCACGTCGGCGGTCTGCATGGCTTCCAGCGCGGCGCTGCCGGCGATGATGCCGCCGCTGCCGATGTATCCGTCGGCGTCCGATGGCAGGACGCCGCGCCCCATGATGGTGGTGGTGGCCGGGAAGCCGGTCTGTTCCACGAGCCGGCGGAATTCGGCCACTCCGCCCGACCGCACCACGCCGCCGCCGGCGAGCAACAACGGGCGGCGCGCGGTGCGCAGCGCGTCGGCGGCGCGGCTGAGCTCCGCAGGACTGGGCAAATAGCGAAACGGCGCATACGGCGGCACGGTTGCGAGATCGTATCGGCAGGGAAAAGACCCGACATCGCACGGGACATCGAGATGCACCGGCCCCGGCCGACCGGACAGCGCCATGTGCACGGCCCGTTCGACCAGCTCCGGGACGCGCTCGGCGTGGTGCAGGACGGCGCTCCACTTCGTGATCGGCCGGTACAGAGCGAGCTGGTCGAGGCTCTGCAACTGATCGCGTGAGGGATCGATCTGGGCGGCCTGGTTTTGACCCGTGATCACGATTAGCGGGATGTTGTCGGCCCAGGCGGCGGCAACGCCTGGGACCAGGTTGCTCGCACCCGGACCTACGGTGGCGAAACACACGCCGATGCTGTCGCTGATGCGGGAGATGGCGTGCGCCATGTGTCCGGCCGCCTCTTCGTGGCGGGTGGTGACGTACGTCAGGTCAGGGTCGGTGGACGCGCCGTGCATCACCAGACCGATCTGCGCCGCCGGCAAACCGCAGAAGTACCGCGCGCCGTGTTTCTTCAGGATCGCCAGGATAACATCGCTCACCGTGCCGTCGACAACCGCCATATATGCCTCCCGTCTGGTAGAGTGGCGCACAGTCTAGGTCGACGAGCGGGGTCTTGAAAAGGCCTCGGGGGTGGCACTGCCCGATTGGTCCACCGGCTGCCCCCTGGGGCGTTCGCATCTGCACCGCATGCGAACTTGCGGCCGAACCACGGCAGGGGGTAGTTGGCCCCGAAGCGAAATTATCCGGCGCGGACGAAACGGGGCGGGCTCGCGCCTGGCGCAGGCCGCGTCACGAGCGCCAGGTCTACCGCGATGCCGTCTTTTGGGGCATGGAAGGGTTCGAGAAAGAAGCTCGTGGCGGACAAGTCAGGCGCGAGCCCGCCCCGTTCACTTCACAGGAGAAATTTCGGATCGAGGTTAGGCGGCCGACGGTCGCGGCGCGTTCATCTGCGGCGACCCCCACGTGACGTCCGCGCCGCAGGCGAGTACGCTGTTCGCTTGTTGCCGTGGAGGGTGCACGCATGCCCGCCAACCTCTCGCCCGACTACAAGGCCGCCGAGGCCAACTTCCGCAAGGCGCGCGACCCGCAGGAGCGCCTCGAGTGGCTGCGGGAGATGCTGCGCGTCATTCCCAAGCACAAGGGTACGGATCACCTGCAGGGCGACATCAAGAGCAAGATCCGGCAGTTGTCCGAGGAGCTGGAGGCGCACAAGAAAGGCGGGACGCGCAGCGGCCCCAGCATCGTCACGCACCCGGAAGGCGCTGCCCAGCTCGCGTTGATCGGCCCGCCCAACTCGGGCAAGTCTTCGCTCCACGCCAGGCTGACGGGATCGAATGCACACGTGGCGCCCTATCCCTTCACCACCCACTTCCCCGAGCCGGGGATGATGCCGTACCAGGATATCCACTTTCAGCTCGTCGATCTGCCGGCGATCTCGCCCGAGCATCCGGTGGCGTGGATTGCCGACGCTGTGCAGACGGCAGATGGGTGCCTGCTGGTGGTCGATCTGAGCGACGCCGATTGTGTCGACCAGGTGCAGGCGCTGCACCAGGTGCTGGCAGCGCGGCATGTCACGCTGAGCGAGCACTGGGCCCCCGACGAAGAGGCTCCGGACACCGAGACAGACGTCTTCCGAGTGCGTCTGCCCGCGCTGCTGGTGGACAACAAATGCGACCGGGAAACAGAGCCGGAAGAAGACCTCGAGGTATTTCGCGAGTTGACCGGGTTGCGTTATCCCGCGCTGGCCGTATCGGCCGCCACCGGACACGGCCTCGGCGAGCTGGGCGCCTTGCTGTTTCGCAACTTACGTATCGTGCGCGTCTATACCAAGACGCCGGGGCATGCCGTCGATCGCCAGCGCCCGTTCACGCTGCGGCAGGGGCAGACCATCGAGCACGTGGCGCGCCTGGTGCACAAAGATCTCGTGAACACCCTGCGCTATGCCCGCGTGTGGGGAAAGTCGGGGTTCGATGGTCAGCACGTGGGACGCGAGCATCGCGTCGAAGATGGGGACGTGATCGAGATTCACAGCTGAGCGACCGGGGCGCACACGCGGCCGCTCTATTCCTGCATGCCCGCCGCGGTGATGCTAGGGTCAGATCTCGAGCGAGCGCTCGAGCCGGCGGATCGCTCGTGCTCGGCGCCGATCGGAGATCCTCGCGTAGACGAGCGTTGACTCGATCGTCCGGCGGGATGGTCAGGCCGAGAGCCTTCCGACTCTTCGAGTTCCGATACGTCGTCGAACGGGGAAGCCGGCCACCTTCTTCAGTCGCCAAAGGGTGGCCGCCCATCACGGCATAGGCTTTCCCGTCGCGAGCCAAACGGCGCAGGTCAGTCCATCCGTAGACCACCATCGACGTTCAATGTTTGTCCGGTCACGTAGCCGGCGTCCGGCCCGACCAAGAATGCGACTGCCGCAGCCTGCTCCTCGGCACGTGCCTGGCGGTTCATCGGTATGAAGTTGCGCACACCCGATTTGATGGTCGCGAAGTCTGTCCCTGCGCGTTCCGCCGTGCGCCTGAAGGTGCCGTCCATCATGTCCGTGTCGGTCGACCCGGGACAGATGCAGTTGACCCGGATGCGGTCTTTGGCGAGTTCGAGGGCCAGTTGCTGGGTCAAACCGATCACCGCGAACTTGGTCGCACAATAAGCGCCGTACTCGGCGAACCCCATGCGCCCTGCGGTCGACGAAATGTTCACGATGGCACCGCCCTTGCCGGCGCGGATCATCGCCCGGGCGGCCGCCTTCGATGCCAAATAGACGCCATTCAGATTGACGTCGACCGTGCGATACCAGAGCTCGTCATCCATCTCGACGATCGGTGTCGAGCCCGCGCCGCTCGCGACTCCGGCATTGTTGACGAGGGCGTCGATGCCGCCCAGCTCGTGCACCGCCGCGCCGATCAGTGCCTGAACCTGATCGGCCCGCGTGACGTCACAATCGATCGCGACGGTTCGCCGCCCGAGGGCACGGATCTCCTCGGCCACTGAGCGAATGCCCTGCCATCCCTCCGCTTTCTCGTGCTCCGGGAACGTCGCCGGATCACGCCCCAAGGCCGAAACAACCACGTGTGCACCGTCGTGGGCCAGACGTAGCGCGATCGCGCGCCCAATCCCTCGCTTGCGCCCCGCACCGGTCACGATGGCTACCTTCCCGTCGAGCATTCCCATGGTGTTCCCTCAGCCCTGGCCTTGTCGCCGGAAGGACGCCGCTCTGCAAGCCGCCAGCCCCGTGGCGGGACGGACACCGCTCCGGGGAGGGCGGTCCAACGAGAGCCGCCCGAGCCATCCCTCCGCCCGCTGCCGTCGCTTTCCGTCTTGCTGTCGATGGATGCGCCCGCCACACTGGCGAGGGAGGACCTGCTCCATGGGCGTTCACGGGAAGACGCTGCTCGCATCCGTTGTCGGTGCCGTCGTTGTAAGCGGCTCGTGGTCCGGATCCGCTGCACCCCGACCCCCCTGGCTGGCGACGACGAGCTCCACCCTCCAGCCGAAACACGGTGTTGCGCCTACACCTCGGGCTCTTGATCCATGAGCCTCTTTCAGCCGAGTCTACCGGACCTCGAAGGAGGATGTGTCCGCGGATGGTGACGGCGGGGATCGACATCGGCCACGAGAGCGTCAGCGTCGTCGTCCTGGACGACGACGCGATTCTGGGCCACGCGACGTTCGTCATTTCGGGAGAAGTGGGCGCGACGGCTAGGCTCGCATTCGAGCGGACGCTTGATCGACTGGGGATCGCGCGGGCCAGCATCGACCGCATCTTCGCCACCGGGGTCGCGCGAGAGAACGTCGCGCTCGCCGACGGTCACCGAACGCAGATGTTGAGCCATGCCCGCGGGGCGCACTGGTGGTTCCCGGGTGCCCGTACCGTCATCGACGTGGGCGCCGAGGGCAGTCGCGCAATGCGCTGCGACGCCAGCGGCCACCTCACGAACTTCGCCCTCAACGACAAGTGTGCGTCCGGCTCGGGCGTGTTCCTGGAGACCGTTGCGGGGATGCTCGACGTCCCTCTCGCCGACATGGGCGCCCTGTCGTTGCGAGCGCCCAGACCGGTCGTGCTGACCAGCACCTGCGCGGTGTTCGCCGAATCGGAGATCGTTGCGGAGATCCATCGCGGCACCTCGACGGAAGACATCCTCCGGGGGGTGAACGAGTCGATGGTCTCGAAGATCGCCGCCATCGGCCGGCGCGTGGGCATCGTGCCCGATGTCGTGCTGACCGGAGGGGTTGCCCGGAACGTCGGCGTCGTCCAGGCGCTCCGGGAGCTGCTGGAGATGGATCTGGCGGTGCCGGAGCATCCCGAGATCACCGGCGCGCTGGGCGCGGCGCTGCTCGCCCGGGAGCCCGCGGGAGCAGCTCGAGCATGATCGTCTGCGGGATCGACGTCGGCGCTCGCACCGCCAAGGCGGTGGTGCTGGCCGACGGCGAGATCGCGGCCCACAGCGTCATCCGCACGGGTCCGCAGAGCGCCGCGGCGGCGGTGGCAGCATTCGAAGCAGCCATGGCGACGACGTCCCTGCGCCGCGAGGACGTGGAGTTCACCGTGGCCACCGGGTACGGCCGCGTCGTGGTGCCGTTCGCCCAGCGGAACGTGACCGAGATCGCCTGCCACGCCCGGGGAAGCCATCACTTCTTCCCCGAGGTCCGGACCATCCTCGACATGGGGGGCCAGGACTGCAAGGCGATCCGGTGCGACGAGACGGGGAAGGTCACCAATTTCCTGATGAACGACAAGTGTGCGGCGGGCACCGGCCGCTCCCTGGAAGTCATGGCGTCCCTGCTCCAGGTGCGTCTCGAGGACGTCGGTCCGCTCTCCCTGGAGGCGAACGACGGGCTCGCGAAGATCAGCAATACCTGTGTCGTCTTCGCGAAGTCCGAGGTGCTGGCCCTCGCGCGTCAGGGCGTGCCCACGCGCGACATCCTCGGCGGGTTGTGCGACGGCGTCGCCGACCGCGTGAAGCGGCTCCTCCGCGGGGTGGGTGTGGAGGAGGACTTCGTGATCAGCGGCGGGATCTCGAAGAACGTCGGCGTCGTGCGCCGCATCGAGCAGAAGCTCGGCGTGACGTCGCACATCTGCTTCGAGCCGCAGATCGTCGGCGCCGTGGGCGCGGCGCTGTTCGCGCAGGCCTTCCTGGAGCGGAAGGCCTCGACGGGACCGTAGCGCTCTACACGAGCGACTCGATGAACGACTGGACTCGCACGTTCAGCTGCTCGATCGAGCCCGGCGTCGCCTCGGCCTCCAGCTTCAGGTGCGGCAGCTTCCAGCGCTCGAATCGCTCCTTCAGCACGGCGTATTCGAACGCGTACGCGTCGCAGTAAAGCTGGACGAGATAGATCAGGCCCTCGGCTCCCGCCCGGCTCATCGCGTCCCGGATCCCGTTCGCCCGATCTTCCAGGGGGTACATCCCCGGCGCCGGCACCGTGCGCAGGTAGCCCCGGGCGAGAGCCCGGAACGGGTCCCCGTCGGTCGGCACGTCGGCGGAGCCGTACCGCGCGTTGCGGATGAAGTCGTCCGTGACCACGGTCGCGCCGTACTTCTCGGCCATCCGGATCACGTCCAGTGACATGGGAATGTTGAGCGCGGACAGCATCAGCTTCGGGGGGGACTTGGGCTCCCCCGGGGGCAGCGAGGCGAGCAGCTGCCGCAGCAAGGCGTTGTGCTCCTCCACGGGCGTCGTCAGCGCCGACGCGAAGACGTACACGGCGTCCTCGGCCGAGATGCCCGCGGTCGGACGGGTCTCGTAGAAGCGGCGGAACAGGTCACGGTTCTCGTTGAACAGCGCGATCGACTCCCGGAGGTTGTCGTCGGCGACCGGCTGGCCCGACACCCTTCCCAGCTCGGCCGCGAGGCGTCTCAGCTCCTTCGTGAAGTAGTCGATGGCCCCCTCGTCCTTCTTCGCCGGCGTGCGGACGAGCCAGTGGTTCGGGAACGCGCGCTGGTGCACCCAGATGTCGAGCATGTGCCGGTTGGTGTCGCAGACGGTGGACACCATGACGCCGTCCACGTAGTCGAGAACGCTGGACGCGATCTGGCCCGCCAGGTTCTTGCTCATGCCGCACATGTACGGAAGCAGACCCGACTTCGCCTCGTACCGCGAATCCCGGTCCTCGACGAGTTGGACGGGCACCATCCCGGCCGCGTGCACGAGCTCTTTCGGCGCCAGCCCATAGAAGCACGCGACGATCTTCTTGCCCCGCTGCACGAGCGCGCGCGCTCTCTCGTGTCGCGTCTCGAACCGCTCTCTGAATCCGGCGATCGCGTTCGTCACTTCTTCCGGCCCTCCAGGATCTCGATGAAGCCGTCGATCCGCATCCGGGCGTCGGCCCAGCTGAATCCCTCGGGATCCGCCTGGTCGCCCTCGAAGATCAGCACCGGCAGATCGTGTCGCGCCGTGATCAGCTCGATGAGCTCCTGCTGGCCCAGGGACATGGGCCGACAGCTTCGGTTCGAGAACATGACGAGGCCGTCCACCGCGTAGTCCCGGATCGCCTGGTCGAAATATTCGAACCGCTTCGCGATCGGCTTGTTGGTGAAGACGTTCGTGTACTTCTCGGCCATCGTGTGGAAGGGCCGGTGGAGATCCAGCCGTCCCGTGCTGGTCTTGTTCCCCCAGTTCAGCGAAGTGTACGGCTCCCACACGAAGTTCGCGCCCTTCTCCTCGAAGTAGTCGATGATCTGCAAGTGGTGCCAGATCGGGATGCCGTTCCAGATCAGACGATATCGCTCGCCATCCCGCGCCGGCGTCTTGCCTTCCTTCGCGTCCTGCACGTACCGCTCGTACAGTGCCTCGTAGAAGTCGGCCGCGTCCTGCTCGCCCAGCGACGTGACCAGTGGCAGGACCTGGCCGGCGAGCGCCCGGAAGCTGATCGGGGAGGGCCGATGCCGCCGCAGCTCCATCAACTGCTTCCAGTGGTGGCCGGCGCGATCGGAGTTCCGCAATGACTCGTCCAGCCGCTCCTGCTCGAACCGGCAGGGAGTGTTGCGCTCGATGAACGTCACCATCTGCCGGATCTGGCTCTCATAGTAGTCGATGTACTCCGGCGCACCCGGGTCGTCGGTCGACGGCATGTCCATGTAGAACGTCGGCAGCGTGAAGTGGTCCTCGAGATAGGACCACCACGTCTGATGCAGCGAACACATGTTCACGTCGGTGATCGAGATGGTCGGCCGCGGAATGGGTCCGAACGCGGTCTCGCTGGTCCAGCAGATCCCGAGCCCGCACCGGGTGTAGGAGCAGATGGTGCTCGACAGCCCGCGGTCCTTCGCCTCGTCGAAGAACGCCTCCGCCTTGCCGATCCCCGCAGAGATCGCGGCCAGGCTCTCCGGGTAGATGGCGTACACGCCCATCGCGTGCATGACCTCGTTGGGGATGCCGGCGCTCGCCACGCAGACCGGCTGTCCGGCCTCGGCGGCCGCGATCAGCTTCCGGTGGTTCGCCCCAGCCGTCACTCGTCGCTGGATCGCCTTTAGCTCAAGTTCGGCCATGCCGTCCTCCCTCGAATCGACTGTGTAATCCAGTTCCGACACAATCTTCCGCCCTTTGCGCGATCTTGCACCACAGCGCGCAGAGGGTGCACAGCACCCGCCCTCGGTGAGCGGCTCCTAAGACATCGCCTGATTCATTGGACCGGTCTCGTGGCATGCGCGGCGCGCACCGGCAGCTGTGCTCCTCACCCTCCGTACTGACCGCCGAAGTGATCGTACGGATCGGTCCCCTCGGCCAGCGCCCGGTTATATCGGAACTCGTCGATGTAGTGCTCGAAACCGTCGACGAGATACTCGAGAAAGTCGCGGGTCGAGAGAATCCCAACGGGCTTCCCGCCACGCACTACCGGAACATGCCGGAACCGTTTTTCCCGGAACAGGGCGAGGACGTCCTTCAACGGAGCCTCGACATCGATTGTCACCACGGCTTGCGTGGCGACCTCGCGCACCCGCGTCGCCTTTGGGTCGCGCCCCGCCGCCGTCACCCGCACGAGGAGGTCGCGCTCGGAAAAAACGCCGCTGATTCGGTTGTCTTCCGTGATGACGAGCACGGCGCCAATCTTGTTGGCGCTCATGCGACTTGCGACCGCCGCGACAGTCTCCTCCGGCGTGGCCGTGATCATGTCCGTTGCCATCAGTGTTGCGATGCCTGCCATTGTCTCACCCCTTTCCCATCTCGGCCGAGAGCATTCGCCTCCCGGGCAGGTGTATGACACGCGAACCCCTTGCCAGCGGGAATGACGCCCCAAGAACAGCCGCGCTGGTCCTTTCCGGCAGCGACGTTTCCAGCACTGCAAAAACCAGCCCAGCGATGATCATGCCACGGCACGCCCGTCGCTGCGAGCCGAGCTGACAGGAAATTTGCGGACACACTCCAAGCCTGAGATCGGAGGTCCTATGTCCGTTGGCCGAATATGCACCCGGGAAGTGGACTGGGCGGCAGCCGACGAGACGGTGCTTGAGGCGGCGCGGCGGATGCGCGACGAGCGGGTGGAGACGCTCGTGGGGGTAGCGCGCGTATGCATCCGGCGACTACAATAACGAGCCATGCCGATACTCGATGAGCGTCACGATCATCCTCACGCCGTCGGTGGCGACGTCGCGTGGAACGAATCCTGGTATTTCAATGCCTACGCGCCGGCGGCCGACGCCGGCTTCGTGTCGCGGCTCGGCTGGCGGCCGAATGCGGGTCGCGCACATTCGCTGCTCGTCGTCTGGCTTCCCGGGGGGGCGGTCGAGCATCTGCACGGCGATCGGTCGGCAACGTCCATTCCTGATGGCGCGCTCGAGGTCGGCGGCGTGCGCTTCGAGTGCCTCGAGCCGCTTCGTGTTTGGCGGGTGAGCGCCGCCGTGACCACACCGCGGGGCCGGAAGGTCGCGCTCGAAGCCACGTTTCGCGCGCTTACGGCGGCGATCGGCGTCGACGCGCCGGCCTCGGTATCGAACGATGCCGCACGCGCGGCATCCGTCGGGTCTCTCGCCAGCGGCCACCTCGAACAGGCGGGACGGTGGAGCGGGTGGATCGAGGTCGACGGCGCACGCGTCTCAATCGACGGGCGAGGCAATCGGGACAAATCGTGGGGCCCGCGCAAGATTGACGGGTCGCGCGGGCTCACCATGTGGCGCTGGTTCTCGGTTAACGTCGGCGATGATTTTCACCTCGGCGGCCTCCGCATGGGCACTGCCGCGGGGGATTTGCACCGTGGCTGGATCTGGCGCAGGGGCGAGGCGACGAGCGTTCGGCGTTGGGATGTTCGGACCGAAACTGCCTCCGACCGGCTAACGCCCCGTCGCCTCGATCTCACGGTCACGGACAAGCACGGAGCGATCGAGCGGCTGCAAGGTGAGGTGCTGCGCACCGTGCCGCTCGAGCTTCCCGACGCCGGCGGGATGCTCGTCCTGGAATCGCTCACGCGCTGGACGCGGGACGGCGCCGAAGGCTCGGGCATCGCGGAATACGCGCACCTGCTCGACGCCGCCGGTCGCCCGACGGCCGCGGTGGAGTAGTCGAAGGCTTGAGACCGCTGCCGTCCTAAGACTTCGGACGAGCTCCTAGACTCTCTCACGCCCGCGATGGATCGGCGATCTTCACCAGTTGCTTGCCGAGGTTCTCGCCGGTGACACCACGAGGAGCCGGTTCGGTAACGCCTCGGTCTTGGCCACACGCGCTGGAAATTCCTCAAGCGCTGGATCCTGGATCTTCCGGTCGGCCCGTGCTCGGGTCGACCGGAAGATCCAGCCACCGCGCGTAAGCGCGGAGAGCAATAGACCATCTCGTGGGTGATTGGCTTCCGCGCGGTTGCGGTCGGTTGTGATCGAC
>Ga0315273_10004763_pt1 | contig 16689 bp, 10 predicted proteins | sample YL17G02_0_MG_FD_205753 | JGI IMG/M metagenome (GOLD analysis project Ga0315273, IMG submission 205753) | Sediment microbial communities from Yellowstone Lake, YNP, Wyoming, USA - YL17G02_0 | ecosystem: Environmental > Aquatic > Freshwater > Lake > Sediment | place: USA: Wyoming | collected... | reverse complement strand
GTAGGGGCACGGCATGCCGTGCCCCTGCATCGGCGGGTGGCATGGCCACGCGCCTTTGCGTGACGTTTAGCCGTCGCCGGCGTCGTTTAGCCGCGGCCGGTACGGCCGCGATAATGATCGTCGCCGTACCGGCGACGGCTAAACGATGGCGAAGGCTAAACGATGGCCGCGGCTAAACGATGCGACCCCCAACGCCGCCCGCTCCTTGACGCCGGCAGCGTCTTGCGGATAGGGTATCACCACCATGAACGACCCGCCGCCACCGCCGGCCACCGATGCCTTCGCCCAGGCCCGCGGGCTCCTGCACGAGCGCTTCGGCCACACCGCGTTCCGCGACGGGCAGGAAGGCGCCGTGCGGTCGGTCCTCGGGGGGCGGAGCCTCCTGGTGGTCATGCCCACAGGCAGCGGCAAGTCGCTGCTCTACCAGTTGCCCGCCCTGGCGACGGCGGGCCTCACGCTCGTGGTCTCGCCTCTCATCGCCCTCATGAAAGACCAGGTCGACGATCTGACGCGGCGCGGCATTCCGGCCACGTTCATCAACTCCAGCCTCAGCCTCCAGGAGCAGCAGGAGCGGATCGGCCGGTGCCTGCGCGGCGAGGTCCGGCTGCTTTACGTCGCGCCGGAGCGGTTCCAGAGCGCCGCGTTCCTCGACATGCTGCGGCGCGTCAAGGTGGCCCGCCTGGCGGTCGACGAGGCCCACTGCATCAGCCAGTGGGGCCACGATTTCCGGCCCGACTACCGCCGCCTGCGGAAGTTCCGCGCCGACATGGGCGACCCGCCCGTCACCGCCCTCACGGCCACTGCCACGCCGCGCGTCCAGACCGACATCGTGGAGTGCCTGGGCCTGAAGCCCGCCGAGGTCGACCTGCACGTGCGCGGCTTCGACCGGCCGAACTTCAGCCTGTGCGTCGTGCAAGCGCGGCGCGAAGAGGCCAAGATCGACTTTCTGCGCGAGTTCCTCCGCCGCGAGCGCGGCGCGGGGATCATCTACGTCGGCACCCGCCGCGCCGCCGAGGAGGTCGCCGACGCCATCGCCGACATCGAGCCGAGCCACACCGTGTATCACGCGGGCCTCGACCCCGAGGACCGCACGCGGGCCCAGGAGGCGTTCCTCCGGGGCAAGGTCCGCGTGGCGGTCGCCACGATCGCGTTCGGCATGGGCATCGACAAGGCCGACATCCGCTTCGTCCACCACTACCATTTCCCCGGCTCGGTCGAGGAGTACTACCAGGAGATCGGCCGCGCGGGCCGCGACGGCCTGCCCGCCCAGTGCGCCCTCCTCTACTCCGCCGCCGACCGGTACCTGCGCGAGTTCTTCATCGACCTCTCGCATCCCACACGCGAGCAGGTGCAGGCGGTGTACGAGGCGCTGTGGGAGATCGACGAGAACCCGCTGGCGATGACATACGCCCAGATCGCCGAGCTCGCGGACGACGGCGAGAAGCTGAAAGAGGGCCAGGTGGCCTCGGCCATCCGCCTCCTGGACGGCGCGGGCGTCACGCGGGCGATGGCCGGCGACGCGACGGCGGCGATCACTCTCGTCCGGCCGGGGGCCGAGATCCTGCCGAAGATCCGCGGCGACGTCCAGCGGCAGGTCTTCGAGGCCCTCGCCTCGTCGCTCGACCTCGAGACGCCCGGCCGCTACACCATCGACCTCGGCCAGGTGGCCGCCGTGGCGCGGCTGGCCATCGACCAGGTGCGGCGCGCGATGACGGCCCTCGCCGACGCCCGGCACCTGGCCTACGAGCCGCCGTTCCGCGGCCGCGGGATCGAGAAACTCGTCCACCCGCCGCCGCCGTTCGCGAAGCTGGCCATCGACTGGAAGCGCCAGGGTTTCCTGCGCGGGCTCGAGGTGGAAAAGCTTGACGCCATGGAGGACTACATCCACACGGGCGGCTGCCGGCGAGCGTTCATCCTGCGGTACTTCGGCGAGAAGACCGACCTCGCGTGCGGCATGTGCGACTGCTGCAAGACCCGCGACAAACGCAAGGCCAGGGACCGTGCGCCCGTTTCTGACGGCGAGCCGAGTCCGCTGACCGGCCGTATCGCGCCGTCTTATCCCGCGCGCCGGGATGCCCGCGCCGACGCCGCAGGCGCGGGAGACAGGCCCGCGCGCCACGAGCGCGGCCGGAAGGCGACGCCGCGATCCTCGGCCGCCCCGGCCGCCGGCGAGCAGGCCAAGAGCGGCGACGTGCTCGTCAAGCAGCCGTACATCGCGCCGGCGGTGCTCATCTGTATCCGCCACCTGAGGTTCCCTGTAGGCGCCGGGCGCGTGGCCCAGGTTTTGACCGGCTCGCGCGACAAGGACATCATCGCTTGGCGCCTCAACCAGAACCCCGCGTACGGCCGCGCGCAAACCAAGCAGGAAGTGATCAAGCGCATCATTGAGGAGATGATCGCCCAGGGCTACCTGAAGCGCGAAGGCGAAGCCGAGCGGCCGGTCCTCGCCCTCACCCCCCGCGGCAAGACGGCGGCTGACCTCATCGAGAAGGAAGAGGCGGCCCACGGGGGTGTGCCGACAACTCCTCGCGGGGGTGGCAGGCCCACGCCGCCGTTGCGTGGGCACGTTCCTGGCAAGGGGGACAACATGCCCAAGGCTTGCCCGCCTCGGGCGGGCGAAAGACGCGCTGGGCATGCCACCCTCGATGACCAGGCCGTGCCAGAGAGTGTTGCCACGCCCTCAAGTGCGGACCCCGCCGCTGCGCTCGATGCCCTGGTGCAGCGGATGCTCGTGGCCGACCAGGAGGAAGCCAAGCGGATCGTCGAGGACCTGCGGCTGTATCATCCGCGGGCGCTCGCGACCCGGCTGACCGCGCGGTACGCGGCGTCGGGCGAGTTGCGCGAGCAGTCGCGCGCTGTGTGGGCGTTGGGAGAACTGTGCGGGGAATACGCCCTGGAGTTCCTCATCAACTGCACGCGGGCCGAGGCGCCGAACGTGCGGCGGATCGCGGCCTCGGCGCTAGGCAAGGTCGGCGCGTCGATCGTTTCACATGAGCGCCGCCAGGCCGACCTCGCCCGCGCGCGGCAGGCCCTGGCGGCACTTGCCGCCGACCCCGCCCCCCAGGTGCGGGAGTATGCCGCGAAGGCCCTCTCGCAATTCGGCCCGGAGCGCGATGTGCCGTTGTAGCCGTAGCGGGTGGCCTGCCGACAGCCATCAATCAGGTATTCCCACTGTGGAACACAGCATCTCACGAAATCGCCGGTTGTCGGCGGTGCCCGCTTTGCCGATGGCGTCAAGATTGAAGAAGTGGCTCGTCGTAGGCGATTCCCGCGCCACGTCTGCCAAATCCACATCAGCGCGCACGATAGTCCAGAACTCGAAGAAGCCCCTCCCCTTCGCTTTCTGGTGGCTTTTCTCGGCCTCTCCGAGCCTGTTGTGAACATTGGAGACATCGGCGCCGCCTTTCACTTCAATTGAGACAAGCGGACGCAGCCCCGACGCGAGTTTCTCGCTGATTCGCACGTCCGGATCGGACGCAAACTCTATCAGGACGTTGCGTTTCGACTTGTTCCTGACAATGATCGTGCGTCTCGTGGCGTCTGTTGCGTAAGAACGCACGGCCTCCAGAATAAGGCCGTAGACTTGCTCTATGGCGCGCTGCCCGAGCCGCGTGTTTTCACTGCCCCGCAACTGCGCGCCGACCGTGAGAAGCTGAAGCGATCTGACCAGGTCCAGAGAAAGCTGATCGATTCCTTCCACCAGCATCTTGGCCGAAGCGATGACGCTCTTGCACAAAGCAGGAATGGCTGGACGGGTGGCGGAAGTGATCTCGCCGTCCTCTTCCAGCTTCTTGAACCGTCCGAAGGGGCCTTTCGCATAGAACTCCTTTTGCGAGAAGCCCAAGAGCAACCGGTAATATCCGAGGAGATGGGGGTTCTTCTGGACGATGCAAGGAACCGCGAAGAAGACCTCACCCCTTAGGCCAGAGGATGCCACCTTATTCAGTGCTTGCTTGGAGACATAGGAAGCCAACTCAGAGTCAATCTCACGGATGTCCAGCCCCTTTACGGTTTCCTGCAAAGCCTCGTGAAGGTACAAGATACGGATCGCCTGGAGGCGGTAGTAGAAGGAGATCTGCAGGTTGGGGGCTAGGACCGGTAGCTGTCCAGACTTTGCGTGTTCCATAGGGGCAGTTCATCTCCCAGCCGGCTTCCGGCAATCTCCGCATATTCCGGGTTGAGCTCTATACCCAGGATCCTTCTCTTCATTCGCATGCACACAAGACCCACGGTGCCGGCGCCAAAGAATGGGTCCAGCAGAGAATCGCCCCTGCGGGAGCCCGCCTTCACGCAGGGCTCGACCAGGGCGGGCGGGAAGGTCGCAAAGTGTGCTTCGGGAAACGCCTCCGTGTTGATGGACCAGACGGTTCGCAGGTTCCTGGGCTTGCCCTGGCTTGCGCTTGGCTCCAATACGGATTCGTGATCATAATGATAGTGCTTTGATTTTGATAGAAGGAAAACATACTCGTGCGATCGTGTTGGCCTGTCCTTCACGGATTCCGGTTGGCAGTTCGGCTTGTGCCATATAATGTCCGCCCGCAGATACCAGCCATCCGCCTGAAGAGCAAAGGCCAACCGCCACGGCACCCCAATCAGGTCCTTCGGCTTCAGGCCCTTAGGGGTGGGCGGACGATAATCCATGGCGCGAGCGGGGTTCTTGTCGTCCGTATCCCGCCATTTCCTGTTGCCGCTGGTATACGAGTCTCCGATGTTCAGCCACAGGGTGCCATCTTCCTTGAGGGTTCTGCGCACTTCCCGGAAAACCCCCACAAGGTTTGAAATGTAGTCTTCGAGCTCGGCCTCAGCACCGATCTGGTGGGGGATGCCGTAGTCCCTCAGGCCCCAGTAGGGCGGGCTTGTAACGCAACAGGCAAAGGTGGCCTCCGGGATGGCCTTCAGAATCGTCAGGGCATCGCCGACCAGAATGGCCGACTGCTTCAGACCCAAGAGGGCCGTAGACAAATCGCAGAAATTCTTGAGCTGGGCAATCGTCATCTTTCGCGCACCCGTTCTTCCTTCCCCAAGCGATCTTGAACTGGCCGTATTCTATCCGGCAACAGGAACGCTCTGCAAGGGGACAGAATACAATTGTCTTGCCTCAAGAGTTCTGCGTTGTGCCCCCCCCCCGCCGCCGTTTTCAACTGGACGAACTGCCGCCGGGCGGCTAGGTTGCTCGGCGGGGGAACGTGCGGCGCGAGCGCGGGGAACACCGACCATGACCGACGAGACGGGCCCGGCCGGCGAGAATGAGGCTCCGAGCAGTCGCGGGCAGCCCCTCCTGTGCGAGGTGGCGTGGGAGGTCTGCCAGCAGCTCGGCGGCATCTACACCGTCATCCGCTCGAAGGCGCCCAGCATGATCCGGCGCTGGGGCCGCCGGTACTGCGTGGTCGGCCCGTACAACCCCACGCTCAGCCCGCAGGAGTTCGAGGAGACGACGCCCACGGGCCTCGTGGGCCGCGTGGTCAAGAAGCTTCAGGAGCGGGGCTTCGAGGCGCATCACGGCATATGGCTCATCAGCGGGCGGCCGAAGGCGGTGCTTCTCGCGCCGCGATGCGTCGAGCGACGGCTCGACGAGATCAAGCGCGCGATCTGGGACCATCACCGCATCGGCCTGCCGGGCGGCGACAGCATCACCAATGACGTGGTCGCGTTCGGGTTCCTGGTGGAGCACTTCTTCCGCGCGCTCGTGGAGGAGACGGGGCGGCAGCGGCCGATTATCGGCCACTTCCACGAGTGGATGGCGGCTTCGGCGATCCCCGAGATCCGCCGGGCGGGACTGCCGGTCGCGGCCGTCTTCACCACGCACGCCACGCAGCTCGGCCGGGCCCTGGCCGGCAACGATCCCGGGTTCTACGATCACCTGCCAAGCGTCGACTGGCTCGCGGCGGCACGCCATTACGCGATGGAGCCGAAGGTGCTCCTCGAGCGGGCCGCCGCCCACGGGGCCCACGTCTTCACGACCCTCAGCGAGATCACCGCGCTGGAGTGCGAGCACCTGCTCGGCCGCAAGCCCGACCTGCTCCTCCCCAACGGCCTGAACATCGAGCGCTTCACCGCGATGCACGAGTTCCAGAACCTCCACCTTCAGTACAAGGAGAAGATCCACCAGTTCGTGATGGCCCACTTCTTCCCAAGCTACACCTTCGACCTCGACCGCACGCTGTACTTCTTCAGCGCCGGCCGGTACGAGTACCGCAACAAGGGGTTCGACCTGGCGATCGAGTCGATCGCGCGGCTGAACGGGCGGATGAAGCGGGCGGGCCTGGGCCGCACGATCGTCTTCTTCCTCGTCACGCAGCGCCCGTTCCGCTCGATCAACGCCGAGGCCCTCCGCAGCCGCGCGGTGATGGAGGAGATGCGGCACAACTGCGAGGCGATGAGAAACGATTTCGGCGAGCGGATGTTCCTGGCCACCGCCACCGGCGTCGCGCCGAAGCTCGACGAACTGATCGACGACTACTGGATGCTGCGCCTCCGGCGGCTCCAGCATGCCTGGAAGACCAGCCGCCTGCCCTTCCTCGCGACGCACGACCTCTTGGACGAGGGGCGCGACGACGTCCTGAACCAGCTCCGCCGGTGCATGCTCTTCAACCTGGCCGACGACCCCGTGAAGGTGGTGTATCATCCGGATTTCATCACGTCGGCCAACCCGCTCTTCGGGATCGACTACGACCAGTTCGTGCGCGGGTGCCACCTGGGCATCTTCCCCTCGTTCTACGAGCCGTGGGGCTACACGCCCCAGGAATGCGTGGCCCGCGGCCTGCCGACCGTGTCGAGCGACCTGGCGGGCTTCGGCACGTACCTCATGCAGCACGTGCCGGACTACCAGGAGCGCGGCCTCGCGATCATCCGCCGGCGGCGGGCCTCGTGGGACCAGGCGGCCAACGAGCTCACGGACTTCCTGTTCAACTTCCTGAAGATGGAGCGCCGCGACCGCATCGCCCAGCGCAACCGGGTCGAAGAGCTTTCGGAGCAGTTCGACTGGGAAAACCTCGGCCGCTACTACGCCGACGCCCATCGTCTCGCGCTCGAACGGGCGGGTATGTAGGCCATTTAGAAGCTGTTTCAGAAGCGCCCATCAGCGCTGCATAGCGCGGCGGGCAGTCTTGCCCGCCGCGCGAATGCGGGCGCGTACGCGCCGTGGGCAAGACTGCCCACCGCGCTATCGCCGGTTCTGAAACAGCTTCTTAGCCGCCCGGCTTGCCGGGCGCTTCCCATGGGAAATACGCAGTATGTACTGTGTAATGCGAAATGCAAAACAACAAAGGATACCGAACATGAACCGCGCCATCGCCTGCATGGCCTGCGTGCTTGTGGCGGCGCTCGGGTCAGGCGCCGCCGCCGAAGTCTGCAACGTCAAGGTCGTCACCGACGCCTCGCCCGACTGCTACGACCTCGCGAGCCTGGTCCGCAGCATCACCGCCCAGTGGCCCACGCCCGCTGAGAAATGCTGGGCCCTGTTCTACTGGAACCACATCGCCCGCCGCCAGACCGCCCCGATGCACCTGCACGGCATGGACCTGACGGACCCTATCCGCCAGGCGAACGATTACGGCTACGCCATGTGCTCGACCGTCACCGGGATCAACCTCGGCCTCTGGAACGCAATGGGCTTGAAGGGGAAATACTGGGATATCTCGATGCACACCGTGCCGGAGGTCTTCTACGACGACCGCTGGCACATGTACGACAACTCGATGTCGACCCTCTACACGCTCTGCGACGGCAAGACGATCGCCGGCGTCGAGGACATCGGCAAGGAGGGCGCCTGCGCGGCCTCGGCCGGAAAGACCGGGATCGGACACATCGCCAGGTATCACAGCCTCAACGCGACCAGCCCCAACGGGTTCCTCACGGGGGCCGACTGCGAGCGCAGCCTGGCCGAAGAGGCCCGCTGCTTTTCGCCCAACGCCCTCAAGTTCCGCTACTACTACTGCGAGTGGGACTGGGGCCACCGCTACATCCTCAACCTGCGGGACGGCGAGACCTACACGCGGCACTATAGGAGCCTCGGCGACGGGCCCGAATTCTTCGTGCCCAACCAGGGCAAGGACCCCGAGAAGGCGGGCAAGTTCGGCCAGCGCGGCAACGGCCAGTGGACGTTCAAGCCGAGCCTGGCGGCCGCCGACTGGAAGAAGGCGATTCACAGTGCCGCCAACATTGCGGCCGAACCGTCCGGCGGCCTGCGCCCGGAGAAGGTCGGCGCCCCCGCCGAGGTGATCTTCAAGGTGCAGGGCGCCAACGTCATCACGAGCCAGGTTCTCAAGGCCGCGATCGTGCGGAAGACCGCCGACGACGAGGCCCGGATCTCCGTCAGCACGAACAACGGCCTGGCGTGGAAAGAGGTGTGGAAGGCCGACGGCACGGGCGACCTGCCCGCCGAGGTCAAGCTTCTGGACGAGGTCAACGGCGCCTACGAGGTCCTCGTGCGGGTCGAGCTCAAGGCCAAGGCCGCGCCCGCCGACGCCGCGCTCAAGACCGTCGAGATCCAGACCGCCACGGCGCTCAACGCAAAGACGCTGCCGCGGCTGAACCTCGGCAAGAACACCGTCTACGTGGGGCTGGGCGAGCAGACCGAGTCCGTCGTCTTCTGGCCGGAGCTCCAGAACGACAAGTACAAGGAGCGCGTCGTCGAGGAGAAGAACATCGCCTGCGACGCCAAGCACATGGGCTACCAGGGCGTCGTCTACCCGAAGGCCCCCCAAGAGGACGCGTACCTGGTGTACCGCCTCGACGCCCCCGGCGACATCACGCGGGTGACCTTCGGCGGGCGGTTCTACAACCGCGCCCCGAAGAGCCACATCGACCTGGCGTGGTCGCTGGACGGCAAAGAGTGGAAGACCGCTTGGTCCCTCACGAGCGTCGCACAGCCGTGGGACACGATCCACTACGAGACGGTCGACCTCGCCGGTGTGGCACAGCCGTCCTCGGCTGTGCGCCCGGCTGAGAGCAGCCGGGCCACAAGCTCGACCGGCGTTCGCGCGGTCTGGGTCCGCTACCTCATGAACTCGCCCCAGGCCGAGCGGGCCGCCTGCAGCATCTACGCCGTGCGGATGGAGGCCAACTACCTCCCTGCCGACGCCACCTTCCGCCCGATGGTCGTGAACTTCAACTGGTCCGAGCCGCAGAAGGATCGCACGCTTGTCCGGCGCAGCCACACGCAACTTGTCGAGAAGGCGCCGTGCAAGTACACCATCAACGTGGCCGGCGCGGATCACCCGGTAATGAATGCGCTCGCCGTGTCGCTCCGCGGAGATAGCGAGACCGTCCGGGGCGACGACGGCAAGGACCCCGGCGGCCAGAAGTTCGTCGGCCGATGGCTCACCCTCGGCAAGAACCTCGCAGTCGGCAAGCCGTACACCCTCAGCGCCCCCTCGGAAACCAACTGGGGCGCGGGCGACCCCGACGGCAAAAAGCTGACCGACGGTGTTTCGGGGCCGCCCTACGCCGGGGGTGGCTCGTATAAATATGGGGCTCTCTGGAGCGGGGGCAAGAACCCGGCCATCGTTCTCGACCTCGGCGAGGTGAAGCCGTGCGCCGCCTTCGGCATGAACTTCCACGGGTACCCGTGGTGGGACGCCCTCAAGGGCGAGATCAAGGACACGGTCGAGGTTCGCGTCTCGAAGGACGGCAAGGACTACGCGTCGGTCGGGTTCCTCGTGACCGACCTCAGATGGAAGGACCTGCCCGCCAACCACATGTGGCCCGACCACGAGTGCATCCAGGGCGCGACCTTCCGGCTCATCCCCGACAAGCCCGTCGAGACGCGCTTCATCGAGTACAGGGTGACCAACGCCCGGTTCTTCGATTGCACGGAACTGGAGGTCCTCGACTCGATCAAGCTCGAGCCGTTCGACCTGAGGGTCGCTCTGCCGGACGAGGTCGTGGACCAGGGCAAGAAGTGATCGGCGCGCCGCGGGGCGCTGCTCCCGCCCGCGAACCGACCGCGGCGGGTCAGGAGATCGGTACGTGTCTGGCGTGGGTGGCATGGCCACGCGCCGTTGCGTGGCCATGAGCCCTGAAGCTCGGAGGAACATGGCCACGCAACGACGCGTGGCCATGCCACCCGGCAACTGGGCGCCGCGCCAAACACGTACGGAGACCTTGCCGCGCGGTTGTGGGCAGAATAGCGTGTCAATTCACGTCGGGTGGGACCCTGGCGCCGCTCGGACGCGGGGAGGGATGGACCGGGAGGGCAGTCATGGAAGTCATTGTCAGCGACACCAAGCACGAGGCGGGCGAGAAGGCGGCCGCCCGCGGCGCGGCCCTGGTCCGCCAGGCCATCCGCAAGAACGGCCAGGCCGCCATCCTCGTCGCGACGGGCGCCTCGCAGTTCGAGATGCTCGACGCCCTCGCGGCCGCCGACGGCATCGACTGGACGGTGGTCACGGGATTTCAGCTTGATGAGTACATCGGTCTGCCCATGACGCACGCGGGCTCGTGCCGCAAGTACCTCCGGGAACGGTTTGCGGACCGGCTGCCGGCGCGCCTGGCGGAGTTCCACTACGTCAGCGGCGACGCCGAGCCTCATGCCGAGTGCCGGCGCCTCGGCCGGCTCATCGCCCAGCAGCCGATCGACGTGGCCTTCGTGGGCATCGGCGAGAACGGCCACCTGGCGTTCAACGATCCGCCCGCCGACTTCGACGCCGCCGACGCCTACATCACGGTCCACCTTGACGCGGCCTGCCGGCGCCAGCAGGCCGGCGAGGGCTGGTTCCACACGCTCGACGAGGTGCCCACGCGGGCCATCTCCATGTCTATCCGCCAGATCATGAAGTCCAGGGCCATCATCTGCACCGTGCCCGAAGAGCGCAAGGCCAAGGCCGTCCGGGCGACCCTCGAAGGCGGCGTCACGCCGATGGTCCCGGCGTCGATCCTCCAGCGGCACCCGGCGGCCGCGATCTTCCTCGACCGCGACTCCGCCGCACTGCTCTGACCACGCCGCAGCGCTGGGCGCGCCGGGTCAGCTGATCCGTACGTGTTCAGCGTGCAGCCGTTCACTTGCAGGGTGGCATGGCCACGCGCCGTTGCGTGGCCATGGTCCCTGAAGCTCGGAGGAACATGGCCACGCAACAGCGCGTGGCCATGCCACCCGGCAGTTAGCGCCGCGCTGAAAACGTACGGTCTCCTGACCCGCCGCGCGCAAACTCTCCGCAACACGCCTCAGCGTCCAATCGCCCGCCGGGGGTTCGTCACGGTCAGGAGGCGCGCCTGGTCCCCGGATAGCCCGACGTGCCGCACGAGGTTCTCGAAGCACCGACGCATGGGCACGGCGGCGCCGATGAGCTGCTCGGTGTCGGCGATGCGGGCGGCCCCATCCTCCCCCACGCGCACGGCGAACCGCCCCTGCCCGTACACGCCGGGGCCCAGGCCCGCGGGCGTCACGGCGTCGGTCACCACCACGGTCTTCTCCAGCCCGGCGGCGCGAAGGTAGTTCCCGAGCGCCGGAAAAGGCACGTGCACGCCGTCGCCGATGAAACACAGCCACAGCCGCCCGTGCAGGCTCAGCGCCCTCTGAATAATGTTGTCATGACGATTCATCTGGTTTGGGCAGCCGTTCCCCAGGTGGGTGAACATCGAGAGGCCCGCGTCGAGGGCGGCGCGAAGCTGGTCGAGGCTCGGGTCGCCGTGGCCCGCCGAGACGACCACGCCCGCGCGGGCGAGCATCCGCGTCAGGGCCAGGCCCGCGTCGCGCTCCGGGGCGAGCGTCACGATCCGCACGAGGCCCCCCGCCGCCTCCAGCAGCCGCTTCATCTCGTCGGCGCTCGCCGGCCGGACGGCGTCGGCCGGATGGGCCCCGCGAAAGCCCGGCGTCTCGTTGATGAACGGCCCCTCGACGTGGATGCCGGCGACGATCCGCCGCGCCAGCTCGTCGCGCTCGCGCAGGGCCACGAGGTTCCGCAGGCACCGCTCCATCCGCTCGAGCGCCTCGGTGGTGATCGTGGCCAGGATGCCCGCGACGCCGTCGGCCGCCAGGCGCTCGCACGCCTTGTGCAGGTCGCCGGCCGAAAGGTCGGGCCGGTTGAAGTCCACGCCGCCGTAGCCGTTGACCTGAAGATCGAAGAAGCCCGCCGTCTCGCCCATGGCGCCGGTCACTCCTCTTTCTGATGCGTCACCATTCCTGCATTATTCGGACTCATCTCGCCGGCTTCTTCCGCCTCCACCTGGATGATCGCGTGGCCGATGCCGAACCGCTCGTGCGCCACGCGGCGCAGGCGCCCGAGCAGGCGCGTCGAATCGGCGGCAGTCACCTCCGGCGCCACGGTCACGATGGCTGTCATCGCCAGCATGCCGCTGGTGATCTCCCAGACGTGCAGATCGTGCACCCGCCGGACGAGCGGGTCGGCCGCGCGGAGCTCGCGCTCCAGGTCCTCCAGGTTCACGCCCGGCGGCGTCACCTCCATCAGGATCCGCACCGATTGGACCAGCAGCCGGTACGACCAGATGCCGATGACGGCGGCGATCAGCACGCTCAGGAGCGGGTCGATCTGGACGAAGCCCGTCACCATGATGGCGGCCGCGCCGGCCACCACGCCCACCGACGAGAGCGTGTCGCCCAGCATGTGCAGGAACGCGCTGCGGACGTTCAGGTCCCCGCGCCCCACCCCCCACAGAAGCGCCGCCGACACCAGGTTCACCGCCAGGCCCAGCGCCGCCACGGCCAGCATCTCGGACCCCGCAATCGTCACCGGCGCAAAGAGCCTCAGCACCGACTCGTACGCGATGACCGCCGTGACCGCCGCCAGGAAGATGCCGTTCACCAAAGCCGCCAGGATCTCGGCGCGGTACAGGCCGAAACTCTTCTCGGCGCTGACCGGCATGGAGGCGATGCGGATGGCGAAGTAGCTGATGCCCAAGGCGAAGAAATGCGTAAACATGTGTCCGGCATCGCTCAGGAGGGCCAGGCTTCCCGAAAGGATGCCGCCCACCACCTCCACGACCATCATCGCGCCGGTCAGGATCATCGAGAAGACGAGGCGGCGCCGCGACACCGCGCGGTGGACGTGACCTTCCGCCGCGCCGTGCTCCGCCGGGTGCGGATGGCCGTGCTCGCCGGCGGCGCCTTCATGCGATGTCGGGCCGTGGAAATGGCGCACGCGCCCCTCCCTCACTCAGTATAGCGAGACGCCACGGGTCAAGAGACTACGCGTCCAGCGTCCCCGGCGCGAGGCCCGGCGGCAGCGGCGCAGGTCGCTCGCACGTGCTCTTGAGTGTCACGTGCCTCCCGCTGGCCGAGGCGTCGTGGAACGCGTGCATGATGTCGAGCACGTGATACGCCAGCTCGCCGCTCGCCCGGTGCGGCCGCCCGGACCCGAGGGCGCTGGCCATGTCGGCCACGCCGATGCCGCGGCTGTTCTCGGCGTAGCCGTGGGTCAGCGGCGCCTCGGCCCACTCGTTCTCGCCGGCCCGGCGCAGGCGGACCGGGCCGCCGAAACCGTTCGGGTCCGGCGCCTGCATCGTGGCCTCCGTGCCATAGATCTCGATGAACGGATGCTGGCCGCCCCACACGTCGAACGAAGTGACGATCGTGCCGATCGCGCCCGAGGCGAAGTCCATCACGCCCGCCACGTGCGTCGGTACCTCGACCTGGATCTTCGTGCCCGACTTCGGCCGGCTGGTGATGAGCCGGTCGGGGAACGTCGCCCGCGCCGACCCCGTCACCCGCTTCACGGGCCCCAGGAGCGACACGAGGGCCGTCAGGTAATATGGACCCATGTCGAACATCGGACCGCCGCCGGGCTTGTAGTAGAACTCCGGGTCGGGGTGCCAGCTCTCGTGGCCGTGGCACAGCATGAACGCCGTGGCGCCGACCGGCTCGCCGATCGCGCCGTCGTCGATGAGCTTGCGGCACGTCTGGAGGCCGGCGCCGAGGAACGTGTCGGGCGCGCCGCCGACCCGCAGCCGCTTGCGCTTCGCCAGGGCGAGCATCTTGCGTCCGTCCTCGCGCGCGAGGGCCAGCGGCTTCTCGTTGTGGACGCTCTTGCCCGCCGCCAGGGCCGCCAGCGCCACCGGGGCGTGGGCCTTCGGGATCGTCAGGTTCACGACGATGCGGATCTCGGGGTCGGCCAGCATCTCCTCGACCGAGCACGCCTTGGGCACGCCGAACTCCTTCGCCCGGGCCTGGGCCCGCTCGGGAATGAGGTCGGCGGCCGCCGCCACGTCGAGAATCTCGAAAGACTTGCACATCTTGAAATAGATGCCCGAGATGTTGCCGCAGCCCACGATGCCGATCTTCGTTTTATCCATGGCTTGAGCATGTCCTCCTGAGTTAAAGGTACAGCGCGACGTTGCGCGGCGGGTCTCCTGACCCGCCGCGAACGGGGTCAAGTTGCGCTGTAGTATTAATGCATCCCCCCGAACCAAGGCGCGCCCTCCAAGGCAGGCGGCTAACAAGGCGCATAGCATACAAGCGAAGGCCCGCGGCGGCCTAGCGAAAACAAGCCGGCGCCGTGATCGGTGAGTTACAAGGGGGATGAAACAGAGCCGCGACCGTAAGGGAGCGGTGTTGTTGGCCTTGGCGCTTCACGGCACCGCTCCCTTACGGTCGCGGCTCGGAAGAAGGCTCCGTCACGCCCCCGTAACTGACCGATTACCCAGCGCCGAAGACGCCCGCGCCTCACGGCCCCGTGTACCCGATCAGCCAGCGGATGAGGAAGACCACCGGCACGAAAGGCACCCCGGCAAAGAGCAACACCACCACAGTGATCGGCCACATCCACCAGCGCACCCGGCGGACCTTGCGGTCCTCGGGCACCGTGCAGGCGGGCAGATAGACCATCAGGCCGTACACGAAGACCCACATGCCGATCATGCCCCAGTTCTGCGGGCCGAAGGTCACGAGCTCCATCAGCCACCCCGTCAGACCGTAGAGGAGCATCACCTCGGCCGGGGCAAAATCGAAGAAACTCAATATCACCGCCCAGATGATGAACGACGGCACGAAGACCACCACGCTGTGCAGGCACACGACCTCCAGGTAGTTTTTCGACGCCGTGATCTTGGCCGCCTCGGTGACGCCGCCGAAAAGCGGGGCCAGGTTCGTCAGGCCCGTCGTCACCGCCTCCTCCAGAAGCGCGAAGAGGATGCACAGCAGGATAAACTTCGTGCGCCAACCGATGGGGATCCGCCCGATGAGCCGCTTGAACGGATCGCGCACGACCCGCTGGAGGATGCCGCCGATGAGGCACCACACCGCCATCAGCGTCAGCCCCATGAACACCACCGCCCGCTCATCGGCGGATTTCGCCGGATTGTCGGAATCCGGCTTGGCGATGAGGAAGATGGTCAGGACCGCCAAGCCCCCCACCGCCGCCCAGACGCCGAGGACGATCAGGAGGATTCTGGCCACGCGGACACGGGTCATCATAAGCCCCCAATCAATTGCAGATTGCGGATTGAACGACAAACGCAACGACTCGCCAAGCTGGTCACGCGCCCAGGCGACGCCCGCGAAGGCAACGCCCACCAACGCCCGCGAAAACATTTGCTTTGGCGAATGGGGCGATTATAATACCTTAACTCGCGGCGGGACAGGGGCTTGTTTGAGGACGAGTTCACGTGCGACGAACTCCCGTTGATATCGGGGCGTAGCTCAGCTTGGATAGAGCGCTTGGTTCGGGACCAAGAGGTCGGTGGTTCAAATCCACTCGCCCCGACCATTCTGTCGCCGCCTGGCGGGCAGTCTGGCTGAAGTGCCGCTGCCCGGGCCAGGCGTCTACGTCACGTCCGCCTCCTCGCTTCGCCCAGCATTGATAAAGCGCACTAGGCGCATGGGACTTGCCTTGCACCGCTTCATCGTGTATACTCCTGCCAGTCCGGGCGGCGAGGGGCGCCAAGTTCCGAGTGCCTTACGCGGGTGTGGGCGTGGGGAGATGCAAGGCACGCCCGCGCAAGGGCCGTACCGGACCGGCTTTGTCGAGGCCCACCTTTTCTCGCCGCAAAGTGAGGGGTACCATGCTGTCTATCCGCCGTAGGCTCACCTGGGTTGCCGCGTGCGCGCTGTTTCTTGGGGCGTTGGCGCTGGCAGCGGCCGCGTCGGGCGCCGCTTCCGCCGCCACGGCGGACTACGTCATCGAGATCAGCGTCGACGGGCTCGCCTCGTCGTACCTCCAAGGGATGATGGCGGGGGGCCGGTTGCCCAACTTCAGCCGCCTCCAGGCCGAGGGGGCTTGGACCCTGAACGCCCGGAACGAGGACACCATCACCGTCACCCTCCCGAACCATACGACCATGCTGACCGGCCGCGCGGTTGCCGGCCCCGACGGGCACAACTACACGGACGACGGCACCCCGGCCGCGGGCGTGACGATCCACTCGAACAAGGGATCCTACGTCGCCGGCGTTTTCGACGTGGTTCACGACAACGGCCTTTCGACGGCCCTGTTCGCCAACAAGAGCAAGTTCGTCCTCTACCCGGGGTCCTACGATGCGGCCCACGGCGCGCCGGACGCGACCGGACCCGACAACGGAACGAATAAGATTGATTATTACACGTATGTGGGCACCACGGTCGCGAACCTCGTCCCCCTGTTCGTCGACGCGATGAACGCGGCGCCGTATCCATTCAGTTTCCTCCACATGCGCGATCCCGACACCGTGGGCCACGCCTCCGGATGGGGCACGGCCGCCTACAACGACAGCCTCGAGACCTGCGACGCCGCCCTGGGCAGCGTCTTCAATCTGGTCGAC
>Ga0315273_10004762_pt1 | contig 16692 bp, 16 predicted proteins | sample YL17G02_0_MG_FD_205753 | JGI IMG/M metagenome (GOLD analysis project Ga0315273, IMG submission 205753) | Sediment microbial communities from Yellowstone Lake, YNP, Wyoming, USA - YL17G02_0 | ecosystem: Environmental > Aquatic > Freshwater > Lake > Sediment | place: USA: Wyoming | collected... | reverse complement strand
TCGACGACCTTGAGCCGGCCGGTCTGAATCCATAACACTGCTGCCCCGGCTGCCCCGCCTGGTCCGGACATACGGTAGGTTTTAAACACATCGCCCTTGATGACACCCTGATGCACCCCTGCGGCTAGTAGGGCCACGGCCTCACCGTTAGCACCATCGATCAGTTGCAGGACCTTAAATACCTTTGGCGCCTCAGGCCGACTCAGAGCGCGCCAGGTTGGACTAAGCTCGCTCGCCACAGCCGGGCAGCTCAGATTAAAAATAAAGACTAAAGCCAGAAGGACGCGGTCCATTCCACAAACTCCGTGTACAAATAATGGGCTCGTGGCTTATGGATCGGCCACGTGCGTCTAAACTTTAGTCACGAGGCTTAATCCATGCATGCCACCCTAGAGGCGTTACTCAGCCATAAACCGCTGACTTTAGCTGAAACTCAGGGCCTTTTTGCCGCTATGCTAAGCGGTGAATTAACCGATGCTCAGATCGGAGCTGTGCTCGCAGCTTGGCGACTGCGCAAGGTTGGATCCGACGAACTCTATGCCGGGGCGAGCGTCATGCGGGCCCAAGCCACCCCAGTTAAACTACCTGGAGACCCGCGACCGTTGATCGACAACTGCGGTACCGGCGGCGACGGCTCGCACAGCTTCAACATCTCAACCGCAGCCGCTATCGTCGCGGCATCGGCGGGGGCCCGGGTCGCTAAGCACGGCAATCGCAGCGTCAGCAGCAAATGCGGCTCGGCGGACCTACTATTTGCTGCCGGCCTGCCGCAGGACCTGACCCCTGACGGCACCGCGGAACTCCTGGCGTCGACGGGATTTACCTTCTTCTATGCGCCAAACTATCACCCCGCGCTGAAGCACGTCGCCGCTGCCCGCAAGCAACTCAAGGTGCGAACGATTTTCAACTTGCTGGGCCCCTTGGCCAACCCCCTGGCTCCAGATCTGCAATTGATCGGTGTCGGCTCCCCGCTTGAACTACGTCCGATGGCGGAGGCCCTGGTGCGCCTTGGCACCAAGCGCTCCATGGTGGTGCATTCGCGCGATGGGCTTGACGAAATCAGCTGCGCGGATTTAACCGATGCGCTACTCATCCATGACAAACAGATCTCACCCCTGCTAATCGACCCGGCAGCTTATGACTGCGCCGCTCCACGCAGCGCCTTCGCGGGAGGTGATGCCGACCACAATCTTGGACTGCTTAACAGTCTGTTTGCCGGTGCGGCCCCCGGCTTGGCTGCGGTCGTCGCCCTTAATGCTGGCGCCGTCTTGTGGTTGGCTGGCACTGCCGCCAGCCTTGAAGCTGGCGTGGCCTTGGCACAGCGTCAGATCTCGAGTAAGGCGGCGCGCGACTATTTTGCGTCTTGGCTGAGGGCTGCTATCGCCCTTGCTCCGTCCTAAAAGAAGTTCACGGTGATGATGCGGAGAATCGAATTTCCTGACACGGCGACTAAATACACTGCCCTGCTATCCAAATGGAATAGCCACTACGACTAAATTGACATACAATCCAATTTAGACGCGACCAATTTGATATGCACATCTATTTGGCCTTTTTACGGATACTCTAAATGATTTCAGCCAGATATATCGAGGCACAAGTAACTTCCGACCTCGCCAAAAAAATGGTCTTCATTGGGGGGCCCAGGCAAGTCGGTAAGACCTCCCTGGCGCTCCGGCTGATGGAAGCACATGAGGGTTCGCTTTACCTAAATTATGACAACATTGTGCAGCGCAAGATCATACGTGAGCAGAAGTGGAGCAAATCAGACAGCCTGTTGGTCTTGGATGAGCTGCATAAAATGCCGAAATGGAAATCTTGGATCAAGGGCATTTACGACGTTGAAAAGGCGATGCATCAGATTCTCGTTACAGGATCGGCTCGGCTTGATATCTACCGCAAGGGTGGCGATTCACTGCTTGGACGTTACCACTACTGGCGACTCCATCCGTTTTCAATCGATGAATATCCAACCTCGATCACCTTTAAAGACGCAGTCACACGACTGCTAACGGTAGGTGGGTTTCCAGAGCCATTTTTGAGCATGGATCAGCGAGACGCCGATCGATGGCGGCGGGACCGCTTTGAGCGTGTATTAACCGATGATATCCGCGGTCTAGAAATGATCCGTGAGGTCAATTCCCTGCAAGTGCTCAGCGATATCCTGCGCGAACGGGTCCATTCAACTATCGCACCGGCAAATATCGCCAAAGACCTAGAGGTTAGCCCTAAAACCGTCTCGCGCTGGATTGAGGCTTTGGAGAAGCTTTATGTCTGTTTTGCGATCTATCCGTATGCGGCCAAGGGGCTTCCGCGTAGCTTGACCAAACCGCCAAAGGTGTACTTTTACGACAACGGAGATGTCACCGGCGGCCCCGGCGCACGTTTAGAAAACCTTGTCGCTACTACTCTACTTAAGCGCCTGCACTGGTTGGAAGACTATGCCGGACGCCGCTGCAGTCTGCATTTCTTACGCGATAAAGACGGCCGAGAATGCGACTTTTTGACAGTCATAGATAAAAAGCCTGATCTTTGTGTCGAAGTAAAGCTCAGTGACGCAGCTTTGTCGCCCGGACTTCGTTACTATAACGAACGGATCAAACCTCGACGTGCCGTGCAGCTTGTTTTGGAATTGGATCGTCCTTACTCGAAACAGGGCATCGACGTGATGGATTTGCAGACATTTGTCCAATCCGAAAAGGCATTTGCCCTTTGAGATGGTATGTCATTCGTAAACACGCCTAAATCCCGTCCTGCGGGCGTGGAAGATCCGGCATGATGAACTTTTAGGGCACGGGCGCCCGCCCGCGACTAGCCCCCTTGCTGCATGAGGTGAACCTTGTCAGATATCCTAGCGGCCATCATCGCCGACAAGCATTTGGAGGTGGCTGCGGCGCAGAAGCAATGCTCGCCAGCCGAGATTGAGCGACTAGCCTATTTGGCACCGAAGGCTCGTGATTTCCACGCAGCTCTAGCCAGCCGCGCCGGCGCGCGTATCATCGCTGAGTGCAAGAGTCGCTCGCCGAGCCGCGGCCTCTTCCTGGACCCCTACGAACCAGTAGCCCTGGCCCAGGCCTATGAACGTGGTGGTGCTGCGGCGATCTCAGTGCTCACCGACGGCAAGTATTTTGGCGGCGCACTGGCGCACCTGTCTGCCGTCCGAGCCGCCGTCGCTATACCGGTGCTGCGTAAGGACTTCATCGTCAGCACTTACCAGATCTACGAGGCCAGGGCTGCTGGTGCAGATGCTTTTCTTCTGATTTCTGGCGTCCTTACGGCGGCAGAGCTGGAGCCTCTCATACAGCTTGGCCGCAAGCTGGGTATGGAACCGCTCATCGAGAGTCACTCCGAGGCGGAGTTTGCCGAGGCGACCGCGACCTCTGGCCGTATCCTGGGTGTTAACAACCGAAATTTAAAGACCTTCGGCATCGATTTGGCGATTTCCCGTAAGCTTGCCGGACTGGCCCAGGCTAAAAACCCGGCCCTGCTCCTGGTCTGCGAATCAGGGATCAAGACGGCGGCAGACGTTGAGCTCATGCAAGGGGTCGGGTATAACGTGTTTCTTGTCGGCGAATCTTTAATAACCCACGCCGACCCTGAAGCCGCCGTGCGCACCCTTATCACTCCGTCGCGGTGACCACCGGCATCCCGGTCCTCGCTACAACATGTTTAGGATCTTGCCTTGACCAAGCCTACGAATACCAACTCGGCCACCCTTTATAAACAAGCTGGTGTTGATGTGGAAAAGGGGGACCGCCTTGTCGACTGGCTGCTAGAACATGAGAGTGCGCCCAAGGCTACTCGCCTCGGTGCTGTGGTGTCGGGCATCGGTGGCTTTGCGGCGATGTTTCGGCCCAACTTTAAGGGGCTGGCCGATCCGCTGTTGGTGACCAGTACGGATGGTGTCGGCACCAAAGTATTACTTGGTATCGACACCGGCATAGTCCACGGCCTCGGTATTGATCTAGTCGCCATGTGCGTCAACGACCTTTATACGGTCGGCGGCCGTCCGATGTTCTTTCTCGACTATTACGCCACGGGAGCGCTGGACGAAGATCAGTTCAAAAGCGTCCTGGCTGGCATCAAAAAAGGCTGCGCTCAAAGCGGCGCCCTCCTACTAGGGGGCGAAACAGCTGAAATGCCAGGGTTGTACGCTAAAGGGCATTTCGACCTGGCCGGCTTTGTCGTTGGTGCTGTCGATGGCAAAGCCTTACTTGGACCCCAGCATGTTAAGGCTGGCGACCGGCTATTTGCCCTGCCTAGCAGCGGCCTGCACAGCAACGGCTACTCGCTGGTGCGCCACTGGCTTAAAGACAGCGGCAAGCCAGACCAGGCGCTGCTAGATCATTTGATGCAACCAACCCGGATCTATCATGAGCTTCCAGAGCTTGTGGATAAGCTGGGTATAACCTCGATCCACGCCGTTGCCAACATCACCGGTGGCGGTATTTCCGGTAACTTACCGCGCGTCATGCCCGACGGCACCGATGCTCATATAAACGTCGCCGATTTACCGACCCCTCCCTGGATGCGCACCTTCATTGAATCACACCAAGCTACCGCTCTCGCCCAAGAAGGTGTTTTTAATCTCGGCTGCGGCATGATTGCCATTGTCGCGCCGGAAGCCGCCGCGGCCTTCACCCTGGCAGCTCGCGCGCTACAGTTAGACGTCCAGCCCATTGGCGATGTCCAAGCCGGAAGCGGCCCAGCCAAAGTAGTCTTTCACGGAGAGCCTTCGTAATGCCCAGCACTGCACACTTGCCGTTTGCCAGACCCAAGCACATCCTGAGCGCGCGTCAATTCGGCCGCCCATTTCTCGACTATATGTACGAGTTAATCAATCAGATCAGAAAGTTTGATAAGACTAAAGACGGCTTGATGTACATGCAAAGCCTACTGGCTCATCGCCGCGCCATGCTTTATTTCACGCAGCCGTCGACGCGGACTTTCTTAAGCTTCCAAGCTGCGTGTCATATTCTCGGCATCAAGCCGGCAGAGATCCGCGACCCATCGACCAGCTCGGAGCGCAAAGGGGAGTCGCTCGAGGATTCGCTGCGCACATTCGCCAGCTATGTCGACTTGATCATCATGCGCTCACCTACAGCTGGCCTGTCCGACCGCATTGCCACCTTACTCGACGACACTCCGCGTCCGGTTCCGATCATCAATGCCGGAAGCGGACCTGATGAACACCCAACCCAGGCGCTCCTGGATATTTACACTCTGCAGCGCAGCTTTCGCTCATCATCCGGCATCGAGGGCAAAACCATCTGCATGGTCGGCGATCTTAAGCGCGGACGCACTGTCCGCTCGCTAAGTCAGCTGCTGACCAATTACCCAGGCGTTCGTCTGATCTTTTGTTCTCCCCCAGAATTTCGCATCGAGGAAGATCTGCGGCTATTGTTGCGCACATGTGGCGTCGACTTTGAAGAGACCACGCAATTTCATCAAGCCATTGCTGCTGCTGACGCAATTTATATGACGCGCGTTCAAGATGAATACGACGTTAAGGGCGTCGCGAAAGTCGACCACCAAGCTTATTGTCTGAAGCATGAACACCTCGCGCGCCTAAAACCTCACTGCGTCATCATGCATCCCTTGCCACGGCGCGACGAGCTAGACCCGGCGATCGACGCCGATCCTCGCGCCAAATACTGGCGCCAGGAACGCAACGGCATGTGGACTAGGGTAGCGCTCATCACGATTTTGCTCGGCGTGGATAGCCACATCGTATTACCTACGCTCTAACTGAAATCGCTACGAAAGGCCTCGGCACATGACTAATAAGAGCTTAAAACTAGCCGCCATCAGCATGACCACTGGCACCGACAAAGAGCAAAACATCGAGTCCGCCGTGCACTTGGTGCGCGCCGCGGCCAAACAGGGCGCTGACTGGGTGCAGTTGCCTGAAATGTTCCCGTTCATGGGCGACTATGCCTACATCTACGACATGGCTGAACTCGAAGGCGGGCCACTGTATACGCGCCTGTCGCACCTCGCCAAGGAACTCGGGATTGTGTTGTTTGCCGGCACCGTCGGCGAACGCCCTAAGGCTGATGAACCTCTGGACTTTGAACGCAAAAATCATTTAGGCCAAAAGAAAGTTTTCAACACTTCATATGTATTTGGGCGAGGCGGCGAACTGCTGGCAAAATACCGTAAGATTCACCTGTTCAATTTAAACGGCGACGACGGCCGCCCGCGCTACGCCGAAAGCGACGGCTTTATCCCTGGTGAAGAGCCGGTAAGCGTCATGATCGACGGCCTTAAAGTCGCGCTGTCTATCTGCTACGATTTACGCTTCCCGGCTTTATATCAGTTGCTGTCAAAGTCCGGAGATCCGGACGTAATCACCGTACCTTCGGCTTTTACCAAAGGCACTGGCCTGGCCCACTGGGAGCTGCTGTTAAGGGCTCGCGCGGTGGAGCACCAGTCTTACGTGTTTGCGGCCAACCAAACGGGTACCCACTCGCCGGGCAAGGAGTCGTTTGGCCACGCTATGATCATCGACCCATGGGGCCATGTTTTAGCAGATAGCGGCGATCAGCCTGGGGTAGCCCTCGCCGTGATAGCGAAATCAACACTACAGGAAATACGGGCGCGTTTACCGGCATTGGCCAACCGCAGACCCGAGGTATACCAGGATCGCTAGGCCACCTGGGCATCGTTTATTTGGTACCGGTCCTAAATATTTGGAGGCACCTGCCGACAACTTGGTGTGACTGCTTGATGTGCGGTCGCCTCCTCGTTGCCTGATTAGGGAACTCATTAATGACCGACCAAAGCCGACCGAAATTGGAAATGCTCGAACGTGCCGTCCTCGAACTTGGCACAGAGCTCTACAATTTAAAGGGTGGGGTAGCTAAGAGCCAAGCGACGCAGGACCATTTTGTCAAAGTCCTCCGCGGCCTGAAGCAGCTGCTGGACGAAAAGGGCTTGATTACCTGCGATGATTTCGACGCCGCCATAGAACTCGGTCAGGCCCTCGAAACCTTTGCCTCTCAAGCCGAGCACAGCCTGCATCAAGAGATCGAGCGAGTTAAAAAGACCGGACACTGATCGCACGCCAAGGGGGCTCTCATGCGCCAGCAGATCCTCGGAGCCTTCGCTGTGGTCGTCCTCAGTCATCCCGTGCTCTGCCTAGCTAAGAACCAGCCCCCTGCTCAGGCTGAGGCCGCCGCCGCGCCGGCGGCAGAAACCACTTCCCCCTATGAACTGCGCTACCGTTTCGACCAAAACGGGGCACTACCACCGCATACATTTATTCTTAAGTGGACCGCTGCAAGTGGCAACCTCCAAACCATCGACGTGATGATCAGCGATAGCGATCAGGTCCTCCAAACCATCGCCATCCCCCAAGACCAAGTGCGCCTGATATGGCAGGAAATTAGCTCAAAACCAGGCGCGACCAAAGACCGGATCGTCGATCTTACCGACTATAACTTCGATAAATTTGCTGACCTCAGGATCCTGAAGCGCTGGCCCTACCATGCGGGCGAAAAATCATACATGGCGTGGCTGTTCAACGACAAGATAAACAAATATGAGTTTTCTGAAGCATTAAGCTCTTTGCCAACCCCAACCGTAGATCCGCAAACCAAACGCATCTCCTCGATCAAACTGACAGGATATGCGGGAGGTGAGTATGAACAACGACTCTTTACCCTTGAGGGCACCGGAGCGAGCACCAAGCTGGTGGTGCAAACCAAGATCGTGCAAACCTCGGTGGATGCCGAGCATCTCGTCTTCCAACGGGACATTCGTCAAAAGGAGCATGGTGAGCTGCAGCGGATCTGTAAGCTAAGAATACCTGCCGAAGGAACACCGCAGAAGATATGGGGGACCAGAGCGGCTTGTGCGCCATTTATGGTCAAGGGAGCACCGAAGACCATTCCTTTAAGAGAGGAGGTTGCTCCGGAAGACCATGACAAAGATACGGAAATGGAGATGGAAAAGAAAAATGGCAGAATCTCCACGGTCAAAGCTACCGCTAAAGCAGCCGACTCAGCTGAAGCTGAGTGAAGCCTGCTAGGCAGCCGCTAGAGCGGACTTCCCTAGATCGTCCTTTTATCCAATCCGTATTTCTCGACCTTCATAATCAACCCCGCCCGGCTGATGCCCAACTCTTTGGCCAATTTCGATTTATTGAAGCGGGTGCGTTCAAGGCCTTCGTATATCATCTGCTTCTCTAACTCCTCCAGCGCATCTTTTAGGCGCCCACTGACGCGGTAACCGGGGTATTTGTTTTTGGCGTTGTCTTGAATATGCTGGCTCAGCAGGTCGGGCATAATCTCTGGCTCGGCACCGACTAAAACGCAGCAACGTTCAACCTCATTTTCCAGCTCGCGCACGTTACCAGGCCAGTCATGATTGATCAGCCGCTCAAGCGTGCCGTTGTTGATCGTTGTTTGCTGGTTTCGTTCCTTGTTGAACTTGGCCAAGAAATGATTCATTAATAATAGGATGTCCTCCTTGCGCTCGCGTAGTGGCGGCACAGTTAGGTTGATTACTTTCAGACGATAGTAAAGATCCTCGCGAAACGTGCCGTTTTTAACCATCATTTGTAGCTCGCGGTTGGTCGCCGCAAGTATGCGTACACTTACACGCTTTGTCGCCGTCGCACCAACTGGGGTGAAGGTGCCCTCCTGTAGCACCCGCAGCATCTTGACCTGCATCGACATCGAGGTCTCGCCGATCTCATCGAGAAATAAGGTGCCACCATCGGCTTCTTCGAAGAGGCCCTTCTTGTCGCGAATAGCACCGGTGAATGCCCCTTTCATATGCCCAAACAACTCACTTTCAAGGAGGTTTTCATTAAAGGCGCCGCAGTTTACGACGACGAACTTCTTATCCTTACGGCGTGAGTTGTAATGCAAGGCTTTAGCAATCAGCTCCTTACCGGTCCCATTTTCGCCGTTGATCAGCACGGTCGCGTCGGAATCGCAAACGCGGTCGAGTAGCCGATAGAGATCCTGCATCGGCGCGGACTTACCAATCATGCGGTCAAAGCCGTAGCGGGTGCCGAGCTCTTTGCTTAGCTCGCCGACCTTATCCATCTCTTCTGAAACGCGCTTTTGCGAGACAATGATCTCCTCGACCACCATCTCAATCAGCTCGGTAAGGTAGGCTATTTCCTTTTCAGATAAGATGGGCAATGCTTCAATGTGTGCTGTGAGCTCCTCAGCCCGGCCGACGAAGCTACGTTCTAAGTAGGCTCGAATACGGATTTTCTGCTCCTCCGCCGACTCGGCGACGAGAAAACCATCACCAAAAACACAGCCCATGTATTTGCCTTCGACCCGGATCGGCACGGTCAAGGTGGAAAATCCCGCATGGCAGCGCGACAGACGGGCGTCCTTGCTACGGGTCGTGTCGACGACGGTTTGCCGCGCGGTGCCGCGGCAGGCTTCAAAGCCCTTGTCGTTGCCGGTCACGGCTTTGCATATTGGGTTGAGTGGATTAAAGAACTTACCATCGGGCACGCCCCGTAGTAGCCCCTTGGTGTCCGTGAAATTGATCTGGACCTTCCACCACCTGCCGACTAGCTCGCGAAGGCGGCGGATAACGTGCAGTTTATCGAATTCACTCCAGCGCACTTTGTCAGTCATCGGCAACTCCTAAATGACTGTTTTGCCTATGGTTGGCCCGGGCCAGCAGACACTCTGGCCACAATCACCACACCTATCGGCAAAAGTGCGCAACTTCTTTACATGAAAATATCGCCGTTATTTCTGCCGGTTGGCGACAACCTGCAGAAAGTCTGGGCAATTTGCTCACAACTGATCAATTGTTGTCGCTGGCCTTGACACCCTTGGGCAAAGCGAAGGCCGTTTCAGGGATGGCCGCATGGCTAGGATTTTTGAATTCGTGGGTTAATGCGTTCTTGTTGCGCAGCTCCATCTTCAAAAAGGAGACGAATTGTTCTTTTTGAGCGAAGTGCAACTCAATACCGCTCACATCTCCGGCGGCCTTGGGCTTCAAATGAATCTTGATCAGGTCACCCACTGCCTCAGCCGTAACGACATCGTAGCGTTTCAAGAGCGAGTCGAAATTAAGAATCAAGTCGATCATCTGGTTTAATTCGTGGGACTGCTCGCCGCTGGTCGCATACCTTTTAGCGGTGTTGGTTTCGGGATCGAAGTCGTAAAACGACTTACCGTCGAATATCTTATATTCCCTTTTTGGGGTCTCGAGCATCCAACGAAACAAGTTCGGCTTAGCAAACTGGGCGCGGCCCTCGCGGCGCGAACTTTTCTTGCGGACATCTGAGTAGCGCGACTGCACGAAGTCGACCGTCAAGCTATCGTAAGCCTTCATCGTCGATTGAATTTGCCGCAGCTCAGCGACGCTGAGAGCCTTAGCATAGAGAGGGGATGAGGTCAGAGCCAAGACACAGAGGAGGGATTTACAGGTATTAAGCATATGGCGCATTAAGAAGCCCCTTGTTCGTATTGAATCATGTTCTTAAGCCAGGAGCGCCGACCGTTCAATGCTTTATCAAGCCAGAGCCTCATGTAGGTAGTGCAAGGCTGCCACCGCCGCCGCCCAGCGGATAGCATGGCGATCCCCTGTAAAGGCCAACGGATACACCCTGGTCGCCTCAATACCAGACAATGCACAAAACACTGTGCCGACGGGCTTTGCTGCGCTCCCACCCCCAGGCCCGGCAATACCCGTCAATGAGAGCGCGTAGGTACTGCCCAGACGAGTTCTAATGCCATCGGCCATGGCTGCGGCGACCGGCGCACTGACGGCGCCAAATTGAATGAGCTGCTGTGGATCAATACCGAGCAACTCAATCTTCGCGGCATTAGCATAAGCGCTAACACCACCTAGGTAAATGCCCGAACTGCCAGCCAGTTCCGTGAATAAATAGGCCAGCAAGCCGCCTGTACAGCTCTCGGCCGTGGCCATTGAAGCGCCTTGTTGCTTAAGTTGTTCCTGAATCAGCCGAAGGACTTTGGTGACAGATTCAGGTGTCTGCACGCGGTGCTCCTGTGCGATTAGCAAAACTCATAGCTGAGCAATGATACCGCAGCAAGGCACCGCTGCCCATGGGAATAGCGATTTTAGATGTTCCACAGTTAGAATTTGTTGTGCTGGATATTCGCAGGGAGTTCATAATGAGCCATGTTTGGTCGAAATTCTACCCTGAAGGCACCGCGAGCGAGGTCGATCTGTCGAAATGGAGCAGCGTCGCGGATGCACTCGAACAAGCGTGCCTACGCTTTCCAGAGTCCATTGCCCTGACCTGCCTAGGTGCCGACCTAAGCTACCGGCAGTTCGATCGCCTGGCCAACCAATTAGCGGCGTACTTACAGCATGATCTTGGCCTTAAAAAGGGCGACCGCCTCGCGATCATGCTCCCCAATATCATGCAGCTTCCGATTGCCTTCTTTGCGGCGCAAAAAATCGGTGTGGTCTGCGTCAACACCAATCCTCTGTATACGCCACGTGAGATGCGTCATCAATTTAAGGACAGCGGCGCAAAGGCGCTCGTAATGATCGATCTATTTATGAATCACCTGGAAGAAGTTATACAAGACACGCCCATTGAACACGTCATCGTCACCTCGGTAGGCGACCAGTTGCCCGCGTGGAAGGGGCTGTTGATTAAAGGAGTGATGAAGCTGAAGGGTATGATCCCTAAGCACAAACTAAAGGCCGTGCCGTTTCGCAAGGCCTTGGCACTCGGCGCTAAACAGACCTACTCGGCGCCGGATCTGTCGCATAAAGACATCTCCATCCTTCAATATACTGGCGGCACGACCGGTGTCTCAAAAGGCGCCGTCTTGCTCCAGAGCAACGTCTTGGCCAACATGGCCCAGATTCAACACCTAGCCTCTGTCCAGGTCACTCCGGGCCAGGAATACGTGCTGACGGCATTGCCCCTCTATCACGTGTTCGCCTTAACCGTAAATTTCCTTGCCTTCGTCGCTATGGGTCAACGCATGATCCTCGTACCCAAGCCGATCCCAGTGAGCAACTTGGTGAAGATATTTAAAAAATACCCCATCTCGGTCATGACTGGAGTGAACACGCTATTTAACGCCCTAGTCAACGACCCAGGCTTCCAAGCAGCGCCACCTCGGCACCTTAAATTCTCCATCGGCGGCGGCATGGCCGTGCAATCCGCGGTAAGCAAGAAATGGCAACAGCTCACCGGCCAGCCAATCGTCGAGGGCTTCGGCCTCACCGAAGCCTCGCCCGTAACCCACGTCAATCCACTAAATGGCCAATCGCGCTCAGGGTCCATAGGCATTCCCTTAGCCTCGACTAATGCAAAGGTAGTCGACGAAGATGGGCGCGAGGTGGCAAACGGTGAAACTGGGGAGTTGATAGTTCAGGGGCCACAGGTTATGGCGGGATACTGGAACCGTCCCGAAGAAACCAAAGGTGTGCTCAGGAACGACTGGCTTTGGACCGGCGATATAGCACGGCGCGATGGCGACGGCTTTTTCTATATTGTCGATCGCAAGAAAGACATGATCTTGGTGTCTGGATTTAATGTCTATCCTAGCGAAATCGAGGAGGTGCTCACCTCGCACCCAAAGGTGCTGGAGGCTGCGGTCATCGGCATTCCTGACGATACCTCGGGTGAAGCTGTTAAAGCTTTCGTCGTGCTAAGGGATCCCTCGCTAAGCATCGAAGAGCTGCGTCAATATTGTTCCAGCCAACTGACCGGTTACAAACGGCCGCGCTTGTATGAGTTTCGCGCCGAGCTGCCGAAGTCGAATGTCGGTAAAATTTTGCGCCGACTCCTGCGTGATGATGCTGCCACCTCGATTAGGAAGGTTGGATAATGAGTGACGAAATTGATATTAAGGTATGCAACAATTGCTTGCGAAAATACGCATCTGAGCAGGACTACCTAAATAAGACCTCGCGTTGGCGCGTCTGTAGCAGCGGCCATCTGTGGTTCAACTGTAGCTGCAACTCGACTTTGTTGATAAAACGCGGGCGTTTTCCCTGGTACTCGCCAGGTCTATCATTAGGACCAGACTCACTCAGCGTCTTCAACCGCCTCGGCGGTCTAAAGGGTTTGCCACATATTCCGTCCATTGCTATGCAGCTGTTACAGCTTTTGCAAAAGACCCCGCAAGTAGAACCCGGGGAGGTCGCCCGCGTCATGCGTCAGGAGCCGGTGCTGAGCCTGCGCGTCTTGAGCATGGCTGAAGCCATACGCAATGCTCGAAGCGAAGGAACGGCACGCTTTAACTCCCTAGAGCACGCAATTGTCTATCTCGGTTTCGGCGCCTTAAAGGAATTGGTGGTAACGGCGTCATTGCACAGTATCCCCACCGGAGACAGCGCCTTCAAGGCCGATGTTTTTTGGCGGGAGTCATCCCTGACTGGTGCAATCGCCGAGGTGCTTATGCAGCGCTTCGCACCTCAGTTGGACAAGGAACAGGTGTTTCTTGCGGGAAGTCTGTGCAATGTTGGCAAAATGGTCCAGGCCATTTGCTTCCCGGCGCTGGTTACTAAGATCAGCGTCGATGTCGCCGATAACAGCAAGGTGCTTAGCACCTGGTCCCAGGCCGAGCTTAGTTATGGGTTTCCTGATCATTGTATTTTAGGCGAGATCGCTGCGTCACTTTGGGGCTTTCCAGTCGAGATTATCCAATCCGTCCGTGGTCACCATACGATACACGCTGGCGTTACTTCGCCGTTTACCGTCTCTGAAATTGGCGCAGCAGCCAATCAAATGCTCCACTGGGTGCTGCTGCGTCCGCACCGGATGGAGCACGATCTGCTCAAGAACTTTACTACCCGAGCAAAAATCAGCGAATCTGATCTATCTGTCCTCGCTGCTGATTTGACCAAACTAGCCAAAGCGATCGCATCGTCCAACGCAAGTATTGCCGCTGCCACATAGTTTCTGGCGCTTCTATCACTAGTAACTAATTAGTCCTGGACGATAATTTCCAGATGTTGCTCAATGCCTTGACGTGAGAACGTGACGTCGGCCTTTGGCTGGTTACGGATAGACTGAAGCAAGCGTATGGTCATGGCAACATCAGTCAAACTTTGGCCGTTAACCGCGTTTATAATGTCGCCATCGATAAATCCGGCCTTCTGGTAGACGCTGCCCGGTTCGATCTCCCAGAGACTAAAACCCGCAAGGCTGCCGTTGACATAGTTGGGAACCGCTGCTACCTGCATAATCACTTTACTCAAATGCTCCTTGGTGACGGCGTCGCGCAGAGCAGCGCTGATCTTTAGCACGCCACCGCGCTGCTCGATGCCAGCGCTAATATGATCAAGAGACGCATCCTGAAGGTCCTTAGCCTGACTCGCACCTGATGGGTCAATTTGGCCGCCTACGCGCACTTTTTCCCTTCTGCCATCGATACGAACATAGACGTAGCTACCCTCGATGCGTTCGACTTTTAAACGGTGATCGACCTCCTGGCCGATGCGCGCGGCGAAGGTTTCTCCGGTCGGCATGGCTTTAAACAACACGACTCCACTCGCAGCCTCAGCCGAGCCGATCACTCCTAAAACCAGGAAGGTGCGCGCCTCGCCTTGTCCCAAAGCAGGTTCAGTCAATGCCCCACTAGTCCAACAAAGGGCCACAGAAATCAGGGTATTCAATACGGCTTTCAACATCTTCAACCACCACATAAACAGCAAAAGGTACAGCGGGACCATATCGACACTCCGCAGTCTCTTGTGCAAAACCTGCGCCCGTGACCATCTGCTAACAACGTGCCTATATTATTGGCCTTTGTGTTTAGGTGTGCTGTCTAAGCTGGTGCGCTATGTATAAAAGTTTGACGCTAGATCCGCGCTAAACACGGATCCGCAAGCTAAATCTGTTAGAATAGCCAGACCGCCTTTTCATTCTTGCCGCACGCCTGATGAGCCAATTTTGCCGCGCACTTTTGCCACTATTTGCCTGATGCTATTCGGTGAGTTGATACTTGCCGTTCCGGCCGGGGCCGCAATTTTAGCGATCAATTCAACGGCTGGCGTGCTGCAGCAACCGACTAGCCATTATTACCATGCAATATATGGCGCCGAGGCGCAGTTTAGTACCGCAACCGAGGGCTTCCTCCTGCGTGCTAGCTACCTTGAACGCCCTGAGTTTAAAGACGCTGGATATGCGGACAAGGACTTCGGATGGTTCGGCCAAATCGGCACCAAGGTCACTAAGGCCACCAACCATGGCCTCTATGCCTTCATCGGCGGCGGCCGCATGGGCGGTTATGTCAAGGCGGATGCTAGACACCGCGGCGACAGTGGCAAGGCTGGGAATCATTATTTGCTTCCGGGTTTAACGGCGGCCATGTCCTACGCCGCGCGCCTTGGCCCTGTCTACCTCGCTGTCGAGCAACAAGCCTTTGTCGGCTATGTCGACAAGTTCCAGCTTAACGCCTTGGTCGGATGGCCCTACAACTTCTTTCAATTTAAAGTCGGTTTTTTATGGTGATCCGAGCGACATGTTTGGCATGGCTCTTGCTGCTCGCTGCTGGCCACGCCTTTGCGGCAAATAGCCGGCAATACACCTTGACCAGCCAGTTCATCGCACTCGCGCCAAATGCCGGTGGCCAAAACGCCTATTCTTTACGCCTAGCCACCAACGATTGGGAAGTAAGCGGCTTTGCCAACCTCTCTATAGCTGTCGGTGGGCGAGCCCTAACCGGAGGGACCTTCGACTGGCGCTTCCCCATCTGCGACGATTCGTGCTGGTGGCAATTCTTTGTGCAAGCTGGTGCTGGCTTAACCAATGGTGGTCCTGTCGCAGAGTTAACCTGGGGCTCCGTCCTGCCTTTGCTGCCCTTGTGGTTGCCCTTCGGCACTCCTCGTTACCTACCTGCATTACGTCTAGATATCACCACCCAGATCCTCGCCATACGCTGGCGCGCCGTTACCTGGAGTTATCCCCTATGGGCCGGTCTATCTGTTGCTTTTTAGTTGGGCTTGCCGCGGGCCTGCTCCACACCATACCAATCGCAACCGCTTTCCCGGAGCCCGTAGACTTCGATGGCTCGTTGTCGCGCTGGCATATCGATGCGTCGGCCCCTCAAATCACCTACGGTATCAAAACGGACAGCTCCGTCGACGCCGAAACTTTTAAAGGCGCCGTCGACGAGGCGGCTGCATTGTGGAACCAGGTTCCAGGTAGCTACTTTCGCTATGCATTAGTTGCCGACGGTCAGTCGCCGCAGGTCACCATTGAACTCCTAGGCAACTTAAATGGTACCCGGTCCACCGCCGGCTACACCTACTTTGATGAATATGACGGCACTAAGCCGGTGCATTGCAGCATCGTGATCCTGGTCGACGATACCCTGTCATACGGCAGCATCGCCAAGACCATCCTGCACGAAATGGGTCATGGCCTCGGCCTCGGGCATTCACTCGTGCCCCAATCCATCATGAGCTACAACTTGTACGAAAACCGCTTCGGTTTAGACGTCGACGACCACGCTGCCGCGGCTCGTCTTTATCCGGCCAGCGGTCACCCACCCAAACTTCCCCCGGGTTGTGCTGTTGGCGCCGAGGTCATCGGCACTCATGGTATGGCGCGAGCGCTGCCGCTCATCTTGCTGCTGTTAAGTCCTATGGTTTTTTGCTGCACGCCATCTTGGCGGCGGTCCAACACACGCATTAGGGCCCGTCAGGAAATAAGTTGCACAGTTGGGTGTCAGATGATGGTTGGCTGTGGTCGATTTCAAAGCGAAAAAC